>P_1C_Sed_2_UnCtyDRAFT_1000029_pt1 | contig 36840 bp, 27 predicted proteins | sample Pon1CUnioCityCA_4_FD_10229 | JGI IMG/M metagenome (IMG submission 10229) | reverse complement strand
TCTATTCCGGTAATGGAGCACCGGATGCTTCCTTGGGTGATGAGGGGGACTATTACCTCGACAAAAGCAGCTATGACCTTTATGGTCCTAAAACCGCCAGCGGTTGGGGATCGCCTCTTAATATTAAAGGGGCTGATGGTAATGCCAATGTAACCCGATATATTGCTAACGGACATGACTTTTCTGCTGCATATACGGATATCATTTCTATTGGGAGTGTATCTAAGAATGATATGTTGTCAAGTAGCTGGTCAGTTTACCTAGTGGATGCGAGTACCGGTGGTAATACAGATGAGTTATTCTATCTGATACCTGGTCCAGCATCTACAGCTGATACAGGTGTAATTTACAATGTAAGATATTTTTATCGCGATGCATATAATCACGTAGAGTTTCAAATATCTGCAGTTGGTGATTATAATACGTATGGTAAAGCTTTTGAGCGTATTGAAATAGTCCAAATCGAAGAGTCATCCAGAGTAGATCTTCGTAAAGTAAATTCCGGCGAATCTTTTATTCCCGATGATCTGGATACTTCAAACTACCAGGAAGTAGCCAACTATTACGGCTTTTACAAATAAACTACTCTGATAGAGATAGATACCTTGGATGCCATCGCCTTAGGGCGGTGGCATTTTTTTATTTTAGGTAGAAAATCCAAAGATATTTAAAAGGTTTATAATTGGCCAATGGTGTCGAGACTTATTTATAGATTAAAATAGGCGGCTTGTTCTTGTGGGATTTGAATATTTGGATTTCTATTGCTGATAAAACGCATAATATCGGCTATATCGTCTACCTTTAGGGTGATTGATGCGGATTGATCTCCGAGCAGCTTATATAAAGAGGCATCGTCTTTTTTCTTGTAGAGCAAGTGATAGTTTGTAGAGAAATCGAACAGGGCTTCATCGGCATCACGGGGGGAATGTGGGGCAAACTTAAGATGCTGAATGTCATCAACAGGAATCTGTAGGGTATCGGTTTTTACATCTCCTTTTTTGATATCGATGAGAAGTATATCATCGTTAAAATATAGAATAAAGTGATACAGTGGTTCCGATAATTTGATAATACCGGCAAAGCTAATTCCAAATAACCCCAACGCTAACAGCTGTCTGATATTAAAAGGATACCAGTCCATCGTAACAAAAGAACCGACAAGCAGGTAGGTACCTAATGCGGTGGCAACCAAGATAATTAATCCCCAGAGCAGGTGGTTGCTTTCTTCGAATACATGCAGTTCTTTGTGTCTCATTGTAGTTGTATTGCGATGTGCCGATTTTATATCAGAATGATTAATAAAAGTCCCAGACGTTTAATATCTTTGGTCATCAAAATGAGTTCATAAAAATAAGTTTAGGTTTTGGTCATTTTGAAATTTTTTTCGGGATGACCCGGTGTTTTAAAATTTCCACAAAGAGTAATATAAATTATAAATAATGAGCAGCTCGGTTCACGATAAATACGAAGCAGTTATTGGGCTTGAAGTACACGCACAGTTATTAACAGAAAGTAAGGCTTTTGCCCCGGTTTCAACAGAATTTGGAGGATCACCCAACACACAGGTTTCCCCACTTTGTTTAGGACATCCCGGAACGCTGCCAGTACTCAACGAAAACCTGGTGCGCTATATTATCAAGATGGGGCTTGCTACCAACTGTGACATTGCCCGTAAATCAATTTTCGCCCGAAAAAATTATTTTTATCCTGATCTTCCCAAAGGGTATCAGATCTCCCAATATGACACGCCCATTTGTCACGACGGACATATTAATATTGTAACTGATGGAGTGGATAAGAAGATCGGTATCACACGTATCCATATGGAGGAGGATGCCGGTAAATCTATTCATGACCAAGATCCTTTTAACACATTAATCGACCTTAATCGAGCCGGTGTACCCCTTATTGAGATTGTATCAGAGCCTGATATTCGGACGGCGAAAGAGGCGTACGAATATTTGAAGCGTATCAAGCAGATTGTACAGTATTTAGAAATCTGCGACGGAAATATGGAAGAGGGAAGTCTGCGCTGCGATGCCAATGTTTCGGTCCGACCGAAAGAACAAGAAGAGTTCGGGACAAGAACGGAACTCAAGAACATGAACTCCTTTCGTAATGTTGAGCGAGCTATTGACTTCGAAATTGAACGGCAGATTGACCTCATAGAATCGGGTGATCAAGTAGTGCAGCAAACGTTACTCTGGGATGCCAATAAGTTGGAGACTCGTACAATGCGTTCCAAGGAAGAGGCACATGATTATCGCTACTTTCCTGAGCCGGATATTCCGCCGGTCGTGGTAACAGACGAGATGCTTGAAGACATTAAGGAAGAGCTGCCTGAGATGCCTGACGTGCGCAAGCAGCGCTTTATTGACGAGTTTGAGATGAGTGATGATGATGCGCAAACTCTGACTGAAGATCGGTATCTGGCAGATTTTTATGAGGAAGTACTGCTCCACGCTGAAAATCCTAAAGCAGTTTCCAATTTGATATTGACTGAGGTGTTGCGCACGTTAAATGATCGTAGTATTGGTATTCAGGAATTTCCTATCTCCGAGGAGCGGTTGGCAGGACTAGTGGAGCTAAGGGAAGATGACAAAATCAATTCCTCGGCAATGACAGAAATTTATAATGCAATGCTAGAGGAGAAAAAGTCTGCTGAAGAGCTGGCAAAAGAAATGAATTTGGTGCAGGTTTCTGATACTGATTTCCTGGAGCCTATTGTTGATGAAGTTATTGAACAGCATCCTGATGAAGTGGAGCGTTACAGAGATGGTAAGAAGGGGTTGATAGGCTTTTTTATTGGACAGGTTATGCAGCGTTCGCAAGGAAAGGCTAATCCGGAAATGGTGCGTGAGATGATCTCGAAACGTCTGGATCAAGATTAATATAATTATCAAAAATCAAAAGGTTTATTCCAATAAGATTATATGCTAAGCAAAGTTAAGTATTTTTTTATTGTCCTGGTTATCGGGGTAACCAGTTGGGGATGTTCAAGTGAGACAGAACCTAAAACGGCACACGTTTCAGGTAGTTTTACGGTTTCAGATTCTATAGATTCGAGCGGTGATTTTTCAGGCATTGGCTTTACCATCATCAAAAAAGATTCTGCCAATGCGGATGCCGATACCCTTTACCATGCCGTCAGCGACTCTAATGGTAGCTTTTCAGGAATGGCAACATTTCAGGAGAAACGAAGGTACCCTTTAATAATAAGTCGAAATAATAGAAATCTGGCTCGAAGTGGTGTTATACTGGCCGAGGACGATTCCGTTTTTATTACCGGCCAGCTTCCCAACATCAGAGAAACACTTAATATTGTCTCACGCGAGCATGATGCATTGAGCACCTATCAACGATTAGGCAAAAATTTTAGGCGCGTTATGCAAGTGGCGCGGGCCGGACAGCTCAAAGGAGATACCCTGCGGGAGGAACTTCAAAAATGGACTGATCTGTATTGGCATGTTTATGAGGATGAAGAGGGGACATTCGCATCAAATTTTGCAGCTCGGGAGGCGATAAAAATCCTTGAAAGCTTTGACAAACCCCAAATGATGAATCGCATTCGGATAGTTGATGGTCATGATGATTTAAGTGATCTGGGTGCTACCTTTGGTAAACGATATATGGCAGAGAATAAAGGACTCGATTCGGCGCTGGTATATCTGGATTCATTAGCGCAAATTACGGAATCAAAAAATAGTTCTAAACGTATTGCCCGCGAAAGGATTAAACTGCTTTACGATAGTGCCCGTGTGGATAAGGCCCAGCAGGAACTAATGGCCTTTAAAGAGAAATATCCCGAAGATTCAACCAGCAACTGGGTCGAATCAATGAGCTATGACATTAATTACCTGTCTCCCGGTGATAGAATTCCTGCATTTCAGTTTTCGCAAAATGGAAAAATCATAAGTCGTGATTCTCTTTCCGGAAAGCATTATATCCTGGAAGTGACCCGTTTGAGTAATCAAATGTATCAGGAACAGTTCGACCGTACCGTAGTCATTCATAGCATTTACAAAAACTATGGATTGGAGGTTATAACTTTACCACTCGATGAAAGTCAGGTTACAATTGAGGCCTTTTTTGAAGAACGCGTTAAGCCATGGCCGGTGGCCGATGCCAAAGCATTTGATCGAAAAGATTTGCTGAAAAAATTTAATATACGTTTGATACCTACTCGCTTCCTAGTGGATGAGAATGGTCAAATTATTAGGAAGTACGTGGGGAATGAATTTAAAGATGTAATACAAGGTATACAGAAAATCATTAATAAAGATAACAGCGAGGAACCTGCATCATGAGACGATTTTTAATTGCCGGAAACTGGAAAATGAATTGTGGGCCCAAGGAGACATCAACCCTCCTACAGGGTATAAAAGATACTATCGGGGATTTGCCTGAGGTCGTTGACGGGTTGGTATGTCCGCCAACTATTTCGCTCACCACAGCCTCAGTTGAATTACAAGATATTGGAGGCCTTGCTTTGGGTGCTCAAAATGTTCATTCCGAAGATAATGGAGCTTATACGGGAGAGGTAAGTACGGATATGCTCAAAGAGGTAAATTGTGATTATGTTATTCTGGGACACTCCGAACGCCGTCAGTATTTTGGTGAAACCGATAAAACAGTAAATGCAAAGGTTAACAAGGCATTAAATGACGGAATAAAACCGGTAATTTGTGTTGGGGAATCTCTGGAGCAGCGCAAAGCTAATGAGCACAAGCTACGAGTTAAGAAACAGGTACAGGCAGCTTTAATTGGTGTGGAGGATGAAGATGCCGCTAACCTTGTTATTGCTTATGAACCCATTTGGGCGATTGGAACAGGAGAAACAGCAACTCCTGATCAAGCACAGGAAATGCATAAGATGATTCGTGAAGAAGTGGCTGAAATCTATTCGGATGATGACGCAAATCAGGTTCGTATTTTGTATGGTGGTAGTATGAAGCCCCATAACGCTGAAGAACTTCTGGAACAACCTGATGTTGACGGTGGTCTAATCGGTGGAGCTTCACTTAAAGCTGATAGTTTTACTGATATCATAAAGATAGCAGAAGAACTATCATAAGAGCTTTGTTTTACTAAAATAAAAAATTGGAACGCATTTGAATCTAATTAGCTCTAAATGATGAATGTATTACTTTTGGGCAGCGGCGGACGTGAACATGCAATGGCGTGGAGTATTGCTAAATCAGATCGTTTGGATAAACTTTTTATTGCTCCTGGGAATCCCGGTACTGCCCAGGTTGGTACTAATGTAGATCTTGATCTTTCAAATTTCGAAGCGATTCTGACATTTATCGAAGAAAATGAGGTTTCGTTAACCATAGTAGGCCCTGAAAAACCACTGGTTGACGGCATTACTGATTTCTTGGAAGAAAAGGGGCACAAGGTTTTTGGCCCATCCAAGGTTGCTGCTCAGCTCGAAGGCAGCAAAAAGTTTGCCAATGAATTTATGAAGGAAAACCGAATACCTACGGCTGACTTTCAAACTTATGGGCGGGATGAATTTGATAAAGCCTTGAAAGTCATAAAAAGCAAGGATGAGTACCCGGTTGTTTTAAAAGCTGATGGTTTGGCCGGTGGAAAGGGCGTTTTTATTTGTGAATCAGCCGAGGAGGTTGAAAAAAGATTACATGAATTAAAAGCGGATGAACGCTTTGAGGATGCAGCGCAAAAACTAGTAGTTGAAGAGTTTTTAAGAGGGGATGAAGCCTCGGTGTTTGTTATATCTGATGGAAAGACGGCCAAAATTTTACACTATGCCCAAGATCATAAACGTATTGGAGAAGGGGATACCGGCCTCAATACGGGCGGGATGGGCGCCTATTGTCCTACTCCTGTGATAGGCAATCGTATGCTTCAAAGAGTGGAAAAAGAGATAATATTGCCTACCATATCGGCTATGCTATTGGATGAAAACCCCTATAAGGGTATTCTATATTGTGGATTAATGATTACTGAAGAGGGTCCTAAAGTAGTTGAATTCAACTGTCGGTTGGGGGATCCCGAAGCCCAAGCGGTGCTGCCTTCACTGGAATCAGACTTTTTGGACTTAATGGACGCTGCCGTTAACGAGCAGCTGAATACCAAAGAGGTTAAGATTGATGATAGGTATCGCTGCTGTGTTGTTATGGCCTCAGATGGGTATCCGTTGGATTACGAAAAAGGAAAAGAGATTACGGGAATAAATGATGTGGCTGAGGATACTCTTGTCTTTCATGCGGGAACGAAGGCTCAGGATGGTAAACTTTATTCCGATGGGGGACGAGTTCTCAGCGTGGTTGGTGCAGGGGATACTCTTCAGGATTCTATTAAAAATACCTATTCAGAGTTGAAAAAGATCGATTTTGATAATAAATATTTCCGATCTGATATTGGCACGAAAGGACTGAAATACATCGGATAATGAAATATCGGTTTTATAATTCGTCCTTTTGTTTGGTTTGGGCCAAAAATAATTCAGGTAATTTGCTGCGGATAATCTTATCTGTCCGTGTCTTTGGAAGATTATCCACCTGAACTATCTCTTTTGGTATTTTATAATCGGCTACTATTTGTTCCAAATGTTCTTTAATAGTTCCAAAATTAATGGTTTTCCCGTTCTTTGGAACAACTGCTGCAACAACTTTTTGGCCCCACTTCTCATCAGCTATTCCAAATACTGCAGCCTCTTTGATATCAGTTAGCTCTTTGAGTTTGGATTCAATTTCAAAAGGAGAGACATTTTCTCCACCTGTTACTATACGGTCGGAACGACGAGAATCAATAAAAAGCTGGTTATTGGCATTAAAGTACCCAAAATCACCGGTTTTAAACCAACCTTCTGAATCAAAAAAGGCATCGTAATCCAGATTTAAGTATCCGTCAAAAACCTGCGGGCCCTTGATCCAAATTTCTCCAGTCGTATTTATGCTGACTTTCTCTTCATTTTTATCGCGTACTTGAATTTTATTTGGATCCAAAACAGTACCCACACTTTGTAAAGGACCATAGGTACCACTGGGTTTAAGAATGGGATTGGCTGCAATCTGGGCACAGGTCTCCGTCATCCCGTAACTTGGAACCAATGGAATTCCTTTATTCCTACATTCTTTGACAAGCTCTGTATCGATAGGGCCGCCACCAAGCAAAATTGCCTTGAAGTTTTGATGAACAAAAAATCCGGATCGTTCCATCAACCGTTTAAGCATGGTTGGAACTAGTGATGCTGCCTGGAAAAGCTGATTTTCAGTTAAAAAAGTAGTAATCATTTTAGGATGAAAACTTTTCATTCTAAATATAGCAGATCCATAAAGAAGGGATCGCAAAATAATGGAAATACCGCCAATGTGATTTAATGGCAAACAGAGTAGCCAAAAATGATTCTTACGAGGTTTAAAATTTTCGGCTGACGCTTTTGCTGCAAAAAGCATCTGACGTCTTTTAAGGGGTACAATCTTTGGAGTTCCGGTAGTGGTACCCGAAGTAAAAAAATATCCAAAAACGGTATCTGGATCAGTATCAGGCGTAAAATTTTTTGCTTCAAAGCTTAATACGACTTCAATTTCTAAAGATCGGGTCAGATCGACCTGTTTAATATCAATGGTGTTAGGATGAGCAACTTCTGACTGCATTTTTTGAGTCGTAAAAACAAGACCGGGATCAACCTGCTCGAATTGACGGTCAAGTTCATTAGAGGTGGCTTTGGTATCAAAAGAGACAAAAGGAATACCAAGATTCCAGCATGAGGAAATTGCAAAAATGAGGGTGTCTGAAGAGGGTGCAAGAAATCCTACNGGTTTCTCAAAATCNTGATCAAAATCAAAAAGGAATTGTAGAAAAAAGCGTTCAAATTTTTTGAGGTCACTATACGAATGCAGACCAAAGCTGGACCCCAAAAAAAGGTCATCTTCTCGGGGTGCAGAAAATGTTGGTATTTGATCTGAATTACTCACTTTTAAATAAGTTTTGTAAAAAGCTGCTGTTGATCAAAATTGATCGTTGGTATTTGTCTGGAAGATAGATCAATGGAACCTTCTGAAATAACATTATTCTCAGTAAAAACATCCTGAGCAAGTAAAAAGCCTGTTGAAAGACCATGAGCTGTACCTTGAGATCCTAATCCCGCTGCCAACAAGCCAGTAAAATATCGTCCAACGCCACTTTCAAGGCTGGTTGTAACCACTACTTTATTGTTATGAGTGTTTGCAAACCGTTTTGTTTCAATATTTTTCCGGAAACTGCCAATTACCATCGGCTTGATAATAAGATATTCTGTAAAAGGTAGTAGGTTTGGCCAGTAAGAATATTGTGTTGTTGATTCGTCCAGAGCAATAGGCAGTGATGTATTCTGAGATAACTGCTCAAGGGTTGCTGGAGTGATCTCTTTCAGTGGTTCTTCACAATACTCGATATCCAGTTTGTTGAGTTTATTACAGTGATCGAGAGCCACCTCGAGTTCCCAAGCCTGATTAGCATCAACCCTAATAGTCAGGTCCGGATATTTTTTTCTGACCTTCCGGAGGGAAGTAAGTTCTTTTTCAAAATGGAGTCCCACTTTGCATTTTATGGTATTGAATCCCGCTGCAATTTTGCCCGCGACGTTTTTTAGTACATTATCGTCCTGTAGCGAAACCAAAGTATTGATTTCAACTTTGGGGGAGGTACCTGCAAACAAATAAGAAAGTAATGTTTGTCTATTATTACGGGCTTCGACCTGATATGCAAGTGCATCCAGACCAAACTGCAGAGACGGTGGGATCTCTTCATCCTGATAGAACTTTTGAAGTTTGTCAACTGGATTTGAGCAGTCTAATATGTTACTGATATTTCTTTGGTGTAAAGTGAGTAGATTTTGGACTGATTGGTAAGATTCGGTAGAAAATCCGGGTAATGGCGCTGCTTCTCCGTATAGTTGAATGTCTTCTGTTTTGTATGATAAAATAAATCCCTTACGATCCTGAAAGGTTTGACCGCTTGTTTGCAGCGGCTCAGAAAAGGGGATCTTATATGCATGGCTGGAAAAATTCATAAATTATCTGCAATAATTCCTATGCTGAATAAGATTCCATATAAGGTCATAAAACGAGCAGTATCTTCCAATACCTTGTTGAACCTATGTTTATCATTCCAGGCCCAAACTTTATAAAGTTGCACAAAACCATAGGGACTGACCAAAAACGGAAGAAATATGACAGCATCATAACCCAACTGAAAATAAAAATGAGGGGGTATAGCCAATGCCAATAATAACATCAACAGGTATTCCCAGCGGAGGGCATTTTCACCAAAAATGACGCCGAGTGTATTTTTTCCGGCCATCTTATCCTGTTCAACATCACGCAGGTTATTGATGACTAAAATGTTTGTTGCTAGTCCACCTACCGCTAATGAAGCCCAAAAAGAAGGACTGCTCCATTCTAAAGCATTTACATAATAGGTACCCATGACGGCAACAATACCAAAGAAAATAAATACGAAAACATCTCCGAGTCCATTATAGCCGAGTGGAAAGGGACCACCAGTATAAAGAATCCCAAAAATGAGGGAGGCGATGCCAATCCAAAAGATAGCCCAGCCGGCATGCCAAACGAGGTATAGTCCTAATAAAAAAGCCACTCCCATAGTTATGATAGTAGCATTACGCATGGTATCGGCAGAAATGAGTCCCTTTGCTGTAGCACGTTCAAAACCGATTCGCTCGTCGGTATCGGCACCCTTTTTGAAGTCAAAATAATCATTGGCAAAGTTGGTCCCTATTTGAATAAGAAAAGCACAAAGTAGGGCAACAATAGTAGCATCCCACAAAAATAGCTGATCATGATACGCTATGGAGGCTCCAACGCAGACAGGAACAAAGGCAGCAGGCAGGGTTTGAGGACGCGCAGCTTTGATCCAAATGCTCAGCGTTTTTGAATTAATCATCTGTATAGTGGAGGAAAAATTGTGGAAAAAGTTTGGCTCCAATTATAGGAATAAATTCCTCGCTTAAAAAAACAAGTTATTTTTATTTTTTGTTAAATTAATTTAGTCAAAAATAGAAAAAAGGCTATTTTAANTTAAAATAGTTAAATATAAAGTTATTAATACCTTTAAAAATAACATGTTAATAAAAATTTAATTAAATAAATTGTGTAATAGTCAGAGTAACAATTATATTAAGGGCAGTTAAAAATTCTAACAATAACTATTACACTTTTTACTCCAATGACAAAAGCAATGAGACGATACGATCCTTTAGCGGCTGCCCGGAACTGGTCGCCAAAAACTAATGGTGAAGGACGAGAGTCGATGAACATTACCGAAATATTCGGTGAAAACACCTTTCAGCAAGAAGACCTTGAAGAGCGACTCCCAGAGGCTATTTGGAAAGATTTAGAAAAAACTATTCAGGAAGGGGAGCAATTAAATCATGAAATAGCTGATGCTGTTGCTGTAGCTATGAAAGATTGGGCTACAGAAAAGGGGGCTACTCACTTTACACACTGGTTTCAACCGTTGACAGGACTAACTGCTGAAAAACATGACAGTTTTATTACCCCCAATCAGGGAGGAGGTGCAATTGCAGAATTTTCGGGATCAGATCTGATTCAAGGTGAACCAGATGCTTCCAGTTTTCCGAGTGGAGGGTTGCGACAAACGTTTGAAGCCCGCGGCTATACTGCTTGGGATCCTACATCCCCGGCTTTTATCATGGAAAACGATAATGGATGCTACCTGTGTATTCCCACCGCTTTTGCTTCATGGTCAGGGGAAGCGCTTGATCACAAAACGCCTATATTACGTTCTAATGATACGTTGGATGCACAAGCCAAAAGAGCTCTTAAACTTTTTGATGTTGATGCCAAACGGGTTACGTCAACAGCAGGTTGTGAGCAAGAATATTTCCTAATTGATCAGGAGTTTTTCTATCGTCGGCCAGATTTGATGACGGCCGGCAGAACGTTGGTTGGAGCTAAGCCTCCGCGCGGCCAAGAGCTTGATGACCACTATTTCGGTACTATTCAGGAACGAGTATTGTCGTTTATGTTGGAGGCCGAGAAAGAACTGTATAAACTTGGTATTCCTGTTAAAACACGACACAATGAAGTAGCACCGGGACAATTTGAAATTGCGCCCATTTTTGAAACGTGTAATATTGCTGCTGATCACCAGCAGTTGATGATGATCACATTAAAGCGCATAGCTCGTAATTACGGCTTTGAATGCCTGTTGCACGAAAAGCCTTTTGACGGTTTAAATGGGAGCGGTAAACATCTCAACTGGTCGTTGAGTACTAGCGAAGGGATGAACTTGCTTGAGCCAGGTGACAATCCGCATGACAATATGCAGTTTCTGTTTTTCTTTACGGCAATCTTAAAAGCCGTTTATGAACACCAGGATCTACTTCGTATCAGCATAGCTCACGCAGGAAACGATCACCGTCTTGGAGCCAATGAAGCACCGCCGGCTATCATTTCAGCTTACATCGGTGAACAACTTTCGGATGTTATTGATCAGCTGTTGAATGGTGGAGCAAAGGAATCTAAGAATGGAGGATTACTTGGGCTGGGAACACCTGTACTGCCTTCATTACCTAAACATGCAGGCGATCGTAACCGAACTTCGCCGTTTGCGTTCACGGGTAATAAATTTGAGTTCCGTGCCGTAGGGTCCAGTCAATCAGTTTCGTTCCCCATTGTTGTGTTAAATACTATAGTAGCTGATGCCATCGATAAACTTTGTACAGATCTTGAGGAGAAAGTCGAAGATGGTGAGCCCTTAGAAGAATCGCTTGGTGAAGTGATTCGTGAAGCACTTTCTGATTCCAAGGATATCATCTTTAATGGTGACGGATATTCTGAGGAATGGGAGAAAGAAGCAGAAGAGCGTGGATTGCTTAATCTTCCTACTACCATGGATGCGCTTCCAAAGCTAACAGATGATAAAAATATTAATCTGTTTAAGAGGCATAAGGTTCTTAACGAACGTGAGATACATTCAAGGCAGGAAATATGGGCCGAGCAGTATTTAACAACGCTCAATATCGAGGCGGATACAACCGAGTCGATGGCGAAAACTATGATTTATCCTGCTGCAGTGCGATATATGAATGAGCTTGCCGATAATGTGGAGCACATAGATGGTCTTGGCCTTGAGAACAGAGGATCAATGGAGATGCTTAAAAAGGTCAATCAAGGACTGAATGACCTAAGCGATGCTCTGGAAGAACTACGAGAGATTGTTCTGCAAAGTAATGGAGAATCAGTCTTGGATAGTGCTACATATGTGAAGGATAACGTTCGACCGGCAATGGTAAAGATTCGGGATTCGGTTGACTACTTGGAACGTCATGTAGCCGATGACTACTGGCCATTACCTATTTATCGGGAAATGCTATTTGTAAAATAATGGCAATTGACCGGCGTCATTTATTTAAGCCCCCAGGGAGTTGGTATCTCTGGGGGTTTTTCTATTAGGTAGTTAGCGCATATTTATATCTATCATTTCTTTTAGAAAAATGGTTTTGTTTTTTTGCAGATCTGTAATTATTTCGACAAAATAAAAAGGATTTTTAACTGTGGATTTGAATTGATCAAATTATTATGAATAGAACAGGAACTGGATTACTCATCATTATACTTTTCTTGGGAATACAATGGCCAGTACTGGCACAGCAAGGAGATCCTCAGAAGCTCTATGAAGAGATTGACGAGCAGACGGACAAAATCTTTGATCAGGTTGTCGATTGGCGGCGTCACTTTCATCAAAATCCGGAACTATCGAATAGGGAAGAAGAAACTGCTAAATTTATTGCGGATTATTTACGGGATCTGGGGATAAAAGTTGAAGCCGGGGTTGCACATACCGGAGTAGTAGGAGTTTTGGAGGGAGGCAAAAAGGGGCCCGTTGTAGGTTTACGAGCGGATATTGATGCTCTGCCGGTTAAAGAGCGTGCAGATGTACCCTTTAAATCTACAAAAACAACTACCTATCTCGGCAAAGAAGTGGGCGTAAGTCATGCCTGTGGACATGATGCTCACATTGCAATGTTGATGGGTGCAGCAAAAATTCTTAGCAATATGAAAGAGGAGTTGCAAGGCACGGTAAAATTTATTTTTCAGCCGGCTGAAGAGGGAGCTCCTCCGGGAGAAGAAGGGGGAGCCGAATTAATGGTGAAGGAAGGAGTCTTGGAAGATCCCGATGTTGATGTAGTCTTTGGTCAGCATATCAATTCCCAGACCGAAGTGGGAAAAATTCGATATCGTCCCGAAGGTACCATGGCGGCCTCTGATCGTTTTGTGATTACCGTGAATGGAAAACAAACTCATGGATCTACGCCCTGGACCGGTGTTGATCCTATTGTAACTTCGGCAAAGATTATTGAGGGATTGCAATCAATTATCAGTCGCCAAACAGAGCTTACAAAAGCAGCGGCCGTAATATCGGTTGGTAAAATTGAGTCCGGTGTTCGTAATAATATCATCCCGGAAGAAGCAGAAATGATTGGTACTATAAGAACGCTAGATACCGGGATGCAGGATATTATTCATAGAAAAATACGCCATGTAGTAACAAAGACAGCAGAAAGCATGGGAGCCACTGCTGAGGTTAAAATTGAGGAAGGGTACCCCGTGACTTATAACGATCCTGAGCTTACCGAACAGATGTTGCCAACCCTGCAGGGTATTGCCGGTTCCGATGATGTAATTTTATCTGATGCTATTACCGGAGCGGAGGATTTTTCATTCTTCCAAAAAGAAGTCCCCGGCCTATATTGGTTTGTCGGTGGAATGCCCAAAGGAATGAACCCAGCGGAGGCGCCTCCCCATCATACTCCTGATTTTTATATTGAGGAAGAAGGGATGAAGCTGGGCATAAAGTCAATGGTTGGTCTAACCGTTGATTTTATGAGTGATTACAACAGCCAGTGACTGAATATTTTACTCTACATTTATTTAAACAATGTGAGCATTATTTTTGTTTAAGACGATATGCAAGAGTAATATTTATGCTAATCATATCTCGATTAGAAAAATTACAACAAAAAGTATCTGCATTCGTATCTATAATAGCCTTATTGCACCTTATATAAGCTGTTAGAATTCACGAACTGTACCCGTATATTCCACCAAATAAATTTTTAATAAAGATTATTTATTCTTGAATTATCAATCTCCGCAATATAGTCCTAATACGCAACTATCGATATTTCCTCCGGCAGTTAAGCACCTGCTGATTATTAATTTATTGGCTTTCGTAGCGTTAAGTACACCAGTGGTGTCAGAGTATTTATTTACCTATGGAGCGCTGTGGCCCATCGATTCAGGACGATTCGGTGTTTGGCAACTCATTTCATACATGTTTTTGCATGCAGGATTTGGACATATCTTTTTCAACCTTTTTGCACTGTGGATGTTCGGACAGGCTATCGAAAACTTTTGGGGTACCAATCGCTTTGTAATCTATTATTTTTTAACGGGCATTGGTGCTGCTTTGCTGCACATGCTTATAGGCGGAGGTGGTGCTCCTACATTGGGGGCATCGGGAGCTGTCTATGGGATTCTTCTGGCTTTTGGGATGATGTTTCCCAACCGTCCAATTATGTTACTATTTCCACCTATTCCCATAAAAGCTAAGTATTTTGTTGCTATTTTTGGAGCCATTGAACTGATAAGCGGATTAACAAGGACCAACTCAGGGGTAGCCCATTTTGCCCACTTGGGAGGAATGCTTGTAGGCTTTATCCTGATAAAATATTGGGGATTAAAAAGTGAAGAATCTTACTACTAACAGGAATTTTTTGTTACCTTTATTGTATGCAAATACAGCATTAATCGTGGAATACCAATATGTATAACGACTCTTTTGGTAACTCAGTAAAGCGCGGCTACTGGGGATTGCCGGCGGCAATTCGTGTTATTATTACGATCAACGTAGCTGTTTTTATCCTCCAAACGCTGCTGAGTATTTTTAGTCCGGCGTACAGTAGTTTATTTGTCGATGCTTTTGCCTTTTATCCCGAGTGGCAGACGGCGCTTTTTCAGCCCTGGCGAGCAGTTACCTACATGTTTCTACACGGTGGCGCGTTTCATCTGCTTTTTAATATGCTATGGCTCTGGTGGTTAGGCCGTTCAGTTGAAGAATCGATGGGGCCTCGGACATTTTCGGTATTGTTTTTTGGTGCCGGCATCGGTGGGGCATTATTCAATATTATTGCCGCTCCGGTATTGGGATTTAATCCTGTTATTGGTGCCTCGGGAGCAGTTTATGGTATTATGGTTGCATTTGCGATGCTGTATCCCACTATGCCCATTATGCTCATTTTCTTTCCACCCATTCAGGCTCGCTATGTGGTAGCCGGACTCATTGCCATTGATGCATTGTTGTTAGGATCATCAGATGGGACTGCTCGAATTGTACACTTGGCCGGGGCTGGTATTGGCTATTTATTGATGAAATATCATCGTCAGGGCAATGATTTGAGTCGCTGGGTGTTACCTATTGAACAGTTTTGGTATCGTCTAAAGGGAACCTACCAAAAGAAGAAATCCCGCCCGAAAAATAAGAATATGTATTCCGTTTCTGATGTTGAAATTGTAGATGAAACGGATCAATCTGAGCTTGATGCTATTTTAGAAAAAATTTCTCAGAAGGGTTACGATGGTTTAACGGATGAGGAAAAGCAGAAACTCTTTGAGCTTAGCAAGAAAAATTAAATTGAACAATTTGAATGATTTTTACCGTACCTATGGTTCATTAGGGTACGATAAGAAAAAGTAATAACGATATTATGTCTCATATTAAACGTCGAGATTCAATTCAGGTAATGGTTGGTGATGTACCGGTTGGCGGTGGTGCACCCATTGTAGTGCAGTCAATGACGAATACCGATACTTCTGATGTTGATGCTACGGTAGAGCAGATTAAGCATTTGCACAGGGAAGGGTCCGAGATTGTCCGTATTACTGTAAATAATGATGCTGCGGCAAAGGCCGTACCTAAAATTAAGGAAAAGCTACTTGAAGACGATGTAACGGTACCTATTGTTGGGGACTTCCATTATAACGGTCATAAGCTGCTCGTTGATTATCCTGCAGCGGCAGAAGCCTTGTCAAAATTTCGTATCAATCCAGGCAACACCGGGACAAAAACGCGGGATGAGAACTTTTGCACCATCGTTGAGCAAGCAATAAAATATGATAAACCGGTGCGTATTGGTGTGAANTGGGGNTCACTGGATCAGAAGTTATTGGCCCAGAAAATGGATGCCAATAGNGAGCTNGAAACGCCCAAGTCTTCCAANCAGGTAATGCTGGATACAATGGTAGAAAGTGCAAGACGCTCGGCCGAACTTGCTGAAAGTGTAGGACTTGCATCCAATAAAATTGTTATTAGCTGTAAAATGTCGCACGTGCAGGATGTTGTGCATGTGTATGAACGCATTGCCGAATTGCTCGATTACCCGTTACATGTTGGTCTTACCGAAGCGGGAATGGGCATGAAGGGAACAGTATCCAGTACGGCTGCACTGTCAGTATTGTTACAACAGGGGATTGGGGATACTATTCGTGTTTCTCTGACGCCTAAACCGGGTGGAGATAGAGCAAAAGAGGTTAGAATCTGTCAACAGATACTGCAATCACTGGGTATTCGTAATTTTGTACCTCAAGTGACAGCCTGTCCGGGATGTGGACGTACAAACAGCACCTATTTCCAAGAGCTTGCCGATGAAATACAAGATTATCTGCGAGAAATGATGCCGATCTGGCGCGATGTGTATCCCGGAGTCGAAGAGATGAATGTTGCAGTTATGGGATGTGTGGTAAACGGGCCCGGTGAATCGCGTAATGCCAATATTGGTATTTCACTGCCCGGAACGTTTGAAGAGCCCAAAGCACCGGTTTACATGGACGGTGATCATTATAAAACACTCCGCGGCGAAGGTATTGGAGAAGAATTTCGAAATATACTCGATAATTATGTGATGCGGAATTACGGGGAAACCAACGGGGAAGAGAAAAATGAAGCGGTAGAAGAAGGTGCATCCAAATAAATGCAATGAAGTTGCTCTTATGGATAAAGGGAAATCCTTTTTCTTATTCATTTTGTTTGCTGTAATTGTAGGTTCTGTTTCTTGTTCCAAAGAACAAGAACAGAAAGTTGATCAGCAGTATCTCAATTCTCAGGATTATGCTGCTTTCAAAGAAAGTACAAATGAGGAATTAAAAAGTAATGATGATTCCAATAATTTAGCAGATGATTTAATAGCGATATCGGATTGTGGATCTAGTCCTTACTTGGAAGCTCCTGTTGTATTGGATTGGGAACTGTTAGAAGGGTTAACAGCTAATGCAGAAGCATGTCAGACTGAGAAGGAAGGTCAACGATTAACTCCGGTGGGAGTACAATCTTATGGAACACAAACGGTGCGATGGTATTTATTAGAGCACCAGTCGGCTTACCGCGATGCAGAAGTGATTACAGCGACATTTAGCGGTAAAGAGTTGCGAAGTTTTAAGACTGTTGGCATATATGAACAGATTCCTGCCCGTAGTATTCAAACAGAGATATCGGTAAATAGAAAAGGAAATTCTATCTTTATTAAATCTGAAACTATCCGTGATATAAAATATCCGTTAGAACAAAAAAATACTATCACAACCGTATATGAAATAGATGCCAAGGGTGGTATCAATGAATTGTGATAAATATATTTATCCCGTTTAAATCAGCTAATGAAAGTTTTGAGATTGTTTAACTTTATGAGTGTACTTAAAAAACGTATTGTTTTGTTTGTAGCCTTTCTTGCTTTTCCGTTAGGACTTTTAGCCCAGCAAGATATTGTGGATCAAAAACAGCGAGCCGATTCCCTTTATGAATCGTTTCAAGAAAAACAGGCACTGGAACTCTATCGTGATATACTGGAAGAAGAGCCTGAGAACTATAAAGCACTCTGGCGTTCCAGCTTTTTATATTCCCGGATTGGAAACCGATTTGATGATGAAGATGATCAAAAAGAATATTTCAACCGTGGAATTGACCTGGCTGAACGTGCACTCGAAATAGATTCAACCGATACCCAATCTCATTTCGTAATGGCAGTGGCTATGGGACGTAAAGCCCTCATATCTGGAGCTCGCGAACGTGTAGCCGCATCTCGTGCTATTAAGAAACATGCTGATAAAGCTTTAGAATATGATGAGGGTCATGCTGGAGCGTGGCACGTACTTGGACGTTGGCATTTTAAGGTAGCAAATCTAAGTTGGGTGGAGCGTGCAGCGGCCAATACATTATTTGGGGGTATTCCCGGTGATGCAAGTAATCAGAAAGCTGCTGATGCTATCCAAAAGGCCATAGATCTGAATGGTACGAATATTTTATACTATTATGATCTGGCCAAGGTTTATGAAGAAATGGGGCAGGCTCAACAAGCAATTTCAGTGTGTAAAAATGCAGTAGAGTTGGAAAGCAAAACTCCCGATGATCCCGGGTTAAAAGAACAATGCAGAAAACTTATTTATGATCTGCAATAATCGTTATGTTATGCGGTTAAAAATTTACTTTTGATATTTGCATATAGCACATCGAAAAATTAAGAATTTCAATTCTCAGTAAATAATGGAAAGAATAGGTGTATTAACTTCCGGCGGAGATGCGCCGGGCATGAATGCCGCCATACGTGCGGTCGTGCGAACTTGCGTGTATTATAACATAACGCCCTACGGCATTTATCAGGGGTATGAGGGACTGATACAAAATGACATCGAAAAAATGGATGCCGGTTCGGTAAAGCATATCATTCACCAGGGAGGTACAATATTAAAATCAGCTCGCAGTCTGGATTTTAAAACAGAAAAAGGCATGCAGAAGGCTTGGAAGAATGTTCAAAAGCATGATCTTGACGGGCTTGTTGTTATCGGTGGCGATGGTACGTTTACCGGTGCAATGGAATTTGGTAAAAAATTCGATTTACCTATTGTCGGGATTCCCGGAACTATCGACAATGATATTTTTGGCACTGATTTTACCGTTGGATTTGATACGGCTGTAAATACGGTCGTTGATGCGGTGGATAAAATTCGGGATACAGCAACTTCTCATAACAGACTGTTTTTCATAGAGGTAATGGGGCGTGATGCCGGATTTATTGCGGTGTATTCAGGTATTGCTGCCGGTGCTGAGGAGGTGCTCATTCCCGAGGAAGACCGTGGCGTTAAGAAGCTTTTTGAGTCCTTAGCAAAAACATCAAAACGGAACAAATCATCACGTTTGGTTATTGTGGCCGAAGGCGACAATAATGGCAGTGTATATGATCTCGAAGAAAAAGTTAAAGACGAGTTCGGGGATCGTTACGAGACTAAAGTTACGATCCTTGGACACGTACAGCGGGGTGGACGACCAAGTTGTGCCGATCGGGTGTTGGCGAGCCGACTTGGGGTCATTTCGGTTGAGGCTTTAAAAGAAGGGAAGCGAGATATCATGGTTGGTGTTCGAGATCGAGAAATTCGTTACACCGATTTTGAAAAGGCGACAAAGCAAAATCCTAAAATGGATAAAGAACTACTTCGTATTGCCGATATTATTTCTATTTAAGGATTTATATTTTAATATAATTTGATGGAACACAGTTTTGATCATAGCTCAAATAATGGAAATCCCGTTGATAAATCATACCAAGTACCCGAGTGGGCTAAAAACATAATTTGGTATCAAATATTTCCAGAACGGTTTCGTAATGGAGATCCTTCTAATGATCCCACACGCGAAAGAGTTGGCGGGCCTAAAGGATGGGAAATAACACCCTGGACCGGCGATTGGTATAAACGGGCTTCTTGGGAATATTCACTGGGCGACACTTTTCGTGACGGGGTTTTTAAGCGCCGATACGGGGGAGACATTCAGGGTATTATTGACAAGCTGGATTATCTTCAGGATTTAGGGGTTGGTGGTATTTATCTAAATCCTGTTTTTGATGCAGTCTCTCTGCATAAATATGATACTAGTTATTATCACCACATTGATCGCTTTTTCGGGCCTGATCCGGAAGGAGATGTGGAAATCATGAAGCAGGAGGACCCCGAGGATCCGGATACGTGGCAGTGGACATCGGCAGACAGGCTTTTTCTAAAGCTGATTGAGGAGGTCCATAAGCGTGGGATGAAAATAATAATCGATGGGGTATTTAATCACACAGGAACCGACTTTTGGGCTTTTAAAGATGTTATAGAACACCAGTCAAATTCCAAATATAAAAATTGGTACTCCATCAATTCGTTTGCGGATGGCAATGGCCAAAAATTTGATTACGAAGGCTGGTGGGGCGTAAAGAGTTTGCCTGAATTAAAGGAGGTCGATGGCACGTTGGTAAAAGCTGTTCGTGAGCATATTTTTGATATTACCCGGCGCTGGATGGATCCCGATGGAGATGGGGACCCGTCAGAAGGCATCGATGGCTGGCGACTTGACGTTCCTGAAGAAGTCGGACAAAAATTTTGGAAAGAATGGAATGATGTGGTCCGTAATATTAATCCCAAAGCCTATACGGTGGGAGAAATTTGGACGGACAAAGGTAGGGAATGGGTCAATGGAGAACTCTTTACAGCGTCCATGAATTATCCTTTTACGGAGGCTGTGCAAGATTATTTGATTGACCAATCATTAAATCCTTCACAGTTTCTGAAACGACTGCGATCAATTCGTGAGGGATTACCGGATGGAGCCGAGTTGGTTCAACAGAATCTGATGGACAGCCATGATACCCCGCGGTTGGCATCAATGATTGTGAATCCGGGTCGTGAATTTGATACGAAAACTAAGCCCAAAGAGGGTTTTGACGTGCGTAAACCAACCTCCAAAGAACGCCGTCTTCAGAGGCTCATAGCGTTATTTCAATATACGTACGTGGGTGCTCCTATGATTTTTTACGGTACCGAAGCCGGCATGTGGGGAGCAGATGATCCCGATGACCGGAAGCCGATGCTATGGCAGGAATATGAGTATGATGATGAAATATGCCATCCGCTGGAAAAAGAACGACCCGTTGATGAAAACTCATTTAACCAGGAATTGTTTAACTGGTATAAAAAGCTTGGTAAAATCAGGAACAAGCATTTAGCATTGCGGAAAGGTAAATTCCAGGAATTGATTATCGAAAATGATACGGATGTATTCGTATTTGCCCGTTTTCTAAACAAACATATGTTTTGTTTGGTAGCCGTAAACCGTTCAGGTCAGACACAAAAAATTAGAATTCCACTTAATCATTTTGAAGTTGAAGAAGGGAAGCATCTCGAAAATATTGTGACTGGTAGTCGAGCCAAGGTAGCAAATAGCGAAACAGAGATTACGATTCCACCGATTTCCGGTNCTATATTATCTCCCGAAGAGAACTAATTATGCGCATAGATCCCAAATACTTTAATACCTTTTTGCTAATCGTTGCCGTAGTTGCTGCTTCCTTGATTGCCTATTTTATTATAAGCAACCGCAGTGCGGAAAAATCTGATTTCAAGCAGCGCATGTTTTCCCAAGATACCCTTCAAACAANCTGGTGGAATAATGTACAAACAGGAGATAGCGTAAAAGTTTCTGAATTTCAGGGAACGTATATTGTATTGGATCTATGGTCGAATTGGTCGGATGCTTCGTTGGAATCGCATACCGAACTTGCCAAAATTAAGCAGCAGCATCCTGATGATTTGCAGGTTTTAGCAGCTGCTGTAGGACTACAAAAGAAGGAAGTAGAGGAGTACATCCAGAAGCATCAGTTCCCCTTTCATTTTGTAGCAGGCTCCAGACAGTTCTCGGAGTTCAATATGCCCGGTTTACCTGTCCAATTTGTGTATGATCAACAACTTGACCTTAAGCATGTATTCTTGGGATATTCGGATGATCGTCAATACGACAGCTTACGGGTGCTCATAAATGGTGGAAAGCAGTAATAACTGGCTTATTTTTGATGGTGACTTCATTCCGGCGGATCAGCCGATTGTACCGGTAGTTTCTCGGGGATTGATGTATGGAGATGGTGTTTTTGAGACACTTCGAATTTATAAGGGCAAAACGCTTCTTCTCGAGGATCATCTTACTCGCTTGCATTCAGGAATGCATATGCTGGGGATGGAGGTAGATACTCATTTAAAAGTTGAGGCACTCAAAGAGCGGATATGGAAACTGTTGGAAAAGCAGGGGTTAGNTGGTCTTGATGCCATCATTCGTTTGCAGGTGTGGCGGGACGGACCGCGGGGTTATTATCCACAAGCTGATAGTAACATACATTACTCGATAACTGCCTCAGTTTGTCTGCAGGATTTTCGTCCCCCCACATTAGCTACCGTTAAACAAAGGCGTATTCCTTCCCAATCGATGCCATCATCGGCAAAATTTACAAACGGAATTAACTACATTATGGCTGCCCGGCAAGCTGACGAAAAGGGCGGCGATGATGCTCTGATGCAAACCATCAATGGATTTATTTCAGAGACAACCATCGCTAATATTTTTTGGATAAAAGGAGATACCATTTATACACCTGATAAAGAATGTGATCTTATCCCAGGGATCACGCGTAAAGTTCTTCTGGATGTGATTCAAGCAAGTAATAGGTGGGGTTGTCGAGAAGGCCAATATTCTCTTGATCATATTAAAGAGGCTGATTCAGTGTGGATATGTAATTCAGTTCGGGAGGTNTTAGCCGTAAAAAAAATCGATGACATAAAGTTTGATATTGATCACCCTGCTATAAAAAAATTACAAAACCGTTATAGTGCTTTTCGTAGAGCTAACACAAAGTTTTTAAAGTCATAACTGGGATGGCTGATCTGCTTACATTGACGAATTATTTTGCCTCCTGTGGCGATGTAATACTACTGGAATCACAGTCTGACGATCATCCGTCATCCCAGTTTTCATATTTAGCAGCGCACCCTGAGGCAATAATTAAGGCGCATGGTGATCACATTTCTGAAATCAGAGGGACAAAAAAAAATCAGTACAGCCAAAATCCATGGGAAGCATTGTTATCATTTCGAAACCGAGTAAATGATTGGGTGTTTGGTTATTTGGGATATGATTTAAAGAATTATATAGAACGGCTAAGCTCATCTAATGTTGATCCGGTGGGAGCTCCTGATATGTATTTTATGGTGCCCGGATTTTTGTGGCGGTACAATCATCACTCTGGAAGGGGAGAGATAATACGTGGAGAGCTGCCTACGGAAGCTCAAATTGGTGAGGGGATTCTTCCCAAAGAAAAATGTGAGCTTGAAAGCATGAAATCTCAGACAAGACAAGAATCCTATACTCAAAAAATAAAACATTCGCAGTCTTTAATTGCGGAGGGAGACTTTTACGAAATTAATCTTTCGCATCAAATGAAAGCACCTTTTAAAGGTTCTCCACTGCAATTATATCAAAAGATGCGTGAAGTAGGTCCCGTACCCTTTGGTAGCTTCTTACAACTTGATAAGTTTTCGATATGTTGTCAGTCTCCAGAGCGTTTTCTTTGTAAGGATAAAGGCACGGTATATTCGCAGCCAATCAAAGGAACATCAAAACGGGGCGAATCGAATGATGAAGATGAATATTTAAAGAAAGAGCTGGTTTTATCGGAGAAAGAGCGAGCCGAAAATCTGATGATCGTCGATTTGGTACGAAATGATTTAAGTAGAATAGCGAAAAAGGGTACGGTAAAAGTTCCAGAACTATTTGCTATTCAGTCATTCGGGACGGTGCATCAGATGGTATCAACTGTAACAGCAGAAGCTAAGCAGAAAGATCCGGTAACTATTCTGCGCGCTTGTTTCCCAATGGGTTCGATGACGGGAGCTCCAAAAATTAGCGCCATGAAATCAATTGAAGAACTTGAGGATTATAAGAGGGGTATATATTCTGGAGCTATAGGATATATAACTCCTGACGAAGATTTTGATTTTAATGTTGTGATAAGGTCAGCTATCATCAAAAATAATTATTTATACTATGCAGTTGGGGGTGCTATTACCAGTGATTCTAATGCCCAAAAAGAGTGGGAAGAAACCCAAATTAAAGCTCGCGCGCTCCTGAACGTGTTTGAAAACTTTTCACAAGAGTAAGGGTTTCCCTAAAATCCCGTTTTACGGCTCTAGAGGGCTAAAATTGGAGTAGAAATGAGAAGTTGCGAAATCCTTGAAATTAGTTATTATTAGAAATGTAAGCCCTTACATTTTTACATAAACTGTCATTCTAATCAGGATTTAAAAGGAATAAACAATTGGCTGGAAGTACAATATATGACATTGCAAAAAAAGCGGGTGTAAGTATAGCTACTGTTTCACGGGTTGTTAACAATAGTGAAGGTATTGCCGATAAAACGAGGGAGAAAGTATTAAAAGTAGCTGATGAGTTGGGATATTATCCACAAGCCTATGCGCAAGGCCTGGCACGTAAAAAAAAGAATATCATTATGGTGGTAGTGCCGGTATTATCCAACTACTTTTTTATGGAAGTATTGGCAGGCATTCAGGATGAAATATCCAAGTATAATTATGATCTGAATATTTTCAATGTTCAGAGTAATGGGGAAGATAACATGTTTCCTCAGGTTGAGAATATTATCAAACGCCAGTGGGCTGATGGGTATCTTTTTATTTCTACTCATTTACGAGATACTGAACTCGAACAGCTCCAAAATTACGATATGCCGATAACGCTTATTGATGAGTCATATCCAGGGATGGATTCCGTTTCTGTTGATGACGAAAAGGGGATAGAAAAAGCAATGCATTACTTCCTGGATAATGGCATGACACGTATTGCTATGATCAGTGCCATGAAGACCTCGAAACCCGGAAGGCAGCGTATTGAGGGATATAAAAAAGCACTTAATGAAGCAGGCGTTGCCGTTGAGGAAGATCTTATTGTGACAGGAGATTCTATGTATCGCGATGGATTTTCAGAACAAAACGGTTACGAGGCTATGATTAAATTATTAGAGCTGCCAAATCCACCAAAAGCTTGTTTTTGTACTTCTGATATTCAGGCTGTGGGAGCTATGAAAGCAATGAAAGAAAAAGGAATACAGATACCCATTATAGGATACGATGATATAACAATTTCGAACTTTATCGGTTTGTCGACTATTCGTCAGCCAATGTATGATATGGGTGAATTGGCAACAAAAAAACTTATGAAAAGAATGAAAAATAGAGAGGCGAAGCCTGAGCATAAGGTTTTCGCACCGGAGCTGATTTTACGATCCTCCACAGAAACAGAAATTGAAGAAGAAGACTCATAAACAATTTTATTTATGATTACCCCTGACGCATGTATTTTTGATTTAGACGGCGTTATTGTAGAAACATCAGATGCACATTTTAAAGCTTGGCAGCGACTTGGTGAAACGCTGGGAATTTCTTTTGGCGAAGAATTTAATGAGCAACTTAAGGGCGTAAGTCGCCGTAAATCAATAGAAAAGATTTTGGCTATCGATGATCGGGGGGGGGGGGGGGGGGGGAATTAACACCTGATGACATTCTTGACGGTGTTCCAGCTTTTTTAGCATCATTAGAAGAAATGGGAATCCCGTTGGGAATCGGATCATCCAGTAAAAATGCACAGTACATTATAGACTATCTGCAGCTCAATAACACTTTTGGAGTTATAATTGACGGCACAAAAGTAGAAAATACCAAGCCTGATCCTGAAGTATTTCTGAAAGGTGCAAAAGCATTGAATGCCGATCCTGCTAATACTATTGTCTTTGAGGATGCAGCATCAGGGGTAGAAGCGGCCAATAATGGCGGATTTATGAGTGTGGGTGTTGGTTCTGATGAGTATTTGGGAGATGCAGATCTTGTTATCTCTAATTTCATCGGCCTTACACCTAAAAAATTGTTTAAACAGCTTAGTGATTAGTAACAATATTTTGATTTAAAAACTTGATTTATGGATAAGTATCTGGAAACTGACGAATGGAAAATTATTGAAGAAGGTTTTGATCCGGAGCGACAGCGCTCATCAGAAAGTATTTTCAGTATTGGCAACGGGCATATGGGGCAGCGAGCCAATTTTGAAGAGCACTACAGCGGTGATTCCCTTCAAGGTAGCTATATTGGTGGAATTTATTATCCAGATCCCACAAAAGTAGGGTGGTGGAAAAATGGCTATCCCGACTATTTTGCTAAAGTGCTTAATTCTGTCAATTGGATTGGTATTGATGTTTACATCAACGGTGAGCAATTTGATTTGGCTGAATGTACTGTTACTGATTTTACTCGTACCCTTGATATGAAACAGGGTTTATTGCAGCGAAGTTTTGTTGCCGAGTTGCAAAATGGAAATCAAGTAGCGGTAGAGGTATGTCGATTTGTGAGTATGGAACGCACGGAAGTGGGAGCTATAGAATACAGGATTAAAGCTCTGAACTTTTCGGGTACTATTACGCTAACTCCCTATATCAACGGGGAAGTGTACAATGAGGATGCCAACTACGATGAGATATTTTGGGATGAGCGGACTCAGGATTCCTTTCAAAATGGCGGTGTGGTAACAACGCAAACAAAAAAGCTTGATTTCCATGTTGCGGCAGCAATGAAAAATACCATTTACAAAAATGGGGAGGGCCTTGATCTTGATACCACCGCTTCCGTTTCTTCGATGTATGCTGACCAATCTTACGAAATTCCGGTCGAAGAAAATGACGTTGTTCAACTGCACAAATTTGCCGTAGTTGCTTCTTCTTTGAATCATGATCGTAAGCGCTTACATGAGCATGCTAAGCAAGCAGTGAATGATACATCCAACGTCGGTTATCAACATTTGAAGAATGAACATACCGATCGTTGGCTTGACATTTGGAAAGGCAGCGACGTGCACATCGAGGGCGATAAGGATGCACAGCAGGGAATTCGATTCAATATTTTCCAGCTCTATCAAACCTATACCGGTGAAGATGAACGCTTGAATATTGGTCCCAAAGGATTTACCGGTGAAAAATATGGCGGTTGTACCTATTGGGATACTGAAGCATATTGTCTGCCATTTTATCTGAATACTGCGCCCGATAAGGTAGCGCGACAACTATTATGGTATCGCTACCGGCATTTGCCTAAAGCGATAGAAAATGCCGAAAAGCTTGGCTTTACAGACGGAGCCGCCCTGTATCCAATGGTGACGATGAACGGTGAAGAATGCCATAATGAATGGGAAATTACATTTGAGGAAGTTCACCGTAACGGTGCCATTGCATATGCAATCTATAATTATATTCGTCATACCGGTGATGACTCTTACCTTAGAGAAGCAGGGCTTGAAGTATTGCTTGCTATTTCCAGATTCTGGAGCCAGCGGTTTAACTTTTCAGAAAAGCGCCAAAAATTTGTAATGCTCGGCGTTACCGGACCTAACGAGTACGAAAACAATATTAATAATAACTGGTACACCTCTTATATCGCTTGCTGGTGTATGCGTTATACAATGGACGTCATTGAAAAAGTGCGCAAAGAATCTCCCAAAAGGTTTGAGGAAATCCGAAAGAAAACCTCTTTTAGAGACGCAGAAACTGAACGTTGGAAAGATATTTTAGATCGCGTTTATCTGCCCGAAGATGAGGATTTGGGTATCTTTTTGCAGCAAGATAACTACCTTGACAAAGAGCAGCGAACAGCCGGTGATCTTGACAAGAGCGAGCGCCCCCTTAATCAGTATTGGTCTTGGGATCGCATTTTGCGATCGTGCTTTATTAAACAGGGCGACGTAGTTCAGGGATTATATTTTTTCGAGGATCATTTTGATGAAGATACCATACGACGCAACTTTGATTTTTACGAGCCCCGTACAGTTCATGAATCCTCTCTTTCGCCATGTATTCACGCTATAATTGCTTCAAAGCTTGGTTATAGTGATAGGGCCTATCAGCTATATTTGCGGACCGCACGCCTCGATCTCGATGATTATAACGATGAGGTACACCAGGGATTACACATTACCAGTATGGCGGGTACGTGGATGTCTATTGTAGAGGGTTTTGCCGGGAAGCGGGCCAAGGACGGAGAGCTCTATTTTAATCCATCGTTGCCGGAAGAATGGAGTGCATATTCCTTTAAAATTTTGTTAAGGGGCAATCGACTGAATATCCGCGTTGAGTCAGATCAAGTTATTGTGAGTTGTGAAGAGGGTAATGAATCTTCAGTAAATATTTATGGAAAAGAACTTACGGTTTCGCCTGGAAATGAAGAAGTAGTTTCCATGCCTGAACTCCGTCAATAATAGACACCTAATTAACGATCAATTAGTTACTAATATCATGAAGAATAAATTTCCATTATCTACGAGGATACTCTCATTATTATTGTTGATTTCCGTTTCAGTACTAACGCTGGGATGTAGCAATAATAATACCGCCGAGCAAAAACCTGATCAGCAAACACATATTGAGCACCCCGAATGGTCGAAAAGTGCCAATATGTATGAGGTTAATATCCGCCAGTACACCGAAGAGGGGACATTCAAAGCCTTCGAAGAACATATTCCCCGACTAAAAGAAATGGGGGTTGATATCTTATGGTTGATGCCTATTCATCCTATTGGGGAAGAAAAGCGTAAAGGAGAGTTGGGAAGCTATTACTCCATTCAGGATTATACGGCTGTTAATCCTAACTTTGGGACTATGGAAGATTTTAAGGATCTGGTAGAGGCGACCCACGAAAATGACATGAAACTCTTTTTGGATTGGGTACCTAATCACACGGCTTGGGATCACCCATGGGTTGAGGAACACCCTGAGTACTATATGAAAGATTCTACTGGGGCAATTACGTATGAAGCCGACTGGACTGATATTGCTCAGCTCAATTATGAAAACAAGGAGCTATGGAACGATATGATTAAGAAAATGAAGTATTGGATCGAGGAAACAAATATTGATGGATATCGCGTAGACCATGCCGGACACGACATTCCACTGGCTTTCTGGAAAAAGGCTATTCCCGAGGTTAATAAGTCTAAAGAAGATTTCTTCTGGTTGGCCGAATGGAATACGCCCGATATGCACCCCTGGTTTGATGCGACCTACACTTGGGAGTACTTTCATCTGACAACTGATGTTGCCAAAGGAGATGCTCCAGTTCATGATATTACCAAGTATATGGGCAAACAAGATACGACCTTCCCAGATCATGCATATCGACTATATTTTACTTCCAATCACGATGAAAACTCATGGAATGGAACCGACGAAGAACTGTTTGGGGATAATTTTGAAAACTTTGCTGTGATGGCAGCAACTATTGATGGCATGCCGCTGGTATATAGTGGACAGGAGACCGGGCTCGATAAGCGCCTTGAGTTTTTTAAAAAAGATACCATTAATTGGGATGGTTATGAATACGAGGATTTCTATCGTACTTTATTTGAGCTCAAAGATCGCAACGAGGCTCTTTGGAATGGCCAGTACGGCGGTGAATTTGTTGCTGTACCTACCGAATCCTCAGGACAAACATACGCTTATAAACGGCTAAAGGGTGATCATGAAGTCTTTGTTATCCTTAATTTGGAAGATACCGAGCAGGATATATCCTTTCCAAATATTGAGAATACCACAAGTTATACCGATGTGTTTGGCGGAAAAGATATGACGGTCGATAGTGAGGGAGTTACGCTAGAGGCTCATAGTTATTTGGTGCTTGAAAAGTGATTTCAATTTCAAATATTCTAATCTGACACCCAAAAAGTGACGCTATGAATAAGAAAAGTGAAAAGCCAAGGCTAAGTTTCTGGGAAATATGGAATATGAGCTTTGGATTTTTGGGCATCCAATTTGGTTTTGCTCTCCAAAATGCAAACGTAAGTCGAATTTTTGAAACCCTTGGTGCCAGTGTTGATGATATACCCATCCTCTGGATTGCTGCACCCGTCACCGGGTTGGTGGTGCAGCCAATTATTGGTCACCTGAGTGATCGAACCTGGAATAGTCTCGGAAGGCGAAGACCATATTTCTTATTCGGAGCTATTTTTGCATCACTGGCTTTAATCATCATGCCCAATTCGCCTGTTCTCTGGGTGGCGGCCGGTATGCTCTGGATAATGGATGCTTCCATTAATATTTCCATGGAGCCTTTTCGCGCTTTCGTAGGTGATATGCTGCCTGCGGAGCAACACACCAAGGGTTTTGCCATGCAGACCTTCTTTATAGGTACAGGGGCTGTAGTTGCCTCGGCATTACCGTATATCATGACTAACTGGTTTGGATTAGCCAATACTGCAGCCGCCGGTGAAATCCCACCGGCCGTACAGTGGTCTTTTTATATTGGTGCTGCTACCTTCTTGGGAGCCGTCTTATGGACCGTTTGGACTACGGAGGAATACCCTCCTGAGGAGCTTGATCGGTACTCGGAAAATGAACCCGGTGAAGGATCAATTATTGATGCTGCAAAAGAGGGGCAGGTTGATACAGGGAATGCCAAACGTAAATTTACTGTGGGTTCCATTTTGATCGCTGTTGGACTCGCATTAACCTATTATATCTATGGGGCAAACTTTGAGCAGGAGTTATATATATTCAGTGTTGGAGTGTCTGTATTTGGATTCGTGATGGCTGTGGCTGGATTTATGCAAAAGTCGTTGGGTAAAGATGAACACGGATTAGTAGTCGTGGTCTCTGATTTCTTAAGTATGCCTAAGACCATGGTTCAGCTTTCTGCCGTACAGTTTTTTTCTTGGTTTGCCCTTTTTGCTATGTGGATCTATACCACTGCGGCGGTAACTTCTCATGTATACGGGACAAGTGATACCACATCAGTGCTCTACAACGAAGGCGCCGACTGGGTTGGGATACTGTTTGCCATATACAATGGTTTTGCCGCCATTATTGCTTTTGCCTTACCGTATTTTGCAAAACTGACAAGCCGTAAAGTTGTACATGCCGTTTCATTATTGATTGGAGGAATAAGTTTAGCAAGTATATATTTAATAAGCGATCCCATGATGCTCATTCTGCCGATGTTGGGAATTGGTGTTGCCTGGGGCAGTATTCTCGCGATGCCATATGCGATTCTCTCCGGAGCTATTCCCGCCAAAAAGATGGGGGTGTATATGGGATTATTTAACTTTTTTATTGTTATTCCTCAGATTGTAGCGGCCAGTATTTTGGGAACGATGCTCAGAAATCTTTTTAATGGTGAAGCGATTTTTGCCCTGATAGCAGGAGGAGGGGCCATGGCATTTGCGGCACTGATGATGATTTTCGTAGATGATAAAGCCGCTCGGGAAATGAATGAGTCGGGGACTGTCGAAGCAGCCGAGTAATATTTTATTAATTTGCTAAGATGTTTCACATTTACTGTGGATGTATTTAAAGAGCTCGTAAGATAAGCCCAATACCGAATATAAAATGCCCGTCATTATCAAAATGGCGGGCATTTTATGGTTAGCCACAGCTCTTATTTATTCTAATTCCAGAATTAATACCGACCGTGAAGGAATTTTAAGGTTATCCAGAGTATAGGTTTTATCCGTAATAACATCTGTTCCTTTGGTAAAACCTTCCAATCGTTCGTAATAATAGCCTGTATCTAACGACCTTGCTTTTTCGTTTTTATTGAAGGCGACCATCACAGACTTTTCTTCGGTATACCGAAAATAGATATACACTCCGTCATGTTTGGGCGCATATTGCATCAGCTCACCGTTATGGATAACAGGATTATTTTTACGCCAGTTGACCAGTTTTTTTACAAATGCCTGTGCTTTTTTCTGTTTATCAGATAACCCTTCACCGGTAAAGCCATTTTTGGTGTCACTTTCCCATCCGCCCGGGAAATCTTCGCGTATTTGTCCGTGATCATGATGCTTTTCATTACTCATCAGCAATTCCGTACCGTAGTAGAACTGTGGAATGCCCCGCATCGTCATGATATAGGCTAGACCCATTTTATAGAGGTCAAAATTCTGATTTACCTGTCGATAAAAGCGATCCATGTCGTGGTTTTCGGCAAAGATAACTAAGTTATACGGATCCGGGTAAGCGTAATCAAAAGTGAGTGTTTCGTAGACATCAATAAAGCCTTGATCCCAGCTTTCTTCCGCTGTCAGAGACTCAATTAGTGATACTTGTAACGGGAAATCCATCAGGCTGGGCAGGCAAGAGTTGAAATTGTCAGGCTTATCGCTGCCATGCTGCCATTTTGAAAGAATAAGCGGATCAACACCCCATTCTTCACCAACGATATTGAAATTTGGATACTCTTCCATGATGCGGCAGGTCCAATCCGCCATAAACTCCTTTCCGGCATAAGGGTGGGTATCGTGACGGATACCGTCGAGTCCGGCATATTCAATCCACCACAGGCTGTTGTAAATTAGATAATCAGCCAGCAGGGGATTATCTTGGTTTAGGTCCGGCATCGACTTAACAAACCACCCGTCGGTAAATACTTTCTTGTCGATATCAGAGGCATAAGGATCGTGCAATGTTGTTCGTCGGTGGTTGGTTTGCTGATAGTTCTTGGGATAATGTACCCAGTCTTCCGTTGGTAGATCATTCATCCACCAGTGGTTCGATCCTGAGTGGTTCATTATCATATCCATGATGAGCTTGATGCCTCGTTCCTCAGCTTCTTCGCTCATTTTTTTATAAAGCTCGTTGCTCCCAAACCGTGGATCCACTTTGTAATAATCAGTGGTTGCGTAGCCGTGATATGAAGAGCTTTCCATGGCATTTTCCTTGACGGGATTGAGCCATAGTGCCGTAAAGCCCATCTCATCGATATAATCCAAATGATTGATAATACCTTGAATATCACCGCCGTGACGACCGTAATCGTCATCTCTGTCGAGGCTATCAGCATATCCAGCAACACTGTCGTTAGCGGGGTTACCGTTGGCAAAACGATCGGGCGTAATCAGGTACATTACATCCGAGGAGTTAAAGCCCTCTCGCTGGGCAGAGTTTTGCTCCCGCTCTTTGAGCTCGTAACGATAATTCAATTTCTGCTCACCATCTTTTGAAAATTTAATATCAAACTTACCGGGGGCGGTATCTTTTGAGATATTCAGGTAGACAAAAAGGTAGTTGTCATTTTCAACCTTTTGAATGCGTTTGATGGTCACTCCCTCATAATCAACGGCAGGAGAGAGGTCGCCAATATCATCACCGTAGATCATAACCTGAAGTTCAGGATTTTCCATGCCGACCCACCAGTGTAGGGGTTCCACGCGTTCGATGGCATAATCTTGGGCGCTGACGGATCCGAAAAGAAAGAGTGTGAAGAAAAATGAGATAAATAAAGAACGAATATTGCTTTTCATAATAGTATCAGATAAGATTGATGAGTTTATACTTACCAAAAAGATCTTGATAAAAAAATATACAACATCTTTTAATCCACCTTTTTAAAAAACAGAATTTTGAGTAGTGCCAATTTTAGGTATGGAAACAACTAACTATGGTCTGTCAGGTGGATCCGAAAAGGGAGTGATCTCCAGCTGGGAAGACATGCTACTTTCATTGTCATTGTCGTCAACGGCCGTAAGGCGATAATAGTAGGTGGTCCCATTTTCTACATTGGTATCTGTATATTCAGCACTCGGTATTAGATTAGATCCGTTGATGGGATCCATGCCCGATATGCTGGAGATGTTGCTGGTGGAACGGTATAAGTGATAACCCGAAAGATGATCTTCGCTGTTGGCAGTCCAGGTAAGTGCTACTTCCTGGTCTCCCGAAGTTCCATCCAGATTTGTCGGGGCCGATGGTGCTTCATCTGTACCATTTCCCGGCCCTGTTGAGGACCCGCCACAAGAGGAAAGTACCAAGAGGCCACAGAATGCTAATATGATTGATGATATTAAGAAAGTACGTTTCATAAAATTCATGGCTATTTGATTAACGTCATTTTTTGAATAAATCGCTGTTGTCCAATTTCAAAAACAGCAAAATACATCCCACTGGCTCGTTGACTTCCATCAAACGTGACGGTATGAACTCCTGCCTGTCGGGTTTCATTATTAATCAGCGTACTGACTTGTTGTCCCAGAATATTAAACACCTGGACCCGTACCTCGGTTTGTTCCGGCAGTGTAAATCGCAGGGTAGTTGATGGATTGAACGGGTTGGGATAGTTAGGATTAATTGCAATCTCTTTGGGTAGAAACTCTTCTTGCCGTTCATTGATATAACGGGTATCACCAATTACTAACAACATTGAGGTTTTTTCTTTCTCGGGAGTCATTGTTACCTCATTTCCGTCACCCAGATTATATTTTTTACCGGAATCAGTATTCAACAATGCCATTTGTACTCCTGGAATGTTTTCCCATCCTTCAGCACTGATGGTAACCGGTTCTCCGGGGGTGCCTGAAAGGGTGAGTGCCAATTGATGTTCTTGCTTGTTTTTGTCACGGAAAACGTGGGCTAAAGAGCCAAGTCGAGAAGACTCCTGTTCTTTTGTATCAGCATTAAACCGCAGTGAAGCACCTTCAAACCTCGAAGGGGGAGCTACGATATTAGCAGGCGGTTCTTCGGAGTTAACGAAGGTAAGTTTACTTGAGGAGGTTATGTCTCCGTTTGTTCGGGCCACAAGCTGAACTTCGCTTTGGTTGACTTCCGGTTTATTTTTACTTGAAGTTTCCTCGTAAGGTATCAGCAGTTCATTTAATCCCTGGTCATTTAAGAAATAGAAAGCCTCTCCGGAGCGAGCCGATACAAAATTGGTGGCTTGGCTGAAAGATCCATCAAAACTCCATATTGGTTGTAAATTGCCGCCATTTGCCGTAGATACTTGGCTCCATGCCACATCGGTGTGGAGGGGATTTGAAATAATATTCCATCCATCATGAAGAGAAATTGAAGCTTGGTTATTTTCATTTAGTTCCACGGTAGGAACCGTTTGAGTGTAAGTGAAATCTTCTTTGCTGGTAACCCAGAAACCGTTACCCGGGTCCAAGTTAAAGGTAGAACTACCGTCGTATTTGACCATATAATCGGTATCCTCTCCATTATCCCAGTACGCTTGCCAATCAACGCTTGGGGTGCCGCTTAACACATTAGAAAGAGCTTCATTTGGTTGGCCGGGCAGGGCAACTAATCGATAATCCTGAGGTGTAGATGCGCCATCAAATGCTTTTGATATATCGAGGTTAATCTGCGTGGGAACAAAGGTGAGTAGATCTTCGGCAGGAGCCGTAAATTTTTGAGTGGTGTAAATATGAAACTCACCGGCACTCATCGCAATAGTTGTATCGGTATTGTTTACCGACAGCGTATCACCGGAAAAAAAATCGTACCAGTTACCGGTTTGTGAAAATTGTGGCTGAAGGTTGGTATCTGATACGCCAAAATTACCGGCAATACGAACCTCTAATTCCGGATGACTGATCGTAATTCGCTTGGTGGCATCATTCACGTCAAGCGTTACGTCGGAAGTGTTCGATGTAAAAGCTTCGTGGGAATTACGGAGTCGAATAAGTGCTTTGTACGTGTCATAAAGTTTTTTGCGGTTCTGATCCTGGTAATAATCCCAGCGGATTGGTTTTTCGCCCGTACGTCCGTTCTGGTTAATATCAACCTCATAACCAAGTTCCCCAAATTGCCAGAACATCTTGGGTCCCGGCACCGTGAAAAAGAAAGCCGATGATAGTTTTATTCGATTTAAGGCCGTGTTTAATTCTGTTATATCATAAGATCCGCTGCTATTGCTGTTACCATAATTGAGGTTTTCGTACATAATGCGCTGCTCATCATGGCTTTCCATATATCCCACCAGGTTGGGATTACTCCAGTTTCTGTTTTGATGATAGATACCTGAGAAATCACTTTCATTATCATATCCCATGGAGGCCTGCTTGTAGTTGTGGTGCATATTGCCCCAGAGCAGCATGCCATAATCGGCTAATTCCTGTTCTTCGCTGTTTGCTGTCAGATGCTCAAGAATTACGTAGGAGGAATCATCCACGGCCCATTGCTGATCAGCCATTCGTTTTAAGATTCGAATACGGTCTTCATCCCGAGTCCATCCATCACCGGGATTTTGGGTAAATCCTTTTGTGAAGTCGAATCGGTAACCATCAGCATTAAATTCCTCAAGCCAGTAGCGAGTCACGCGATCTACATAATACTGTGTGGCCGCTGCTTCGTGATTAAAATCATATCCCCAGCTATAGGTTTGGTTCGGAGACCCTATATTCATGTAAGGATTATCAGCAGTAGGTTGGCCGTAATCGCCCTCATTCCACAGGCGTACCAGCGGCGACTGACCATACACATGGTTTAACACGATATCCAAAATAACGGCCATTCCCCGGGAATGAGCCTCATCTATAAACCTTTTGAGATCATCGGCAGGACCGTAGTACTTGTCAGTGGCAAATAGAAAAGCTGAATTATATCCCCAGCTAATATTTCCTTCAAACTCCATCACCGGCATTAGTTCAATCGCATTCACGCCCAGCCGATCGAGGTAATCCAGGGTGTCAGTTAAAGTTTGGTAATCATGATTTTCGACAAAGTCTCTAACCAGCAATTCATAGACAACCAGATCTTCTTTATTTGGGCGGTCATAAACTTCGTTTTTCCATTGATAATCCGTTTTACCGGGTTGTAGTACTCCTACAGAAAAGTCCGTTTGGTCGCCGGGGTAGGGTTTTAAATTCGGATAGGTTGTTTCGCTGATATACTGGTCGTCGGGTTGGAGAACTTTTTCGGAGTAGGGGTCGGCCACCCGAACTTCTCCATCAACGAAATACTGAAAACCGTATTCTTCACCGGGAGTAAGCCCCGAAATTTCGATCCAGAAATAGCTGCTGTCGGCATTTACTGTTTCTTTATTCATGAAAAAATTGGGGTCTAACTCCCAATTCGTAAAATCGCCTATTACGTATACAAACTCTTTGTTGGGT
>P_1C_Sed_2_UnCtyDRAFT_1000028_pt1 | contig 36937 bp, 27 predicted proteins | sample Pon1CUnioCityCA_4_FD_10229 | JGI IMG/M metagenome (IMG submission 10229) | reverse complement strand
CCAACGAATCGGCCCTGTTCTACGGCGAGGACAACGACTGGCGGGCGACGCTAAAACTGTCCTACCCCCTGTTCACCGGCTGGCGGACAAGCGCTGAAGTGGATCAGGCCAAATCCCGGCTCAACGAGGCGGAAGCCGCAATGGCCCGGCTCAAAAAAGAAATCCGCAACCAGGTCAGGAGCGTGTACTTAGACATCCAGACCCAGAAAAAAGTGATTCAACAACTCGAAGAACGGGTCAATGCCGCCAAACGCAACTACCAGCAGGTCAGCGCCCAATTCGAGCAGGGGCTGGTGACAGCCGTGGATCAGGTTGATGCGTTTACCGCCTTAAACGAGGCGGAAAACCGCCTGGCACAGGCTTATTATTCTTACCAACTGGACCAGATCCGCCTGGATCTGGCAACGGGGACATTACAGGCCGATATAGTGGCAAAGGAGCTCTCTGATGACGGGGACTATTAAATCCGGCTTCAAATTGACAAGGACACTTCCCATGACTGTAAAAAATCCCAATCCATCCAACGGGGGGATCCGCCCCGCCCTTTCCATTTTGATTGGCAGCTGCCTGCTGGCCCTAATTTTTACCGGGTGGCACCCGAGCCGGGCGGATGCGGATGACAAATGCGTCCCGGTCAAGACCGCCCGGGTCGAGAGTCACGACCTTAAGCTGAAGGTTCGGGGTATCGGCACGCTGGAGGCCATCCAACAGATAATGATACGCCCTGAAGTCAACGGCGTGATTGAATCCGTCCATTTCGAGGAAGGCCGGCCGGTAAACAAAGGGGATCTGCTGTTCGCCATTGATGACGCAAAAATTAAAGACCAGCTCACGGCCAAGCAGGCCGGGTTGGCCGAAGCCCGGGCCAATCTCGAAAACGCCGAGTCCGTCTATAATCGGCGCCAGCGCCTGTTTCAGCGGGATCTTGGCACAGAAGAAGCCAGGGACGAGGCGCGGGCCCGGTACAAAGCCCTTTCATCCCGGGTTGACCGGCTAAAAGCCGAAATCGCAGGCGTCAAGGAAACTCTTGCCGACACCCGGATAAAAGCGCCGTTTGGGGGCGTTATCGGCGAGCGCTATGTGGACGCGGGCGAATGGGTAAATGCGGGAACACAGCTGGCCCCGCTGGTGCAAACCGGGCGTCTGAAAATCGCCTTTACCGTTCCGGAAAAATACCTGGAGCAGGTCAAAACCGGTCAGCGAATAAACGTGCACTCACCCATTGTACCGGAAAAAGAATTTACCGGCACTGTCACCTTCGTCAGCCCCTTGATCCGGGAAAATACACGCAGCCTGATGATCAAGGCCCACATTGACAATCCTGAGCAAAGGCTTGCCCCCGGGGGGTTCGCCGTTGTCGATTTGATCCTCGATGTGCTTGAAGACCGGTCAGTGGTCCCGGAAGAAGCCCTTATCCCCACCCGTACCGGCTACATGGTATTCGTGGTTCAAAACCGGGTGGCCAGGGGCCGCGATATCGAAATCGGCCTGCGCAGCCCTGGGATCGTTGAGATTGCCAAAGGCGTCAGTCTTGGTGAAACGGTCATCCAATCCGGCCACATCTCCGTTAAGGAGGGAGATCCGGTTTGTGAGAAGGATCAAAAATAAGAAAGAACTAAGATTAACTGCGATTGGAATAATCCATTATGATCTGGAATTTCTGCATCAGACGTCCGGTCCTGACCACCGTCCTGTTTCTGGCCATATTTATTTTCGGTGTATTCGGCTTCACCCAGATGCCGCTCCGGGAATTCCCGGATGTGGATTTCCCCATTGTCAACGTCTCCGTCATTCTGCCGGGGGCGGACCCGGAGGTGATTGAAACCGAGGTGGTAGAGCCTTTGGAGGAGGAAATCAACACCATCGAGGGGATCAAAGAAATCACCTCTTCCAGCCGGGAGCAGGTCGGCATTATAACCGTGGAGTTTGAGCTCTACCGTGATGTCGACTTTGCGGCCCAGGATGTTCGTGACCGGGTCACCCGGGCACGGCCCAAGATGGCCGACAATATTGAGGAGCCGGTCATCCGCAAGGTGGACCCGGACGCCCAGGCCGTCATGTGGATTTCGCTGCAGGGCGACAAGCGCTGGGACCCTGTTCGCATGACCGATTATGCGGACCAGGTAATAAAAGACCAGTTGGAACGACTGCCCGGGGTGGGTCAAATCCAGATCGGCGGCGAGCGCATGTATGCCGTTCGCATCAGGTTGGATCCGGACAAGCTGGCCGCCCACAATCTGACCGTACAGGAGGTCATCGCAAAACTCCAGGCGGAGAACGTGGACATCCCCTCAGGCCGCGTTGAGAGCCGGGAACGCGAATTCCTCATCAAAACCGAGGGCCAGTTTGCATCGGCGGAGCCGTTCAATGAAATCATTATCGCCTACCGCAACGGGGCCCCCATTCGGCTCAGCGATGTGGGCGAGGCGGTGGACGGTGTTGAAAACGACCGCAACGTGGCCCGGTTCAACCAGAGACAATCCATCGGCCTGGGCGTTGTGCAGCAGTCGGACGCCAATATGGTCGATGTTGTAGCGCGCGTGCAGGCCGAGATTAAAAAAGTGGCGGATGAATTTCCACCAGGGCTTGAATACGCCATTGCATCCAACGATTCGGTTTATGTCAAGGAAAGCATAAACGATCTGACCACCACCATCTTCATGGCCACTTTACTGGTGGCCCTGGTGATTCTGCTTTTCCTGGGCAGTATCCGGGCCACGATCATCTCCGCCATCGCCATGCCCACCTCGCTGCTGGCCGGCATGGCCATGATTCACTACGCTGGTTTCACACTGAACAACCTCTCGCTGCTGGCATTTATACTGGTGGTGGGGCTGGTGGTGGATGATGCGATTATTGTTTTGGAGAGCTGCTTCCGGCACATGGAATACGGGGCCGAGCCCAAGCCGGCGGCCCGTACCGGAACTACTGAAATCGCTTTTGCCGCCATGGCCAACACGCTGGCTTTAATCGCGGTTTTCGTGCCGGTGGCCTTTATGCCGGGGATGATCGGCCGTTTCTTTTTTGAATTCGGCATGACCGTTGCTTTTACGGTTGTGGCATCCACATTTACGGCGCTGACCTTAACCCCCATGCTCTGCTCCCGCTACCTTAAAACATCTTCTGGCACACAGCGCCCTGTGATTTTTCGGGCAACAGAATGGACATTTGAAAAACTGGAGCGCGTCTACCGCGGGATTCTAAACGCGGCACTCAAGTGGCGATGGGCAACGGTTCTGATTGCCATATGCGCCTTTGCTACCGGTATCTTCTTTTTGACCGGCCTTAAATCCGAATTCGTGCCCACGGTTGACCGAAGCAAATTCATGATTGCCTACGAAACCGTGGAAGGCGCCACAATCAGCAATACCGACAAGTACGGCAGCCAGATAGAGGATGTCCTGGCTGAAATCGAGGAGATCCGCTCATTTTTTATGGCCATCGGAATGGCCCGCAGCGGGCCCGGAAAAGTCAATGAAGGTATTTTTTTCGTCCGCATGGTGGATCGCTCCGAGCGGGAGCGACACCAGGTGGCCGTCATGCAGGAAATCAGGGAAAAAATTGCAGCGATTCCAGGCGTTCGTGGCTTTGTGCTGGAACTTCAGGGACCAGGCGGGGGCGGGGAATCCCCGCTTCAGGTGGTAATTAAAAATCCGGACATCAACGAACTGGCCAGGCAGCAGGAAACCGTCATGGCATGGATGAGGAGCCAGCCCGAGTTCGTCGGCGTTCGATCCAACATGAAACTGGACAAGCCTGAAGTCCGGGTTTTTGTAAAAAGGGAAAAAGCCCAGGAAATGGGGATAAGCGTAGCTGAGATTTCCAACACCATGCGCTATATCTTCGGCGAGCCCGACATAACGGAAATCGATCGCCAGGGCGAGCGCTACGAGGTCATCACGGAGATCGCCTCCAAATACAACGTGCCGGAGACCATCTACCGCCTCTACGCCCGGAATCATTCCGGACAAATGGTCTCTTTGGCCAACCTGGTAGAGATTGAGGAGGGCGTTGGGCCAAGTGAAATTCATCACTTCAACCGCGGCCGGTCTCTGACCATAAGCTCCCAGCTGCCCCCGGGCGTGACGCTGGGGACCGCACTGGACAAACTCCAGGCTTTTATGGACAACGAACTGCCGGCGGATTTCAGCACAGATATCACCGGCCAGAGCCAGGATTTCAGGGAAGCCTTCCGCTACCTGACGGTGGCGCTTGTCTTTGCCGTGGTTTTCATCTTCCTGATTATGGCCGGCCAGTTTGAATCCTTCCTGCACCCCCTGACCATCCTGATGGCTCTGCCCTTGGCCGGCATTGGCGCTTTCGGCGCTTTATACGCCCTGGGCATGACCTTAAATATCTTCTCGTTTATCGGCATCATCATGCTTTTAGGACTGGTCACCAAAAATGCCATCCTGCTGGTGGACTATGCCAATGTGCTGGTGGCACGCGGCAATTCGGTTATGGAGGCTGCTCGAAAGGCGGGCATGGTCCGGTTCCGGCCGGTTCTGATGACAGCGATCTCAACCATCCTTGGCATTATGCCAATCGCACTGGGCTACGGCGCAGGAGGGGAAGCCAGAATGCCCATGGGCGTCTGTATTTGCGCCGGTATGTTTGCGGCCACAGCACTCACACTGCTGGTGATTCCCGTGGTATACACACTTTTTGACGCCCTTCAGCGAAAAATCCTGGCACACAGGGGGATGAGCGCCCTGATTGCCCTGATCATCCTGGCGTTTGCCGGCGGTGTATACTATGGTCTTTAAAGTACTGGAGCGCTTATGAAGCTAATGCATATTACCATTCACTTCGAATATTCAGACGCCATTGAAGCTATTCTGGATAATCATGAAATTCGGGATTATGCCCGCTATGCCATGCGGGAAGGCAAGGACCGGGACGGCAAACATTACGGGAGCCAGGTTTTTCCGGGAAACACAACGATATTTCAGGCCCAGGTACCGGAGGAAAAAGTGGAGGACGTCTTTGCCGATCTCAAAAAATTCCGGGATGCCAAACCATCGCACCAGCACCTGGAAGCCCTGCTGCTCCCGGTGGAGAAGCGGCTGGAATAAATTCACGCTGCAGCCGCCAGGTACTTTTCAATGAGCCCGAACAGTTCCTGACGTTTGACCGGCTTGCCGATACATTCACTCATGCCCGCAGCCAGGCATTGGTCCCGGTATTCGGCCAGGGTATGTGCGGTCAGGGCAATAATCGGGATATCTTCAAACCCCTTGCCGCGAATCCGCTTAACGGCTTCAAACCCATCCATCTCCGGCATCTGGATATCCATCAGGATCAAAGCGAACGCATCCGGATTGGCGCTAAATTGTTCTACTGCCGCGTGGCCGTCTGCTGCGATCTCAACCCCATAGCCGCCATTTTTTAACATCGCCTGGATCAATTTCTGGTTGACGGGATTGTCTTCGGCCACAAGAATCCGGTACTCCTGATCAGGCGCCTCCGGAAGCACCGCTTCCGGAGGCGCCTGCCCGGAGGCCGCCGATGAGGGCAAACCAGCGCCTATCAAGCCGTTGAGCAACTGAAAAAGTTTTTCCCGCCGGACCGGCTTAATTATGGATTCATCAAACCCCGCCTGCCGGCAAAGATCCGGATCCCTTTCCGTGATATAAGACAATGCTATAAGCGGCAAGCTGGAAATATCGGGCTTCTCTGACGCCCGAACCCCACGCGCCACCTCGTAGCCGCTCATTTGCGGCATATGAATATCAATCATAACACAATCAAAGGGATTGCCGGCAATCAATGCACGCTCCAGGGTGGGCAGCACCTCCATGCCGGATCTCAAATCCGACACCTTCATTCCTGCCGAACTAAGCGCATGCACCAGCATATCCAGGTTGGCCTGGTTGTCATCAACAATCAACACCTGTTTGCCGATCAGCGGGGCCGTAAGATCCCGCCAGGGAGCGGCCTTCTCCGAGCGTTCAAACCAGCCGGTAAAATGAAACGTGCTGCCAACCTCCGGCTCGCTCTCCAGCCAGACACTGCCGTCCATAAGCACCGCCAGTTGCCGGGAGATACTCAACCCCAGGCCGCTGCCGCCAAACTTGCGCGAGATGGAGTTGTCCGCCTGGTGAAAAGGCTGAAAAATAATGGCCTGTTTGTCTTCCGGCACGCCCATGCCGGTATCGGAAATGGTCGCATGGAGTTTTATTTCATGGCTCGGCTCGGATTCAACCCACATGGAAAGGGCGATTTCCCCGGATTCGGTAAAACGGGGGGCATTTCCCATCAAATTGATCAAAATTTGCTGGAACCGGAAAGGATCCCCCTTTAAATGCGGCGGTATGGACGCGTCAATTTTACAGACCAGCTCAATGGGTTTACCGGCGATCTTGGGCCGTATCAATTCACAGACATCATAGGCCAGAAGCTCCGGGGAAAAATCAATGGACTCGAGTTGGATTTCCCCGGATTCAATTTTGGAAAAATCCAATACATTGTTAATCAGGGAGAGCAGGGTTTCTCCACTGGTGCGGATGATCTCGGCATAATCGAGCTGATGGTCATTTAGCGGCGTATCAATAAGCATATCCGTAAAGCCCATAATCGCATTCATGGGGGTACGGATTTCATGGCTGATATTGGCGAGAAACTGGCTCTTGGCCTGATTTGCGGATTCCGCCTGTACGGCCAGCTCTTCAGCCTTGGATTTTTCCTTAAGCAGCGCCTGATTGGCCTCGGTTAATTCTTTTGTCCGCTCCCGCACCATTTCATCCAGGCGGTCGCGGTGACGCTTGAGTTCCTTCGCAGTTTTTTTATGGTTATCTATCTCCTGCTCCAGAAATCGATTTTTTTCTTTAATTTCAGCGGTCAGCTGCTCATTTCGTTCAAATACCCAGGAAAAACGGCGCAGCAGGTTTTTTTCCAGTTGCTGGTGCTGGTTGATCTGAGCCGCCTCGGCCCCCAACTCCTCAATTTTCGCATACAGCCGATCAACCGTACGAAACCATGGCTGCCAGGATGCTGGCACTGAGCCTGCCGGCATTTTGCCGTCGCTGCGCTGACGCACCAGCATAAACTCCACCATCTTTTTGGCGGGCTCAATAAACCGGTGATGCAGCAAAAGGCAAAAACCGATAATCAGTAGAAGCGTCATCGCCCAAATAACGATACCCAGGGCCGATGGCCCCGACGATTCCCCCTCATTGACAAACAGCAGGCCGGTCACAACCAGCACGAGGCCGGCAATAAAAGCCCATAAAAGAATTTCATAGGGCCGCTGAAAGCTGCGAAGCCGGCTGGTATTACGCGTTCTCCTGCTTGCATACGAACCTCCGGCCAAATCCGGATCACTCACAATAGCCTCCTGCTGCTGATCATATACAAAAAAGGCGCATCACCCCACGCAAGTGCTCAGCCCCCTTCTTTATTTTCATCATTGGACGCGACGGTGGGGTCCATCTCGATCTCCTGTGTCTGCTGCTGCTGCTTGCTGCCGCCCGCATCGCCGGCCTTGCGATAATGAAACTGCATGGAGACAGAACCGATTTCGATAATATCGAATTCATTTAATACCACTTCACCCGCAACCGGCTGGTAGTTGACCCTGGGCTTGCGGGTGCCCCCGATAAAACACAAGGTATAGCGCTCATCACTTGCTATAATCTCCGCCGCCTTATGGCCGATCATCAAGCCTTTTACCACGATATCCGATGTCCGGGATTTACCAATTCGGGTAACCGCGTTAGATAAAAAAATCAGGGGACGATCTTCGCTTAAAAATTCCAGACAGCCCATTTGGCGACCCCGCTGCTCCTGACCGGCCAACTCGGATAAACTCCGGGCCAGCCGTGAGCGGTGGTCCGATGTGTCCAGGTGCATGGTGGCCTGGGTGATCTCCGGATCCCGTGCTTCGTTTTCCTCCCCATGCTGGTAGCCGAAAACAATCGTGTATGGATTAATGGTAATCTGATCCCCGTGTGCCAGTTGTCTCGAAATCACCAGTTCCTTATTGACAAAAGTGCCGTTTCTGCTCTGGTAATCGGTAATAAAATAATGCTTGCCGTCGTTTTCAATCTCCGCGTGATAACTTGAAACCGCCGGATCATCCAGCACAATGGTATTGCTCTCCAACCGCCCGATGGTGAGCGGCTTATCGGGTTTGAGCTGAAAGGATTCCAGTTTGTTTTTATCCGCATAAAGGGTCAATACCGGCATGGCTGCAAGACTCCTTGATAATTCCGCCCTAAATTGATGGCTTCATTTTTCTTAATGGGTTCTCCTTATTTTTGTATAGTAGGAGAAGCGCTAAACAGGGTCAAGCAATTTGAATAGGTTTCCCAACGGTCCGCAGCCGGATAACGGCACTGAGAATCTGCATTTTCTTCTTTAAACCTTAAGGCATTCATCTTTCGCCGGATCCGCCCCAATAGGGCTGTGGCAGGCCAGACTGCTGCTGACGGCGAGCGGTTTCCTGAAATTCAAATTGACTCCTGGCGGAACGGAAAGTAATGTATTTTCTAAAGTTGATGCATGCATCAATAAAGATGAACGTTTAAACAGGCCTCAATACATTATAAAAATGCTGCGGGTTGCGAAAAGACCTCATGACGGCCCTTGAATCGGTTGTAAAATTTTTTCAAAACATTTTCCGCATACAGACCGAGTTTGCTGAAAAGCATGCCGTCACAACGGACTTCCGGGCTGTTGCCGACGACCCATGGGGGGATCATGTATTTGAACTGCGGGCAGCATGCGGTGAAAAATGCAGAACCCGGCGAATGAGCATCCGGCAGCTCGGTGAATCGGTTGAAAGCAAAAGCACCTGTTTTAAAGTTACCTATGATGATCTTTTGGTGGTCAAAATCCCCCCCCGCCCCTTTCCGGATTTTGAAACCTATCTGAGATCCATCCGAACAGAAAAATCGATCGCCAAACAGCTGAGCCCCCTCATTACCTGTTTATACCCTTCCATCTCAGGCATTTTAAAAAAAATTCCGGCCGTTAATCCAACCCTCCATGAGCCATTAGCGTCAGAGGCGGATTATATTCAACTACTCACCCGACAACCGGGACTTCAGAATTATTTAAAAATCGGGGACCGACTGGCTTTCTTCATGGAGCTCTCCCGCTACACTTTCTTAAACCAGATCCTGGATACCATGCATGAAGAAAAAATCCGGATCCCGGAAGCGATTCAGAAAAACCGCTACGCGTTTTTCGATTTGGAGGCGTTTGAAACCATTTACGGAACCCAACAGGATGATATTTTTTTTGCGATCAACCGCTTGTATCGTTCCTATCAAGACCGTTTGGACCAAGTAAGCGCGCATGCGGAGGGGTTTTTATCCATTCCGGATTATCTGCGGGAGGAGTGGTTTTTCGACTGGCTGGCCGACCGGATACCAGAAATCACTTCCAACGGGTACTCGGCCCAGGTTGCCGCAAATATTGAAAAAGTGCTGTCATCGCTTACAGACAGGGAAAAAAAAACGATCAGCAGGTACAAAAAACTGGTTCACAATCATGTGCGGCGTAAGATATTCGATAGCAACCAGACAAAATTGGCGGCCCTTATTGTCAACACCATAGAGCTGATCGCCCGATTAAAAAAACAGGCCGTGGCGGTCCGGGACCTAAAGCCGGACAACATTTTTATCGCCAAAAACTTTGACGGGGCGGATCACATTCTCGGCGATCCCGCCACCTATGACCTGGGCTTGATTGACCTGGAGACAGCCATATCATATAAAAACAGCCGGCCGGAAACGATTGACCAGCCCTTGATGGCCGGAACACCCAATTTCATGACACCGTCGCAATTGTTTGCCAACCCGGTATTAATTGACTTGTTCGGCCTCAACACGTCCCGGGTCATGTATATGCAGGACTGGTATGCAGCAGTGGGCATTGTCTTCAATATTGTCACCGGAGAGCACTTGTTTTATCGCTCAGCCAGATTAATACCCGAAATAATGCGAATTAAGCAAAAACAAGCCCAACAACCGTCGGAAATTTTTAAACATGTCAGCTGGAACTTCTGGCACACGGCGTCAACCGAGATGGCGGAGAAAATTCAAGCGCATAAACACCGGCTCCACTCACTCCAGATCTACTTAACACCCGAAATCTGCGAGACATTGTCCGCTGAAGCCATTGCAGAAGGCGCCACCCTGACCAAATACCTGCATCAGATGATCTACAGCCAGAATCTTTTTCCCAACAACCGGGAGGCCCTCATTAATGCAACGACCGAAAATATACGGAAAAACCGGCTCAACTATGAACGCCGGATAGAAACCGGCAAAGCATCCTCAGAGAATCACAGCCGCATGGCCGTGTTTTTAAAGACCCTGGAGGCGCTCAAAACTCAGATCGAAGCAACCCGAAACCTGGTCAACCACCCAACGGCCAAACCGCTTTCCCCAGCCCGACTGATGAATTTACTCTTTTACCGGGCGTTCTACGCCATGTACAATCCAGCCTGGTCAGAGCGGCCTATGCCGGCGGGTGAGGCTCCTCAAGCAACGGAACCGGACGGCACTATGTTGCCAGGTACTGGTTGAGGTGATTCCTCAAAGCGCTGAATTCAGTTTCAAGGGCTTGGTATAAGACGACGGAACTGGCTAAATCCCCTGACTTCGCCTGTAATTCAAGCTGCTGCGCCTGATGGCGCAGCCGGTTGGCAGCAAGATTGGCTGAAGACCCCTTCAGGGTATGGGCCGCCTTGGCAACGGCTTCCGGGACGCCCGCATCAATGCCCTGTTTCAGGGCATCAAGGAGGCCCGGGGTATCTTCAAGGAAAATAGCCACGACTTCCCGAAGCAGTTCTTCATCCCCGTCAACTCGTTCAAGCAGTTCCTTCCAGGCAAATCTTTCATAATAATCACCGGAGGCGTCATCTTGTTGCATAATAGTTATAAATCCGATAATTTTAGGGTTTATGGCAAAGTATATAATGATGCCATTGGCAAAGCCCGAATTCAAAATTATACTATATTTACCATCTATTGAGATAAAGGGCAAAAATAAAAACCAATCAGGCAACACCGGGGAGTGATGACACCAATGACAGAATGGCAATGGAGCAAAAAAGACCTGGAACAGATTGGGGACCATGGTTTAACCGTAAATACGGTTGAAGAACAGATCCGCAAATTTCAAAAGGGGACACCTTATCTGCGGCTGGACCGCCCATGCACGCCGGGTGATGGCATCCGGAATCTCGATTGGCAGATGGCAGACATATGCCTTGAAGCCTACCGGTCAAAGGCCGTCCGGAAGCAGCTGTGCAAGTTTGTCCCCGCCTCCGGAGCGGCCACCCGAATGTTTAAAACCCCTATTAAGGCAAATAACCGGTATGAGAAAATCCGGACAAGTGATCTCAACGCCGGTCTCCTGGACAATGAAGACGAAGCCAGCGAAATTCGGGAGTTTCTGGAGAATCTTCGCCGGTTCGCCTTTTTTCCGGACCTGAACCATACATTGACCCGCGCAGACATTAATGCCGAAGAACTATTGACCCATACCGACTACAAGCCTTTCCTGGATTACCTGCTGACAGCAAAGGGCCTGAATTACGGCAGCAAACCCAAGGGGCTCCTCAAATTCCATACCTATCCCGAAAAAACACGGACTGCATTTGAGGAGCATCTTGTTGAGGCAGCCGGCTACAGCCGAACGCGCGAGGGCGACTGCAGCCTCCATTTTACCGTTTCCCCTGCCCATCAGTCGGGTTTTGAGAACCTTCTCAAACAAGTCGCCAATTTATATGAATCCCGCCTGGAGGCTTGCTTCAAGGTCGGTTTTTCCGTTCAGCCGCCCTCCACGGATACCATTGCCGTGGATATGGACAATCAACCTTTCCGCCGCAGCGACGGCTCCCTGCTTTTCAGGCCGGGAGGCCACGGGGCCCTGATCGAAAACCTGAATCAACTGGCCACCGATATCGTATTTATCAAAAATATCGACAATGTCGTCCACGATCGCTTCAAATCGGAAACCATTGAATGGAAACAACTGCTTTGCGGCTACCTGATGATCCTCCAGGAACAAATTTTCCGCTACATCGAAACCATAACTCAAAATCCGCCCGACACGACATTAATCGAAGAAATCACCCGCTTTGTGGCCGAGGATCTGTGCACGCCGCCGCCGGAATCATTTTACACCGGGGATTTGGAAAGCCGCCGGCGCTACCTCCTGGATCAATTAAACCGTCCTTTAAGGGTCTGCGGGATGGTGCCGAATTCAGGGGAGCCGGGCGGCGGTCCCTTCTGGGTGGCGGACAAGAACGGCCAACTGTCCATCCAGATTGTTGAGACCAGCCAAATCGATCCGGAAGATGAGACCCAGCAGACCATTCAAAAGGGCCTGACCCATTTCAATCCCGTGGACCTGGTCTGCGCTCCCCTGGACGTTAACGGCCAGCCGTTTGACTTAAGACAGTTTGTGGATTCTGAAGCGGTTTTCATTGCCCATAAATCAGAGGACGGCAGGGATTTAAAAGCGCTTGAGCACCCCGGGCTGTGGAACGGGGCCATGGCCTTATGGAACACGGTTTTTGTCGAAGTCCCCTTGATTACCTTTAATCCGGTCAAACGCATCAATGACCTGCTACGTGACCCGCATCAAGCGGATTAAATAGGATTGAAGGCTTTGCGTATATGCTAACGCCGCCCAATTCCAGCGAATTTCCCCCGGTCGGCCACCTGGCCTATCCGGATTACAGCCGCATCTTATTCCAGGTGCCCGGAGAGAGCCACCGCCGTATCCTGGACAAACTGGTTCGCATTTACGGAAACACGCACGGCCATGCCGCCTGCCGCGAGATCGAGCGTTTGATGCAGGTCTATTACGCGCACAAACGCCCGGAGGCCATAGCATCAGAGAAGCATTTCCAACCGGAAGACCGGCTAACGGAAAAAGATGTCATCCTGATCACATACGGGGACATGATTCAGGGTGACAATGCCCCCCCGCTCATCGAGCTTCGCCGTTTTGCAGAAACCTTCCTGGCCGAGAGCTTCAACACCATCCACATCCTTCCCTTTTTCCCCTATTCATCGGACCGGGGCTTTGCTGTTGTCGATTTCAAACGGGTGGATCCGCGCATTGGCGATTGGTCCCAGATCACCCGGATCAAATCCCGGTTCAAAGTCATGATGGATCTGGTATTGAATCACGTTTCCGCCAAACACGCCTGGTTCCAGGAATTTCTTAATGCCCGTCCCGAATTTGCTGATTTTTTCATCGCGTTTCCCAATAAAACGACCATACCAAAGGATATAATACGTAAAATCGTCCGGCCACGGACCTCCAACCTGCTCTCGGCAGTTGACACCTTAGACGGTCGAAAAGTTGTCTGGACCACATTCAGCAGCGATCAGGTGGATCTCAACTATGCCCACTGGCCGGTTCTTGCCCGAATCGTCGAAATTCTGCTCTTCTATGTCTTCCGGGGCGCGGATTTCATACGCCTGGATGCGATTACCTACCTCTGGAAAAAACTGGGCACCAATTGTGTCCACCTGCCGGAAAACCACCTGGTGGTCCGGTTGTTCCGCGACATACTCGATGCCGTGGCCCCGCATGTGGCCATAATCACCGAGACCAACGTGCCGCACACGGAAAACATCACTTATTTTGGAGATGGCTGCAATGAAGCGCAGATGGTCTACAATTTTGCTCTGCCCCCTTTATTGCTGCACGCCTTTCTCTGCGGCTCCTGCCAAAAACTGGCAAACTGGACCAGGGGGCTTGGACGTGTCTCGGAGACCGCGACCTATTTTAATTTTATGGACAGCCATGACGGCATTGGCCTGCCAGGTGCAAGGGGACTGCTGGATGAAGCCGACATTGACATGATGGCGGCCACGGTCAGGAGAAGGGGCGGCTATGTTTCCTATAAAGACAACGGCGACGGCACCACCAGCCCCTATGAATTAAATATTACCTGCTTCAGCGCTTTAACCGATCCTGACACTGACGAACCCGAGTCAATGCAGATCAAACGCTATCTCGCCAGCCGATCGATTCCCCTGGCGCTCGCCGGCGTCCCGGGATTTTATCTGCATGGCCTGCTGGGCACGCCCAATGACATCAAGGCCGTGGAAACACAAGGCGCTGCGGCCAGGAGCATTAACCGGGCGAGTTTGAATGCCGCCGGGCTCTTCGCCGATTTGCGCGACGAACGCACGCTTTCCTGCCGGATTTTTCATGGAATGCAAGCCATGATCATCAAACGGCGGCAGGAAAAGGCGTTTCATCCCAATGCCGCCCAGACGGTTATAAAAATTGACGACCGGGTCTTTGCCCTCCTGCGAACACCTGAAGCACCCTCCGCCGGCTTGATCTGTCTGACTAATGTGAGCCAGAGCGTGGTTGAACTGCGGTTGGATCTTCAGGACACGCTTTTCTCAGAGCATCCAACCGGAGATCGGTATAAGGACATCCTGTCCGGCCGGATCTTTGAGACCGAAAACAGTTTACTGGATCTGCTGCTCGAGCCTTACGCTGTTTTGTGGCTGAAGGGGCATTGATCCGGCAAACCAACTTTTTAAAAGGGATTTTTCAATTGACAATCTCAATGATTTAAAATTAAATATAATTGATTGCGATTTTTTCGCAGAGGCATTATAGTTTTTCCGAATTTCTGGAAATCTGGAATAAGCGCGTTTCTGAGCATTACAGGACAATCTGTTAAAGCAGCACGGAGATCAACCGATGGCAATTCTTGTGATTGATGACAAGCGAGAGGCCAGGCTTCTCATCCAGGTTTTTCTGGAGGGCGGCGGCTTCCAGGATGTCATTACCACGCCCTCAGCTGAGATGGGCTTTGAAATCATGGGCATTTCGCCGGAATCCGACGGGGAAGGCACGCCCATTGAGCTTATATTGATGGATATTGTAATGGATGGGATCAGCGGCGTGGAGGCCTGCCGTAAGATCAAAGCCCACCCCAAAATGACTGACACCCCGGTGGTCATGATGACTGCCTATACCGATCCCAGCTATATTGATGCCGCCTTTGATGCAGGTGCCATTGAATTTTTGGTCAAGCCCATAAAGAAAATGGAATTACTCGCCCGCGTTCGCTCCATCATGCATTTCAACCAGGAGTTGAATAAATTGCGGGAAAGAGAAAAAATGTTGACCGGCATCACGGATGAGCTGAAAAATGCCAATATCAAACTGGAACGCTTATCTAAATCAGACGGTCTGACCGGCATTCCAAACCGTAGATACTTTGATTACATGCTCAAAAAACTAATGGCCTCCGCTACCCGATTGTCGATCCCCTTGTCCCTTTTAATGCTCGATCTTGACTGTTTTAAGGCATACAATGACAATTACGGGCACCTGGCCGGAGATGATGCCCTAAGAACCATCGCCGAGAGCCTGCATACAACGATAAAACGCGAAAGCGATTTTATTGCCCGGTATGGGGGAGAAGAATTCGCCATCGTGCTTTTCGGGACCGAACTCGATACCGCCGCGGCCCTTGCTGAAACCATCAGAGAGAGTATGGAAGAACTCTATATCCGGCATGAATTCTCTGATATCAGTGATCGGTTAACCCTCAGTATCGGGGTTGCCGCCTGCATACCGGAGCCCCACATAGCCCCCGCCGATTTAATTAACTATGCGGATCAGGCCCTTTACGAAGCAAAAAGTGCGGGCAAGAATCGAATTGTCAAAAGTGATCCCCTCAACTTTGAGCAGCCCTCCGCAAGCACCCCTCCGCTAAAGATTGTCCAGAATTAGCCGGGTATTGAAAACTACTCTTTAGGCCATCACCAGGACAACTATTGCCAGCAGGAAACAATAAGGCGCAAAGTAGAAGAGCCGGCCGTGCCGGACGATCCTGACCAGCGACGCCAATGCCAGGTAGCCCACCCCGGCCGATGTCACGGTTCCCAGGATTATGGGGACAGTGAAGAACGCCCCCGATGTGGCTGATCCGGATGCCAGATTCAGCAGGAGAGCGCCGAGTATCGCCGGTATTGCCAGGAGAAAAGAAAACCGGGCGGCCATGTCCCGGTTGAGCCCCAGGAGCAGACAGACGGCAATTGTGGCGCCCGAGCGGGAAATCCCCGGAATAACCGCCATCCCTTGCGCAAAACCCACCATCAGCGCCCCGTTAACGGTGAATTCCATAATTCCACGCCCTTTTGACCGGACCAGGCGCGTACCCAGCAGCAAGCCGGAGGTGCAAAAAAGCGCCAATCCCACAATCAGCAGGGAGGCGAACAATTGGTCCGCAATCTGGTGAAAACCAAATCCAAGAACCCCCGTAGGAACGGAGCCCAGCAAAATCAAACCGACCATTTTCAAGTCCGGGTCCCCGCCATGAGTCGCCAACGCCTTCGTCCCCGTGCGCATCAGCGCCGCCAGAAACCTGGAAAAGGCTTTGAAGAGGCTGATAATATCGGGGAAAAAATAGGCCACCACGGCCAACAAGGTGCCCACGTGCACACTGATATCAAATAATAAGGCCGGCTCCCGGAGCCCGAAAAGATGCTGAAAAATCACCAGGTGCCCGGAACTGCTGACCGGGAAAAATTCAGTCAAGCCCTGAACGACACCCAGGACGATGGCCTGAACCGGATTCATTGGGTTTCCCTTCTCTTAAACGTACGGTGAAATTTTCAGGATGAAGTACAGCCCGGACAGGGGGTATTTACTCCGGCATCAAATGATCCGCGGCGGCATCCCGGTTTCCGGCAAGCTCTAAAACAACTACCGGCGCCGCTCCGGGATTCTCCAGGCAAACGCGGGCTCCGGAGTCCAGGCGCAACATATCGGATGCGCTGATGGCCTGCCTTTCACCATTTATGCGCAGCCAGCCGGCACCCGAACATACAAACCAGCAGAGACTTTGATGCCGGTGGCCGGAGAAAGCCATGTCCTTTCCCGCAGCCAGCCGGAGCTTTCGGATGTCCATACCCGCTTCCGGCCCCAATTCCTCGATTTGCCCCCAGGGCAGATGCACCACCGGATGTGCAGCCGCCTCCCGCCGCCCGTCTGATTTTAATTGATCCACTATATGCTTAACGTCCTGGGCCTTCTCCATCGAAGCCACCAGCACGGCATCCGGTGATTCAACAACCACCTGATTGGAAAGGCCCACGCCGGCCACCAGGCGATGGTTTGAAATAATCAGGGAATTGGCCACGTCATTGGTCATCACATCCCCGGAAGTCAAGTTACCGGAAGCATCCTTTGCACCCACATCCCATATGGCAGCCCAGGATCCCAGGTCATCCCAACCCGCGTCAAACGGAATCATGACCCCGCGTTCAGTCTTCTCCATTACTGCGTAATCAATTGAATCCGAAGGGCAGGCGGCAAAGGCATCGGGGTCGAGCAGCCACGCCGGCCCCCGGGCACTTGCTTTTTGCATCGCCTGTTCAGCCGCATTAACAATTCCGGGAACAAACTGCCGCATCTCATCCAGGACGGTTCTGGCAGAAAACATGAACATGCCGCTGTTCCAGCAGTAATTGCCGGATTCCAGATAAGCGCGGGCGGTATCCAGATCGGGTTTTTCCACAAATTCATCAATTGCATGGGCGAGCGCCTGAGTTGCCGCGCCGCCCCGGCCGATCCCGGTCACCGGCGGGCCTTTGCGGATATATCCATACCCGGTCTCGGGCTTATCCGGAACGACCCCAAAGGTGATAAGCGATCCCCGGGCTGCCAAACTCGCCCCGGCTTTCACCGTTTCGTGGAACGTTTTCCTCTCGTTGATAAGATGATCAGCCGGCAGAATCAGAATCAGGGCCTCCGGGTCAATTGAGATCGCGTGTAAAGCGGCAACAGCTACGGCCGGCGCTGTATTTCGTCCCACTGGCTCCAGGAAAACAGCAGAAGGGGCAACACCAATTTCACCAACCTGCCCGGTCACAAGGAACTGGTGCTTCTCATTGCAGATGAGAATGGGCTGCGCCATGTCATCGGCCCCCGCTGCACGCAAAAGCGTATTTTGGAGCATGGTATACGAATTGGTCAGTTTGAGCAGCTGCTTGGGGTGCAACTGACGCGACAGCGGCCACAGCCGGGTGCCGGAACCGCCGGCAAGAACTACCGGAATAATCAATGACGAACTCCTTTGGATTGAGGGTTTGCGTATTGCCAGGGCGTGCTTTCTGCAAAAACATCAGGCGATGTAAAACGCTTTTTACGAAAGCCTCAGGGCTGCAGAAGCTTGAATCCCGTGGCCTCATCGTAAACCCGCCTGCCGGTGGAGTCCATCAGCTCAAAGACAACCACCTCCATTACCTGCCAGACGCGAACTCCGGATCTCACACATCCGGTAACAGTAGCATCCCGGCGACCGCAGGCCATGTGCATGTGCAGCACCGGCGCGCCCTGCTCATCCCTGAAAAGGGTGCCGGTACCGGCTATTTCATGAACATTTTCCAGGATGTGACTCATGGGCTGAATTGTTTCCGCCCGGCCGGATTCCGGGCCCACCACCAGGCGGCTGCCCTGATCCGCTCCGCCAACGGCGACAAGCGCGGCGGCGTCTATATTTTCATCGCCGGCCAACTGTTCAATGGCTTCATGGACGATGTCACCGTCCTCCAGGCGAACAACAAAAACCCGGCCCGGTCTTGCCTGGCTGTATTTCATAACACGCCCCTTTATTGGTTTCGTAATTGCATCGCCGGCTTATCCGCTTACCGCGCAGCGTGCTGATAGGAGAGCACATCAGGGGGCAGATTCTCCAGGTAAGCAGTCTGATGCGGCAGGCATCGCCCCACCCGAAAGGCTTGCGGCAGGTGATGCCGGATTTCACGGAACACTTCATGCGGGCAGGTAAACAACAACTCATAATCCTCACCGCCGGCAAACATCGCCTCCTTAACCGCAAAGCCGGAACGGTCGCAGAATTTTGCCAACTGCGGATCTATCAGAAAACGTTCCGGCTCAAAAGAAATGGTCAGATTCGAGGCACGGGCAATATGGGCGGCATCGCCGGCCAGCCCATCACTTATATCCATTGCGCAGGAGACGCCCTGGTCAGCCAATATCCGTGCGGCATCAAATCGGGCCGCCGGAAGTTTGAAGCGGTGCACCAGTTCGGGAAATTGCATATCCCCATATTCCAGGCACAAGCGCCCGGCCCGGGCGAGCCCCAAGGGTCCGGTGACATACACCCCGTCGCCCGGCCGCGCATTGCTGCGCCGGGGAAAAATCCCGGCGCGCCCCTCGCCAATGGCGAAAAGATCCATGGTCAATTCTGCCGCGCCCGATATATTGCCGCCGCCCAGCACAGCCTTGTGCTGTTTAAGTGCGCGATGGATTCCCTGGTAAATCTCTTGTATGGACCTTTCGGCCATGTAATCCGGTACCCCGAGATTAACAAAAAAGGCCTGGGGCCTGGCATAGGAAGCGGCCAGATCACTGAAGGTAATTTCAACGGCCTTCTGCCCAAGCTCCGCCATCGTCTGCCAGTTCAGCCTGAAATGAATATCCTGCCGCTGTGTATCCGTGGTGACCACCGGATTGGCGATCGGATTGAACAAAGCGGCATCATCACCGGGCGGAACCCGTATCTGGTTTTCATCCGCCTTAAAATCCGCCAGAAGGGTATCAATCAGGCGGAACTCATCCTGCCAGGCCGGCACCAGGGGGCGGAAGTTCAGCCCGCATGCCCGGGCGAATTCGCGGGCCGCACGCCCTGGTTCCGACGCCCGGGTAATACAGCTTATAACAGCCCCGCCCGAGGCCCCGTGGCGCATGCAATCCCCAATGTTGCGGGCATTTACGCCGCCGATGGCAACCACCGGTACCGGAGATTTATCGACGAGCGCTTGCAGGCCGGAAAGGCCGATGGCCGTCTTGGCATCTGCCTTGGTCTCCGTTGCATAAACCGGACCGGTACCGATATAATCACAAGACAGCAAATCCGTTGCCGCCAGTTCTTCCAGCGTTGACACCGATGCCCCGATAATGGCCGCCGGCCCTAATACCTGCCGCGCTTGCCGGGGCGCTGCATCCGCCTGGCCGAGGTGCACCCCGTCGGCTGCCACCGCTTTTGCCAGAAGCACGTCATCGTTTACAACAAATGGCAGCAAGTGCCGTCGGCACACATCCCGAATGGCTTCCATCTCCGGGATATCGCTTAAAGAAAACTGTTTTTTCCGATATTGAACCAGCGTGGCACCGGCTTCAACGGCCGCCTCGACCTGCGCCAGCAGCGAACCCCCCCGGACCTTATCGTCGGTAATAAAGTAAAACCGCAAAAACTCGGCAATGCCCGGCTTCATTGGAGGCATCCCGCATCGACAGGGTCGGCGGCTTGCGTGACGCCCTCAAAACGCCCGGCCCATTGCAGAAAACGGCTGGCTTTGGCTTCCCCATAGTGTTTAATGTTTTTCAACACGGATTCAAAGGCAAGCGCCCGGCCGTTTTGCTGCCACTTCTTGGAAAAAAATTTATCTGCATAACAGATGATCTCTTCCTCTAATGTTGCCGGCAGCATGTCGCGCGCCGGAAGGGGAAGTTGTTGGATTCGGATTTCCTCAGCTGTCAAGCCCACTCCCACGTGGCATTCACAGACCCGGGCATGGCGGAAAAACCCGCGCGCTTCAAGGAGCTGCCGGCCGAGGATACCGTGGCAGATATACGGATATTCCCCCCGACAGCCGATGGCGGGGGCGTTGGTCAGGTAAATGCCGATATCATGCAGCAGGGCCGCCTCTTCGATAAAATCGATATCCGGCTCAAGGGATTTCAGCCGCCGGGCGATCTCCAGGGCGCGCCCGGCCACGGCCCGGCTATGGGATACCAGGATGCCATGCAGTTCGGTCCCCGGGGGGTACAATTCCCGGATAACATCGATTGGCCGGGTGTTCATGACGCATCCATTAATTTTGCGCTTTGCCCGAGAGCAGCACATTTTCAATGAAGGGATCAATGCCGCCGTCCAGCACACTGTCCACATTACCGATTTCCAGATTGATCCGGTGGTCCTTGACCATCTGGTAAGGATGCAGGACATACGAGCGGATCTGGTTGCCCCAGGCAATTTCATCCTTGCTGTCATGCATTTCCTGAAGCCGCTGGTTCTGCTTTTCCTTCTCCAGCTGGTAGAGCCTGGAGCGCAAAACCTTCATAGCCAGTTCCCGGTTTCTGAGCTGGGATTTCTCCTGCTGACTCTGAGCCACGATACCTGTGGGCAGGTGCGTAATCCGGACCGCGCTGCTGGTTTTATTGACATGCTGGCCGCCAGCCCCCTGCGCCCGGTAGGTGTCAATGCGAAGATCGCCTTCATCAATCTCCACCTCGATCTTTTCATCCAACTCGGGATAGACGAAAACCGATGCAAAGGACGTGTGCCGCTTGCCGTTGGCATTGAACGGTGAAATCCGAACCAGCCGGTGAATCCCGACCTCCACTTTCAAATAACCAAACGCATACCTGCCGGCAACAGAAAAGGTGGCGCCCTTGATACCCGCCTCGTCGCCTTCCTGCATGTCAATCATCTCCATCTTATAGCCCTTGTGCTCAATCCATCGGGCATACATCCGAAACAGCATCTCAGCCCAGTCCTGGGCCTCTGTGCCGCCGGCTCCGGCATTGATGGACACAATGGCGTTGTTCTCGTCATCGTCGCCGTTAAGAACCAGCTGAAGGGAAAAACGATTGATCGCCCCCTCCAGCTTTTTCGCTTTTTGTTCGGCTTCCGCGGCGGAGGCCTCATCGGACTCCTCCATCGCAAGCTCAAAGAGCACCTCGCAGTCCTCAAGCTCGTTATGCAGGGCATTCCAGTTGTCCACCTGGCTGGAGAGGCGGGAGCGCTCCTTTAAAACCGAACGGGCGGTATCCGGATCCTCCCAGAAACCGGCATCGGCAATCTGTTTTTCAATTTCCTGCAGCCGCTGCTCCTTGCCTGGCAGGTCAAAGATACTCCTTGAGCTGATCCAGCTGCTGGTAGAGATCCTGAATGGTCTGTTTGAGTTCACCTGTCATTTTATTAAACCTCCTTGACTCCTCCTTCCAGAGGATTCGCTTTGTTTTTTTCCCGAATAAATAATAGCACAATCAAACCGCCGCTTGCAACAAGACAGGCCAGGGGCAGAAAATCTTTATGCCGGGTATAAAAAGTTTTATAATCTTTGACCAGCGGGAGACTGCGGGATAAAACCGCATCCTGAAAAAGCGGGCCGGCCTCAAGAATCCTTCCCGCCGGATCAATAAAGCCACTGATCCCCGTATTGGCAGCCCTCACCAACGTTCGGCGGTTCTCCACCGCCCGAAAAACAGCCATGGAAAAATGTTGGTGCGGCGCGCTGGTTTTGCCAAACCAGGCATCATTGGTCATGTTCACCAGAAAATCAGCCCCGTTTGCCACCATTTCAGCGGAGAGCGGGGGGAAAATGGACTCATAACAAATCAACACCCCAATGTCTGCCGCAGACCAGGAAAGGACATTCCCTTTTTGGCCGGCATCAAAATTGCCCACCTGCGCCACCAGCGTATCAATAAACGGAACATACTGATTAAAGGGCACATATTCCCCGAAGGGCACCAGATGGACTTTATCATAGCGTCCCAGCACATCCCCGTCTTTGCCGAGCAAGAAGGCGCTGTTGTACTCCGCCGGCACCCGGCCCGCGATGTCCGCCGACAGCACACCAATCAAAAAAGCCCGGCCGGAGGCCGCAACCCGATCCCTCAAATTTTCCCGGGCCGATACGTTATAGTTAAAATAAAACGGGGCGGCCGTCTCCGGCCAGACCACCAGATCCGGCGAAGGGTGTCCCGCTTTTTCGGAAAGATAAAAATATTTGTCAATAGTTTGCTCCTGGAACGCGCTGTCCCACTTCTGCATCTGGTCGATATTGCCCTGGATAACGGCCACGTTAAGGGTATCCGCAGCTCCCGCCTGGCGGTCTATGGCGGATATGGCCGAATTGCCGTACACCCAGGCACTCCCCAGGGCTGCCAGGGCGAGCAAAACAGCAACCCCGGCCTCCCGGGGCCTTAACATAAAACCCTGCCAGCGCTTTCCGGATACAGCCAGTAACAGCAGGAACAAGGCGGCATTAGCAAACAAAACAATCCCGGAGACCCCGTAGACCCCAAAAATATCAGCCATCTGGATCAGGTTCAGCCGGGAGAACTGACTGTATCCGACAAGCCCCCATGGGAATCCGGAAAGAATGGTGGAGCGGATATATTCCAGGCTGATCCAGAAAACCGGCGCCATGAGAAGCACCCCTGCGGGACGGCGGCAAAACCGGGCCAAAGACCAGGCGAACAGCGCCGGATATACGGCCAGATAGCCGGCAAGCAGGGAAAGGGTCAGGACGCTGACGGGCAGAGGGAGATAGCCGTAAACCCGCATGGTCGGCACCAGCCAGTAAAGAAGCGAGAGATAATGCACGAAACCAGCCAGAAATCCCAGCCAGAAACTTTTTTGCGGACCCGTATCCCGCAGCGCAAACAGCAGAAACACCAGTGCCCCCCATGCCGCATACCAAGCCCCTATCCCGGGAAAACTGGCTGTCAGGAGACCCCCGCTGAGTATCACCAGCATTAATTTGCCTGAATTTTCCTGGATAATTTTTGCAAAGGAATTCATACGTTGACAATCGTATCGCTGATAGGTGACGTGCTCCCGGATACTAAAGTTGTTGTAGGTCCGATTTTGCTGATATTGGCAATGGCTTGGAACTATTTCACTCTGCCCTGGTCTGAAGCATGCCATCAGCGTTTGACTTTTTTAACTGAATTGCCATATCATTTTTCACATGAAACTGCCAGAAGGAACCCTTGAAGCGCGGAGTTGCCATTGAAATTTAAATCAAATTATGCCAAAACCCGAATTGTATTACTCAAAAACGCAAGACAACGCCTATTATTAAAACAATTTACTGAAATTATAAATAAAAAATAAAATTTAAACTGGAAGCAAAACCCTATGATGAAAGTTTTGATCACCGGCGCCGACGGCCAGCTTGGAAAAGATTGCCTGGCGGTCTTAAGCGCCAATTACCGGGTCACCGCAGTTGATATTGACAGGCTTGATATTGCCTCCGCAAGAGTCGTTGACAAAGCGGTGAAGACCATTGGACCCGATATCATTGTCAACTGTGCGGCCTTCACGCTGGTGGATGCCTGTGAAAGCGATTTTGACCGGGCCTGGCAGGCCAATTCCGAAGGGCCGGCCAACCTTGCCAAGGCAGCGGCAAAAACCGGGGCGCGACTGGTCCACATTTCCACGGACTATGTATTTGACGGCAAAAAGCAGGTTCCCGAGGCCTATACCGAATCCGATGTTCCCAGCCCCATGTCGGTTTACGGCAGCACCAAACTGGCCGGGGAGGAACGGATCATGGAGGCCATGGATGATTATATCATTTTAAGAACTGCCTGGCTCTATGGCCGGCACGGCAGGAATTTTGTCCGCACCATTTTGGACAAGCTGTTAACCAAGCCGGAAAGCCGGCTTCAGATTGTTAATGACCAATATGGGTCCCCTACATGGAGCTACCGCCTGGCCATGCAGATGAACCATTTATTGAGCGCGGGGGGCTGCACCGGGATCTATCATGCCTCTTCGGAAGGGTATTGCTCCTGGTATGAACTGGCCGGAGAAATCTGCAGGCAAATGGCGATTCCCTGCCGGATCGATGCCTGTACAACAGCGCAATACCCGACGCCTGCGGCCCGGCCCCAAAACTCAATCCTGGAGAACCAGCACCTCAAGTCCGAAAAGGTGAACCTGATGACCACTTGGCAGCAGGATCTGAGCGCATTTCTTGCCGCCCACGGAAGGGAACTGGCGGCCGCGGCGACCCAAAAAGCAGGAGGGAGTCCGCTATGAACCTGCTTGTGACCGGCGGCAGCGGATTTATCGGCAGCAATTTCATCCGTTATCTGTTAACGGAAACAGACTTCAGCGGACGGGTGATCAACGTGGATTGCCTGACCTATGCCGGCAATATAGAGAATCTGAGCGATATTGAAGCCCGGTATTCAGACCGGTATATATTTATCAGGGAAAATATCTGCAACCTGGAGGGCATGGCCAAAATTTTTGATTACTACAGCATCGACTCCATCTGTCATTTTGCTGCGGAATCCCACGTGGACCGCTCCATTGCCGCACCGGATGCCTTTATTCAAAGCAATATCATTGGAACCTATAACCTGCTGGAGCTTGCAAGAAAACGAAAGCCCCGGATCAAGCGTTTTCACCACATCAGCACGGATGAAGTTTACGGCAGCTTAGGAGCGTCAGGCTATTTTACCGAAATCTCGCCTTACCAGCCCACAAGCCCCTATTCCGCATCCAAAGCCGCATCCGACCATTTGGTGCGGGCCTATTGGCACACCTATGAACTGCCGGTCACCCTGTCGAACTGCTCCAACAATTACGGCCCCTACCAATTCCCGGAAAAACTGATTCCCTTGATAATTTTAAATGCCATGGCGGAATTGCCGCTGCCGGTTTACGGCGACGGCAGAAATATCCGGGACTGGCTCTTTGTCCGGGACCATTCGGCTGCCCTTTGGGCGATCCTGCAATACGGTCGGCCAGGGGAGACCTACAATATCGGCGGCAACTGCGAAATCGAAAACATCCGTCTGGTTGAGCAGGTCTGCGAGATCATCGATGCCATGCCGGCCCTGGAATGTAACAGCTCGCGCAAGGACCTGATCACCTATGTTACCGATCGTCCCGGCCATGACCGCCGCTACGCCATTGATGCCTCGAAAATTAACACGGAGCTTCAATGGGCGCCCGAAACCCCCATTGAAACCGGGCTGCGGCAAACCATCGAATGGTATATCGCCAACCGGCAGTGGGTGAGCCGGGTACAAACCGGTGCGTACCGAAACTGGATCAAACAACACTACCAAATGTAAAACATATGAAAAGGATATATCCATGAAAGGCATCATACTGGCCGGCGGCTCCGGAACCCGCCTTTACCCCCTGACACGGGTTACCAGCAAACAGCTTCTGCCCGTCTATGACAAGCCCATGATTTATTACCCGTTATCCGTTCTGATGCTGGGCGGCATCCGGGATATACTCCTTATCTCCACGCCCCATGATCTGCCCAATTTCGAATCCCTCCTGGGTGACGGCGCCTGGCTGGGACTGAACCTCTCATATGCACAACAGCCGCAGCCCGAAGGCATCGCGCAGGCCTTCCGGATCGGCAAGTCATTTATCGGTACCGAGCGGGTCTGTTTGATCCTTGGCGACAACCTGTTTTTCGGCCACAACCTGAGCAGCATACTAAATTCGGCGTTCACTTCGCCGGCCGGCGGCGTGGTTTTCGGCTATCGGGTGGTGGATCCGAGGCGCTATGGCGTGGTGGCATTTGATGATGGCGGGATGGTGGTGGACATTGAAGAGAAACCGGCAAACCCCAAATCCAATTATGCTGTTGCCGGGCTTTATGTCTATAACAACGCGGTCGTGGATATTGCCGACAGGCTTTCGCCGTCAGAGCGGGGAGAACTCGAGATCACCGACATCAACCGGGCTTACCTGAATAAAAACGACTTGAAAGTGCAGCTTCTCGGCAGGGGCTTTGCCTGGCTGGATATGGGGACCCATGAGTCCATGCAGCAGGCAGCCAGCTATGTGCAGACCATCCAGAAGCGCCAGGGATTTAAAATCGCCTGCGTCGAGGAAATCGCCTACCGGCTGGGCTATATCAGCAGCGCGGATTTAAGAGCACTCTCCAATGACATGAACAATAATGACTACGGCGCTTATTTAAATGATATTGCGACGTTTAAACGCTCGGAGCTGGCCCAATGACAATCACTGTGACCCCGATGACGCTGCCGGAGGTGTTGCTGGTCGAACCCCTGGTGTTTGACGACCGCCGGGGATTTTTCCTGGAAGCCTATCAACATCAGAAATACGCAGCTGCCGGCCTGCCCCGCCGCTTTGTCCAGGACAACCATTCCAGATCCCGAAAATCTGTGCTTCGCGGCCTGCACTACCAGCTGCAACATCCTCAGGGCAAACTGGTGTACGCGGTAACCGGTGAAATCTTTGACGTGGCGGTGGACATCCGCCGCGGCTCGCCCACTTTCGGACAGTGGACCGGCGCCTGTTTGTCGGCGGAAAATCACCAGCAATTGTATATCCCCGAAGGATTTGCCCATGGCTTCGTGGTACTGAGCGACCATGCGGATGTGATGTATAAATGCACGCAGTATTATGCCCCGGGCGATGAGTACGGAATTTACTGGAAAGATGTGCATATCGGCATTGACTGGCCGGTGGCCTGGCCCGTCCTTTCGGAAAAGGACGAAAATTTTCCCCGATTATCCGAGACCGCAAGGGATCTCCTGCCGGTCCACGGACAGCCGCGCCAGTGATGCTGCCCCCGGTCCCCTCCCCTATATTCCGCCAAGCGTACTATCCTGAGATTTTATATTTTCATTGCCTCCCACGCTTCAATTTTTCTTCCCCGGGATGTGATGGATAAGATGCCGGAAGCGCCATTTATACCCGCTTATTTATCGTGGTCAAACCACCGGGGGGTTCAATCCCGATAGGCGCCGGAATTTGCCAGCCCCGGTCTCGTCCACGACGCCCACCGGTTGCCCGGACCCGCTTTTTAGTCTCATAGGAAGCTCGGTTCCCTGAAGCAGGACTCTGATATTTTTTTGAATCAGGGGTACAAAAATTCTGGAAATTTTCTGTTTTTTGATTAGTATGGGTATTTATTATCTCTACGTCAGAGGTGAACGATGCCAGCTAAAAACTTTTCTCCCCTCATTGCTGACAGAAAAAAATCACACGAACAACTCATCATGGAAATTGATGACTTGCGGAACCGATTGGCTGCCCGGAAAAGGCAAAATCAGGAACTCTCTCACAAACTTGCCTGTTTAGAATACAAATCGTCGCCGGAAGGGAAAGGTCGCTATCAGCGTTTATTCGACGCCATCCAAGAGGGATTCGCGGTAGCGGAGATTCTCCTCGATGAGGCGGGGAAGGCCCACGATTGCCGTTTGCTGGAAGTTAACAAAGCCTTCAGCAGCCTTATCGGGTTTCCTCAGGAAGAGACAAACGGCAAGACGCTCAGGGAATTATTTCCGGGCATCGACTTGCAGTGGTTGGAAATTTTTAAGCATGTGGCCTTGGCAAATGGATCAACACAGTTTTCAACTGAAAGCCGGCTGCTGGGTAAGTGGCTTGAGGTCTACGCATTCAGCCCTGAATACGGGAAATTCGGGATTCTGCTGATCGATGTTACAGAGCGCAAGCAAGTCCAGGAGGCGCTCTACCAGGAACGCGAATTGCTACAGCGGATTTTCGACAATGTTCCTGTCTTATTTGTTCGGTGGGACCCCCGATTCCATCGCTTCACGCTCAACTGCCACGCAGAAGCCATCCTTGGCTGGACAACCGAGGATGCCAATGAAGGCGGCTTCATGCAAAAAGTCTACCCGGATCCGGTGTATCGTGCTGAGGTGGCAGATTTTATGCGGTCCCTTGATTTTGGCTGGCGAGAATGGAATGCCACAACCAGTGACGGTGAAAAGATCCCCATTAGCTGGGCCAACATCCAACTTACGAACAGTGCTATGATCGGCATCGGGGTGGACCTCCGTGAACGCAAGCAATCAGAGGCAGCGCTTCGCAAGGCCCGGGATGAACTTGAAATGCAGGTCAATGAGCGGACAATCAAACTGCAAAAACGGGCGGAACAGCTCTCACGGCTCAGCTCGGAGCTGACTATGGCCGAACAAAGGGAACGACAGCGACTCGCCGATATCCTGCACGACGATCTCCAACAATTGCTGGTTGCCGCCAGACTTCGGCTGGAGACGCTGGCAGTGGATCTTTCAGAAGAGAGACAAAAAGATACTCAGCAAATTGTTGCCTTGCTGGAGCGCTCAATACGCTCATCGCGGAATCTGACAAAGGATCTGGCACCCCCTGTACTGAAGAAAGAGGGATTTGGCGCCGCGTTGGAGTGGTTGGCTGACTGGATGAGAGAGACCCATGGGCTGAGTGTAAAGTTGAGAATCGACAACGGTGCCGAGTTTCACAAGCAGGACACAAGAATTCTCATTTTTCAATCCATTAAGGAATTGCTGTTTAATATCGTAAAGCATGCTGGGGTTAATCAAGCCGAGATCGACTTGGCATGCGGGGATGACAATTTTATCCAGATCCTTGTGATGGATCACGGGACCGGTTTTGACCCGGAAACAATTTTCAGCTCTGACAAAGCAGGTGTTGGCTTTGGTTTACTGAGCATCCGGGAGCGGCTCGTTCTGATGGGCGGGGGGTTTTATATTGACAGTGCCATCGGTTCAGGCGCGTGTTGCAGGATGCTTGTGCCAAGGGAAACCCAGCCCCGTCGCGGCGCGCCCAATAATGAACCCTGCCACCGATAGCAGCGCTTCCTTGAAGGACACCGGTCATGTCTGGGTGGGTGGTTTGAAATCGATTTTTTGCTCAAGCATTTCATTTTTTGCACCCAAACCCGTATCCACGCGGATTTTGGCAAAAAAAAGCTATGAAATCATCATAGCTTTTTGATTTTCCTGGTCGGGGCGGCAGGATTTGAACCTGCGGCTTCCTGCTCCCAAAGCAGGCGCGCTGCCAGACTGCGCCACGCCCCGTATATTAACAAGGTTCCAAATCGGTATAAACTGTGAGCTGAATTATCATCCTTTTTTACATGATGCAAGCCGATAAATCTATCTTTCCCGAAAAAAGGCCCGGATCCCCTGGCGAACACATGCTGCGGCATCCGTCAGAAAGTCCGGATCATTTAGCCGGCCTTCACAAGCCGGATGGGTCAAATAGCCGGCCTCAATGGCCACTGCGGGCATATCCAGCCCTTCCATCTGAAGAAGCGGGGCTTCAGCGTTTTTGACCCCTGCTATTTGCGGGCATGCACGCAAATGACGGCTCAAGGCATCGGCAAGCGTTTGGCTGACTTTCACGTGTTTTAACTGAATGCGCCGCCAATCTGTGCTCTCCGGGCCTGCCTCATCACCAGCCGGCGCCGCGTTGTCGGCTCCCGTCGATGGCGGTGAGGAAGCTTTGCTCGCGGGATAATAATAAACCCCCCAGGACTCCAACCCCACCCTGAAAAAACCACCTGAATGAAGACTGATAAAAAGATCGGCCTTCTGGTGGTTGGCCATGGAAGCCCGATTCTGGTAACTGACCTGATAATCCCCCGTCCGGGTCAGTTCCACCCGATATTCCGATGCCAAAGCTTTTTCCAGTACCCTGGCAAAACGCAGCGTCACATTCTTTTCAAAAGTTGCGCTGACGCCCTCAGCCCCCTTATCGTGACCGCCATGTCCGGGATCAATTACAATCAAAGGCTTTTCCGCTGCTGCCGATGCCGGCAGCAAAGCAGCGGGAAATACCAGTAAAACCATCGCTGCCGCACAGGCGGCCATAAAACGCCATCGTATGACACAAATTCTTTTCACCATTATCTAAGTCCTCAATTTTGCTTGACACCAATATATATAGATATTACTTTAGTCTGGATTTTATAGGGAAATTAATTATTTTGCATTAAATTTCAAAAAGTTGGTGGCAGTTTTCGAGAATTGTAAACCCCGTCATCAACTTTTTATTTGAAAAACATCATTAAATCAATAGCGAGAGTGGCGGAATTGGTAGACGCACTGGACTTAGGATCCAGCTCTTGAAAAAGAGTGGGAGTTCAAGTCTCCCCTCTCGCACCAATAAATTACCAAGCAAGCCGCATCGCGGCTTGTCATCACCCGAACGATCGCATTTCCCATTAATTTCCGGTGACAATGGAGAGGCGAAACAACGTCATGAAAAATCGTTTCCCGCGACTTTCTGCGGGGAGATTTAATCAATAGGGGAGGTATAAGGAAGCTATCATGGATGTAACCGTTGAAGACATCAGCAGCACCAAAAAAAAGCTGCATATCGAGGTTCCCCGGGAGGAAGTGGCCAAGGAACTGGACACCGCTTATGAGCACCTTAGAAAAAACGCCCAGATCAAGGGATATCGACAGGGCAAAATCCCACGATCCGTCCTGGAACGAAAATTCCAGAAGGATGTTCATGCCGATGTCACCCAAACGCTGGTCCAGAACACCCTCTTTGATGCCATCAAAGAACACGACCTGCCGATCCTGGGCACCCCTGAAATCGATCCCTCGGAGCTGGCGCCGGACCAGCCCTTCACCTACAGAGCCACCGTGGAGATCAAACCCGAATTGGCAGAAGTGGATTTCAAGGCCATGACGCTTAAGAAAACCGACTATCAAGCCGATACGGATGAAATAGACAACCAGGTCGAAATGCTGAAAAAACACTTGGCCGAATACCATCCCATCCAGGAGGAACGCGCAGCCGTTGACGGGGATTACGTGGTGATTGATTATGAAGGTTTCAAGGATGGCCAACCCTTTGAAGCGCTTCAGAAAACTGAAAGTCACACGTTGAAAATCGGCCAGGCATCGATGAGCGAGGACTTTGACCAAGCTTTAATCGGGCTGGCGCCGGGAGAGACCAAGGAGTTTTTTATTCATTTCCCGCAAGACTATCACAATGTCACCCTGGCCGGTCAGGACATCACATTTCAGGTAACCTTAAAAGAAATACGCGAAGAGGTGCTGCCTGAGGCCAATGACGAAATGGCAAAAAAACTTGGCAACTTCAAGGATATGAGCGAACTTCGGGAAGAAATCCGGAAAAACCTCCAACAGGGCTATGACAAACGTGCCGACCAGGAACTGCAGGAGCAGATATTTGAAAATCTCTTAACGGAAAATTTTGAAATTCCGGAGATCCTGATACAGCATGAGATCGACAACATCATTCAGGATGCGGAACAGCAATTTGCGCAAAACAGTCTTTCAATGGAGCAGCTCGGGCTGACCCGGGACAAAATGGCTGAACAGTATCGGGATCTGGCTGAAAAACAGGTCCGGCGGCATCTGCTTTTGAACAAAATCGTCGAACAGGAGGGCCTGGAGGTAACCGATGAAGAGCTCGAAAATGAATTTGCCCGGTTTTCAGAAAAGACCGGGCAACCCGTTGAGACGATAAAGACCTATTACAAGCAGAATCCGGAGAACCTGGACGGTTTCAAGCACGCGATACTTGAAAAAAAGGCAATTGATCTTATAATAAATCATGCAAGCATGGAAACCGTCAAACCCGAGGAAAACTCGGAGAATACTGATAAAAATGCAGATACCGATGCATAAGGAGGAATAAATTGCCGTTAATTCCAATGGTAATCGAACAAACCAGCAAGGGGGAACGCGCCTATGATATTTATTCAAGGCTGCTCAAAGATCGGATTGTTATTCTCGGTACCCCGTTAAATGATGAAATCGCCAACCTTTTGATTGCCCAGATGCTGTTTCTGGAATCCGAAGACCCGGATAAGGACATTAATTTTTACATTAACTCACCAGGTGGATCCGTTACATCAGGAATGGCCGTCTATGATACCATGCAGTATATAAAGCCGGATATAACCACCGTATGCATCGGCCAGGCCGCCAGCATGGGCGCCTTGCTGCTGGCAGCCGGGGCAAACAGAAAGCGCTACACCCTGCCCAACGGGCGCATTATGATCCATCAGCCCATGGGCGGCGTTCAGGGCCAGGCCTCGGACATTAAAATTCAGGCCGAGGAAATAATCCGTTTAAGGGCCACGCTGAACAAAATCCTCGCGCATCATTCCGGCCAGGATTTAAAACGGATTGAAAGAGATACAGACCGTGATTTTTTTATGAGCGGAGACGAAGCAAAAGAATACGGCATAATCGATCATGTGATCTACAATCGTGACGACCTCGATAAGATCACTGAAACGGAGGCATAATATGTCTGTTAAAGGCGATGAGAGCAATGAAAACCTGTTTTGCTCGTTTTGCGGCAAAAATCAACAGGAAGTCAAGAAACTGATTGCCGGACCCGCTGTTTATATATGCGATGAATGCATCCAGCTCTGCAGTGAAATTATAGAAGAAGAAAACATCAAGGATTCCGATATTGGCGATCGCATGCTGACGCCAACCGAAATCAAAGAGCAGTTGGATGAATATGTGATACAGCAGGATCTGGCTAAAAAAGTCCTGGCCGTGGCTGTGCACAACCATTACAAACGGCTGGACTCCGCAGTTATCACCGATGATGTTGAGATTCATAAAAGCAACATTATGATGATCGGTCCCACAGGCTGTGGAAAAACCCTGCTTGCCCAGACTCTGGCCCGTTTTCTGAACGTCCCGTTTACGATTGCGGATGCCACCAGTCTGACCGAAGCCGGCTACGTGGGTGAAGATGTTGAAAACATCGTACTCGCCCTGCTCCAGAACGCCGACTACGACGTGGAAAAGGCCCAGCGGGGGATCGTCTATATCGACGAAATCGATAAAATCGCTCAGATGTCGGACAACCCTTCCATTACGCGCGATGTTTCCGGCGAAGGGGTGCAGCAGGCCCTGCTGAAAATCATTGAAGGCACAACAGCCAGTGTGCCACCGAAAGGGGGGCGCAAACATCCCCAGCAGGATTTTGTCAAAGTCGACACCACCAATATTTTGTTTATATGCGGCGGGACGTTTAACGGGCTGGAGCAGATTATCCGCAAGCGTATCGGCTCCAAGGCCATGGGTTTCGGGGCCAACATCATCAGCCCGACCATGCAGAGCGCCAGTGAAATTTTCAAAAAGGTTGAGACGGAAGACCTTATCAAGTATGGTCTGATTCCGGAATTTGTTGGTCGGCTGCCCGTTGTGGCCACTTTGCAGGACCTTGATGAAAATGCGTTGATCAAGATTCTTACGGAACCCAGGAATGCCCTTATCAAACAGTTTCAAAAACTCTTTGAAATCGAGGGGGTCAACCTGAGATTTACCGACAGCGCGCTTGCCGCCATCGCTCGCGAGAGCATGAAACGGGGTGCCGGTGCTCGTGGGCTTCGTGCGATCCTTGAAAATACGATGCTCAACATTATGTATGACCTACCCTCCATCGGCGGTGTAAAGGAATGCGTGGTCGGCGAGGAGGTGGTGATCAACCGGGAAGACCCGATCCTACTCTACGAACAGCCAAAAAAACAAGCGTAACCAGATAGTTGACCGGCAACCGGGGCAGCCATCTGCCCCGGCCCGGCGTGTCACCCCCCGGATATATCTTGATTTTTACCCCCGGATAAACTGCCTTTTAGCGCTTAATTAAAAAAACCAGTGATAACTCTATGACAACAGATTCTCAAACATATCGAAATAATAAGGATCATATCCCAACGATGAGGCTCCCCCTGCTTCCGCTGAGAGACGTTGTGGTCTTTCCGCACATGATCTCCCCGCTCTTTGTGGGGCGGAACAAATCCATCAGTGCCATATCCGAGGCCATGCATCACGAGGACAAATACATCCTGCTGGCCACTCAGTCCGATCCCGGCAAGGAGAACCCCACGGCCGGGGATATCAAGGAAATCGGCACAGTAGCCAAGGTGCTGCAGATGCTTCGCCTTCCCGATGGCACGGTAAAAACCGTTGTGGAAGGTAAATTCAGGGGCCGCATACTGGAGTTTATTTCCAATGAGGGTTTTTTTGAAGTCTCCGTGGCAACTTTGGATGAACCCACCATCGGCGCCAATGAGAAGGAAGCCTTTTTTAGAAATATTCTTCAGGCGTTTAAAGAATATACGGAGTTGAACAAAAATATTTCCAAGGAAACCACCGAAAACATCTCTTCGCTCACGGATCCGGCGGAACTTCTATACACGATTGCCGCCCAGTTTTCCTTTAAAACCAAAGAGAACCAAAGCCTGCTGGAAACCATTTCGTTAGAGGAACGTCTGTCTCAGCTGATTCAGCTGATCCAGGACGAAATCGTTGTCTTACAAACCGACCAAAAAATCAAAAACCGCATCAAAAACCAGATGGAGCAAAGCCAGAAAAATTATTACCTGAATGAACAGATGCGGGCGATTAAAAAAGAAATGGGCGCGGACGACAGCGAGGGCGATGAAGTAAAGGAACTGGAAAAGCGCGTCAAGAAGAAAAAAATGTCAAAGGAAGCCTCGGCCAAGGCCCGCCAGGAAGTCAAAAAGCTTAAAATGATGACCCCCATGTCCGCTGAGGGGACCGTGGTGCGCAACTATATCGAATGGCTGATCAATCTGCCCTGGTATAAAAAAAGCAAAATCACCACGGATATTGAAAAAGCGGAAAATATTCTCGACGAAGACCACTATGGACTGAAGCGGCCCAAGGAGCGGATCCTGGAATACCTGGCGGTGCAATCCCTGATGAAAAAAATCAAGGGCCCTATCCTTTGCCTGGTCGGCCCGCCTGGAGTGGGGAAAACATCCCTGGCCAAATCCGTCGCCCGCTCCACCGGCCGTGAATTTGCGCGCCTCTCCCTTGGCGGCGTCAGGGACGAAGCGGAAATCAGGGGCCACCGGCGGACCTACATCGGGGCGCTGCCCGGCAAAATCATCCAGTCGCTTCGAAAGGTGAATGTCAACAACCCGGTTTTCTGCCTGGATGAAGTGGATAAAATGAGTATGGATTTCCGGGGTGATCCCTCCGCGGCCCTGCTTGAGGTGCTGGATCCGGAACAAAACTTCAGCTTCAATGACCATTACCTGGATGTCGAGTATGACCTCTCAGACATTCTCTTTATCACAACCGCCAACACCTTGCCGGATATCCCACTGCCGCTTCAGGATCGCATGGAGATTATTCGACTGCCGGGATACACTGAAGTTGAAAAATACCATATCGCTGAGAAATTTCTTGTACCCAAACAGATTCAGCGCAATGGCCTTAAAAAAGAGAATGTCAGCTTTTCCAAGAATGCGATTCTTGCCATTATCCGCGATTACACCCGGGAGGCCGGGGTCCGGAACCTGGAACGCGAAATTGCCTCCATCTGCCGGAAAATTGCCCGCCAGATTCTTAAAGAAGATCCGGAGAAGGCCGTGCGGGTGACGTCCAAATCCGTTGAAAAATATCTGGGGCCACCGCAATACCGATTCAGCCAGATTGAGAACACGGATCAGGTCGGCATCGTCACGGGTCTTGCTTGGACCCAATTTGGCGGTGAACTGCTGTCAGTGGAAAGTGTTATCATGGCCGGCAAAGGAGAATTCAATGTCACCGGCAAACTGGGCGATGTAATGAAAGAGTCGGCCCGGGCGGCTATCAGCTACCTCCGTTCCCGAACGGAACAATTTAAAATTGATCAGAACTTTCACGAAAAATACGATATTCACGTACATGTCCCGGAAGGCGCCACGCCCAAGGACGGTCCGTCTGCCGGCGTTGCCATGTGTGTATCCATGATCTCCGCCCTCACCAAGCTGCCGGTGGACCGGAATGTGGCCATGACGGGAGAAATTACGCTTCGTGGCCGGATCCTCCCTATCGGCGGATTGAAGGAAAAAATTCTGGCCGCTCATCGCGGGGGAATCAAAAAGGTGCTGATACCCCGGGAAAATGAAAAGGACATGAAAGAAATCCCCCAAAGCGTGGCCCGCCAGGTTAAAATTATACCTGTGGACCACATGGATGAAGTAGTCCGGAATGCTATTGTTTCAAAGGAGGGAGAGTCTCCTTATACGGAACAACATCAGCAGTTTATGTCCGAATCTGCTGACTCGGAAAAACCGGAAAAGCCCTTACCGGCCAGCCTGAAGCATTAATATTTTTCTGTTTCTATTTTATTTTACCTTGACAGAAATTTATCGGACTGTTAAAAAGTATAATTCGATTGAGGGCGGATAGCTCAGTTGGGAGAGCGGCGGCCTTACAAGCCGTAGGTCACAGGTTCGAGCCCTGTTCCGCCTACCAACTTATACAAAAAATTCGGGGGCGTAGCTCAGTTTGGTTAGAGCGCCGGCCTGTCACGCCGGAGGTCGCGAGTTCGAGTCTCGTCGCTCCCGCCACTTTAAAAAAAGGCTTCAGAGCAATCTGAAGCCCTTTTTTT
>P_1C_Sed_2_UnCtyDRAFT_1000025_pt1 | contig 39171 bp, 28 predicted proteins | sample Pon1CUnioCityCA_4_FD_10229 | JGI IMG/M metagenome (IMG submission 10229) | reverse complement strand
TCGGTGAAGCTGGCAGAAATGACGAGTCACGTTGAGGAAGAAATTGACCTGCTGCTGGTAAGTAGCATGACCAATCTGCCCGCGTTTATGGCTCTTACCAACCCCAGGTTTGCCTATACGCCTAAGGTGATGATGATGCATGAAAATCAAATGACGCAACCTCTCCCGGCTGGAGAGGAGAGAGATCTTACTTATGGCTATATCAACTATTTAAGCATGCTGGCAGCCGATGAGCTGATGTTCACTACACAGTTTCATATGGACGATCTGCTTGAGGAGCTGCCCAATTTTTTAAACCATTTTCCTGATGATAAGCATTTCAATACGGTTGAGCAGATCCGTGATAAAAGTCGCGTGATGTATCCCGGCCTGAATCTCAAGGTGTTTGATGAGCAGCCGGATACCCGATCCACTAACAGACGGCCCGTCATTGTCTGGAACCAGCGCTGGCAGTTTGATCGGAATCCGGGCATGTTTTTCAAAGTTCTCAACCGGCTCAACGATATCGATCTCGAGTTCGACCTGATTCTGGCGGGTGATACCAAACATCAGAAGCCTGATGAGTTTGAGAAGGCCTGGAAGCGGTTTGGCGATCAAATTACCCATTTTGGTTACGTTGAAAACGTAGAGAATTACAGCCGGCTGCTTCATTCTGGTGATATTGTTGTGTCTACAGCCACGCATGAATTCTTTTGTGTGGCCATTATGGAAGCAATTTACTGTGGCTGCCATCCGCTCGTGCCGAATAAGCTTCACTACCCGGAACTCATACCAGACACTCTTCACGAACCTCTTCTGCACGCACCGGTTCTGTACAATACAGAGGATGAACTTTTTCAAATTATGAAGAAGTTACTGACAGGTGAAATGAAACCACTCCCGAAAGCATCACTTCAAAATATTAACAAGCATTTGGAGTGGAGCCGGGTTATTCGAACCTATGATGAGCTATTTGAGGAGATTGTTAAGGGAGGGAGTGTTTAGTTTTGAGTTGAACAACTAAACACTCTTCACTAAAAACTCAAAACTCCTTTTTAAGGAACCGGTACCGTATTCATAATCTTCTGCACAATATCCTCGCTGCTGATCTCTTCCGCTTCAGCTTCAAAGGTAGGTATAATTCGATGGCGAAGGACGTCCATTGCAACAAACCGCACATCTTCAGGCGTGACGTAGGCACGGTGTTCCATGAATGCATGTGCTCTTGCGGCAAGATTCAGGTTGATGGATGCACGGGGAGAGGCTCCGAAACTAATCAGATCTTTAAGATCTTCTAAATTATAGTTTTCAGGGTTACGCGATGCAAAAATCAGGCTGATGATATATTTCTCCACTTTTTGATCTGTATAAATCTCGTTAACAACACTGCGCGCTTTCAGGATCAAATCTGAGTCGATAACGGATTCAACAGTGGGCTTGTCGCCTGTTTTGGCCATACGGCGCATAATTTCAAGCTCTTCGCTTTCAGACGGATATCCAATTTTTAACTTCAGCATAAACCGGTCAACCTGTGCTTCAGGCAGGGGATAAGTACCTTCCTGCTCAACAGGGTTTTGCGTCGCCAGTACCAAAAAAGGCTTTTCTAGCTTAAAAGTGGAATCGCCAATCGTTACTTGTTTTTCCTGCATCGCCTCAAGAAGTGCACTCTGAACCTTTGCAGGCGACCGGTTGATTTCATCAGCCAGGACAATGTTAGAGAATATGGGTCCTTTTTTAACCGTGAAGTCGCCCACTTTCTGATTGTAAATAAGCGTACCAACAAGGTCAGCCGGCAGGAGGTCCGGGGTAAACTGTATACGCTGAAACTTTGTATTGATAGCGGCTGAGAGGGATGAAACCGTTAATGTCTTTGCCAGGCCGGGAACTCCCTCAAGTAATACGTGCCCATCAGCAAGCAGACCAATAAGAAGACGGTCGATCATATACCGCTGTCCGACGATGACTTTATCTAGTTCACTGTAAATTTTTTCAATAAACGCACTGCTTTGCTCAATACGATCACTGAGCTCCTTCATATCAACGGGTTGTTCCATTTGAAAAAGTTTTATTCGTCGATTTTAAATTTAATTCATTACTTTCGTGTGCTAATAATCTGGATAACTATTTAATCAAACAATATTACGCAACGAAAAATCATTCAAAAGGTAACTTATATTTTTGGAGTTTGGAATTTAGTGTTGCGCATTTTTACAATCGAATAGGAGGAGTAACTTTTTGGGACTCATTGAAGCAGTTTTGCTCGGCATTCTGCAGGGTATCACGGAATTTTTACCGGTAAGCAGTTCAGGTCACCTTGCCCTCGCACGCGCCATTATAGCGCGTGATCTTGAAACCGGNATTACATTTGAAATTGTTGTTCATTTTGGTTCTTTCTGCAGCATTACTGTCTATTACAGGGCACTGCTGGGACGAATTCTGTCAGACTTGTTTAAAAGCCTCACCCCGCAGGGAATCAAAAATAAACGAATGTTTACAGATGAAAACAGCCGGCTTAGTATGATTATCGTCCTAAGCATGATTCCGGCTATGGTCGTTGGTTTCACACTCAAAGATACCATCGAGGAAGCATTCTTGAATCCCTTTTTTGTTTCTGTGATGCTGATCGTAACCGGTGCACTGCTATACTCTACAAAATTCATTAAGTCACCTGAGAAAGATGTAAATGCAAACAGGGGATTCTGGATGGGAGTGGCCCAGGCTTTTGCAATATTGCCGGGTATCAGCCGTGCAGGATCCACGATTTCTTTAGGACTGCTGATGGGAGTTGACAGGGATAAAGTGGCTAACTTTTCTTTTTTGATGGTATTGCCGGTCCTGGCGGGAGCTATGCTGTTAGAAGTGATCGACCTGATTACCCTGGGAGAAATACAGGTTCCTATTGCGAGTCTTGTTGCTGGTTATTTTACATCATTCATTGCAGGATATTTTGCACTCTCATATTTGATTAAGCTTCTGAAACGCAAAAAATTCCACTATTTTGCATTCTATTGCTGGGCCGTTGGAATTATCGGAATGATCGCTTTCTACTAATCTCAAAAACTATACAATCTGCTTGAAGCCATTTTTAAATATGGCTACCTTAAAGGCTTCAACAAAAAAGAAAGAACTGAATGGACATATACGCTTTTGTATTACTTGCCGTTTTAGCCATCGCCAGCGCGTTGGGGATGATTCTGAATAAGAACACCATCAACAGTGCGCTTCTGCTCGTCGTGAACATGGTCTCAATTGCCGGAATTTATCTGCTGCTCCAGGCACAATTTCTGGCCCTTATCCAAATTCTTGTGTATGCCGGCGCCATTATGGTGCTGTTTCTCTTTGTAATCATGCTGTTAAACGTAGATGAAGAGGAGAGCCTGCTGGATGCTTTCAGGGTTAAATACCTACTGGCATTTTTGCTTGGCGTTATCATATTTGGACAGATTTTGTACAGCCTTGGCGGTGTAACCGATATGCTGCCTGAGCTCTCATCAGAGATGCTGTACGTAGGTACTGTTGAGGCTGTAGGCGACGTGCTTTATACAGATTTTTTATATGCGTTTGAATTGACGGCCATTCTATTGACTGCAGCTGTTGTGGGCGCACTTATGGTTGCTCAATACAAGGCAAAGAATAGTGAGGGGACAACTGAATGATAGGAATTGACTGGTATCTTGCACTTAGTGCAATTTTGTTTACGATCGGTATAATCGGCGTTCTTATTCGTAGAAACGCTATTGTGATCTTTATGTGCGTTGAATTAATGCTCAATGCCGTCAATTTATCGTTGCTGACGTTTAGCGCCTATCATGGCGATATTTCAGGGCAGATTCTTGTGTTCTTNTCTCTTGCCGTAGCTGCTGCAGAAGCAGTTGTTGGGCTGGCTATCATTATTGCCATTTTTCGTAACAATCTTTCTGTTGATATTACCAAGGTGAACTTGCTGCGCTGGTAGCAGGATTGAATCTCAAATTTATTTAAAAATGAAAGCCTGTCGGATTATCTCCGACAGGCTTTTTTTATCTGATTTCCAGGTTGATCTTGAATACGGATGCGCCTCGCTGAGGTCACTTATTTATTGGAACCAATTGATGATATTTCTCCATCAAGATAGATGTCAAATTCGAACGTTTCTTCATCAATGAAGTTAAAGCTGCCTTCCTCAATGTAGCTTCCTGAAGCGCTATCAAATCTGCCGGTTCCATCAATAATCATATTTGAGTTTATAAAGGTATCGGGACCAGTGAGACGTCCTGTATACTCAGAATAGATCAAATCACCGTTTGCCGTTTTTATTTCGACAATACCATCCGTGTAAGTCAGGTTTTGAGGATCAAGTATAAAATAACTGCAGTGAGAAAATGATACACTTGATTTGCCTCCATGTGTGAAAACACCTGTAGCTTCTCCACTAAAAGGCACAGTCCCTTCTGGACAATCCGTACGGGTTAAATCAACATATCCCACCCCGGAACCATGTCCTTTAAAGGGAACCATTTTTACTGTTTTTTGTGATCCATTCAAATTAAATGATTCAACCAAAAGATCACTTTCAACCGTACCTGTTACTGAATCTGAGCTACATCCTGTAAACGCCAAAAATATGCTTAAAAAAAATAGATAAAGAACTTTCATGATTATTCTCCCTTTGCCTTATTTCGGCAAATATCTTACTTGTTTATTTAGTTCATACCCTTATAAAGATTATAAGTCAATGGCAATAAAATGGGTGTAGAGAAATGCTATAGTATGAGTAGGGAATAGGTGATAAAAGTCGACTTAATGCGTTTATAAGAGGACTTGATATTAAATAGTATAAATACAAAAGCCTGCCGGTGTAATTCCGACAGGCTCCATTTGTGCTCTGATTTTAATTACGAATATTATACCTGCTTCACACCGACTGACATAATCTCAGGTTCAACAAGAGATTCATAGACTCTGTAATCCATTTTAATCACTTCACTATGACTCCCGGCGTTAAACGCGATTTCCACGTCGCCTGTGAGTGCTTCAGAAACAATGGTGTCAACATCATAGAGATTGCCAAAAGGCGGCATCGCGCCTAATTCACTATCAGGGAACAGATCCTCAAAGTCATTTTCCGAAGCAAGCTCTACATTCGATGTATTGAATGTGTCTTTTAATGCGTCGAAATCCAGATCATGTGTTGACGGCAAAACAACCATCTTGAGATCTCCATCCACTTTCACCATCACTGGTTTTGCCATATTGCGGCCGGGTATGTGAGCTGAGGCAGCCACTTCCTGTGCAGTAAATGCCCTGGAATGTTTAAGTGTCACGTACTTGATGTCGTTTTCATCGAGGTAGGTTGTCAATTTACTTATTGCCATGTGACCTCCGATTATAAGATTAGCTTGAATGTATACGTATTATAACGATTTGACAGCAAATTATTTAATTCTGTTACGACTCAAAACCGTTGTCATAGAAGGGAATGAAAAATAATGGCCCGGATTTAAGAGAGCTAAAGCTAACGGACCATTAACAGCAGGTCGTTACCGGGCCGGATCAAAAAATATTTAATCAGACAAATAAGTGGGATTACCTTACTTGCTGCTGATTGACATCGGAGGATAATCACTCATTGAGTATGAAACGGATGCATTTTTATTAATGTCCGTAACTTTCATTGTTGTTATTTGACCGTTGTTAAGATCTTCCTGAGTCATCTCCATAAGCATGCCACCGGAGGGGTAGTTATCAGGGACATTACCTCTGAGCTCTTTGGTTTGTTCATTAATGCGAAGCATTTTGTGAATACCTAAATCTTCTTGTTCTTCTGTCACCCAATATTCCATTCTGGTACCGTCTGATTCCGACAAGTATCCGCGGCATTCCAGACCGGCAATTGTTTTAGTGCCAATCTCTTTAAAATTCTGCATTTCCTCAGGTTCAGGATCCATATCAGATTCTTCTTCAGAGTCCATTTCATATTCTTCTTCCATCTTCTCAAAATCCTTCATAAGAGACTCGGCTTGTTTCCAATCGAATGCGAAAGAATATTTGCCATCTTCACTATCCATCAGCATAACCATCGACTCATTTTTCAGGTCGTAAATCATAAACATCTCACCTTCGGAATTGTCCATCTGTTCGCCGGAAAATTGAGTGCCGGAATAATTTCCAGCATCACTGAAATGCATTTTCATAATCATGGGGCCATCAGAATCTTCACCTTCAGAATGAGATTCTACCTCCATGGTTGTAACCACATCAAAAGTATAGACATCTTCTGTTTCAGCATTGCTGTTCATTGTAAAGGCGATATTCAGACCATCGCCTTCGGAACCAAAGTCTTCTCCAAATATCGATTGCCAGCTTTTTTCAACAGCTTGCTCAGCTGCTTTTTCGATCTCATTACTGATTTTTTCCTCAACTTTGTTTTCGGCTGCTTTTTTAGCCTTGTTTTTTAGACGGTTCAGAATTTGAGCATTAGCTGTGGATGCGAATGCCAAAAATGAAAGGATAAGGATTAAAAACGCAATAATGGCTCTCATAATGATTATGGATTTAATTGGTGTTCATTTCTCTGTAAATCGAATATACAAGAAATCAGGAAAAATCAACACAAATAGCAGGAGTATAAATTGGCGTGAAGACCAGATAAAATATTCTTAAACGAAATTTCTGCCACATGATTAAGTAATCGTTGTTAACGTCCTGCAAGAATCCAATTAATTAAAAATGTCAGCGGCTACTTTCCATTCACCATTCTCTTTTGTCCAGACGACTAAATATGATCCCATAATCACTGTTCCGTCAGCCAGTTCAGTAGTAGCCCTGCCATAGTCATAGGCTATATCCCCGGAAGATGAAATAAATGCGGCTTCGGATTTCCAGGAAACCGACACTCCATCGGCCGCTTCGGCCGCAAGAAGCTCGCGGGTCAAAGCTAAAACACTGTCACGGCCAACCGCCGGAGGCTCGCCCGGCACAAGAAGGACAGACTCGCTAGCCAGGAGTTCAGCGATGCCCTCAACATCACCTTCACCATACATTTCGGACCATTCCTGTTCAAGAGTCATCAACGTCTCCTGCTCCTTTGAATGATGTACCTCAGTTAACTCCGCATCGGACTGTATATCTGCACTACAGGAAACCAGAACGAATAGTAGCAACAGAGGGTAAGTAAGCTTTTGAGTAAATTTGATGGCACAGTGAGACCGGAAAAACGGCATGGAGTTCTTTTGTGGCATATTTTGAACTTTGTGATTGGGTGAGGATCATATCGGGGATCAAATCGATTGAAAAGATCTTTTCCATTAATGAGTTCGGACTGCATAGTTACCTTAATGGAATTTTAAGGAATATACCCAGATCGTTTCAAAAAACAATTTAATGCCTGATTATAAATGGTCAGGTTTTGTTAGATTTTGATTAGCAATACACTGACAATTTGTAGTTTTTGATGTGATTCAGAAAAATATTATTCTGATAGACATCGAATCTATCCAAACGAACTATCATGACAGCTTTCAAAAATATCCACATTTTTCTTTTTGTCATGTTGTTATTTTTCCCTTCGGTCTCTTCCGCTATTCAGGCGAACCCTGCACCGGATCAAAACCAGGGTTTATTTGACAGTGAAGAGGTAATAGAAATAAGACTGGAAGGTAATATTGAGACACTTCTGAATGATCGCGGAGAAGACCCTTCATATCATATAATGACGCTTCACGCACAAAATGAGAACGTTGATGAATCACTGGATATTCGTGTTAGAGTCAGAGGTAATTTCCGCAGGTTAAAAAAAAATTGTGACACCCCGCCTTTAAAGCTCAACTTTAAAGACCATGAAGTACCGGAGCATTCAATTTTTGCCGGTCAGCCTGAACTGAAGCTGGTAGTACCATGCCAGGGTGAGCAGTATGTGGTTCGTGAGTACCTCACATATAAATTATATAATTTAATTACCGACCACAGTTTTCAGGTTCGAATGGTAAGCCTCACTTTCGATGACACCGAAAATGGCGAAACGTCAAATTCCCGGCATGCATTTTTGATCGAAGATAAAGAAGTCATGGCTTCCCGAAATAACGCCGCGCTTGTAGAACGTCTTAATTACAGGCCTGAAGTCATTGAAAAGGAAGCCTTTTTTGGAATGAGCGTATTTGCATACATGATCGGTAACACCGATTGGTCTATCCAATTTTTACACAATGTTGAATTAATGTTTTCGAATACTGACAATGTATTTATAGCAGTACCTTATGATTTCGATTTAGTTGGATTTGTGTCGAGCCCCTATGCGCGGCCGGAACCTGCTTTAAGGCTGAGATCGGTCAGAGAAAGAGTCTATCGGGGTTATTGCCTTGAAGATCTGAGTGTATTAACTGATACGTTCACACTGTTTCAGGAGCTCAAACCAGAATTTTATAAAACGATTACTGAAAATACATTGCTGGATGAAAGCTATAAAAGTTCTGCTATAGAATATCTTAATGATTTTTATGATACTCTGGATGATGAAAAAGATATGACAAAAGCTTTTAGCTATCCGTGTAGTCGTTATGGAACAGGTAATGTTGTCATTAGAGGTATGCAGGACGGTGGGTAATTTTACCGTGTTGCCAGTAACAATCATTTAAATTCTAGTCATAAATATTATCGCAGAAAATAATCGTATTCGACTTCTGGCAGCCATTATGTTTGCCGACATTGTGGGCTATACCAAAATGATGCAGAACGATGAAGAGAGTGCTAAATCTCTCCGGGATCGCCAGCGTTCAATCATTGAAAAGTATCTGTTAAAGTATCGTGGACAGGTGATGCAGTATTATGGGGATGGTACCCTCATGATGTTTGGCAGTGCCCTGGATGCGGTCAAATGTGCAAGAGATATTCAGGTTGAGCTTACCAAACAGCCGCAGGTTCCGATCCGGATTGGTATTCATACGGGTGATATTGTGTATGATGACGAAGGGATTTATGGCGATGCCGTTAATGTGGCCTCCCGCGTTCAGTCTCTTGGGGTTTCCGGTTCGGTCATGATTTCAGAAAACGTATTCAATGAGATTAAAAATCATCCCGGTATTCGAGTTGAATCTGCCGGCGAGCATACACTTAAAAATGTTTCCAAACCTGTAAACCTGTATTCTTTGGTATACAATGGTGTTGGTGAACCTGAACAAACCAAAATTGATATATCCGTAAATACCCCAGATGATGATGACTCTTCAGAGAATACGCTAGGTTCCCTCAAGCGCGGGGTATCTGATATGTTTCGAACCTCATATCGAAACCATATCGAGCTCAGTGCGATTGCAGATAATAAGTCAAACATTATGATTAGCATTAATGGGATTATCATCTCGATTATGATCGCTTCAGTGTCAAACCAGATCAATTCAAGTTCGTGGCTTATTTTACCCACTGCTATTTTGATACTTACGTGTATGGTGTCACTGATTTACTCTGTCTTAGCTGCACGGCCACGTGTCAGCAATGAAAAAGTGACGCTGGAAGATGTACGGTCCAACCGGTCCAATATCCTGTTTTTTGGCAATTTTCAAAGTATGGACCGAAACGATTACGTCACCGGCCTGGAGGAATTGATGTCAGATAGTGGACGCTTATACAATACGATGGCACGGGATTTACACAGCCTGGGTGTCGTCCTTTCAAAAAAGTTTAAACTGCTTCGAATTGCCTATAATATTTTTATGATAGGCCTTGTAGTATCAGTATGTAGTTTTTTACTTGTCTATCTGCTTATTTAGGGATGGCTTGCTATGCAACTGAGCTTCAGAAAACAATCTTATTGAATCCTGAAGCTGTAATTTAGTTGTCCAAAGAGTACTCGGAATCTTCATTTAAGAGATTGAAACGAATCGATTTCTGATTATCGATACTCCGAATTGGGAACAGGCGGTAAAAGAGTCCCGGCCTTTTAATCTCCACCCATTTTTACATTTCGTAGACAACAAGCAAAACGTAAAAAGCACATCAAGTGGTAGAGAATGTCTATCGTATATTCGTTTTCATATTGTTTAGACACTTCTGAATGAACAATTGGTCAAACATTACGTCCCTTTAAACCTTGCTCACAATTTGCATCAAGAATATCCTACAGAGACGGAAGGAAAAAGTATACAGTTTGTTACCTCAGCGTCCATTATTATTTAATCAGAGCATTGATAATTAGGAGAAGAGAGAGAGAAGTTTGAGAGCACAGTTCAGGAACTTACCACGGTTTGAACCTGAATCAGCTGGGAAATATCCGCCGGCTCTTATCGGTTCCCTTACAACAAAGGTCCGGTGACTGTGCTCCGGTTTCTATTTTTATCGGGATGGATGATACAGTCATGCTTTGGTCTATCCGGAGCAGATTCATACCGAAGCTGTCGGCAGGGGCGTTTCGCTTATGCGAAGCTGAGATGCACCCTTATAACTTGACTTCCGATCATGCGGACGTAAGAAGTTCGGCAGTTTCGACCATTTAGATAGTAAAATACCCGGCAGTGAATGATGAGTCCAAGCCATCAAAAAGTTGCCGGGTTTTTTTAAATGGGTTTAAGGCTGATGACGTAAACTTTAATTTTAGTGGGATAATGAGTGGTGAAGAAGAGTTTGAAGCCGCTCATGATTGGTCTCTTTTTTTAGAAGAATGAATCAAAAACAGTCTCTCTAATTGCATAAAGTAATTACTTACTGAAAATCAGGTTTTTATAATTGGTGAAATACATTGCTTAGTGTCGTTATTTGTTAATTTCAACGACGATCTTTCCCAAGTGCTTTCCTTCACCGAAATATTGAAGCAGCTTCGGGATTTTATCAAATTCATAGGGACCATCAACAACAGGCTTAATTTGTCCCTTTTCCACCATGTCAAAAATTTGGTCCAAACCTTTATTAGGCTCCAGGAACAGCACACTCAGCTTTTTACTTGTAAATAGTGATATGAGTGAGCCAATCAATGCTATTTCGAATAGTCTGACCATCGATCCACCGACTGAGATATAGGTGCCATTCTTTTTAAGGGACCGTGCATACTTAAATACAGATCTGTTTGATTTGTTATCAAGGATAAGATCATATTTTTCTCCGGTAGCGGTAAAATCAACTTTTTTATAATCCATCACGCTATCAAATCCATGTGATTTCATCATATCAAGTTTATCGTCACTATCAACGCCGGTGACTTTTACTTCATATGACTTCAGCATTTGAATGCCCAGGGTTCCGACACCGCCTCCGGCACCATTGATAAGAATACTCTGCCCGGATTTCACCTTTCCCTTTTTTAAAAGTCCCTGAAGTGCGAGCACTCCGGCATGTGGCAAGGCCGAAGCATCATTGAAGCTCACACTGGGAGGCTTTTTGGACAGTATTTTTTCCGGTATGCAAACGTATTCGGCAAATCCGCCAGATCCGCACTCCGACAGATCGCAGTAAATTTTATCGCCAATTCTAAAGGAATTTACTTTACTGCCCACCTCTTCGATCTTTCCGGAAACGTCTATCCCGGGAATGGATACGCTTGGCTTTCTTAGACCAAAAAACAAACGAATCACAAATGGTTTGCCTCTGATCAGCCCCCAGTCAAAATCATTGATGGATGCTGAATGAACTCTAACCATTACTTCATTGTCTTTCGGTACCGGTTTTGCAACTTCCCCAATCTTAAGATTGTGAGGTAATCCATAGTCTTCTAAAATGATCGCTTTCATGATATTTTATCTTTGATCATAATATTTCTGTATAAGCGTATTAAGGATGAAAGCAGGTTTTTTAATCATTTGAGCTTTGAGCCAAAACTTTATTTTTTGCTTACTACTTATTTTTGATGAGCCCGTCAAACTATAAGATTTCTTTGAAAACTTTTAAATTCTTTTCATAAGCTGAAACAGTTTGGTTAATTCCAGATCAAATTTCAGTCACGAAATGCCCGAACACCCCAGGTAAAAGCGGGCCTTATAAGAAAATGGGAAATTGCTGATATAATTACTCCGATTGACGCAAATAAGGCTGGCAGCACAGCGCCAAATACAAAAGCCATGCCTAAGACGAACCCAAACACATATTCTGCCCGGTAAACAGGAAATATAATCCCCGAAAGAAGTGCTGCAAAGAATATATAGGATGCAATTTGCTCATGACCTGTTTGGAAGCTTATAGAGAGGGTAATACCTATTAATAGCGCACCAAGTGATCCTGCTAATGCTTTTTGTAGAGTTTTGGGTTCCTTGGCTGCTCGAAGTTTTACTAACCATGAGGCAAGCCAGCCCAGCATAGGCAGAATTACCAAACCCCACCAATTGGAAATAGCGGGCATATCACTACGTGCAAATAAATGATGGCTTTTAACGCCCCCATGCATATACTCCCAGGCTAGATGTGCAATTACAAAGAGCGTTGTTAGTGCGACTACATACCAATGCAGGTGATCTATTTTTTGGTTTGCCATATTTCGTTGCTACGAAGTATAGACGCTTAAGATTCAAAGATTCTACAAGCCCAATATGGTTTTCAATATCGCTTGTTTTGAGTAGCTCGCTCTAGAAGATTTTATCTTGGAGTACCCAAAGGGAACCTTCCCACTCAGGCTATTAAAAAAGCGATGATCACTTCAGCTAACTGTTCAAGCCATATGAGTTTGGATATCATTTAGCAGAACGCCCACGAAACCGGAGAATTAGCCGGCTTTTTTACGATCCGTTCAAATAATGGTGCCACAAAATTCGGGTTGCCACCGCCCGCCACGGTTTCCACTGTAGCGCAATTTCATCGGCTTCTTCAGTGCCTGGGGTTTCATTCAAATCCTTGATATCCCCGATCGCCTTTTTCACGGCCAGATCTCCCGAAGGCCAAACATCCGGACGAAGCAGCGCCATTAGCAGGTAGATATTTGCCGTCCACGGGCCAATCCCTTTGATGTCCATCAGGGTATCACGAGCATTCGAATCATCCATTCGGTGCAGAGTGTCAAGGGAAAGTGTTTCGTTTGCCAGCGCTGCCGACAGCTCTCGACCATATTTGGCCTTCTGCCTGCTAAACCCAAATTCCTTAAGGTTACTATCTGAAAACGAAAGGAATGTTTTTGGAGTCAGCTCATCGCCGGCAGCGTCGTTCAGTTTGTCAAATGCAGATTGGGCAGATGCCAGCGAAACCTGCTGCTCAAGTATGATGTGGATTAATGTGCCAAATCCCGGCTCGCGTGACCAGAGAGGAGGGTGGCCCAATTGTTCAACGACCTTCGCTAAATCGGAGTCCATGTTTGAGAGAACCGAAATCCCAATGCGTAATGAGTTGTGATCGAGCGTATTTACAGCGGATGAGTGCATGCGATTTTTGAATCTGAAAGTTAAGATGATTTTTATATGAAACAGGTGCCTGCACGTTGGGGTTCATATACCTTTTCTGAACACTCGCCAGTACGTTCACCTGCTCGGATTGAGCCGCATTCCCGCCATAATAAACCGTAATCGCAAATTGAAAGACCGTTCTACAAGCGTTAGTGTATTCGTGCAGCAGACCGGCTCAGGGCAAATATCACTACTGCACAGTGCCTCGCCATAATGTGTGTTTCAAAGTTGAGGAAGTCATAAGTTCGTCAGTCCCAAAACAAACTGAGTTACACAATTATACTGGTTTGGCGCTTTACCGGCTTGGCCTTTGTAATTCGAGAGGTAATTAAACCGTTATTTTTTTCCCAACAAATTTTGAATATGACTGTTTAAATTATGTATGTACATTTTGAATGTATTTATTTTCGATATTTGAAATAATGTAAGTGTACAGTTGAGAATAATTTTAAAGTGACCGGGAAAAGTCATCTATTGAACGAATACAATTCCAATCGTAGGCTGATCTAAGTTTACTCTGAGTAATATATTAGCGATTAATCACAAGTAGTGGCATGATTTGCTTTGTGGTTTTGACCATTATGATGTATAGTAATAATGTCTTTGATGTATTATCCGGCAGTAGATGATGGGGTGATACTTGGTAGGAATATTGATGAGAGGTACCATGTCAATCAATTGAGGAGTTTTAAATTAGTCGTCAGGAAATTTATTTAATAGCCAGATGATTCAGTAAAAAAGCCAGTTAAGTTTCAAGGCAGATCATCTGTCTTTTGATTGATATAGATAAAGAGTTCAAATTAAATCAGAAGTACTATTTGAGGATAGGTAAGAGTTTAAGATGAAATACGAAACGATTTCCAACTATGAGATCCTTGAAAAGCTTGGTGAAGGCGGTATGGGGCAGGTCTATAAAGCTTTCGACACCAAGCTTGAGCGCAACGTTGCTATAAAACTGATGTTGCCTCAAGTTCAGTCTGGCGAGTCGTCGAAAGAGCGTTTTATACAAGAGGCAAAATCTGCATCTGCTTTAGATCATCCCAACATCTGTACAATTTATGAAATCGGTGAAACAGATGATGGCAGCCTATTCATTGCAATGGCCTACTACGAAGGGGAGTCCCTCCAGGAATATCTAAAACGGGAGATTCCCAGTTATGACGAGGCTTTAGATATAGCTATTCAAGTAGCAAAAGGACTTGAATGCGCTCATCAATCCGATATTATCCATCGTGATATTAAACCTGCAAACATAATGATAACAGAAAGCGGCATCGTTAAGATTGTCGATTTTGGGTTAGCGAAATTGGCAGGTGTAGCTCATCTTACCCAAACGGGTTCTACCCTTGGAACGGCTGCTTATATGTCCCCCGAACAAGTTAAAGGCGGATCTGTTGATCATAAATCAGACGTATTCTCCTGTGGTGTCGTTTTATACGAATTGTTTACAGGCATTCAGCCATTTAAAAGCGATTACTACCACGGCATGATGTATGCGGTAGTGAACGAAGATCCTCCTCCTGTAACTGAGCACAAACCTGATTTGCCAGTCGAGCTGGAGTGGATTTTAAGAAAGTCGATGGAAAAAGATCCTGATGATCGTTTTCAGGATATGTCCGAAATGGTACAGTTCCTGGAATCACTTAAGGTAGGGAGTATTGATTCGAGCCAGTTAAATGACAATGATACCGGGTCGAAATCTAAAAAAAATTCATCACTGCTTAAAAGCAAACCGCTTATTATGGCAAGTGCTGTAATCGTGTGTGTAATCTTAGCAGTCGGCTTTTATATCTGGTACTCACCACGCATCATAATAGAAGAAAATTCGCCCTTTACAACCGCGTCCCTTCCTGCAAGTAAACAAATTGCTGTACTTCCATTTCTAAATGTTGGGGACCAACCGGAAAATGCGGCATTTGTCGACGGACTGGTTGAAACTCTGACAAGTATACTGTCGCAGCTCGATCAGTTTCAGGATCAATTCCTGGTGGTGCCATCCAGTGAAACCAGCTCACGAAATATAAGAAGTGCTTCTGAAGCTCGTGCAGCATTTGGTGTAAATCTCGTTGTGGCTGGAAGTGTACAGCAGCTGGATGATGGTGTTCGGGTTACCATTAATTTGATAGATGCGGTATCACTGCGTCAGCTGAATTCAAAAATCATTGACGACAATTTTACTGAAAAAACAGCGCTTCAGGATGAAGCGGTTATAAACCTGGCAAGTATGTTGGGCTTCGAACTTCAGCCTCGTGCGCGATCTATTCTGACAGCAGGCGGAACCTCGGTGCCCGGTGCCTATGAGTTTTATATAAGGGGAGTGGGTCACCTTCAGCGGTTTGACAGACGAGAAGAAATTGATGCGGCAATCGAACAGTTCAATCGAGCACTCAAGGAAGATTCAAATTTTGCCAGGGCATACGCCGGTTTGGGTGATGCTTATTTATACCTCTACAGGCGCACCGCAAATGCTGACTGGATACAGCCAGCTGTTGAAAATGTGGAAAAAGCTCTCAGCATTACGGACGAATACTCACCTGTTTACACCACATATGGACTTTTGCTAATTGAAAGGGGAGAGTATGAGCAGGCACTTGAGATGCTTGATCGAGCCCTGGAAATTGACCCGGTAAACTTTGAGGCTTATCGGGGTAAGGCAAGAGCTTATCTGGCGCAGCAGCGAACGGAAGAAGCAGAAGCGACCTATAAAAAAGCTATTGAGATGAAACCGGATTATTGGGCTGGTTACGCAGAGCTGGGTGTGTTTTATTCCGAGACTGCCCGTTTTGAAGAAGCTGCAGAGCAGTTTAGGATCGTTACGGAACTCACGCCTAAAAATGCAGGTGCCTTTCGAAATCTCGGGGGGATCTACTACTATCTTGGGAGACAGGATGAAGCGATGGAGGCCTTCGAAAACTCTCTTGCAATAGAACCCAATTACGGGGCTTATTCGAATTTAGCCACAATGTATTTCTTCGAAGAAGATTTTACGAAGGCGGCTGAGACATATAAAGAAGCACTGGCCCTGAATGATACCGATTATAACGTTTGGAGTTACCTTGCAAGCGCCTACGAGGAGTCAGATCCACCCATGGAAGACGAATATAGGCAAGCCCTGTTAAAGGCAAGGGAAATGGCAGAAAAGCAGCTGGAAGTTAACCCGAGAAATACCGGTATTTTGGTTGATTTAGTTAATTTCAACGTAAATTTAGAAGACNAAGCAGCAGCAAGAGGACTGCTTAATCAAGTTGTGGCTTTGGAGCCGAGTGATGCTTACCTGCAGCAAAGGATAGGTATAATGTATGAGTATCTGGATGACCGGAATAGTGCACTGGAATGGATAGAGAAAGCGGTAAACAATGGGTATCCGGCAGAAGAAATAACAAAAGATTCAGATGAACAGCTGACCTCACTTTGGAACGACGAGCGTTTTCAGGAAATAGTAAAAGAGCAGAAGTAACATTCAGATAAACTTAAAACAAGGTGACATATAATGAGTACTAAAATAGACGTGGTTAATGGGGAGTTGTCGTTTGTAATAAAACAAGGTAAAAAATTGAAATTGAAGAACAAGGATACAATAGAATACAAAGTAGAAATAACTCCTGAAGGGTTCTCAAAAAAGAATGGGCCGTTTGATCTTAAAAAAAATCTTGAAATAAAAGCAAATGGTCCTGTTAAAACAGGTGATTTCGGTATCAAATTAATTCCGATAAATACGTCATCAGCCAGATCCAAGGAGTCAAATAAACCTGAGGATGATCAAGTCATTCCCCGAATGATTATAAAAGTAGAGTGACGCCACAAGATGCTCTTGATAATATAAATATAAGATGAAGCTTTTAATAGCTCCCTGCCTTGGCCAGTATACCGACCGGTGTAGGGACTATCAGTTGATAATCAAATTCTAGAAGACGCAGGCTGCATCTGCAAGTCCACCTGACATCAACTAACTAACAAATCCACCCTAAAGTGATAGCCAGGGAAACTTGCTAAAGTCCGGCTTTCTCTTTTCTAGAAAAGCATTACGTCCTTCTTCGGCTTCGTCTGTCATGTAGGCAAGGCGGGTGGCTTCCCCTGAAAAGACCTGCTGGCCTACCATCCCATCGTCTACCAGGTTGAAGGCAAACTTGATCATGCGGATGGCGGTTGGACTCTTTTCCAATATTTCCTGAGCCCACTGGTAAGCGGTATCTTCAAGCTCATCATGTGGAACGACCTCGTTCACCATTCCCATCTCGTAGGCTTCCTGGGCAGAGTAGCTGCGACCGAGGAAGAAGATTTCCCGTGCTCGTTTCTGACCTACCTGACGGGCCAGAAGGGCAGAGCCAAAGCCGCCGTCAAAGCTGGCTACATCAGCATCTGTCTGTTTAAATATCGCGTGCTCTTTACTGGCCAGGGTCAAGTCGCAGACCACGTGCAGACTGTGTCCTCCCCCGACGGCCCATCCGGGCACCACACAAATCACAACCTTACTCATAAAGCGGATCAGGCGCTGAATATCAAGTACATTCAGACGCTGAACACCATCGCCTCCTTCATAGCCGCGCTTACCACGCACTTTCTGGTCGCCGCCGGAACAGAAGGAGTAGACGCCATCATCAGCGGGCCCCTCGCCTGTCAGCAAAATCACACCAATGCTGGTGTCTTCACGGGCGTCAATCAGTGATTCCTCGATCTCATAGAGCGTTTGCGGGCGAAACGCATTCCGGATATTGGGGCGGTTAATTGCGATTCGCGCCACGCCGTCAGATTTTTTGTATGTGATGTCGGTGTACTCTTTTACGATAGTCCAATCAGTCATAGGTCTCTAAAAAGTTGGTTAAAAACGTTTCTATCTGTTCAGGTTGATCCACATGCACTCTGTGTCCTGCTCCGGGTGTCACAAAGAATTTCGAATCAGGGAAAAGGTGATGCATTTCGCGCATCTTATCAACATATTTTTCGTCTGACTTGCCGGCAATAAGACCTATTGGTTTTTGTAATTGCTGCATCTGATCACATACAAACGGGGCAGTACCGGCGCCAAAACCCCTAAGTGAGGCTGCCATCGCATAAGGTGACTGCTTTTTGATGATCGACAGGTAGTCGAAATCCTGTGCCTCATCTGGCGAGTTGAAGAGTGGGAGTGAGGCCCATTTCTTAACAAATAAATCGAAATTCTCTTCAATCTCATTGGCTCGCTGCTCATCAAGATCCCAGCGTTTTTTCCGCTCATCAGGATCCTGAAGTCCGCAATGCGTGCTTTCGAGAATGAGTCCGGAAAACGAATCAGGGGAGTCAAGAATCAGATTTTGGGCCAGCCGTCCGCCCATACTGTAGCCATAAAGCCACAGGTTTGTAAGACGTAATCGTGACAAAATTGATTTTAAATCATCAACCTGCGATGCAGCCTCGTAGCGCCTGGAATCAGAGACAGCATCCGACCGACCATGGCCCAGCAGGTCTATTATTATGGGATTGAATATTGATTTTAAGCGCTCAGCAAGCGGTGTGATTCCCTCAATAGAACCCATGAACCCATGCAACAGCAACAAATTTGGTTTGCCTGTTTGGCGCTGTTTAATCTTGAGGTAATAAGCCGCACTGTTACAGTAGAGCTTCATTTACGCCCCCCAAAGCTTCCTACGGAGGTTCATGCTATTTTCAGGGTTTGTTATGCATTCAACCACAACAGGTTTAACGTCTGCTTCAAGCCCGTCAAATGTAAGCTTGATAAGCTCATCAAGTGTGTTGATTTGCCTGTACTCCATGGAGTGAGCAAGAGCCAGATGTTCAAGTTTCGCTTTCTGTGGAGTTTCGAAATAATCTGTGTAAACATCATCATGTTCGTGAATAGGAAGCATCCGAAAAATGTTTCCGCCGTTGTTATTGATGACGACTATCACAAATGGGGTGCTTATATGCCTGATTGACAAAAGCGCATTTGAATCGTGCAAAAACGCCAGGTCACCGATCATGCAGCATGTCGGGGATCCTGAAGAAACCGCTGTTCCGAGCGCAGTAGATAGGATGCCATCAATTCCGGCAGCTCCCCTGTTTAAAAATAATTGTCCCTCTGGTGATCCAAAAAGGGCTGCATCACGAACGGGCAATGAATTCGAGAGCATCACATTCCAGTGGTCGGGAAGGTTTGATGCTACATGGCTAAAAACGTGACCATCACACAGGGTTGCTGTTGTATTGAGGGCTTTCGAAAGAGTTGATTCTGCAACCTGCTCGGGTTCTTTCCAGCTCTCGAGGTAGCCGGTATTTTTTTTATGATGGATTTCAGATAGTTCAATCCGGTCATTTGATTCAAGCCGAATCCTGTGCAGCGTATTCATCTCATGATCCTGCCAGGCATTGCGTGCATCAAACCGAATCAGCGGAACGTCACGATACTGATGGATGGTCGTCAGTAGAGACTTGCTGAATGGCTGATCTCCAAAGCGTATAATGAGGTCAGGTCTGAGTCTTTTTAGTGCTTTATTATTACGGATAATTAATTCAAAACGCTTTATTTGATGAGGCGTTTGTTGAATTCCCGATCCGGGTTCAGCAATAACAGGTGCGTTCAAGTGACTGGAAAGCTTCAGAATAGAGTCACTTTGCTGCCGAAAAGGGTCAGAGGGCCCTGCAATGATAAGAGGCCGCTTACTCTGATTAATGAGCTTGCTGACATCTTGCGAGAACGAGATAGTTGAAGTGTAGGCTTGTGAAGGATCAGAAGAGTATTTCAGCGACTCGATTTGTTCATCAAACCCTTTTTTTTCTGATTCGATCAACGACTGATTAGGTTCAAGCGGTTTTCGGAAAGGAATATTAAGATGAGACGCACCTCCTGTACGAATCGACTCTTCCATGGCCTGTCGTGCAGCATATTTAATGCGTTGTCGATCCTCTTCGGAATCGGCCGGTTCACCCATTTCATGAAACCACACGGCAGAATCACCAAAAATCTTAATCTGGTCAAGCGTTTGCGAACTTCCGATGCCACGCAGAGAGGGCGGACGATCGGCAGTGCAGGCAATCAGTGGCACGCCAGACTCAAGGGCCTCAGCAATAGTAGGATGGTAGTTTGCTGCTGCTGTGCCAGAGGTGCAGACTAAAATAGCCGGTTTTCCCGATTCCTTACCAATTCCCAGGGCCGTAAAGGCCGCTGACCGCTCATCCAGGATTACTTTCTTATTGAATCCGCTGTGATAGCTGAATGCCAGTGTGAGAGGTGTAGATCGGCTTCCCGGAGAAATAATGACGTGTCTCAGTCCAATCTCGTAAAAAGATCGAACAAGTTGGGAAGCTGTTTGGAAAGGGGTTAGCAGACGTGGCTCAGAGTTCATTCAAAGCGTTCGTCATGGGCTCGAATTTCATTATCGTCTCATTCCACTCGCTTTCAGGATCTGAATCACTTACAATTCCGCACCCGGCATATAAATATGCGCGATTTTTGTGAAGCAGTGCACTCCTTATGGCGACTGCAAATTCACCGCAGCCGTTCAGGTTGTACCATCCGACGGGAGCTGAGTACCAGCCGCGTTCAATCTGTTCGATTTCCTGGATATGAGGAACGGAAGTAACTTTGGGATATCCGCCAACTGCAGGCGTGGGGTGCAATTTTTTAAGTAATTCATGAATTTGCACGCCCTCCTTGATTGAGGCAGATATGGGGGTGAAAAGGTGCTGAACGTTGCTCAGTTTTTTTATCTGAGGTTTGTTAGGGTGATCCACTTTATAGCTGTAAGGTAATAAGCTATCGTCGATTGCTCTCACAACAAACTGGTGTTCTTCCAGATCTTTCTCACTTCTCATCAAATTCTGAGCTATGGCTGCATCTTCTGAAGCACTTTTACCGCGAGACGCACTGCCTGCAAGACCCTCGGTCTTAAACACGCCATTTTCAAATGATGCAAGGCGCTCGGGGGTGGCTCCGATAAATGATGTTTCATCATCCACCTGTACAATAAAGCTGTAGCACTCAGGGTACGATTGCCGCAGCTGATAGCTTAGGAGCGTAGGATTGAGCGGATGTTTTGATTCCAGTTCAACCGAACGAGCCAATACAATTTTTTCAAAGTCGTTATGCGAAATATGTGCTTTTGCTTTCTCAACCTTGTTTTTCCAGCGCTGCTTTTCATTCAAACCCTGAAAGTTGCATAGCATATTNTGCTCATCAGGGTATTCACGTCCATTGGTGCTGCCCGATTTTCCGGAAATATTAAGAAAGTCNGTNACCCGTTCAATNATCTCAGTATAGATGTCATGAATCGCTTTATCTTTGCGATCTATAATGAGAGTGAGCAGNTGNTTATTTCCTGTTTTAACAAGTGTCCACTCAGGTAAAATAAAACGGGCGGCCCCGAATTTTTTCCATACCGGACTGATATTNTGATCACCAAAAGAGTAGCCCCCAAGGAANAGCGGGCCGGCCATGGAGTGAGTAATAGCGGTGTAGGCTGAGATTTTCTTTTTCAGCTCTTTTGTTTTTTCACTGATATCATCGAACCGACTCGATCCTGTAGACTTTAATTCTTTTACCTTACCTGCAGCCGAAATGGAAATTTTATTTCCCGGATGGTCCCAAAAGAAACGCTCACTTTTTTCCTGGTGGAGTTCGAGTGCTGCAAGGGGATCGATTGGAGCTATGGGAAGCGTAAATGATAAAAGCTGATCTTCCTGATGTTTACTGTGAGATAAGGCGTGCAAGAATGTTTTAAAGGACTCACTATCCAACGTTTCAATAAACGTTGTAGGGATCTCAGGAAATCTGTCTGCTGAATTCATTCGTTTCAACTGCATGAATATTATACAACTTTCAATATAAATTGAAAGTTAAGCATTCCAAAGTATAAACAAAACATTTTATAAAGTTAATTGTTTCATTAACCGCTGAGCTTTATACACTTAGGTAAATGTAATCCTAAAGAAGATTCAGTACCAGGTTATACGCCAATTTGGAATGAAACATAGTGATATGACTATTTTGCATCGTCTGGCTGACCAATATCGAACGGATTTTGAATGCCGTATTCAGTTGGATCATAATCAGCAAGTTCAAAATAATAATCCCAGGCAAGCTTGCTTTGGCCGTTATCTTCAACCCAGTTTGGATGGCTCTGCTTGATGAGACCTACAACGCGTTTGGCATACTTGAGCCTTTCACTGTGGTCATCGATTTTTGGTATGGCGGCAATCATAAGGTCCATATTGTAGCCGCAGTCGTAATCTTTGGGTTTTCCCTGTTCTAAAAACATATGTCAGTTAAATAATCTGAGTGTGTTTGATTTTATATCGTTTAAACTTACAATATTCGTACCACTAAAGTAAAAAGTGAGGATATCTTTGTAGTTCCAGCCGGATTGGGCAAATCCGAGTGCTCCCCATTGGCACAGGCCGATACCGTGTCCCAGGCCTTTACCTTCAAAAAAAATCATATCATTATCGCGTGACCAGTCATATTTGGTGCTGCGAATCGCCAATTTACCAGCGTAGCTATTGATAAATAGTCTGAAGTCGTTTCCGGTGAACTGTAATGTATCGGCGTTTTCAGCCGTGAGCATTACTTTTTGGACTCTGCCCGACATGTCTTTTTCAATAATTTTTTTATCAAAGCGAAACCCATAATACTGAAAAATCAGCTCCTGAAATTTATTCTCTTCAATTGAATAGGTCCAGTTATAGTGCGGAGAGAGTGAACATGATTCTGCATCATCCTGAATGGTAAGGTAGGGGTGATCGATCCCTCCCCAAACATCTTTATTGTCAGCTGTTTTACCACCACAGGTACTTGAGAAAACAGCGAGTATCAGTTGATTGCTCCATGTCAGGATTTCACCCTTTGTAGTTTTGGCTGCCAGCTCATACCAGGGTTTATCCTGAATTATCCCGAAATAGACCTGGTTGGATTCATGATCCAGTAAATCAAAATCCCGATAGGGTGATCTTTCTATAGACCATAGTGCGTACGATCGTGATACAACAGCCTGTGCTTTTAAGGCTTCCGGGTGATCAAAATCCATCTCACTACCCACAACAGAAGCAACGTAAGACTCGAGATCAACGTAGTTGACTATTGATAATCCCTCTCCGTTTATGTTTGGCTTAATATGCAGGCTGCCACTGTAGTGGCGATAGCCGTATTCTTCTGTAACAAGTTGTGTGGATGATGTATCAGAGGTAACCTGTAACGAATCAATTTCGAGAGTCTGGCCATTACTGCTAAACAAGAATTTTTTGGGTTCGAGCATCAGATTAACATCAAAATATCNTTTGGATAGCGTATCGGTCTGGTTATCGGAATAGATGATAATTAAACCTGCGGAACTCGAGAGATGCAGTGATTCTGGTCGGTTGAGGCTGTAAAGCGAGACCCGCACAGTATCAGCTTGTGAGAGTTGAAGCTCATTCATGGAGTCAAAATGATTGTATTCGAGAACCGCATGGATGAAAAAAAATAGCGACAATGCAATTGGCAACGCAACCTGTATTAACTGTGTCATAAAANTTTTAAAAAAAGACATCCGAAAAGGTAAAGATTTTGGGCTGAATTGTATACCCATATGACGCTTCATTTTTCCTATCTTTGGGTGTTGTATTGAAATGGAAAAAAATTAAACTCACAGAAGTAATTCAATGATTCACAACTCAATTTTAGAGGCGATTGGTAATACGCCCCTTGTAAAACTTCATAACGTAACCGGAGATCTGCCTCTGACTGTGGCGGCAAAAGTTGAATATTTAAATCCCGGACAAAGCATAAAAGATAGAATTGCACTTCAGATGATTGAAGATGCAGAAGAGAAGGGGCTGATAAAACCGGGTGGGACTATCATAGAGGGAACGTCAGGAAATACCGGAATGGGACTCGCTCTTGCTGCTGCTGTGAAGGGCTACAATTGTATATTTACTACAACTGATAAACAAAGCCAGGAAAAGATCGATCTGCTCAGGGCCCTGGGTGCAGAAGTCCGGGTGTGTCCAACAAATGTTGAGCCTGATGACCCTCAAAGCTACTATTCAGTGGCCAAACGGCTAAGTAAAGAAATTGAAAACTCATACTATCCAAATCAGTATGACAATATGAGCAATACAAAAGCCCATTATAAAACTACAGGGCCTGAGATATGGGAACAAACTGATGGGAAAGTGACACATTTTGTGGCGGGAATGGGAACCGGCGGTACGATATCTGGTACTGCGAAATATCTGAAAGAAAAAAATCCTGATGTTAAAGTCGTGGGTATTGACAGCGTTGGTTCTGTATATAAAAAATATTTTGAAACCGGTGAATTCGATAAGTCTGAAATACATCCATACCTTACTGAAGGGATTGGAGAAGATATCATTCCCGGTAATGTCGATTTTGACCTTATTGACGACGTGGTACAGGTAAATGACAAGAACGCGTTTTTGATGACCCGTGATCTGGCAAAAAGCGAAGGCTTATTTATAGGTGGCTCGTGTGGAGCTGCCGTTTTTGGTGCTCTTGAGTACGCAAGAAAAGAAAATCTTGGCAAAGATGACCTTATGATTGTTATACTGCCTGACAGCGGTACCCGCTATACATCCAAAATTTATAACGACGATTGGATGCGGGAGAAAGGTTTTATTGAGTAAGATTCTGATTCACCACAAGATATTCAAATGATTTGAGGTCCGGTTATTACCGGATCTCTATTTTGAANAATGGTATGCTTCTTTTACCCTCTGCTGATACTAAAAACTTAACTTAACACCGCATGATGGATCCAAAACAAAAGAAAAAGAAAGGAAAGCCAATTGAGATTGAACTCAAAGAAGATGAGGCATCGGGAACCTATTCCAATCTCGTAATGATCACCCATTCACCTTCTGAATTTATTTTTGATTTCATATCTATGATGCCGGGTGTGCCAAAGGCAAAAGTGGTAAAACGTATGATTTTGACTCCTGATCATGCAAAAAGGCTTGCAAACGCGCTTAATGATAATCTGCGCAAATATGAAGGCGAGCACGGACAGATTCAATCAAAAGAAAAATTTGATATGCCGTTTAATTACAGGGGGCCAAAACCGGAGGCGTAATCCGCTGACTCACTCCCGGCCCCTCTCTCTATCTTTCCGCCAGCCGGCGAATCGTTAAATAGGGGGCTCAGTATTAGGTTTTTAACACTACATGAGATTGTGAGACAATTTTAGAGTCATCGCGGGCTTGACCCGTGATCTCCCATCGTATTACGACTTTAAAATCAGATGAAACGCATGAGTTAATTCACTGCAGTCTGGCACTTGAACCTTGTGACCCAAAAACTATTTCCTCGTAAAGAGAAGCATAATGATTCCGGTCACCAAGAAAACGCCATGGGGCAAAAATGCCGCTGTTTCCGGCGACAAGGTCCCAACGTAACCAAAGGGTTCAATAATTTTCATAAAGGCCTGGTAAACAATACTAATCGCAAGGCCTGTGGCAATGTAGAAACCGCGTCCCCCTTTCCTGCGCACGCATGCAATAGAGAATCCGATCAAACAGACGACTATTATAGACACCGGGTAGGCTATTCTGTTATAAAGCTGTGTGCGTGGACGTTCAACCCCTCCTGCACCAATTCGTTCAATAGAATTAATATATTGAAAAGCGTCGGTGTAGGTAAGCTGATAGATGTCGGAGCTATGCCTTGCCAAATCTCTTGGGAATAAGTTCAGCTCCATGGCAACGTCCAGCGTAGTTGTTTCTTCATAACTGCCGTCTTGAAACGTACGCTCCCGGAGCCGGTCGGCATTCCAGGTACCGGTAGAATCGACCCACTTGATACGGTTGACACTTGAAATGCGTTGAATTCTGTCCCCATCAAATTTGACTATTGATGCCTGGTACCCTGTATTTGAACTTGCTTCAAAGAAATTGAAGCTCACAATCGTATCATCTGATTCCTGCCTGAATATTCGTCCGCGATCAATCCTCTCGCTTGAATTGCTTAGGTATTGCTTCTCAAAATCGATGCGCTCGGCATTTGCATTAGGTATGATATAGGCGTCAAGATAGCTTACTGAAAGGCTAAGCATTATGCCAAAAACAAGATAAGGTGCAACCAGTCGGTACAAACTTACGCCTGAAGCCTTGAGGGCAATTATTTCAAGCCGCTCAGTCATACGCCCTGTAACTATCAGGCAGGCAACAAATATTGCCAGCGGAGACATCAAACGAATCATTTCGGGCACATAGTTCAAGTAGTACTGATCCCATATTTCAGCCATTTCAGCTCCGTTTTCAACAAATTCGTCGCTGTTTTCTGAGAAATCAATCAGCACAAAAATGCAGATGAGAACGAAAAGAACAAAAAAGGTAATGGAGAGGAGCTGTTTGAATATGTGCCTGTCAAACTTAATCATTACTGCTCCAGAGATTAGTAATGCGAAATGCCGAACACACGTGCAGAGTTAAAAAGAAGCCAATTACCAGGTAAAAAATATTTATGGCCCACATCCCCATGAACGGTGAAATGACGCCGCGGTCGGCCAGCTTTTCGCCCTGAATAATGGCCATAAAATAGATCGTTAAAATAGCGGCACTGATTAATGCTGCAACTCCAAGATTCCCATTTTTTGTGAGGATGCCGATGGGCGCACCTATCATAACAAATAGCATGCATGCGAATGGGATAGACAATTTCTTATGAATCTCCACCCAAAACTCTGCAACTTTGTTTTCACGCCACCCAATATTAGAACGATAGCTTTCAAGATCGGCCCGGTACCTGTTCAGGCTGTTAATAGCCATATTAATCGTTGATACCTGCTTCTGAGGATGATCCAGCAAATTAATGACTTCGTAGGGCGTGTCGTAAGGTTCAAGATCTTCATCCGCACCGGTTAAAGCCCTGCGATAAATACTCGACGTGCGATCGACTTCGAAGGGAATGACTTCATCCTGATTTGTACGTGATGCAAATTTATCAAATTCTTCATCAACCTCGCGGCGTACGGAATCTGCCACAGCTTTCATGGCTTCGGCGCTCATCGTTCGACCTGTCCGACTGCGGTCTTCCGGGTTGGTTCTGGAAAATGCCAGTTCTGAAAGGTCAAAGCTGAGACGATATCTTGAGAAGTCTGTGCGCTCGAGCGTATCTTCTGTGCGTCGTTCGCCCGGAATTGAGCGCAGAATAGAACCGTCATTGAGGTAAAGAGAAAGGGTTTGATCATCATTGCTTTCAAGTACTCCTTTGTCTGCACGTATGTAAGCTCGGTAGCGGTCTTCAACCGGCTCCTGGAAGATTGTTATATCTCGGAGTGTATCTGTATCGGAATCAATTTTCTTAACAAGAAAGGTGTAGCCTTCAATACCTTCGTAAAAGGTGTTTTCTTCGAGATCAAATCCAGGCTTTGCCATTCGGATATCAATAAAAAGTGAACGGGCTTTATGGTTGGCCTCCGGAAGGATATAGTTTGAAAAGTACGCGGTACCTGCAAAGAGTGCCACCGAGATGATAAGCACTGGCATAATAAGTCTTATTGGGTTCACACCGGCAGCGCGAACTGCATTTAGTTCATTCCATTCAGAAAATTTTCCAAATGCAATCAACGTTGATACCAGGATTGCCATGGGCACGGCAAGAACTACCATGTAGGCAAGATTACTTAAGATCAGCTCAATAACGACGAAAATAGGCAGACCTTTACCTACTAATTTATCTACGTGCAGCATTAAAAACTGCATAAGCAGAAGAAACATGAGTACGAAAAAGCAGAACAGGAACGGTCCGATGTGCTGCTTAAGAAGATTCAGTTGTACTTTATTTAACATGGTGCAAATATACGGGATCGCTTATCGGAATAGAAAGATTTAAAAACGATCAGCGATGTTTTATATGATATTTACTTTCAACATATTTGAAGAAACAGTATTATCTAAATCTCACAAAAAAAGCGCATCAGTTGCTAAATAAATCCATTTGCCTATAGCTTCCAACGATACGACGTGAATAAACAAGCAAATAATTAGCAGTAATTCTTCTGACGGGTGTGGCCTGATGGGATAGGTATACAAGTCAGATGAGATATATTTGATATCAATCTTGTGAGTAAAATACGTCGATTCTTATCGTTAGCTATCACAGCCTTCTTTCTGGCTGTGGGTTCGTTCGCGACTGTGAGCGCCCAGGAAGTCGCTGAGGCCGACTCTCTTTCCCCGGCTCAGCAAGATTCTCTTCAGAGGCAGCTTCGACAGTCGTTTGGTGATATTAGTGGCAGTAAGGTCACCCGTCCTTTCTTTAAGAAGATACCAAAGCTTTACTTCATTACCCTTCCGGCTGAGGAAATTGAGATCGAAAGAACTCAGAAAGGGGGATTTTATGCCCGGAAATTTATTATGGGCTTTCCCAGCGGTTCTGCAAGCTATTACACGTTTGACCAGTATTCTGATTTGAATTTTGAGAACGCACTTGCCAATAACTGGAGTCAGCTGATGCTGGAAGCCCGCCAAAGGCAGGATCGGGGCCGTGGGCTTCTGGATTTTAGCCTCCAGATACCGGGCGGAGAACAATCAGCGTTTACAACAATATTCGGTCGCCCGGAAGTAAATTTAAGGGTTAACGGGGTGGCCTCTATGAATGTGGGAGTCTCCGTTCAGAAGTCACCCGATGATATCAACCTGCCTGAAGATCAGCGTACCCGAATTGATCCTACTTTCGACCAGAGTCTTCAGCTTAACATTCAGGGCACAATCGGAGATAAGCTTACCATCCAAACCGACTGGGATACGGAGCGCCAGTTTGAGTTTCAAAACCGCCTGAGTATCGTCTATGAGGGATATGAAGATGAAATTCTGAAACGCATTGAAATGGGAAACGTGTCAATGCAGACCGGAAACTCACTCATTCAGGGGAGTGGAGCACTATTTGGAATCAAATCAATTGCCGAGCTGGGGCCGCTTCGCATCACATCTATTCTTTCACAGCAGGATGGCGAGAGTAACGTGGAAACGATAAGCGGCGGTTCACAGGAGCAGCAAATTAACATACGCCCGGCTGATTATGATGATGACCGGCATTTCTTTCTGGATTTCTTTACCCGTCAGGAATTTGAGAATAGCCTCTCGAATCCCCAGCAGCTCATTCAGACGTTACAGATCGCTGATGTTGAAGTTTGGAAGCTTCGTGAAACCACTCAAGTAGATGAAGGAGCAAGGCGGGCTGTTGCACTGGCTAACCTCGGTGTTGTAGAAGACGGATTTGGCGGATATGCGCCACCAAATAATCAAAACGATGATTTCTCAGATGAATTACTTGATCAGTTCAGAGATCCTCAACAGGGTGTTTCTGCCAGTGACCTGGGAATTGATGATGCACGAAATTTTGAAGAGGGTTACTTCACCCCGCTAAGAGAAGGACAGGACTATACGATCGATAAGGTCTCTGGATATATATCATTACGGCAGTCACTGGGATCTCGTGAAGTTCTGGCCATAGCGTTTAACTACCGCGGCCCGGGGGGGGAGATTATCAATGTAGGTGAGATCAACCAGGGGGGCGGTAACAGAATTTATCTCAAGATGATCAGGCCTCAAAATGTATCGACAGATAGTGACCTTTTTGACCTGACGATGCGGAATATCTACTCACTGGGTGTGAGTAATATTAATCGCGAGAATCTTGAGCTTGAGCTGGAATTTACGGAGAGAAACGTTGCTCAAAACCGACTACCCGGCCGTAATAATACACTTTTACAAGATCTTGGCCTCGATCGTGTGGATTCGCAGGGCGCGGTGAGTCCGGATAACGAAATTGACTTTGGAACCGGCACGCTGGATGCCCAGCAGGGGCGCGTGGTGTTCCCGTACCTTGAACCTTTTGGGAATCGGCTGATCGATCTGCTTCAGGATTCTCCTGCCACACAAGAGGAAATTGAACGGCTGGCGTACCGTGAACTGTATGTTCAGCGTCAAACCAATGCTGCTCAAAGCTCAAAAAACGAGTTTTACAGATTTTCTGGTGTGTCAAAAGGAGGCGTGCAGGACAACTACAATCTGGGCTTTGAGCTGGTTGAAGGGTCCGTTCGTGTTCGGGCAAACGGTGTTGAACTTCAGGAAGATGTAGACTACCAGGTTGATTATTCCTTTGGAAGTATCACCATTCTGAATGACAGGTATACGGCCCCGGGGCAGGATATTACAATTGAGTATGAGAACCAGGCATTTACATCCATCGAACAGAAGACGTTTACAGGTGTTCGGGCGGAATATGAAGTAAATAACGACATCAGGTTTGGTGGCACCTATTTCAGATTTAATGAACGACCCCTGGACGATAAAATCAGAATTGGTGACGAGCCAATTAGCAATGCGGTGATTGGATTTGATGCCAATGCACGGTTTGATACGCCGTTCGTGACACGGGCCCTGGATGCAATTCCGATGCTACAGACCCGGGCTGATTCTGAGATTTCATTCAGCGGTGAATTCGCGCAGTTACGTCCCGGTGTGGCTGAAACACGGGCTGTACGCAGCGCAATACGGGATAATGAACTGTTTCCGGATGAAGAGGAGGGCCTCTCGTTTATTGATGACTTTGAAGGTTCCAGCATTAAATTAAGTTTACTGAATGCTAATCGATGGAGCCTGAGCGCGGCACCTGCTGCAGTTCCCGGCTATGAGCTTGATGAACAGTTTTTTATCGAGGATGATTTTCCCGGTTCACCTGTCGCTACGATTCAGTCACGGCGTGACCGCTCTGACCTGCGTTCTAAGTTTAGTTTCTACACTATTCCACGGAATATCTCGACAATCCTGGGCGGTGTTGATTTCACACCTGAATCAGTTCCTGTAAATGTGCGTGACGTATTCCCCGGCCGAGAGACACGTAATCCGCAGGATGAAATCATCAATACCCTTGATGTACATTATGACCCGGGAGCGCGCGGCCAGTATAACTACAACCTTAATATGCGAGATCTGCTGGAAGTGACGCCAGAAAATACATGGGGTGGCATGACCGCGGTGATTCCATCAGGCCAGGAAGATTTTACTCAAAATAACATCGAGTTTCTGGAATTCTGGGTCCAGCCGGTGCTGCCTGACGGACAGCTTCCCGGTGATGCCACACTTACTGACTACGATGGAAAGATTTATATCGATATTGGATTGCTTTCAGAAGATGTCGTGCCTAACTCTAAGAACAATACGGAGGATGGGCTGGCTCTCAATCCCGATAATCTCGTACTGGATAACCTTGAGAACCCCCGATCGGCTCTGCCGGCTAATCCGCCACCACCAGAAGGTCAATTCTCAAATGAAAATCGTGAGCTTGAGGACGTGGGCCTTGATGGCCTNCCAAATGCCAACGGCTTTAACAATCTCGACGAAGAGAATTTGTTTAGTGAATTCGTCGCAGAAATGCTGACACAGTATGGTGCAGAAAGTGAAGAATTTCAGCAGATTTCAAGTGACCCGTCTAATGATGACTATTTATTCTACGGGGCATCTCAAAATGACGGGCTGCCATTGCATGAGCGCTTCCACCGGCTTCTTGGTTTTCCAGATGGAAACACGCCGATAGATCAAAGCGATAATCGTGCAATCACCAATCGTCCGGATGCCGAGGGGCTGGTCAATGCATCAGCGGTAAATCTTACGGATACCTATTTTCAGTACGAAGTTGACTTTAATCCTGCTGATGAGAACAGACTGGAAATTGGAGAGCCCGGAACTTATATCGTTGATGCTGTCGGTCAGCAGGGTGATCCGCAACAGGAGCGCTGGTACCAGGTTCGAATACCCATAGAGGAATTTGAACGCCAGGTGGGAAGTATAAACGATTTTCAGAACATTACTTATATGCGGTTTTGGATGTCGGGCTACAGAAAGCCATTTACCATGCGGTTTGCCACGATGGAATTTGTGGGAAGTCAGTGGCGGCAGGACGAGGAGATAAATGCAGAAAGTGATCCCAATGCGAATGTCAGAATCAGCACCATCAATATTGAGGAAAATTCCAACCGTCGTCCGTTTCCCTACCGGCAGCCGGAAGGTGCAATTCGTGCTCAGGATAGGAGTAGTCAGCTTCAGAGCCTTCAAAATGAGCAGTCGATTGTACTGCAGGCAGAGAACCTTGGCCCGCAATCCATACAGCTGGTAAAGCGCGTTTATCCGGGCGGGCTAAATTTACTGGACTATTCAAATATGCGGATGTTTGTTCACGGGGAAGGGTATAATACTCGTGACCAGGTAGAGCTTGTGTTGCGGATGGGAAACGACCTTGAGAACAATTACTATGAATATCGTCAGCCGGTAACGCCATCTGACGAAAATTTTCCATTCCAGAATTTTGACCCATCGAACAATAGTCAGATCGAAGAGGAGGCCAATCAGATTTGGTTGTACGAAGAAAACAGTATGAATATTGTTCTAGACGCATTTAATCAGCTAAAACAGCTTCGTGATCAAAATCTTGGCCAGAACGTTGATGAATTATATGAGCGGGGAGATATCCTGAGGAATGCGGCACCGGGCGCTATCGTCGCTATACGGGGAAATCCATCTCTTGGACGCGTTACCGAGATAGGGATGGGTGTTCGTAATCCATATGACCCGGAACTACCAAACGGCCCGGGTTCGCCCACTGTAAATGCTGAACTTTGGCTGAATGAGCTTCGAGTATCAGGTTACGATAATGAAAAAGGATGGGCAGCAAATGCGAGCATGCGTTTTCAAATGGCTGATTTTGCCACGTTTAATGGGAATTTAACCAGACAAACGCAGGGATTTGGCGCCCTTAATTCGCGTTTGGGGCAGCGCAGGGTAGACAATCAGACTGCTTATGACCTCAATTCCACTGTGAACTTACACCGATTTATTCCTGAACGGTTTGGCTGGAATATACCCCTGGGTCTATCGATGAGGCAGTCATCATCAATACCAAAATTTTTGCCGAACCAGGGGGATATACGACTGAGTGATTTTGAAAATGCAGTCAGGGCCAATGAAAATCTCTCGGAAGAGGAGCAGGATGAACTGATTAGTGAGCAGCGAAGGGAAGCAGAAACATTCTCGGAAAGTTACGCGCTGAACTTGTCTAACGTTACCAAACGGAATTCACAAAGCCCGTTTGTTCGGTACTCGGTCGACAATACGACATTTAGCTACAATTACACGACAGGGTCAGGAAGAAATCCGCAGCTTGCATTTCAGAATAACTGGAGTTTCAATACGTCGCTGAGGTATTCACATTCATTTAGAAATGTCGGGTTCTGGCGGCCGCTATCCTTTCTAGAGAATATTCCGATTCTGGGATTGACATCAGGCCTTGGTATTGGGAAAAGTCCAAATAATATAAGCACGTCTATTAGCGCCACACGTTCGTATGATGAGCGGAAGCGCCGTGTATTGGAGGGACAGGATGAAGTCCCGATCAGGCAGAATCACAACTTTACCTACGATACCAATTTTGGGTTCGGTTACAACATTATCCGTTCAGTAAGCACCACCTTCCAGGCCCGTAACTCATACGATCTGGGCCGTTTTACGATTGAGGATGCCGGTCTCAGCGGCGTAGACAGCACAGCTTTTGAACCTATCCCTACGTTTGATGTTTTCAAGAGTATTGTATCGGATACGCTGTCACCCCGGCGGAGTACGTACAATGAAGATTATACAGCGAGCTGGCAGCCACGCCTTAACCAGGTAAGCGGACTGCAGTGGCTGACCTATAATGCTCGTTATGGCGGTGGATTCAGATGGCAAAATTCTGCCTTTGGATCGAATCTTGGGGCTACTGTTTCAAACAGTTTTCGTCTCGATCATACGCTAAGGATGGATATTAACAATCTGCTTAGGCGGTCATCAATTTATTCTGAGGCGCTGGAAAAAGACCGGACGGGAAGGCGGGAGCGGGAAGCCAGGGATAATCAGTCGGGCGATGAGGCAGAACCCTACAGTATTGGTGAGCAGGTAAAATATTATGGGCGAAAACTGCTTCTTGCCCTGTTTAGCATTCAGAGTATTGACGCAAGCTATAACAATGCAAAAACATCATCCCAGGCAGGCTATGACGGCGGATCTCAACTTTATGACGTTTTCAGTGACGACCAGCTTACTCCGGGTTTTAAATACCGGCTGGGATTAGAGGAGAGAATCAGCACCCGTGAGCTTATTGATAATGTAGAAGGACAGTCTGTGATTCAGCTGCCGGCCAACAATACATACAACGATAATATCAGTTTGAATACGCGATTTAATCCATTCAATAATGTGTCGGTTGACTTGAGCTGGCAGACACAATGGGACGAACGGCTTTCAGAATCGATTGCACTGGATCCCAGCAGCGATATTACATCAGTGAGAACATCCTCTGGAAATATTTCATCCTCTGTGTGGGCATTTGGCGGTGGGTACAGAGACCTTTTTGACCGGCAGCTACAGACGGCTTTTGACGATATGGCGGCAAATGAAAATGTGATAAACGATCAAATTGGTAATGGTGATGGCAGAACAGTGTTGAGCCGCGTGACTCTTCAGGAAGACTTCAGAGAGGCATATCTTGGAAGAAGCAGTTCAACAGGCGAGAAAAATTTCACAGCTTTTCCTCTGCCCAACTGGCGTCTTAACTGGAGCGGACTTGAATCACTTATTCCTTTCCTTGGCAGCTATATGCAGCGGGCCTCCATTTCGCACGCCTATACCGGACGTTACCGGATGGGATGGGAGCTGAATAATAATCCCGATTCAGAGATCTCCAGAACAGTGGGTAATTACAGTGTAAGTAGTCTGAGGCCAGAGTTTGAGCCAAACTCGCTTAACATAGAAAAAAGGTTTGCACCGCTGGTTCAGCTCAATGTAACGTGGGAAAACGGACTCAGAACACAGGTCGGGTATGAAACAAGCTTGATAACCAGCATGGCTCTTTCCAATGTGCAGGTAACAGAACGCAGTTCAAGAGGCATTAATTTTTCATTTGCCTATACGATTCAGAATTTCAAATTGCCTTTTTTCAGAAGACTCAGCAACGATGTGGATATCACGCTGAACGGGAACTTTATTGATGATAAAGAAGAGAGATTCTTGCTTGAAACCGATATTTCAAATGCATTGCAGGCGAGCAGCTCACAGATTATTCGGGACCCGTCTGTCTATACAATTACAGATCCACGAATTTCAGGCCAGGGTCGTTTCAATGGCTCAGTTGTGGTTGGCTATCGATTTTCTGATACATTTCAGTCAAATTTTGAATATACCTACACCAGCACCAACCCGAAATCGACAAGAACATTTTCTCGAACTACTCATGATATTCGGTTTAATATCAGAATTAATATAAGGTCGAATTAATCAGCCACATTGAAGGTTCCGCAGGACCTCCAATCGTGGCCTCAAAGGCGTGGCGCTGTGAGCATGGTGTCAATGGCATAGTGACGTGTTAGTCATCGGATGAGTCAATGATTTTATTACTTCATGAAGCTAGATTGTGCTTTTTTTTTGGAGAACTCATCCGATGACTTTTAATCCTTTATCAAACAAGTCTCATAAAGCACCACATTAGGCTTATAAAAAGAGATAAATTTATACGCCTCTCAATTTTATAGTATTTTAGCTTTTATGAATTTACTTATACTCTATTTAATACTGGCGATCGGCGTTTCATTTCTGTGCTCTATCCTGGAGGCGGTCCTGCTTTCAATAACGCCGTCTTACGTCGCGATGCTGGAAGAGAACGAAGATAAAGCCGGCAAGCTATTACGAACTTTGAAAAAGGATATCGATCAGCCATTGGCGGCTATTTTAAGCCTGAACACAATTGCCCATACAATTGGAGCCGCGGGTGTGGGTGCACAGGCACAAATCGTATTTGGAAATGCATATGTAACACTTACATCAATTATCCTCACGCTGGCCATTTTAATTTTTTCTGAAATCATCCCGAAAACCCTGGGTGCGACGTACTGGAAACAATTGTCAGGTTTCACAGCCCGGATTACCAACGTTTTAATTGTGTTGTCTTACCCATTTGTTTTGCTTTCAAAAGGTATTACAAAACTACTTTCGAGCGATGAGAATCAGCCCTCAATAAGTCGAGATGAGATCAGCGCAATGGCGGATCTGGGGCACAGAGAAGGTATTTTTGAAAAAAAAGAGTCCAATATCATGAGAAACCTGATTCAGTTTAGCTCGCTGCAGGTTGAGAACATCATGACGCCAAGGATTGTAGTGATCAAATTTTCTCAAGAAAAGACGATCAAAGATGTACTTACTGATAAAGAAGAGCTCACGGTGTCGCGTGTGCCGGTATATGGAGCTTCAGATGAAGATATCACGGGATACGTGCTAAAAAATGACATGTACCTTGAGTTGTCAAGAGGCAATGAAGAAACAAAACTAAAAGATCTCAAGCGTGACATACTGATTGTGCCGGAAAAAAGCTCCATCAAGGATCTTTTCGAAAAACTCATTGATGCCCAGGATCATATAGCGATAGTTGTCGACGAATATGGCGGATTTTCCGGAGTTGTAACAATGGAAGATGTAGTTGAAACCTTACTTGGAATGGAAATTGTTGATGAGATTGATACAATAGACGACATGCAGAAACTTGCCCGGCAACGATGGCGTGAACGAGCAAAAAAGCTGGGTATTTCCCTTACAGAAGCAGCTGAAAGCAAGGGCGACAATGGGAAAGACGAAGATAAGAAAACGGGTACAAGCTAAACGGTTTCATCATTTATTTACCTTATATCTTCCCATCAAAGTGAGGCCAAACCCGCTGGCTGAACAGACGAGCAGAAGCCAGGGGAGCCAGTCTCCATATCTCGCATAAAAGGTAAGGTGTTCAGATTTAAAGATCCTGTAGCTGAACGCATCTTCTGTCCAGTATTCGGTTTCAATCTGTACTTTACCGTCAGGAGAAATAATACCTGAGATGCCATTATTTGCAGCTCTCGCAACCCATCGTCGCTGCTCAATGGCTCTTAACCTGGCGTATGCAAAATGCTGAACGTGACCGTTCGAATCGCCCCACCATCCATCATTAGTTACAATCGTCAGAAAATTTGAATCATTGTTTACAAACTGATTTACCCATCCGGGAAAAACAGAATCGTAACAAATAAGGGCAGGAGTCCTTCCTCCATCAACTTGAAATACGGTAGCCTCTTTTCCTAAACCATAACTATTCAGGCTCCCCCAGTCAATGAATCTAAAAATATCGGCCGAGTTAAAAATTTCAACAAATGGAAATCGCTCAACGACCGGAACAAGCCGCCCTTTTTTGTAGATATCTATAGGCTGATTTGGCTGGATGTGAAAAGCAGCATTGAAAAAATTATAGGCACGGTCTGAGTGTATCCCGCGCACCACAGCCGGTCGGTCATCGTCAGTATAATATTCCAGATATCCGGTTCCCGAAATAAGTTCCGTGTCCCACACTCTCAGGCTGTCCCGTACTCGGCTTACCTGGGGGCTTGAAATTGTTAAGGCAGCATCAAGGGCATTCTCGGGCCAAATAATCAACTTAGTTGAATCGGTGCGTGCTTCACCTGACAGAGTCAAAAGGTGTGTCACGAGGTTATCAAGCGATCCAAGCCCGCCAAATTGTTCGTAAGAATCTGAGTTGGGCTGAATAACCGTAACATGAAACGGCTTGTCATGTGGCTGTTGAATGGAGATCATAGCCAGAACGGAAAATAGTGGGAAGGCGAAAAATATGAGCACGGCACTTTTTAGAACAGGTTTTGATGCGGTGGCAATAGCGTGGTAGCTCAACGCGGAAACAAAAACAACCCAAAAACTGATGCCCCACACTCCTGTAACGGAAATATATTGAATCACACCTGTAAGGTTGGCCCAGGCATTACCAAGAGTAAGCCAGGGCCATGCCAGATCCCACTGGTGATGGAGGAATTCATAGGTTACCCAGACTGCTGCTGTTAAAAATGATGCGCCGATAGGATTCATGTCACTTTTTGTAAAACGCCGCATCAGCCAGAGTGGGATAAGCATTAATGCTGCATTTGCAATAATCGCAGCTGATCCTGCGGTCACGCTGGCCATCATGAGCCAATACGTGGTAAGCAGGTTCCATAGTAAGAACGACGGGTAGGCATAGTAAACCATCTGGCGAACTGACACGCTGGTGACAGAAAGTCTGAGGAGCAGAATAAATGCTGGTATTTGTAAAATACCAAGATCAAATGGTGGAAATGAGAGCCAAAGCAGGAGCGCAGCGGCAACCGATTGGAGCCATGGGTTATTCCAAAGATCAAATTTCTTCATTTATTCGGAGTAGGTTTTACCTGAAACTATAATGACGAACTCACCTTTAACGGACGATCGGTTTTCCCAGTCTTCAATAAGATCAGAAATTTGTCCGCGCTGAACCTCTTCGAATTTCTTGGTGAGCTCACGCGCAATGCAGATCCAGCGGTCAGGTTCAGTAAACTTGGCAAGCCGTTTCAAAAAGCGAATGAGTTTATGCGGACTTACGTAAATGATAGAGGTAATATCTGAATCAGCAATCTCTTTGATCCGGGTTTCACGCCCTTTTTTTGGAGGAAGAAATCCTTCATAGACATATCGGTCGCTGGGAAGACCGCTGGCTGCGAGAGCCGTTGTGGCTGCATCAGGTCCGGGAATAGCACAAACTGTGTGTCCGTTTTGATGGGCCGCCCGAACGGCGAGAAATCCCGGATCAGATATTCCGGGCATGCCTGCATCACTAATGAGAGCGATATCCGCTCCGCCATCAAGCAAATTCATCAGATGCTTAACTTTATGGTGCTCATTATGCTGGTGAAACGAAAAGAGTGGTTTATCGATTTGAAACTTTTGTAACAGCACCGATGAGGTTCGGGTATCCTCACAGCCAATTTGATCCACATTTTTGAGTGTTTCAGCGGCTCGGGATGAAAAATCAGAAAGATTACCAATAGGG
>P_1C_Sed_2_UnCtyDRAFT_1000023_pt1 | contig 39355 bp, 41 predicted proteins | sample Pon1CUnioCityCA_4_FD_10229 | JGI IMG/M metagenome (IMG submission 10229) | reverse complement strand
ACAAAAAAAAAAAAACAAACCAGCGAATCGAACAAAAAGCCCGGGTTAAAAAAAAACCTGAGCCGAAACCGAATCCGGCAGGGCAGCCGAAAGGGCCGCAAAACGACCCTCAGGCAGTGGATATGGACCCTCTGTCCGGGTTGAATGCCCCTCAGCAACGGGCTGTCCGGCACGAATCCGGGCCGCTGATGATAGTGGCCGGCCCCGGAACCGGGAAAACCCGGACCCTGACCTGCCGGATCGCTTATTTGATCCAGACGCAGCGCGCCCGCCCGGAACAGATTCTGGCACTCACCTTCACCAGCAAGGCGGCCGTTGAAATGAGCGAGCGGCTCGGTGAATTACTGGGCAAGGATGCCCGGCCGCCAATGGCGGCAACATTTCATGCCTTCTGCAACCGTTTTCTGAAAGAAGCCGGGCTGTCGGGCGATTTGGCCATTATTGACGACGATGAGCGCCGGAGCCTGGTCCGGGAGGCGATCGCGACCGTCAAAAAGCAGGGATGGGAGATCAATTACCGGGCGGACCAGGTCTTTGAACGCATCATTGCCGCCAAACAGCAGATCTTAGGCCCCCAGGACGACCTGTCGCAGCTTGACGGAGAACCGGCCGGGGCTTTGCTGGCCGCTGTCTACCAAGCATATCAGCTGCTGCTGGAGATTCAGCAGCTCTGCGATTATGAGGATCTTATTTTTAAAACCGTGGGGATGTTAGAAAGCGATTCCGTGGTTTGCGGGCAGTACCAAAGCCGGTATCCCTTCATTTTTGTGGACGAATACCAGGACCTCAATTACGGCCAGTATCGCATCATCCAGGCACTGACCCGCCCGGGGAGCGATATCTGTGTCATTGGCGACCCGGATCAGTCCATATACGGTTTCCGCGGCTCTGATGTCTTATTTTTCAAACGGTTCAGCAAGGACTTTCCCCGGGCCGCGAAAATCCGTCTGGAACAGAATTACCGATCCACCGAAACCATCCTGGAAGCCGCCCACCAGGTCATTTGCGCGCACAGCCGGAACGAAGCGGATAAGCGGCTCCGATCCGGCATTGAGGGACCCCGGCAAATCCTTTTGATACGTTCCCCCTCGGAGAAGGCTGAGGCCGTGGCCATCGGCAAGACCATTGAGGCGATGATCGGGGGTACCGGCTTTTATTTCGATGACTTCGGCGGCAATGATACGGCCCGTCACGAGCCGTATCATGGCTTTTCCGATTTTGCCGTACTGTATCGAACCCGCGCGCAGGGCGAGATTCTGGCGGAAACCTTCGGCAGCGCGGGGATTCCTTTTCAAGTGGCATCCAAGGAAAGCCGCTTTCGCCGCCACGGCATTGAGCAGACCCTTGCCTGCTTAAAAATCGTGGAAGGCTACGGCACTTATGCAGATTTGGAACAATGCGTCCCGATTCTTACCCCGGAAATGACAGGCAAAGATATTAGGGCCTTAAAAGAATGGGGACAGGGCCAACACCTGTCGCTAAATGCGCTTATGGCCGAAGCTGAAAGAAGGGCCGTGGATGGACTGACCGCCTCTGCCCGCTCGCAGCTTGAATTATTTTTGAAGGAACTGGCGGGTTTGGCAAGAGACATCTCGGGGCTTAGGGTCTCCGGAAAACTGGACTGTCTCAAGGAACGGCTGGGATTCCAGGCAGACCTCCACTCCGATGCGGACAGCAGGGAAGCCTTCAGGCAGGTGCTTGTCCTGGCCGAGGCCTTTGAGGACAACACCGGCGCGTTTATTGAAACCGCAGCGCTTCAAAGCGATCCGGACAGCTTTGACAGCCGAAGCCAGAAAGTCGCCCTGTTAACGCTCCACGCCGCAAAGGGGCTGGAGTTTCCGGTAGTTTTTGTTGCCGGCTGTGAAGACGGCCTGATTCCCCTCCGCTTCGGCGGGAACCCGGCATCTGACCTGGACGAGGAGCGCCGCCTTTTCTATGTGGCCATTACGCGGGCCCAAACCCGGCTCTTCCTCACCCAAGCAACACGTCGTCGAATTTACGGAAAAAACGAAAAAAGAGCACCATCGCCATTTTTGGCTGGTATTGAAAACCGGCTGTTGAGCGAAACGGACGGGGAGTTGAAACCCAAACGTCGTGCCCAGCAGCAAATGAATCTGTTTTAGAGGAGCTACCATGGAAGAAACCCATATCCGGGAAATTCCCCTTGCAAACAACCTCCGGGTAAATATTTATAATGCCTCCCGGCAACTGGTCGGCGACCGGTGGCTGGTTCGATTGATTGCCCGGATGAGAATAGCAGTTGATGACGTATGGGATGGGCATGCGGCAGAACCTTTCTCAAAATCAGCAGTTAAAGAAGTAACCGGGGAGACGCTGGTCTTTGAGCAGACAAAAACCCGCCACTTCATCGACGAAGCGGAAAAAGACGATGTTTTTCAATCCATGCTCGATGACTTTACCCGGCATTCGATAACTTATCTGGCCCATCCGGAATTTGGCCGCCGCTTTATCCTGAAGCGTTATAATGAAGCGAAGCAGCGCCAGGCATGGCAACAGGCGGACGCCGTCGGAGAAATACCCCGTGAAGGCTGAATGATGAAGAAGTCAGCCGCCATCCAAGGATTATTCCAGACACCGGTAGCACTCGAGGCGCTCATCGATGAGATACCCACCGGGCTTCTCATTTTAGACCCTGAACGGCGGATTGTCACCCTAAACCACGCCCTTGAGGCCCTGACCGGCTTTTTAAGGACGGATGTGGGCGGAATCAGCTGTCAAAGCGTGCTTCGCAGCCGGCTCTGCTTCAAGCAGTGCCCCCTTCTGGCAATGGACAAGGACGCCGAGGCCTGCTGCAAGCACAGTGATATTATCAATAAAGACCGTCAGCTGATTCCCGTCAGGGTGACACTGGCACCGGTGACAGACATCAACGGGGACATTGCCGGCTACATAGAAACCGTGGAAGACATGCGGGGGATCCGTGAGCCTGATGCCGAATTCCACCAGGCTTTCAGCTACTCCAAGATCATTGGCAAAAGTCCGAAAATGGAAAAAATCTTTCAGATGCTGCCCCTGATCGCCCAGAACGACTCCTCCGTACTGATCACGGGAGAGACCGGGACCGGAAAAGATATGCTGGCAGAGGCCATTCACGAAACATCGAGCCGGGCAAAAGGGCCTTTTATCAAGGTCAATTGCGGGGCTCTGCCGGAGACCCTACTTGAATCAGAACTTTTCGGACACCGCAAGGGGGCCTTCACCGGAGCTGTCGAAAACAAAACCGGGAGATTTCGGCTGGCCCAGAACGGCACGCTTTACTTGACTGAAATCGGTGATCTGCCCCTGGCCCTCCAGGTAAAGCTGCTGACCTTTCTCGATGATAAAATCGTCTACCCCCTGGGCAGCGCCAAAGGGGTGCACGTGGATGTGCGGGTAATCGCCGGAACTCACCGGAATCTCGAACAGATGGTGAAAGCCGGCCATTTCCGGGAAGACCTGCTGTTTCGCTTAAATGTCGTCCGCTTGCACCTGCCACCGATTAGAGAGCGGGAGGAAGACAAGCGACTGCTGATCGATCACTTTCTAAACACCTTTTCCAGCCACTTTGGCAAATCCATAAAAGGCTTTACCAAAAATGCCCTTAAACTCTTGAAAGCCTATCCGTATCCCGGCAATGTGCGGGAATTGAGAAATATTATTGAATACTCCGTCAATATCTGCCAAAATTCATATATCGCCGCGGATCAACTGCCGGCATACATGAGCGAGGGCCTGCAGGAAAATGGCCGGGAGACGGAGGCAGACAGCAGCGCCCCGCAGCGGCAGACAGCCGGAACTCCGGCGAAAGCGCCGCATTACACGAGCAATTGGCCGGAAATGGAAAAGCAGATGATCCTTGACGCCCTTTTCAGTTCCGGCGGCCGGCGCAACAAAGCCGCCGAGACCCTGGGATGGGGACGAAGCACCCTGTGGCGGAAAATGAAACATTACGGCATTGAGTGAGCCGGATTGATGAGCCCATAAACCGAATGATCACAAAAATTCTGATTCCGATTTTCGGCAATGATGTATCCCCTCGGTTCGACTTAAGCGCCGAGGTCTATATCGCCACCCTTGATGCCCATAGCCAGTACCTGGACACGCGAATTGTCGTACTGCCCCAGATTTCCGCAGAGCAGCTCTGCCACCTTATATTGACGGAAAATGTCAATGTGGTCATCTGCGGCGGAATTGAAGACGAATACTACCAGTACCTGAACTGGAAGCGGATTACGGTATATGATTCCGTTATCGGCCCCTGGGAAGCAGCAATATCAGCATACATCGCCAAAAACATTCAATCCGGTGATATCCTTCCGAATCAGAAGGAGACAGACACACATGACTGAAAACCAGCCGACAGATTCAGGCGGCGGCACGGCACAGCCCCCCCGATCAAAAGAGCGCCGCGCCCTGCCCAAACGCTATGCCCGCCTCCGCCGCAACATGATCATTATCATGGCACTGGTAACGGTGATCCCTTTAGGCTTGATGGCGTTGATCAACGCCATCCAGTACCAGAGCAAAATAAAATCCGAACGTATCGAACCGATGCGCTCCATCGTCAATAAATCCACCCACTCTTTTGAACTGTTTCTTGAAGAGCGCATCTCGGCCATCCGGTTTATCGGCTCAAGCCATTCTTTCGAACAGCTCTCCAAACCGCAGAACTTAAATCGGGTCTATCAGGTGCTGCGCGAAACCTTCGGCGGTTATGTGGATCTGGGCCTGATCAACAGCCAGGGCATCCAGGTCAGCTATGCCGGTCCCTACGACCTCGTTAACAAAGACTACTCCGATCAGGACTGGTTCCAGGAGGTCCAGGTGCGGGGCACATATATCAGCGATGTTTTCATGGGCTACCGTAAATTCCCGCATATTGCCCTGGCCGCCCTGCATTTAAAATCTGACGGCAGCTTCTGGGTGCTGCGCGCCACCATGGACACGAAAAAATTCGACAACCTGATCGCGGCTATGGGGCTCAATCCCATCAGCGACGCATTTATAATTAACAAGGACGGCATCCTCCAGACCGAATCCGAATTCTACGGCGATGTCCTGGATACATGCGGCCTCTCCGTTCCCCGCGGGGGCGCCGGCACGCACGTGACGGAAAAAACAGACCCATCCGGAAGAAACGTGGTGCAAATCTCATCGAATTTCCTCAAACATGACTTTACCCTGGTCACGGTTATCCCGCGCACAATCATTTTAAAATCATGGCATGCGTTGAAAAAAGAAATGATCTACCTGTTTCTGGCCAGCCTGACTGCCATCATCCTGGTTATTTTCTGGGCCACCAACAAAATGGTCAAGCGTATCCAGGAGGCGGATGAACGCCGGGAGGCGGCCTTTCGAAACCTGGAATACACCCAGAAGCTCTCCTCCATTGGCCGACTGGCGGCCGGTGTCGCCCATGAAATAAACAACCCCTTGTCCATCATCAATGAAAAAGCCGGACTGCTCAAGGACCTTGTCGAACATGACCGCTATCAAGACAAGGAGCGGCTCCTGAAGATGACCGCATCGATCAATCAGTCGATCAACCGCTGCAAATCCATCACCCAGCGCCTGCTTGGCTTTGCCCGCCAGATCGGCGTCCATTATGAGAATCTCGATGTCAATGAAGTCCTTCAGGAAACCCTGGGCTTTTTGAAAAAAGAGGCCATTTCCAAAAATATCCATGCACAGTTCCAACTCGACACCTCGCTGCCCAAAATATCCTCCGATCGGGGCCAACTCCAGCAGGTCTTCTTAAATATTATCAACAATGCGTTTGCCGCTGTTGAAAAAAACGGGGAATTAACCCTGAAGACCTGGGAGGTTGATGCCGACACCATCGCGGTTTCCATCAGCGACAATGGAACCGGTATGGAAGACGAAACCATCAATCAGATATTCGAGCCTTTTTTCACGACCAAAAAACAATACGGCACCGGACTCGGATTATCCATCACCTACGGAATTGTCAAAAAACTCGGCGGTGAAATCAAGGTGCAGAGCAAGCCCGGTGAAGGCTCTACGTTTACGATTTATTTACCCAAAAAAAAGGTGGGAGAGCAAAATGAATGATGCAAAGGTCCTACTTGTGGATGATGAAGAGGAATTTGTCTCCGCTCTGGCCGAACGGCTCGATATAAGAGGAATTGACACCCGGGTCGCAACCGATGGCGAACAGGCGCTGGAACTCATAGAGTCCCAATTATTCGACGTCATTGTGCTGGATGTCATTATGCCGGGCATCAGCGGCTTAGAAGTACTCCAGCGGATCAAGGCCAAAAAAATCCCCTCAGCGGTTATCCTGCTGACCGGCCACGGCTCTACCCGGGAGGGGGTGGAGGGCATGCGCATGGGGGCCTTTGATTACCTGATGAAACCACTGGACATTGACGAGTTAATTGGCAAAATGAAAGAGTCCATCGCCGCCAGAAAATCTGAATAAGGGGTTAACATGAGCGATATAGAAGGCAAAGATATCGAATTTTTTGGTAAAATCACCGCATCCATGACTCATGAGTTCAAAAATGTGCTGGCCATCATCAAAGAATCCTCGGGCCTGATGGAAGATATTACAAAAATTGCCCCTCTGTCTGAGAGCCAGCACCAGGAGAAATTCGACAACGCTTTAAAAACCATCAAAAACCAACTGAACCGGGGAATGGAGCTGAGCACGGTTTTCAACCGATTCGCGCATGCACCGGATAGATCCACTGCAGAGATCAATCTCAAGGATCTGGCCGAGCAGGTCGTGACGCTTTCCAGGCGATTTGCCCGACTCAAGCACCTTACTTTAAAGGTGGCCCCTGAAGGGGAGCACGATGGCAACCTCCACATAAAAGGCAATCCCGTCTGGCTTCAAATGGCTGTGTTTACCGGCATTGAGTGCTGCTTAAACATTCTGCCCCCTGAATCCGGGATTATTCTGGCAAGCCAATCCCGCCAGGGGAGAAAATGCATACGCATCGACTGCACGGGTAATGCCAAAGACAAAGATCAGTTGAGCGCCTCCCTGGAATCTGAGCAGAGCTGGAAAGATCTCAACGGGATCATGAGCGTGCTGGGGGGGCACATCGAATGGCTCGAAAACGCTTCCGGGTTCGAGCTTATTTTCGAATAAACCACCGCCCGCCGCCTCCCTTGAAGCCTGCCTCTCTGCCGGAAGCTCAACAAGAAACAACTTTGATTTGATTCGTTTTGTTTCATATTGATTTATTTAAAATGTTTCAAATTGAATCAAAAAGTTTCGCGCCACCTCCTATTTAGCAACAAAGTCTGCCAGAGCCCTCAAAACCGTCACCCAGCTCTTGGCATGAAAAATGCTTTTGTTAATTAAAAAACAAATGACCACGCAAAACCACAATACCATATTTTTCTAAAAGGAGGCCCCGATGAAACGGCTAAACTTTGAGACCACGTTCGCTGCAGCAGCATTTGCCGAGGCTGGCGAACATGAAACCGCCATGAAAATGATGGGCATAACGCCTGTTTATGAAAAAGTGCGTCAAATCGCGGACTTTTTTGAACGACATTTTGCGGCTGTCGGTTTTGCAGAGGCCTGCTGCCACGAGGATGCCCTGCGATTCGCGGACCTCAACGCAGCCTGCAAGCCGGCCAATGATTCCCTGGATACATTTCTGGAAAAGGTGGGGTTGGGACATGTGCGGGTCTGCTACGGCGTAGCCTCCGCATGACAACAGCTTCTTTTCATTTATGAAAGTCAACCTTTTGCTGATTGAAACCGATCATTTATTTCGCATAAATTTAAGCAATCGTTTAGACAGGGAAAACTTTAGGATCTTCCCGGCGGATCGGCCAGTGGAAATCAAACGCCTGATCAAAAAGAAAAAAATCGATGTTGCACTACTGGATCTTTCCGGGTTAAAATTAGAAGGATTGAAAATATTAAAGTTGATCAAAAAGGCTCATCCCTTGACAGAGGTTATCACCCTGAATACTTCAGGCAATATAGCCATCTCCATCGAGGGGATGAAGCTGGGGGCGTTTGACGACCTTTTGATCCCGGTGGATATCAATACGTTGACAGACCGGATCCGGGCAGCCTGCACCAGGAAAAAAGAGCAGGAAAAGCAGGGCCTGCTCATGGGCTTTCAAAAGGTCATGATGGCAGCGACATTCGCTGAGGCGGGAGAATCCGAAACCGCTAAAGCCTATCTTGAGCCACCTAATAAACTTTCGGTCGATCCTAAAGCAAAAGGAGAAGGAGAACGCAATGGCGGATAAAGACAACATCAAGATTCTTCTGGTCGATGATGAAGAAGAATTTGTTAAAACCCTGTCCGAACGGATCAAAATGCGGGAGCTCGGCAGCCATATTGCCCATGACGGGGAGCAGGCGTTGAAACTCGTGGAGAACGAAGTGCCGGACGTGATGGTGCTGGATCTTCGGATGCCGGGCATTGATGGCATGGAGGTCTTGCAGCGGGTTAAAAAAACTTATCCGGATGTTCAGGTAATCATACTTACCGGTCATGGCTCAGAGAAGGATGAAGAAGAAGCCAGGCGGCTTGGGGCCTTTGAGTACCTTCAGAAACCGGTCGAAGTAGATACCCTGGTCAACAAGATCCGCCGGGCCTATCGGCAAAAAGTCGAAACCTCCATGATGGCAGGCACTTTCGCCGAAGCCGGGGAGTTTGAAACGGCTCAACAGATCCTCGACCGGGATAAAAAAGATAAAAAGAAAAAAAAATAGGCAGAAAATCCGATAAACTGCTGCATTTCACTCCGGCCAAGCGGATTTGAGGACCCCCGAAACCTCCCGGAGGGGGCAGGGAGATTTGTGCCGTTTGCTTTAAACGCAGCCAGACGCCTGAACCAGGCCATGAAAACCAGGAGCTGTTAATGAAAGAAATATCAGTTAAAGATCTGATGATCCCGCTTGAGGAATACGCGACCATAAATGAAGACGCCACCCTCTATGACGCGGTAGTGGAACTTGAAAAAGCCCAGGCGGCATTTGAGAAATCACAAAAGACCTATAAACACCGGGCGGTTCTGGTCTACAACAAAAAAGGAAAAATTGTCGGCAAGCTCAGCCAGCTGGATATCCTCAAAGGCCTGGAGCCCAAATACAACCGGGCAGCGGCGGATAGCGGACGGATGATGACCAGCGGTTTCAGTCGGAATTTCCTGCGCTCTCTGGTCCAGCAGTTTTCCCTGTGGGACAAGCCGCTGGCCGACATCTGCCGGAAGGCTGCCAAACTGCATGTCAAAGACTGCATGTACATTCCGGAAGAAGGGGAGTTCGTCGATGTGGAGGATGGCCTGGATGTGGCCGTCCACCAACTGGTGATGGGCCGCCACCAGTCCCTGCTGGTGGTAAAGAACCGGGAAATTACAGGCATCCTCCGGCTTACGGATGTTTTCAGGGAAGTCGGCAATTCGATAAAAGCATGCGATATTTGAACGGGGAGCCGCACCAATCCGTTATTGCAACTGCATCCAACTGTGTGTGTTTTAGGCAAAGGGGGCCTTCATGAAAATACGTGTACTGCTGGTTGATGACGAAGCCGAGTTTATTGAACAACTATCCGAACGCCTGAGACTCCGCGACTACGATGTCAGCACCTGCTTAAGCGGAGAAGAAGCCGTTGAAAAGCTCAAAAGTTTAAATTTTGATGTAGTCATATTGGACGTTTCCATGCCCGGCATCGACGGCACTGAGGCGTTGCGCCGGATCAAATCGAGCAAACCCTTGACCGAAGTGATTATGCTGACCGGTCATGCCACGGTGGAATCCGCAATCGAAGGGATGAAACTCGGTGCTTTTGATTACCTGATGAAACCCTGCGAAACCGATGAACTGATAAGCAAAATCAACAGCGCCCATGAACGCAGGGCCGCCCAGGAGGAACGCATCCGGGCGGCAAAAGCCGAAAAATATTTCACATCCCCCCGATCGGCTTTAAAAAACAACGATTCCCAAGACTGACCCTGAAACAGGAGATATAAATGAGTCATGAAATTGAAACTCCAGGCGGTGATGGGCTGCTTGCCAGTAAAAGCCTCTGGCTGGTGGTCGGAATTGCCGTTTTTCTTCTTGTCGGCTTTATTTTACCCACCCCGGAGAGCCTGACCCAAATTATTGAACAGCGCGGCATTGATGAAAAACTGATTGAATGGGGAGTTGCCGAAAACCTGGAGGAAGCCGCCGACAAGGCCATGACCGTACTGGGCATTATTCCCATGGCGGTCATTTTTTTTGCCACCGAAGCCATTCCCATCGGGCTGACGGGGATAATGATGCCCATCCTGGCTTACTTCCTGCACTTGCTCCCCAAGGGAATGATTGGCCAAACGTTTGCCGGTGATGCCCCGCTCTTTTTGCTGGGGGTTCTCGCCATGGGGGTTGCGGTCGTGGATGTGGGTCTGCACAAGCGCCTTGCCGCCTGGATACTGGGCTGGACCAAGGGCTTTTACACCCCCGTTTTCGTTCTCTGCGTCAGCATGGCAGTTATCGGGTCCTTTATTTCGGCACATGCCATGTGCGCCTTTATGACCCCGGTCATGATGGCCGTCTATTTCGGCGTGGTCCAGTCCAAAAGCCCGGCCGGCGAAATCCAGCATGACCCACATCTTGCCAGATTCCTGCTTTTTACCCTCTGCTTTGCATTAAACGTCGGTGGTGTGGGCTCGCCTGCCGCAGGCGGCCGAAATGTCATCATGATGGGCTATTGGCAGGGCTACGGCGTCCCCATGGACTTTTTTACCTGGATGAAATACGGATTTCCCCTGGTCCCGATTCTGGGTCTTGTGGTGGCCGTTTACATGGTGGTTTTCTTTTCGCGCAAAATCCGGAATAAAGATTTGACGCCGGGGTTGACCGCCATCAAAGATGAAAACCGCCGAATGGGGCAAATGAAATATGCCGAATATGTCACATTCGCAATGCTCATAGTGATTTTGCTCTTGTGGGTCTTTGCCTCAGGAACGTTGGGCCTTGGCGGGCCGGCGCTGCTTGCGCTGCTGATTCCGGTGATTTTTCGAACAACGGACTGGCATAAGATTTTAAACGGCATTTCATGGGACGCCTGGTTCATGTACTGCGGCGCCCTGACCATGGGAGCCCTGCTCAAGGAAAGCGGGGCCGCACTCTGGCTGGCCCAGAGCGTCATGGGCATTCTAAGCTCCCTCGGCATGAGCCAGGGATTCGGCCTCTGGGTTGGGCTGTCCTCTTTTTCAGGACTCATGACCAACTTTATGTCAGATGCCGGGACCACCGCCCTTTTGGGACCGATTGTGATTCCCATGGGTATTATGTCCAATGTCCCCGGTGAGCCCTGGGCGTCCGGCATGGCTGTGGCCTTTGCCACCTCCTTTGCTCATTTCCTGATCGTAGGCACGCCAAACAATGCTATTGTCTACGGCCTGGGGACGTATCCAGACACCGGCGAACGGGCCATCCGGCCCATTGACTTTGTCAAGTACGGCTTTGCCCTCTGGGTGATCTGCATGGTAATCGTATGGATCATTGCTTTCCTGGGCACCTTCAGCCTTATCGGTTTTCCCGAGGGAATCCTGGAGACGGCCAGGGGCGTGCTGCAGAGCGGCGCGGAAATCGCAGAACCCGTAGGTGGCGGCCATTAATTGGAATTTCTAACCATTTAAAAAAGGGGGCGGAGTTAAGTCCGTCCCCTTTTTTTCAGGCAGTCCTGTCTTATGCCCGGCTTTTTTAGCCTCAAAAACGCAAAGCGGCCCTATTGGGTATGGATAATATCCGGGTTCTACATTTTCTCCGGATTGATGAACCTGTCCATGCTATTGTTGATCCACACCGAAAATCCGGGGTTTTCTCCACAAGAACTGGCTGTTCTTCAAAAAACCGCAATGGCATGGACCTTGGGCGGCCTCCTGCCTTTGGCCAACCTGGCCGGGGCCGTCACTTTATTCCTGCTTCGAAAAATTGCCTTCTATATTTTCTCCGGCATGCTCATTGCCGGTGTACTAAACGGCGTACTTCAGTTAGCCTTGCTGGACTGGTCCCTGCAGTCAATTTCCCAGAAAGGCATTATTCAGGTTTTTTTCGGTTATGTCATAACACTTGCCGTCTGTCTCTACACTTACCGTTTAAAACAACAAAAAATCCTGTCTTGAACAATCATCTTCCCGGCCCTGCCGCCACCCTTAAAATGCCGGTTGAATATTTTTCCGGTTTCTGTCAATATAGCCGGACAAGTATGGTCCAGTTGCGATGATATACAACGGCGGCCATAAAAGCGCGCCCGGTTTCATCGAATCCAAAAAAAATGTTTCCATTCAGGCCAGAGCCCATGAACGTGCGGATTTTTTCAGCCATGCATAAGGGGCCCCGGGACAAACAGGAAGATTGCCTGCTCGTGGGTGCCGATATTTTTCAGGCGGATGCGTTTGAAAAGAAAAGCTCTTTTGAAGCAGAATCTGCCATTTTCGCCGCCTGTGACGGGCTTGGCGGGCATGAAGCCGGAGATTGCGCCAGCCGCTTTGTCTGCCAGCAGCTAAAAGCGCTGCATCAGGCCAACCGATTTCAAGCGCAGACGATCCCCCTGATGCTGAAAAACATTCAGGATGCTTCGCGGCAGCAGCTGCCCCCAAATTGCGGAACAACCCTGGCCGGTCTTTTTGTCTCCCGCCAGCGGCTTTATGTCTTCAATGCCGGGGACAGCCGTATATATAAAATTGATGAAAACCAGGCGCACTATGCTTCCCACGACCATTCCGTAGTGCAGGGACTTCTTGATAAATACTTGATTTTACAGGAAACCGCTAGAAGACACCCTTATAAAAACCTTATTGAATTCGGCATCGGCCCCCTGTTTGTCGATGCCTGGGAGCATCATAACGTGTTTGTCCACACGGAAAATTTCAATCCGCCCCTCACATTTCTACTTTGCAGTGACGGCCTGAGCGATCAACTCACAACCGAGGAAATACACCGATACCTGATGCCGGATCCGGTAAAAAACGGAAAGGCTCTATTGTCCGCTGTCTCAGAAAAAGGGTTTATTGATAATACCAGCTTTATCATCATTAGATTTGATCAAACCTAAATTGCACGTTACAGATTATTAAACTATGGAAGATATTATCAAAAAATGTCTCCCGACGTATGAAATTATCTGCAAAATCGGGGAGGGCGTCAACGGCATCGTCTATCACGTCCGTGACAATTTGAAGGAACGCGCCGTCAAGGTCGTTCCCATTATGGTGGAACGCTCCCTCTCCCATAGAACCCCAAAAGAACTGGATTCAAAAATATCCCACGATTTCCATGCTGTCCAGGCATATTACAGCAAAATCAAAGGCGAGGGGGTTGTTGAAATCTACGATTTTCACCTGGTCGACAAACAGGTGTCCAAACAGGAAGCCAGGGCCTACCTGGTCCTGTTAATGGAGTATTGTCCGGACAACCTGCTCAACCGTGTGCTCGACAATTACCCCCTGCCACCGAGATCCTGCCAGCGGCTGATGATGGAGTTGGCCGTCGTTTTGAACCGTCTCTGCAACAGCAACACGGAAACTTTTATTGTAAAGGATCTCAAACCCTCCAATCTTTTGATAAACCACAATGGCAAACTGCTGATCGGGGATCTGGGGGGACTGCAGCGTTTAAGCAGCGGCTCGGATACAGCCAGTGCCCAATTCACACCAAACTGGTCAGCCCCGGAAATCCTGCTCCGCAATGAAATCGCTGGTATTGCCAGCCTGCTATTCTCTTACGGATTTGTCTGTTACTTTATTTGGGCCGGGGCCCTGCCTTACGAAAAAACAAATTTCAATGAGCGCATTCGCCAGATACAAGCCAATGGCCTTGAGTTTTCCAGAAAAGATATGCCTAAAATTATACAACAGCTGATCAAGCAATGTTTAAGCATTGCACCGACGAACCGACCCGCTAACTTTGAAACCATACTCAACCGGATGAACCAACAAAACCTTTTAACTGCACAGCGCACCCTTTTCTCAGAAATGGATATCCCGGTTGCAGAAAAATCAAGGCAGTCATCGGGGCCTTCCGGTTTCCTGGAAAACCTTGTGAAAAAAAAACGATCGGGGCGTTCGGACATGCATAAAGCCGGCGATATCTGGATTGAGCCGGTGACCGGGATGGAATTTGCCTGGATACCATCGGGATCCTACCGGATGGGATGCGGCAAGTGGGATGGGGAGGGCAACCGGGACGAATACCCAGTGCACGATGTCCATATAGACGGCATCTGGATGGCCAAATTCCCTGTAACCCAGATACAGTGGAAAAAAGTCATGAAGACTGCCCTCTGGAAAATGGTAAAGGCAAGCAACCCCTCCTGGTTTAAGCTGGCTGATGCGAACCCGGTGGAACAGATTTCCTGGCATGATGCCTGGGAATTTATCCAAAAACTGTCATCTTTGAATAAAGGCCGGTATCATTTCCGACTGCCAACAGAGGCGGAATGGGAATATGCGGCCCGAAGCTGCGGCAGGCCGGAAAAGTTTTCCGGCAGCAGCGATCTGGATTTGGATGAACTGGCCTGGTATTATGCAAACAGCGGTATGACCACCCAACCAGTGGGATTAAAACAGCCCAATCATCTGGGTCTCTACGACATGAGCGGCAATGTCTACGAATGGTGCCTGGATGTTTACCTGGAAGATGCCTATAAAAAGCATGCAGAAAAAAACCCGGTAATCAAGAAGGAATCCAGCCGGCGGGTCATCCGGGGGGGGAGCTGGTCCAATTCCGCCCATGAACTTCGCTGCAGCTACCGGGCCCATGTTTATCCGGATTTCAAAGGCAATTATATCGGATTCCGGGTTGTTATGACGCCGGTCAGCCGGCGAATGCTTTAGCCGGGACCGGGAAGTCAGCCATCGACTGCCGGGACCAGCGCCTTGAGGCTTTTTTCGAAAATCTTCACGCCATGCCGAATGGCAGGCCATTTGGCACGCTTCAAATGCTTGCCCACGGCCTGGCAGGAAATTTTTTCTTTCCAGGCGGCGGCTATCTGTTTCTGCGTCATCCCGGCGAGCGCCCCTTGAATCGCCAGGGCTTGATTCGGGGTCCACTGCCCGGCCAGGGCGCCGGCAATAGCTACCATGCCGTCAATCGCGCTGGCCGCCGGGGGTGCATCCATGGCGAATCGAAATGTACCGGCCTTTGGGTAGGAGAAAATCCGATAAAATCGCCTGTGATCACCGCATAAAAGGCGCTCGGATCCACCTGCATTACTTTCCCCCCGATCCCTGGCGGCTGCCGACAAAAAAAACAATCACGCCCAAAAGCATAAACCCCGCCCCCACCGGAAACGCATGCCGGAGCCGGGAATAATCCATAATAATTCCTCCGCACACAGAGCCCAGGAGCATGCCCAGACTGTGGGCCACCGTAATCAGCGCCATCACCGATCCCATGGCCTCGCTTCGGTTGCCAGTCATAACCGCCAGGGCCATGAGCGCAGGCATTGAGATGCCCCCGCCGATACCAAAAAAGATATTGGCGGTGAATAGATCCCCGTATTCCTGGGCAAATCCCAGGCGCAGAGTGGCCCCGGCAACGATAATCCCGCCGCTTATTACCAGAAAACGCCTGTTGATCCGGTCAGCGGCCCAGCCCATGGGGATGTGAAAAATTCCGCTGATAAACACGCCTAGCATCACCAACACGCCAATGGAAGAGCCGGACAATGAAAATCGGGTATCGCCGTAAACGGGCAAAAACGCCCAGATAATGCCAATGCAGATGGCGTATGCAAGTCTGAAAAAAAACAGGCTGATCATCATGGGCCGGGACAACAAGGCCCGCCAGGGGATGGGACCATATCCGCTTACCACAATGGATTCCCGGCTAGCCGGCGGCAGGCAGAAAAAGGCCAGGCAGAATGCAAGCAGCGCCAGTGCCCCCATAAAGCCGAAGGCCACCTGCAGGCTGAAAAAGTCCTTGATCACCCCCCCTAACAAGGGGCCGACGCTCAGCCCCAGAAACACGGACATATTGAACATGCCCATGGCCACCCCTTCTTTGCCGCTGGGCGTGATATCGCCCACATAGGCCTGGGCAACCGGCATGATCATGGCCGATGCCACCCCCTGGAAAATCCTGATCGTAATGAGGGTTTCCAGATGGGTGGCCATCATAAAGGCCACCGAAGCCAGAATATAACCAAGCAGCCCGAGACTGATAAAGGGTTTGCGCCCCTTTCGGTCCGACCACCTGCCGAACCAGGGCAGAAAAAACGTTCGACTCAAGGAGAAGCCGCCGAAAATCAGCGCGATATAAAAACCGCTGGCCCCGAGATCATGGGCATAGACCGGCAGCAGGGGCACCACGATACCAACACCGGAGACCGTGGCGAAAATGGCAAAAAAAAGTGTTGAAAAAATTCTGGGATCAATACGTTCCATGACGAATGTCTCTTACCATCCGGCACCTGCGCGGCACAAGCTACTTTTCCAATGGCCCCCGTATTTGTGTTTGACACGCCAATCATTCTCATGTATTTCATTTTCTTCGATACTATGGGAAAAACTATTCATACAATAAGCTTTAAATATGTTCGCAACATAGCGCCTGTATGAAAAGTGGCCACCCGATGATTCCAGACATGGCCTTTTCAAACCGGCCTCAAGGCAAATAAGATTATAATCCGAGGAGGTGTTGATGAAAAATTGGGGCGGAATCCTATGCGTTCTTTTCGGGGCGTTTTTAATGCTCATCCTGTTAGCCGATCCTTCGTTTGCCAGTGATCCGGCCGCTGCTGCGCCAACGGTGGAACATGCCTGGTGGTTCTGGCCATTAATTCTCTTTATCGCCACTTTTGTAATGGGCATATTCGCCGTTCTTGGCGGCGTGGGCGGTGGGGTGCTCTTTGTTCCCATCGTCTCCGGTTTTTTCCCCTTTCACCTGGACTTTGTCAGGGGCGCGGGCCTTTTGGTGGCGCTCTGCGGAGCTCTCGCAGCCGGACCAGGGTTACTCAAATCCAGCCTGGCCAGCCTCCGACTGGCTATTCCGGTCGCTCTCATCGCTTCAACATGCGCAATCATCGGAGCGATGGTGGGTCTGGCATTGCCTACGAACATCGTACAGATTTTCCTGGGCGTGGTGATTATTTTGATATGCATCCTCATGCTGACTGCCAAAAAATCCACTTATCCGGATGTCCAGCAATCCGACAAGCTCTCTTCAGCGCTTCGGATTTACGGCGTCTATTACGAGGACAGCCTCGGCAAAGACATCGACTGGAAGATCCACAGAACCCCGCTTGGCTTGCTGCTTTTTATCGGCATCGGGCTCATGGCCGGCATGTTCGGCTTAGGCGCCGGCTGGGCCAATGTCCCCGTATTGAACCTCGTCATGGGGGCACCTTTGAAAATAAGTGTGGCCACCAGCAAATTTCTGTTATCGATCACGGATACCTCCGCCGCCTGGGTTTATCTTAACAAAGGCTGCGTGATACCGTTAATGGTCGTTCCATCGCTTGTGGGCATCATGCTGGGCTCCTTTATCGGGGTACGGCTGTTAAAAGTGGCCAAACCGAATATTATTCGCTGGATGGTCATTGTTATCCTGGCCTTTGCCGGCCTCCGGGCCCTTTTAAAAGGTCTCGGCATATAGCATAAAAAAACAGGAATAATTCTTAGGAGGCATCAAATGGCTCAAGTTGAAATCGATATAGAAAAAGCCAGCGTAGAACAGACCCTTTACGCCAAGGTGCTCGAAAAAGGCATGTACATCGGTCTGCTCACCTTGTTTATCACATTTTTGATCTATGTGCTGGGCTTAATGGAACTAAAAATACCGATGTCGGATTTGCCGAAATACTGGCAAATGAGTGCCAGCGAGTACCTTCACGCAGCCGGCATTGGGGACGGCTGGGGATGGGTAACATTGCTGGGATACGGGGATTTTCTTAATTTCCTGGGAATCGCGCTGCTCGCTGGTGTCACAATCATCTGCTACATAGCGATTATCCCGGCCTTATTGAAAAAAAACGACTACGTCTACGCCGGGATCGCGCTGCTTGAAGTCATTGTCCTCAGTCTGGCAGCAAGTGGTATTCTGAGTGTTGGCGGGCATTAAAAAAGTCCGGGCGATAAACCGGATCCAATAACACAGCCCCGACCCCGGGCGTTTAATTGTCCCGGGGCCGGGGATCTTTTTCAGGGCGGCTTCAGTTCAACAATGGTTGCCCCCCAGCCCCCGGCCGTCATGTCAGCATCGGTAAACCGCGCCACCCGCGCGTCTTTTTTCAATATGCCGTGCACCCGTTTTTTTAAAACCCCCTGGCCTTTGCCGTGGATGATGCGAACTGAAAAAATCTGCTTTTCCAGGCAGGCCGCGATATAATCATCGAGCAGGTCCTTTACCTCAGCCGGCCGGAAAGTGTGCAGATCAAGGACGCCGTCTATCGGGATTTCAATGGGCTCCATTGCTGACTCCTTTAGATGTTGGGGGTTTGATGGAAACGCCAAGTTTTTTCATGACAGGAGATTACCAGGTTATATGCAAGAGATTCAGGTTCTCGCATTGGCCGGGCTTTTAGTTTTTGCCTACCTGCTGGGCGCTGTTCCCTTCGGCCTCATTCTGCTCCGGTGGGTTCGGTCCATTGATATCAGGCAGATCGGCTCCGGCAATATCGGCGCCAGCAATGCGCGCCGGGCGGGTGGTTGGTTTCTGGGGCTGGCCACACTCGTTCTGGACGGTTTGAAAGGGGCCGTGCCCGTGTGGCTCTCCGGCTTATTTTTTCCGGAATCAACCGGTATGCTCCATCCCCTTGCCATGATTGCAGCCACGCTCAGTGCTTTTTTCGGCAATTTGTTTCCCCTGTATCTAAAATTTAAAACCGGCGGCAAGGGGGTGGCCATTGCCGCCGGCTCTTTTGCCGTGATCTCCCCCCTGTCGCTTTTTGTTGCCGTAGGGGTATTTTTTCTTGTTGCCATCCTGACCAACCGGGTTTCCGCCGGCTCCCTTGCGGCCGCCGCAGCCCTCCCCCCGGCTATTTCACTGATCGAGCAATCATGGCTGTTCGGGGGATGTGCAACCGTGGTGGCGCTGCTGGTTTTCATTCGCCACAGAGAAAACATACGCCGCATTTTAGACGGCAATGAGCCCCCCATCAGGTAAACGCAATCGTTGCCAAGGCCGTTAATAGGCCGGCAAAAATAAAATGACTCTCCATTAAAAAACTCTGACGAAAACCGGGGGAGAACTCACCCTGCTCATGAAAGTATAGAAACACGAGCATCATGAGGGGGCATACCCCGATAACCCAGCCAGCAGCGGCTACCAGACCCAGGGCACTGCATCCCCATATAAAAACAGCCATTGCCGCCGCCAAAACTTTCAACAGCTTCATGGTCCGTTTTTCTCCCAATAAAATCGGAATGGTCTCCTTGCCGACAATCCGGCTGCCCTGCATGTCCAGAATATCAAAAAATGCCGTTTGAACGAATACCAGGGCACAGACCCAGATGAAAACAAAGCTGGTACTCATATGAATGGTGTTTTCGTGATACACGGCCGGCAGTATGACGGTCACAATTCCCCATGCCAGGGAAACCAGAACGGTTTTTGAAGCCGGAATGTCGCGGATTCGGGTTTTGCGCTGAGAAATAATTCCTCTGGGAACCAGTCGGGCATTGTAGACCAGCCCCAATCCGCCCATTAACAACAACAGAATGAAAAAACCGATTCCCATGGCGTATGCCATCAGAAGGACGGCAAGGCCTGCGCCAATGGTCAATCCAGCCAACCACCGCCGGTTGTTCTGGTAAAAGGCGGCCCGGTCCGGGTCGCTGTAGCGGTCCGAAGAAATATCAATGAGATTGTTGCAGGTATGCATGCACAGAATATAGAGAACCGCAATCAGAACATCAAATCCCCTTAACGGCAAATCCAAAAGCGTTATTGCCGCATAGGCAAGACATCCGGTTCCCATCGCCAGGTAAATATTGGAAAGCAGAAGGTATCTAAGGAGAAGAAAAATCCAGCGGCGAAAACTGTCCTCTTTTCGCTGCAATGAATTTTCAAGTGAGCGAAAAACCCGCTTGATGATCCAATTCGGCGTTGACGCCCCTGCCGTTATGGCAATATGGCGACAAGCCTCCAGGCGGCGAAGATCCAACTCATCATCGGTTTCAATTTGCTGGGCGGGTTTGCCGTTTGCAGCAGCAATTTCATAAAGTCGCCGGGTATTGCCGCTGTCATGGCCGCCCACAACAACAAAGGCATCCACCGAATCGGCCAGCGACTGAATCTCAGCCTGCCGGTTCTCGGTGGAGTCGCAAATGGTGCTAAATACCTTGTAATGAGGATTATTTTTGTCCGCCCAATCGCGGACCTGATCGAAAAATGACAAGTTTTGCGTGGTCTGGGCAACAATAATCGCCTTTTCAAAATCCGGCAGCGATTCCAGGGCATCCATGCTGTCCGCCGTATAGCCCTGAACGCCGGCAAATCCCAGCAGGCCCTTGACCTCGGGGTGCTGCCGGTCCCCGATGATAATCGATGCATAGCCGCCCCGGGCATGCTTGGCGATAATGGACTGGACCTTGATGACTCGCGGACAGGTGGCATCAATAATCTGGTACCCGGCATCGGCAAGCGCCTGCTGTTCCTGTGGCGGAACCCCGTGAGCCCGGATAATGACGATGCCCTCACCGGATTCAGGAATCTGCTCGAGCACAGAGATCCCTTTTTGTTCCAGAATGGAGAGAACCTGGGGGTTATGGATCAGGGGGCCATAAGTAAAAATGCGCGCGCGGCTTTTGTTGGATGCATCCAGTGCCATCTCCACCGCCCGCCGAACGCCCATGCAGAATCCGGCAGTTCTTGCAATCGTGATTTTCATTAATCCGGAGATTTTTGAAAAAAAACTTTATGATCCACCAAGGCCAGCGAGTGAATAATCGCTTTAACAAATTTCTGCTCGCCGAAAATATTGATTAACTTGTAACCGCCGTCTTCCGGTTCCACCGTATCCACGGCTTCCATGATCAGCTCCTGCTGGTCTCCATTGATCATGTAGGCACTGGCTTCACACATAATGCTTTCCCTCGCGTATTTGTTTATAACCGGCTGAAAACCGGCTTTAAATGCACTTCGATCAATTCATCGATTAAATGAGGCAACGGGATCGAAGCGGTCCCAATAATCTCTGCATTTTCCTGGGACAAGGGAATCAGATACTTTTTAGCCGGACACGCGGCCACGGCTTCAGCCATCCGGGCAGTGACTTCTCCCATCATGGCATTGGCCATGATAATGCCAACGGGACCGACGATCATATCCACCCGCAGGACTGTCTGCACGATGGCATTTTCCCCGGATGCCCCCCGGTTGGCGCGCGCTTTCAGCATCTGGGCGGTAGCTATGGCATTGGTGCCAAGGGCAATGATATCCACCTGTTCCTCAAAAAAATCACGCAGACGCTTGATCACGGTGGCCCCGATGCCTCCCCCCTGACCGTCAATAACGCAGATTTTGATCATCATCCTCCTGCTTCGGCGCTACCGGTTGATATTTTCGTATTGATTTTTTCCAAATCGACCAATAATTTCATTGCGCTGTGCTATCAAGGTCTTAGGGCACCTTGCTGCCGGCAGTCGTGAGCAAAGCCATCGGCTTTGTCATAACTATCAGAGCTTGCTGATTTTCCGCTGGTTTTTCCGCTTGCGCTTGGGCGGCTTTTTGCTAGGCCCCTTCTTGCGGGTATCCGGGCTCCAGCCCGAATCATCCTCGGCCTCCGGGGCAACCCCCTTGACAGCCATATATTCCGCCATTTCCAATTTTTTCTCAAACTCGAGCGCCCCGATGACAACGGCTCCCTGGGCGGCTGAAAAATCGACGATCTCCTGGTCCGAACTTACCACCAGGGCTTTTTCGTTTTCCCGGCGGGCCATTCGTTTGATTACAGCATCTGCGCTCTCCCCGTGACGCGAAAACCTTACCTTAATGCCTTTTTGCCGGTCCCTTTGGTCAAATGTCGAATATTGGGTGGCACCGTCAAAAACCACCGTTATCTGGTGTCCCTTGAGCCGCTTATATGCGGCCAGCCGATCCAGAAGGTGCTGCCGGCCGAGTTCCAGGTCCGTTTGATCAATCGGGGCCATCACGGCTGACTGCCGGATCAGGTTATAGCCGTCCACGATAATATGCAGACCCATCTTTATCAGCCTGAGAGATCCGTCTTCAAAAGATTCAGCAGCCGGTCCAAATCTTCATTATTGTAAAATTCAATCTCCACGCGGCCCTTCTTCCCCCGCCGCCGGATCTGCACCTTGGTGCCGAAGTGATGCGATAAATCTTCCTCAACACTGGAAAAATAAATATCCTCAGGCTGTTTCACGGGTTCGGGCCGGGGCTCGGCCTCGGCATTTAACCGCTGAACGAGCTTTTCCGTTTCTCTTACGGAAAGTCCCCCGGAGACAACACGGTTAAATGCCCTTCTCTGAATCTCTGGTGTTTCAGCCCCCAGGAGGGTACGGGCATGGCCCATGGACAATGCCTGATTTTTAATGGCCGCTTTGATTTCATCCGGCAGATGATTGAGCCGCAAAAAATTGGCCACTGCCGACCGGCTTTTGCCCACGCGCAGGGAAACGTTTTCCTGGGTCAGCTCAAACTCGGTCATCAGCCGCTGATAGGCTTCGGCCTCTTCCATGGGGTTGAGATTTTCCCGCTGAATATTCTCAATTATCGAGATCTCAATCAACTCCGCATTGGAAATATCCTTCAGGATCACGGGAACCTTATAAATGCCCGCCATTCTGGCAGCCCGCAGTCGGCGCTCTCCCGCAATCAATTCATAGCCGTCTCTTGCCTTTCTGACCAAAAGTGGCTGCAGCACCCCCTGCGTTTTTATCGAGCCAGCCAGATCCTGCATTTCCTGCTCGGCAAACTCCCGGCGCGGCTGGTAAGGGTTGGGATGAATCCTGTCGATGTCGCACTCGAAATAGTTGTCCCCCTGCTTTTCTCCGGACTCACCTATATCCGGAAACAGGGCGTCCAGGCCTTTTCCCAGTCCGCTCCGGCGATTTTTTTTGCGCAAGCTGCCGCTGTCATCGGTCTTAATTTTTTCGTCAGGCATTATCAATCCACCCCTGATGGTTATTTGCCACCCCGGTGGCCGTTGGTTATTTCGGCAGCCAGGGCTTTATAGCTGTGCGCCCCGGGGGATGAGGGATCATAGAAAACGATCGGTTTGCCGTAGCTCGGTGCTTCACTGAGCCGTACAGTCCGGGGAATCCGGGTTTTAAAAATCATATCCTTAAAATAAGTTTCCGCATTCTCCGCCACCTGGTTGGCCAGGTTGGTCCGGCGGTCAAACATGGTGAGCAGAATGCCTTCAATTTTTAAAGCCGTATTCATGCCCTGCTTGATCCGCTTAATCGTTTGCAAAAGTTGGCCCAGACCTTCCAGGGCATAAAATTCACTCTGCAGCGGAATCAATACGGTATCCGCGGCCACCATGGCGTTTAGAGTCAAAAGGCTCAAAGACGGCGGACAATCCAGTATGACATAATCATAGGCAGCAACACCGGGGGACAAAAAGGATTGGAGCACCTTTTCCCGCTGACCGTCGGCCATCATTTCCACCTCAAAACCGATCAGTTCCACCCGCGAGGGTATCATGGACAGATCCTTGACACCGGTATCCACGATAATATCGGAGATATCACTTTGACCGATCATGCCGTGATAGAGATTACGGTCAATGGACTGTTTGTCTATCCCAAGTCCGGTGGTGGCATTGGCCTGCGGATCACAGTCGACGAGCAGTGTTTTTTGAGCTGATACAGCCAGTGCGGCAGAAAGGTTGATCGCGGTCGTGGTTTTGCCGACACCACCTTTTTGGTTTGCGATACAAATGATATGTGTCATAATAAATGCCTTTTAACACAAAATTTACCGTTTGAAAAGCGCATTGACCTGCCCTATATTATATGTGGTTCTAAAACTGACTTTACCTGAGAGCATCACCATGCTTTATTTTCGAAAACCCATTGCCCTTTGCCTGGCGCTGGCCTTTTTGCTTACCGCTTCCCTGCCGGGTGAAGCCGCTGCGCTTACGATCCAGGAGGAGCAGCAACTGGCCGAGGAGTTTCTCCAGACCGTGCGCGAGCGCTACAAAATAATCAAGGATCCGGCTATTGCCGACTATGTCGACCACGTCGGCCAGCGCGTGGTGGCAGAACTGCCTCAGCAGGCGTTTGACTATCATTTCTATGTTATCGAGCAGGATGCCTATAATGCCTTTGCCGGCCCGGCCGGCCACATTTTCGTGTTCAGCGGGCTGCTTGAAGCCCTTTCCCATGAAGGCGAACTGGCTGCGCTTCTGGCCCATGAAATCGCCCACGCCTCCTGCCGGCATATATCGAAGATGATTGAATCCTCCAAAAAAACGAGCATCACAACCCTGGCGGGCATGATCGCCGGCATTCTGATCGGCCTGGGCGGGGCCTCTTCGGTGGGCAGCGCCATCGCCGTCGGTTCCATGGCAGCCGGAGAGTCCGCAACCCTTGCCTATACCCGGGAAAAAGAAATGCAGGCGGATCAGATTGGGCGCGAGTATCTGCAGCAGGCCGGTTATGATCTGCACAGCATGCTCTCGCTGTTAAAAACCATCAGGTCCCAGGAATGGTTTGACACGGAGCAAATACCAACCTACCTGCGAACGCATCCCGCAACCAAGGATCGGTTGACCTATCTGGCCACCACCCTGTCCAACCAACCCGCACCACCGCGTCAAAAGAACCATGCATTTGAACGCGCCCAAGTCCGTCTTACCGCTTTATACGGAAACTCGGGAAAAGCTCTGGCGCACTTTAAAGAAAAAATCCAATCTCAGCCGGATAACCCGATGGCCCATTACGGATACGGCCTTGCCCTGGGGCAAAACGGCAATAAAGAAGCCGCCATCAATCATATTCAAAAAGCTTATTCAGCCTTTCCGGAGGACCCTTTCATGGCAACGGACCTCGGCAGGCTCCATTTCCAAAGCGGGAGCTATGAAAAGGCGCTTTCCCTGCTCCAGCCAGCCGAACGCCAGTCCGCAGTCGGCCCGGAAGGCATGTACTACCTTGGCCGCACCCAGCTTGCGCTGGAACAGACAGCCGCCGCCGCCAGGACCTTTACCGATCTTGTCGAGGCTTACCCGGACTACCTGCGCGGCCTTTATTTTCTCGGGAAAAGCTATGCCGAACAAAATGATCCGGGGCAGGCGCATTACTACCTGGGCCTTTACCATAAACACAGAAAGGACCGGGAGAATGCGGCATATCATTTCAAGCAGGCCCTCAAAAAACTTGAGGACCCGGAAAAAAAACAAAAAATCAATCAACTGCTTAAAAATTCCAATTAACAGAGACCCGAGGCAAGACAAAATGATTTGAAAAGGCGGCGGTCAGGCCCTCAGCCTGCGGCGCGGATTTTTACACCATGCAAGCAGGCGGTATAATTTTTCAACAGCCGGTTAGACCTTGTCGAAACGGGAAAACTTCATGGTAAAATTGCCCCGGCCCTGGGAGGCGGACCGAAGGGCCGTTGAATAGCCAAACATCCTGGATAAGGGCACACTGGCAGAGATGACCTGAATCTCGCCCTTGGCTGAAATCGAGTCGATCTTGCCGCCCCGGGCGTTTAAATCCCCGATAACCTCCCCCATAAAATCCTCGGGAACAAAAATTTCAGCATCCATAATGGGCTCCAACAGATAAGGCTCGCCCTTCTGGAACGCCTCCCGGCACGCCATGGTCGCGCACACCTTGTAGCCCAACTCGGAGGACAGGGTTTCCTTGAAACTCCCGCCGGTCACCACCACCTCCACGTCCACCACCGGATAGCCCATCAACTCGCCATATTCCATGGCATCACCCACTCCCTGGGAAACGGCGGGAATAAACAGGTCCGGTATCATCTCCCCGGTGACCTCAGAGCGGAAGATGTTGCCCCTGCCCCGGGAAAGGGGCTTCACCGTCACTTCAACATTTGCATAGTGGCGATTGCCTGCAATTTCACGGTCAAATTCAGCTGAAGCGGTCGCCTGCCGGGCAAGGGATTCCCTGTAAACCACCTGGGGTTTGCCCACGTTGACGTTGGTGTTGTATTCACGCTTCATCCGGCTGATGATAATATCAAGATGGAGCTCCCCCATGCCGGACAATATGGTCTGACCGGTGTCTTCATCCTGCTTGACGTGAAGGGTCGGATCCTCATCCATCAGCTTGGTCAGCACGTGGTCCAGTTTATCCTGATCATCATGGGTCTTGGGCTCCACGGATACAGATATGACGGGCTTGTAATATTCAATGGCTTCAAGCAGCACCGGCGCGTCTGAATCACAGAGGGTCTGGCCGGTGCCGGCATCCTTTAGCCCCACCACGCCGACAATGCTGCCCGGCCCGGCATCATCGAGCCGTTCCCGTTTGTTGGCGTGCATTCGAAGAATCCGGGAAATCTTTTCCTTGCGCTTCAGGGTGGGATTGTAAACCTCGCCACCAGCCTTCAAATGGCCGCTGTAGACGCGGACAAACGAGAGTTTGCGGCCCTCAAACATGGAAATCTTGAAAATCAGGGCCACGAGGGGGGCCTTGTCCTTGGCGGTAAACGAAAGCGTTTCCTCCGTATCCGGATGGATGCCTTCAATGGGCGGCGCCTCCACCGGGCTGGGCAGAAAACTGATCACCGCATCCAGAAGGGGTTGAATGCCCCTGTTGCGAAGGGCTGCACCACATAAAACCGGTACAAGCGATAGATTCAAGGTGCCCCGGCGGATGGCTTGCACCAAATCAGGGGTCTCAATGGGACGTTCTTCGAGAAACGCCTCCATGATCGCATCATCGGTCTCAGCTACCTGCTCGACCAACTTCTCCCTGTAAGCATTTGCGGTGTCAAGGTAATCCGGATCAATAGCTGTAGTTTTGATCGGTTCCCTGGGCTCACTGGTTTCCCATAGGAGCTGCTGCATATGCAACAGGTCAATCACCCCGCAGAACGTGTCTTCGCTTCCCACCGGCAACTGCAGGATCAGGGGATTGGCATTGAGCCGCTCCCGGATCATCTCCACAACACGGAAAAAATCCGCTCCCACGCGGTCCATCTTGTTGATAAAAGCGAGCTTTGGAACCATATACTTATCCGCCTGATGCCAGACGGTCTCCGACTGGGGCTCCACCCCCCCAACCGCACAGAACACACCGACAGCCCCATCAAGGACCCGCAGGGAGCGCTCCACTTCAATGGTAAAATCGACATGACCGGGGGTGTCAATAATCTGGATTTCACAATCTTTCCATTGGCAGGCGGTCACGGCTGATGTAATTGTAATGCCCCGTTCCTGTTCATCAGGCATCCAATCCATTACCGCCTCCCCGTTGTGAACCTCCCCTATCTTGTGGGAACGGCCGCTAAAGAACAACACCCGCTCGGTCACCGTGGTCTTGCCCGCATCAATATGCGCAATTATTCCGATATTTCTAATTTTATCAATTTTTCTGATATCTTTCATCGCACCAACAACATATCTGCTTTTAATGGAAACCGGGTATCCATGTGACCGGCCAGAGTTTCCGTTTCCTGCCCTTCAATGAGCAGTTTTACCCGGTCCACAGCGGAAACATTCAATACCAGCGTATTGACAATCGAATAAACCGTCATCAGTTCCGTCCGTATGCCGCCCGGATGCTTATCGGCAATCGGGGCGGTAAAGTCAAGGTAGGCAACCCCTTCGTCTGTGACATACACTGCCCGAAGCGCAGTGCCTTGCGGCAGGGTCCGGACGAGGCCCTCCCCCCTTGGCCCGCTTAAAAGTTCCTCAACAATGTGCCGACAATACGTCTGCACCGGCTGCTTTTCCCTGATTCGGCGAACCTCACTGATCAGGTAATCGTTTTCTTTATCCACAAAATATAAATAAACCGGGAAATCCTCAACGCCGGATTCCTCAAGGATTTGATCCAGTCCGGGCTTTTGGCTGCCGCTTTGCTCCTGAGGGAAACCAGGGCCACCGACTGCAACTGCCGCACAAAGGATTAAGAAAATAATCAGCAGTCTCCTGCCTGGCAAGCGGCAAACCGACGCGGCATTTTTCTTGTGGTTGTCTGTCAGCAACGGTTTAACCCGGCCTTTCGGTAAAAAACCCTGATGGCTTCGTTAAAAGACTAAATCTGCCTTGCGAAGCATGCTCTGGAATTTGAGCGGCACCTCATACCTTAAACGGGGCTTGACCTTGACCCTGCTCTTTTGCCATCCAAACCCGGATTTTTACGAAACCATCAATCTTGCAGTGGTTTTCCGATCATATTGCGTGCCCATACTAGGGTGCCCGGAAACTAAATTGGTTCAATTTAGGCCAGCAAGGGGGCCGCTGTCAATTGCATAAACATCCCGGCGGCAAAATTTGTATTGATTCCTTGAAGTCCGGCCGCCTGCCGGCGGACGCGCGGGGTTCGGGGCAAAGGCGGTTTGACCGCGGTTATTTAAGCTTATGGGTATATGCCCATAAGTTGCTCCAATTAATCAAAATCCCGATTTTCAAAAAAGAATTGGCAAAAACATACATTAACTTTGCTTGACTTTCCCAAATCATCCATGTCATATATTTAATCTTTTATGTTTTTGATTTTTTGTCATTATTTTTATAGGTTAGCAAATAATTGCCCTTCAGGTAAAGGGCATCCAAAAAGTTCAACCGTGGCGTTGGCCGGTCAGATTTCAGGTCACCGGGCAAGGCCGCTGAACATGTACTCAGGAGGACTCCCTCATGATCGTTGCTAAACGGAAACCATTTACAGAAATTACCAGCTTGATTCAGGGCTACCATAAAATCCTGGTCGTGGGATGCGGCACCTGTGTCGCTGTCTGCCTGGCTGGCGGGGAAAAAGAGGTCGGTGTACTTGCCGCTGAACTCAAGCTGGGCCAGAAATCCCAAACCGAGCCCGCAGCCTTTGGCGAAGCCACGGTGCAGCGTCAGTGCGACCAGGAATTTCTGGAAGAACTCGACACGCTCGTTCCAGAATATGACGCCCTGCTCTCAATGGCATGCGGTGCCGGGATTCAGTTTTTAGCGGAACGATTTCCGGACACCCCGGTGTTTCCGGCGGTGGACACCGTCTTTATCGGGGTAAACAAGGATATCGGGTGGTATGAAGAACGCTGCAAAGCCTGCGGCAGTTGCGTTCTGGGCATGACCGCCGGAATCTGTCCGGTTACCATGTGCGCTAAAAGCCTTTTTAACGGGCCTTGCGGCGGAACCAACGAAGCCAGCTGCGAGATTAACGCGGATCAACCCTGTGCATGGCATATGATTTACGAAAGGCTGGCCAGACAGGGGCGGCTTGATAAAATCATCGAAATCTGCCCGGCAAATGACTGGCGCAACCAGAAACCCCAAACATTGATTCAACCGGGTTATGAGCAGCGTCACGAATCAGCGGAATAACTCGCGGATCGGCGACTGCCCCCAGCAATAAAAAGGAAATTGACATGAAATCAGGAAGTAAACTGGAAAGAGTACTGAAAGCCGGGCACTTCGCGTTTACCGGAGAGCTTGGCCCCCCACGCGGGGCAAATATCGAGGCCATTCAAAAAAAAGCCGCGCCCTTAAAAGGGGTGGTGGATTCGGTCAATATTACCGACAACCAGACCGCCGTGGTGCGCATGTCGAGTTGGGCCGCCAGTCTACTGGCAATTCAGGAAGGACTGGAACCGAACTACCAGATGGTATGCCGGGACCGAAACCGCCTGGCCATGCAGGCTGATATCCTTGGCGCTTATGCCCTCGGCATCCGCAATATGCTCTGCCTGTCCGGCGATCACCAGCAGTTCGGTGATCACCCGCAGTGCAAGGGGGTTTTTGACATTGACTCCATGCAATTGATCCAGGCAGCCAAAAACATGCGGGATGAAGGCAAATTTATAAACGGCCAGGAAATCGACGAACCGCCCCGGATGTTTATCGGGGCAGCGGCCAATCCCTTTGCCGAGCCATTTGAATGGCGTGTTTACCGACTCGCCAAAAAAATCAATGCCGGAGCGGATTTCATTCAGACCCAATGCATCTATAATATGGAGCGGATGCGGGAATGGGTCAAACGGGCGAGGGACATGGGCCTGACCGAAAAAGTCTATATCCTGGCCGGCATTACTCCCATGAAAAGCCTTGGTATGGCACGGTATATGAAAAGCAAAGTCCCTGGAATGGATGTTCCGGATGAGATTATTGCCAGACTCAAAGGGGTTGAAAAGAAAAAACAGTCAAAAGAAGGCATTGAAATCGCCTGCGAACAAATTCAGGAATTCAAGGAAATGGAAGGCATTGCCGGCATTCATCTCATGGCCATCGAATGGGAGCATCGGGTTCCGGAAATCGCCGAACAGGCCGGCATGCTGCCCAGACCTGAAGTATAGACGGCAACCTATTCCATCCGCGACTCATGGATTGATATTTCGATCCAAAAAAGCAGCCGCCAGTTCAAAAAGGAGAATTCGACAAACAATGGAAGCAAAGCATGTGATGATCATGGGTGCGGGGATCGCCGGGATGACTGCGGCCAGAGACCTGGCCGGGCTCGGGGTCAACGTCCATTTGATCGAAAAAAGTGGTTTTATGGGCGGCTATGCGATTAGCTACACCTGTAAAGCCACCACGGAATGTCTCCAATGCGGCGCCTGCGCCGTTGAGAGAGTCCTCAAGGAGGTCTCTGAAACGCCTGAAATCAAGGTCCATCTCTCAACGACGGTCGAGGCCGTGTCCCATGACAACAACCGGATCAGTGCGCAACTCAAAAAAGGCCCTTTTTTCATCGATCCGCAAAAATGCACCAACTGCGGCCGCTGCTATGAAAAAGCACCGGAAAAAACGGCTGTTTTGCGCAGTTATTCAAAAAACAACCATCCCTTATACGCCCTTACCGCCGAAAGCATTGAGAACCATCGGGACTTTTTCGCTTCTGTCTGCCCGGAAGAGGCCATACAGCCGAATGCCGGCGTGACCTCAGAAACCCTGGAGGCAGACGCAATAGTTATCGCCACGGGCTTCGAGCCCTTTGACCCGAACAAAAAGCCCACCTACAGATATTGCGATTATCCGAATGTTATCAGCGGACTGGACATGGAGCGCATCAAACGCGACCATGGTGCCCTGGTTAGGCCTTCAGACGGCAAACCACCGGAAAAAATCGCATTCATCCAGTGTGTCGGCAGCCGGGATGAACGACTGGGCAATCTCTGGTGCTCCCGGGTCTGCTGCCCGTATGCACTCCGGTCGGCGCAATCGGTAAAAAACAAATCGCCTGAAATGGATATCACAATTTTTTATATGGATATTCAAAATACCGGTAAAAACTTCCCCGTCTTCTATCAGGCCTGCAAATCCGATTTCCGGTTTGTCCGCAGCATTCCGGTGGATATTTTCCCGGAACCGGATGACCGCCTGAGACTTCGGGTACTGGATGAAACCGCTGGTGAGACGTTAATGGAAACCTTCGACCTGGTCGTACTTTCCATCGGCATTATGCCCAATCCGGAGAATCCGGCCATTTCAGAGCTTTTCGGCATCGAGCTGGATGCGGATGGATTTCTCGCCAAAACGGACGCTCTTAATCAAACGTTAACTTCACACAACGGCATTTTTCTTGCCGGCACGGTCAGCGGACCGAATACCATCGCCGGCTCCATGGCGCAGGCCGGCCAGGCAGCCGGTGAAGTCCTGAAATATCTGGGGGTGACCCAATGACTACAGCAGTTAATGCCCGAAAAATGGAAAAAATCTCTATTGCCACCGAGGTGTTGGTCATTGGCGGGGGCTACACCGGCTTGAAAGCCGCCGCCGCTATTGCTGAAACCGGATACCCTGTAATTCTTGCAGACCCGCAAAACGCCGCCGAATCCAACAACCCGTTCTTGATAGGCATCCCAGCAGATTGTCAAAGCCAGCTCAACAACCTTAAAGAATCGATCCACGCAAACAAGCGGATTGAATTTCTGCCAAACACCGGTATAACGGCAGTAACCGGTGTGACCGGGGACTTTACCATCCGAATGACAAGCAACGGCGCAGCACTGGAAAAAAAGGTCGGCGCCGTGGTGGTGGCAACGGATATCGAATCCACACCACTGAACCAAATATACGGTCTTCCGCTATCCGATAAGGTGGTCTCTCTCTCGGAACTTGAACAAAAGATGGGATCCCCTGAGTTCATCAAGAAAATCAGCACCGAGAATCCAACGATCGCCTTTCTGGTGGGCTTTGCCCAGGAAGGCAGCCCCTTATTGATGAAACGGGTACTCGACAGCGTCATTAAAATCAATGAAGCCAGCAGCAGTGCGTCGACCTATGTCTACATCAACGATATCAAAGTGGCCGGCGACAACCTGGAACGACTCTATAAAGCCGCCCGGGACAAAGGAACCATCTACTTCAAACTGAACCAACCGCCAAGCATCGAACCGCAAACCGAAGGCCCGGTGCTAACCTTTCATGACCCCGTTATTCGCAGCGATATCGAGCTTTCCCCCGATATTCTGGTTATTGAAGAAGCCATGATTGCCAACCAGATCAACCCCCGGCTCGCCGAATGCCTCCGGATTGATATGGGGCCCATGGGATTTCTCCAAACAGACAACGTCCACCGGTTTCCGATCGACTCAAACCGCGAAGGCATTTACGTGATCGGCGCCTCACGCGACATTCAGAGCATTTCAGAAGCCTGGACGGATGTGGAAAACACGACCAGGCGAATCCAACATCTGCTGGGCGACGGCACCCGGAAGGTGCCCGGGTTCCGGGCTGAAGTGGACCGGGAAAAATGCGTGACCTGCCTGACCTGCTATCGCTGCTGTCCCCACGGAGCAATTTACTGGGATGACAAGGCCGTGATCTCGCCGGTTGCCTGCCAGGCCTGCGGCATATGCGCCAGTGAGTGCCCGCAGGAAGCTATCCAGCTCACCGGTTTTGGGGATGATGACATGCTCACCCAAATCCGGACGGCCTTATCGGGGGTGAAACAGGGCGCTTCGAAAATCCTGGCCTTCTGCTGCGAGAATTCATCCTACGAGGCCGGCAAGGCAGCCGCCCTGTTTCACTCCCCCCTGCCTGAAGGGCTGCGGATGATACAGGTTCCGTGCGCCGGGAAAGTGGACATTCACTATATACTGACCGCACTTATCGAGGGAGCGGACGGAGTTCTGGTAATGGCCTGCCATGCCGGCAACTGCAAATCCGAGACCGGTACCACCTTTGCCCGCTGGCGGGTTGACAACGCCTACCGGATGATAGAGGAGGTGGGCCTGGATAAAAACCGGCTGCAATTTGTCACCCTGGCATCCAATATGGCACAAGATTTTTCTAAAATTGCCATTGAAATGGAAGATCGAATCAGATAAAAAGGCCATTGACCTTTTTCATTAATATGAGTAGAGTATGGGGCGTTTAAAATTACGCTGCAAACTGTAATGCACATACAATCCCCATCATACGAATAATTGGAGGGAAAACCATATGGGAGAAGCTGCAATCAAACTCGGCGGTAAAAAACAAAGCACCTTCATGGACAAGGTGAAGGAGATCCTGCCGGAAGGGGGCAATTTAAATCTCTGCCTGACCTGCGGGGCCTGTTCCTCTGGGTGCCCGGCCACCGGCCTGGAAGGAATGGACCCACGAAAATTTCTTCGCATGGCAGCACTCGGTCTTGACGAAGAAATAACCAGCACCCCCTGGGTCTGGCAGTGCACCATGTGTCAGCGCTGCATCTACGTCTGCCCTATGAAAATCGACATTCCCCGGCTTGTCTTTTTCGCACGGCAGAGCTGGCCTCGGGAAGAGCGGCCCAAAGGCATTTTAGGCTCTTGCGACATGGCGCTTCGAAATGATTCCTGCAGCGCCATGGGCGCATCCCCGGAGGATTTTGAATTTGTCGTAGAAGATATTCTCGAGGAATACCGGGAAGCCCAGCCGGAATTCAAAGACATGGAAGCGCCTGTCGACAAACAGGGCGCGGAATTTTTTCTGAACCAGAATTCACGGGAGCCGGTCACCGAGCCTGATGAACTGGTGCCGCTCTGGAAGATCCTTCACAAGGCGGGCATCAACTGGACTTACGGCAGCAAGGGATGGGGCGGTGAAAATTACTGCATGTTCCTTGCCGACGATGACGGCTGGAAGCACATTGTTGAAACATCGGTCAACCAGGCAAAGGAGTTGGGGTGCAAGACATACCTCAACACCGAATGAGGGCACGTCACCTTTGCAGTCCTGGAAGGACTGAGAAAATACAACATTGACAAGGGCGACCTTGAAATTGCGACCATCTATCAATATTATGCCAAATGGATACGGGAAGGCCGGCTCGAGGTCAACTCGGACTGGAACAAGGATCTGAAGGTCAAGTTTACCGTACAGGATCCCTGCCAGATTATCCGAAAATCCTATGGGGATGCAGCCGCGGACGATATCCGCTATGTCATCAAGGCGGTTGTGGGGGAAGAAAATTTTATTGAAATGACCCCGAACAAATCCAATAACTTCTGCTGCGGCGGCGGCGGCGGATTCCTCCAATCCGGCTATCAGGAGGAACGGCGGCAGTACGGAAAGATTAAATACGACCAGATCACGGCAACCGAGGCGGATTACTGCATCACCGCCTGCCATAACTGCCATGCCCAGATCCATGATCTCTCGGAACATTTTGAGGGAGATTTCCACGCTGTCCACCTGTGGACCCTGATCTGCCTTTCCCTGGGGATACTGGGGCCGAATGAGCGGGAATACCTGGGTGAGGACTTGAAAGAAGTCAACGTATTCCATCCGGAACAGGAAGAAATGTAGGCTTTTGCCCGCCTGTACCGTAAAATGAATAAAAAAAGGGCATCCGCCGGGCAAGGCGCGATGCCCTTTTTAAATTGAGGCCTGGGGCCATGAAACAGCCGCTGCCGATCAGAGGGGCCCAAAAATCGGTCTTATTTATTGCCTTGCTTTACCTGGGCATTTATATCCCGCTGGCCGGGGTCACCTATTTCCCTTTCTGGTATGAAACCAATTGCAGTTTTCACAACGGCTGCCAGCGCTTCGGCGAAGAAAAGGCGGTTCAGCGGATTCACGAACTGACCGCTTTCATGCGCCATACCGGCGAATTAATCCACGAGGACTGGACCCAAAAAGAAAAATGGCATCTGGCGGAAGTCCGGCTGATTTTTGACAAACTCTTCTTCGCCGCCCTGGGCGCCATCCTGGTCTGCCTCCTTTTGTTTCACCGTGACGGCCTGCGGCAATCCAGCATGGCCAACATGGTCCTGATTGCCTGCTGCGCCGGAATCCTTCCCTTTTTCGACTACTTCTGGAAAGACATCTTCCACGAATACTTGTTTGACAATACCTTCTGGAAAAACAATGCCGCTGATGTGTCCTACTACATCATGCCCCGGATCTTCTTTAAATACACAATGATGCTCATCATTGCCGCTGCCATGATGCTGAACACCACAGTTTTCCTGCTAACGCGGAGCAAAGGGAAAAGCGGGCCGCAAGGCCGCTGAATCCAGCGCCCCTATAGTAGCAGGGACACACCGGGCTTTAGGTAAAGGGAAAACCCGTAGGACCGGGCGCTGCCATGCCCGGACCGTTATTTGCTCACTCCTTCCAGGGCTCAAACAACGCCTCGCCGTCCACAACCCGGTACACGGGGCGGGTTTCATCGGCCAGCGCCGCATAACCGATACAGGCGGCACCCGTGGGCAGGGGATGCAGATAAAAACTTTGGTCTTTTATGCGCACCGGTGAAGACAGGACATTGAACTCATCCGGGGGGAAAAAGAAACCGGTCCCCATGGCCTTGAGTACGGCCTCTTTTCGGGTCCAGAGGGTAAAAAAAAGGGTCCGGGGCGCTTGGGCTGCATTCATGGCCTGGATTTCTTCCCGGGTGAATACCCGTGAGAAATCATTTAAAGGCAGCTCACCCACCGACTCGGCATCAACGCCGATAAGGGGCTCCGCAATGCCGCAAATTGCCAGGGAGCCGGTGTGGGAAATGCTGAACACCGGTCTTTGAGGCAAAAAAGGACGTCCATTGGCTCCGGCGTGCTGCCAACCGGCCAGGTCGGTTGAAAAACCCAGACATCCAAGACCATAGCGCAGCAGGAGCTTGCCTGCCAGACTGCGGCAGCGGTCTTCATGGCGGCAATAACGCCGGATTTCCGCCTGCATTTGGGGGGGCAAAAGGGCCATGCCCCTTGATATCCAGGCTACCGGCCATGACAGCAAATGTGAGCAGGCAAAAATATGAGGGGTAAAAGACTTCATTTTGAGCCGCAATCCAGGGTTTTTACAATGTGCCGGCACACCGGTTCCGGATTTTCAAACAGATGAAAATGCCCCCCCTCAAAGCAGACCCGGCAGAAACCGGCACTGCTGTAAGCAGCCCAGGCGTCCATACTCCCCGAAGGGATTGAGGGGTCCGCTTTCCCGTAAATCGCGCTGATAGGGACAGGCAGGGAAGCCGGGAAGAGGGGCACGCTCCAGTTCTCCACGGCGGCAAAATCGGCACGGAGTATGGGAAGAAAAAATTCAAGGGCTGAGGAATCCCGTGTAATTTCGCGGGGCAACCCACCGTAGAGATTCATGCCCCGGATAAAATCCCGGTCATTGCATTCAGCCAGATCGGGATGTAGCCGGGGGACGCAGGGCGGCTGTCGCGCAGAAACAAAAAGATGGATAGGCGAATTCCCCTGTTCACAGAGAATTCGGGCCATAATCCAGGCAACAAGAGCGCCCATACTGTGGCCAAAAAGACTGAAGGTTTCGTCTGGCTTGAAAAAGAGGGAAGCCAGAAGGTCCTGGGCAATTTCTTCTGCATTGTAGCACAAGGGCTCGGCCACCCGCCTGCCATGACCGGGATAATCCATGGCAATAAGCTCGATTGACGAGGGCAGGCATTGCTGTACTGCAGAATAAACATAGGCACTGCCGCCGGCATGAGGCAGACAGACCAGCTTGTGGGATGAGCGGGACTTTTCATGGTTTTCCATATGCTTTGCTTTTTCAATTTCTTGTATTTTTTTTATAAGATGGCACCGAATTTGACAGCGGACTCAGGCGGCAGCTTGTGCTAGGGCCCCCCGTCAAAAAAAAGCTGCCGGGCGGCGCTTTCTTAATGCTCCCATTAACACGATTTCCCCGATAATTCAAAGAACGTATTAGCCTGCCCTGATGGCTAAGCAAAGATCAAGCACCGCCTGTTTACCGGAAACTTTAAGAATGCAGCGTTTCACAAAAAAAAAGTAGGGATCGCGCCAATGGCATGCTTGTTGCTAATAAACTTGTGAAGGAAATTGAGGAACAAAAATCCTAACCCGGCCCGGATGGATGCCGCATACGCGACGGGCGGCGCCTTTGGTTTACCATTGCCAAAGGCGCCCCCCCGGCGGAGATGTCATTAAACCGACACAACAACCGAATAGGTGTCGACTTTTTGGCCGTGTTGGCCTGCACCTGATGCTCCGGGCCACTTTTTGAACTGATTTAAAAGGGGTTTTGCACATCCCAGGCATTTTTTAATAGCCGCCCGGGATTGAGGGCAAGACAAAAACCGCTATTTTGATTTTTGGATAATAGCAAAAAAACAAAAAGCAGAAAATCCGACACACGGGACAATACTTCCGGCAGACTATTTAAAAACCCAGCCCGGAAAACTATTTTAGTGTAAAAAAAATGATTAAACGAATCCTTCGGGATGCTAATAAAAATGCATATTTTAGTTGCTGTGCCATAAAAAAAAAGGTAAAGTTTACTTCCAAACGGGGCTGGATTGCCTTGTCTTCTTTTGAGGCGCCCGGTTTGATACGGCAACTTGCCTTTACTAATGAGAGACATTTTTAAAACCAGGAAAAAATAAGGAGGTCCGGCTATGAGCAGTGAAAAAACCAAGACAACGCAGCAAACCAAAACGGAAAACGTGGAGCCGGAAAGCGTGGAAGCGGACCCGGAAGCCCGAATTGCCCAAGCACGGGAGATGATTCACAAACGCGTAGTGGCTGCTGCAGGCGTTGGCCTCGTGCCTATCCCGATTGTCGACCTGGCCGGACTTACGGGGATTCAATTGGAAATGCTCTCCCGCCTTTCCAAGATGTACGACATCCCTTTTCGAAAGGATGTGGGCAAGTCATTAATTGGATCCTTATTAGGCAGTGCACTGCCCGTATGGGCACTTCCCCCTGCCGCCTCCCTGATCAAGGCCATCCCCCTCATCGGCCAGACGACAGGCGCTGTTTCCATGAGCATCCTGGGTGGTGCGGCAACCTATGCCATCGGCCAGGTATTTTTGCAGCATTTTGAATCAGGCGGCACCTTCCTTGATTTTTACCCGGAAAGCGTCAAGGAGTATTTTGCAGAGCAGTTCAAAAAAGGCGAAAAAGTAGCGTCGGAAACTACGGGCTCCACGGGCGGCTCCAGTAACAAGTGATCGATAATGCAAAAAAAATGCTGTCTGCATGCGAGCAGACAGCATTTTTTTTGCTTATACAGTTTTTAAGGGCTCTTGTACATGGCCATAATCCAAAACCACTCCGGCCAGTCGAAAAGTGCATCAGACCCCTCCGAACAATCGGGAACGCCTTTTTCAGACACGGGTAAAATCGCTTTTGTTTTTTCCGGCCTGGGCCATTTCTCTCACGGGTTATCGGCCTTTGAAGTCTTGCAGGGGATCCCATTTTTCAGGTCGTTTACAAACCCATTGACGACGACCATGGGGGGGGTGTCCCCAAAGAATCATACGGAGGCCTTGCTTGGGCATCGGGTCTGCACCATTTTACAGTATGGCCTGGCGGCTCTGCTCGTGGAAATGGGCCTGAAGCCCCATGGGGTAATCGGCCACAGCGCCGGTGAAGTTGCAGCTGCGCTAACCGCTGGGCTGATTACCGAGACAGACGCCGCCCGGCTGGTTCATGCACATGAAGCGGTGATGGCAAAATCACTGGGAAAGGGACGCATGCTGGTGGCGGGACTGAACCCGGAATCGGCGGCGTCGGAAATCGCGGGAAATGCCGAAATCTGGTTGAGTGTTACAAACAGTCCGAAATCAGTTGTGTTTACAGGGGGGCAAGCCACCGATAAACCGGGTGCAATAAACGATCTGGAAAAAAAGCTTGCCGCCGCGGGCGTTTTTATCCACCGGCTGATCCCGGAAATCCCCTTCCACAGCCCGCTTTTGGATCCTTTTATGCCGGATTTCCAAAAAAGCCTGGAAACCCTGCAGCCCCGACCCGGAGAGATTGCCTGCTGGTCATCCCTGCTTTCGGGGCCCCTGAAAGGCGAAGAGGCGACACCGGCATTCTGGGCCCGCCATATTAGCCAGCCCGTTGCCTTTGCCGCCTGCTTTGACGCCATGATTGCGGCGG
>P_1C_Sed_2_UnCtyDRAFT_1000022_pt1 | contig 39691 bp, 24 predicted proteins | sample Pon1CUnioCityCA_4_FD_10229 | JGI IMG/M metagenome (IMG submission 10229) | reverse complement strand
GAATCAGTCGATTTAGATTCTACTGTGTTCGATCTTTCCGTAAAAAAAGATTCAGTTTATTTTACACAGCATGTAGGATCCATATCAGACGATGCACAATTTGATATGACTCTGAAATCTAATGTTTCAGATTCGGTAATTGCTGTATCAGTAGAAGAATTCTTTGTGGGTAATGAGTTATATGCATGGGTAAACGAGTATACCCCACAAGTACGTTATTACCGAAACGGGGAAGTGGATTTTAATCAATTCAGTTTTCAGAATCGGAATGAATATTTTAGCCTGCAGGGCAGGTTAAGTACCAACAGAAGTGATTCTCTGACATATACGTTGCGTGACATAAACCTGCAGCGAATTTCGGATCTTATTAAAGGTAGAATTGATTTTGCCGGAATATTAAACGGCACATTGGTTACAAAATCACTTACGAGTCAGCCTACTATTCAGGGTGATCTGGATTTGAATAGATTTCGAATGAATGACCGTATAATTGGCGATGTGCGTTTTGACAGCAAGTATAATCCCAAACAAAAACGGTTTGATACTCGTATTGATATTCTAACTGACAGTACGAAATACGAGGACTATCTTGAATCAAATGATGGGGTAGGGCAGGACATACGATTGGATGGATATTTTGTAACACCGAATCCAGAAGTTCGCCAAGACACGGTATATCATTTTGATGCAAATTTTGATCAAGTTGATCTATGGTTCTTGGCGGTAATTGCTGATAATGTTTTTGCTGAGGTAGAGGGACAGGCAACAGGATCGGGTTATATTACCGGCAATTTAGAGGATTATGATTTCGGTTCTCAATTTAATACCCAGAATGTATTTGCCCGGCCAGAGTTTTTAAATACCAACTACTTTTTGAGTGGGCCGGTACAGTTTAATAAAAGTGAAGGAGTGATTCTTGATTCACTCAGTGTTATGGATACCAAAGGTGGTACGGGGACCATCTGGGGAACTGTGGATCTTAATGACTTTGATCCCATTACTTATCTTGATCTCTCATTGGATATGAATCGTTTGCAGTTTCTTAATAATAAGATGGATCCGGATGTGCCATTTTATGGCAATGTATCGGGTACGGGGCTTGTCAGGCTTTCAGGTTCCAATACTGATATGTACATGCGCACGGAAAATCCCGTGCAGGTTTCCAGCAATTCCGAAGTTTCCATTCCGCTGCTTGAGGAGACTGAGCTGCAAGAAAGTGGTAAATTTATCCGGTTTGTTGATTCTTTTGATGAGGTGTATAAAAAGTCAAAACCTGCTGTTGAACGCGTCGATCAGGAATCAGAAAGGACGGAGGAGGCATTAGAGCAAGCCCTCGAAGAGATGACATTTATGGAGCGTTTTGATTTGGATCTTCGCTTTAATGCATCGGAAAATTTAAGTGTTAATCTTATTTTTGATCCTGTCATAGGGGATGTGCTTACCGCACAGGGAACCGGCCAACTTCGTATCACTATGCAGGACCAAGACGTACAAATGTTTGGACAATACAATATAAATGGTGGTAATTATCAGTTTGTAACAGGTGAAATTATTAGTCGTCGTCTTGAGTTGGAGTCCGGAGGTACAATCATCTGGGAAGGTCCCCCAGATAATGCCCGACTGGATATTAGCGCGGTTTACAATGCGCGGCCCAATGTCTCAACATTGCTAAGCGAGGATGGGTTAAGCGATCAAAATGAAAATGGGAGTCAACAGGTACCGGTAGATCTTATCGTAGAAATTAACGGAACGCTTAATAGTGTTGAAAATAATTACTATTTTAGGCTCCCTTCTACGATGGAGCTTTCCTCAAATTCAACTTTGCAATATACAATCAATCAAATCAACCGAGACGAGCAGCAAAAATTGCTGCAAGCCACCAGTATACTTTTTACAGGGCAGTTTATCCCCACACAAGGGATGGGGAGCGGAACGGCTACGTTAAGTCAGAATTTGACGCGTGGATCTACCTATGTTAATCCGTTCTTGTCCAACCAGGTGAGTTCGCTACTGTCTAATCAAATAAATACGTTACTAAATAGTGATGTAAGTCGGCTGGATATTGATTTTAATTTAAATGCTTATAATGAAGTAGACTTGGGTATTGCTTTGCGATTATATAACGATCGGTTGATTTTCCGTCGTGAAGGACAAATAACTGGAAGTGGATCACAAAGTACACCGGGCGATCGTATTGGCGATCTAAATGCCACATATCGTATTAGAAAAGGATTATCATTGACGGCATTTCACCGACAAGATCAGGTCTTGGGTAATCTGCAATCAAGTCCCCAAGCCGGTGATGTAACACCATACATAGATGGGTTAGGGATTGAATCGCAAGTTCAGTTTAATACCTGGCGCGAATTATTAAATAGAATTAAGAGAATCTTTGGTTTGAATAAAGATTCCGAAAACAGTGAATAGTAAATTTGTGTTGCACAAATATGAGCAACACATGAATGAAATAAGAATTTTTATAACGTTTTACTCAAATAATTAATGAAGAAAAGTAAGAAAGAAACATTTGAAGATATTATTCTCGATATTCTGCAGAACAATCCGGAGGCACATCTGCCTTTTGATGTCTTGCAGAATATTTTGCAAGTAGAGAACAAGAAAGATAATCAGCGGCTTAAAGATGCCATTAATAGTCTGTACGACCGTAATTTAATTGTTAAACGGAAGGGAGGGGCTATACAGCTTTCACCCAATGGCAGTGACAGTGAAAAGAAAGATCGGAATGTCGTAGTAGGGAAAATGGATATCAGCCGCCGAGGTACTGGGTATTTGATTGCGGAAGGATTTAATGAGGATATCCGTGTGCCATCTAAGCATCTTGGTACTGCCCTGCAAGATGACACGGTTAAAGTAAAGCTCTTGGGAAAAAAAGGCAGGAAAAGTCGTCAGGAAGGAAAGGTTGTTGAAGTTGTAGAACGAGGCCGAAGTATCTTTGTGGGGATACTTAAAAAACAGGGTAAACAGAATTATTTAATTGAACCCGATGAAAAATCGGCCCATACCGATTTCTTTGTGCTACCCAATAATATTGGGGAAGCTCAACCCGGTGAAAAGGTAGTTTTTGAACTGGTAGACTGGGTACATCCAAAATCATTGCCTGAAGCGAGTATCGTGGAAGTACTTGGTGAAGAGGGAACGAATGACGCCAACGTGCTTTCAATATTGGCAGAAAATCAAATTAAGGCCGGATTCCCCGGAGAAGTTGAAGAATATGCAGAGGATATAAATCGGGAAATTACGGGGAAGGAAATTGAGCGCCGTCGCGATATGCGAGATGAGGTTGTGCTTACAATTGATCCAGAGACGGCTAAAGACTTTGATGACGGATTGAGTATTAAAATGCTGGAAAATGGAAATTATTATCTGGGCGTGCACATTGCCGATGTAAGTCATTATATGCCGCGAAATACCGTGCTAGATGATGAAGCTGAACATCGTGCAACCAGCGTATACTTGGTGGATCGAGTTATTCCTATGCTGCCAGAAGTTTTGAGCAATGATGTCTGTAGTTTCCGGGGGGGGGGGGGGGGGCTATTCTATTGAGGAAACCGTTATTCACTCCAATAAGCGTTTTACCTACGAACAGGCCCAAGAAATTATCGACGGTAAGAAAAGTGAGTATTCTCAACAGATTCAGACGGCTGCAAAATTAGCGCACGTATTGCTGGATAAGCGATTTCGCGAGGGAAGTATTAATTTTGAAACGCCTGAGCCCAAATTTGTGCTGGATGAAAACGGTAAGCCGATCGATGTAAAACTTAAAGAACGCTTATTTGCACACCGGTTGATCGAAGAATGTATGTTGATGGCAAACCGGACAGTAGCAAAATATATCGAGGATATTCGTAAGCAATCGAATAAGGAGAAGTCAAAAGATCTGTATCCGTTTTTATATCGAATCCATGACCAACCGGACCTTGATAAGCTCAAGAATATTGAGGAAAATGTGAAACCGATCGGCATCAACTTCCATATTGATAGTCCGACAGTAAGTTCAAAAGCAATAAATGTTTTATTAGAACAAATTGAGGATACTTCACTGGAATTGACCATTAATGACTTGATGCTTCGCGCAATGTCGAAAGCAGAATACAGTCCAGACAATATTGGTCACTTTGGGCTGGGGTTTGAAAATTATGCACACTTTACCAGTCCTATTCGGCGTTATCCTGATGTGCTAGTGCATCGTTTATTAAAAAGCTACCTTGCAGGAAAACCCAGTTATTCGCATAATGAACTTAAACAGCTGGGATCGCATTGTAGTGATAGAGAACGTGCTGCTATAGAGGCCGAACGAGATTCTGTTAAGTTAAAGCAGGTTGAATACCTGAGTGAGCACTTGGGAGAAGATTTTGATGGTGTTATTAGTGGCGTCATGGATGGTGGTATTTTTGTTGACTTAAAAGATATTCACTGTGAAGGAATGGTTCGTGTAAGTGATCTTGATGATGATTATTATGAATACGATGAAAAGCAGCATTGTCTGATTGGTAGAAATCATGGAAAAAAATACCAATTGGGGAAAGAAATTCGTGTTAAAGTCGTTAGAACAGATATAAAGGCACGACAAATAGATTTAAAACTGGTAGATGACGGTAGTTAATTAAATGCGTATCCATATATGAAATTATCTCAACTTCTTCGGCAATTTCTTGTAGCGTTATTTCTCACCGCTTTTGTCGGTGGGTTAATGCAGGAGGCTCAGGCCCAATACTTTTCTTTTGGGAAAAACAGGGTGCAGTATAACGACTTCGATTGGCGTTATGTACAGTCAGAGCATTTTGACATATACTACTACCAGACAAAGAACTATGATCTGGCTAATTTTACAGCCTATTCGATGGAGTCTGCCTACAGGCAGTTGAGTGAGGATTTCGATCATGAAATTGCTGATCGTATACAGGTTATCATTTATGATTCTCATAATGATTTTTCCCAGACCAATGTAGTACCGTTACCTGTTGATGCTGAAGGAATTGGCGGGGTAACAGATGCGTATAAAAACCGGATCACCATGCCCTTTGACGGGAGTTATGCCAAATTCAGAAGCACACTCCACCATGAGCTTGTACATGGCGTTATGAATGACATGTTTTATGGTGGTAATGTACAATCACGCTTAAGTGGTAATGCACTTCAAATACCTTTGTGGTACAGTGAAGGTATCTCTGAGTTTACCTCACTTGGTTGGGATACCAATACCGATATGTGGATTCGTGATGCGACTATTAATAATTATCTTCCCCCCATTCCACGCCTGGGCGGTTATTTTGCCTATAGAGGGGGACAATCGGTTTGGAATTACATTGCCCAAGAATATGGACGTCCCAAGATTACTGAGATTATGCAAACACTGCATAATCAGCGAAATCTGGAAGTGACGATAAACAGAACCCTTGGTTTGAGTTTAGAAGAACTGTCAGAACGGTGGCAGGACTTTTATCGAAAGCGGTACCTTCCGGAAGTTGCCAACAGAGAGGATATAACATCCTTTGGCGACTTATTAACCGAACGTGACAAAGCAGGGACCTATAATACGAGTCCGGCAGTATCACCGCAGGGTGACAAAGTTGCAATGATTACGAATGAGCGCGGCTATTTTGATGTGGTTGTAATTAGTGCCATTACTGGGGAGAAAATTAAAACCGTGATCAAAGGAGAGGATAATCTAAATTTTGAAGAGCTTAATATTCTCAACCCGAATTTAACATGGTCACCAGACGGACAAAAAATTGCGTTGTCCAGTAAGTCCAAGGGATCTGATAACTTAGCTATTGTTGACTACAAAACAGGAAAAGTAAGAATGATTAGGTTTCCCAAGTTAGATGCAATTGGCTCTGTTGATTGGTCGCCCGATGGCAATAAAATTGCCTTTGATGGGAATATTGGACCTAACCAGGATATTTACGTATACAATTTACAAACGCAGGAATTTAACAACGTAACCAACGATGTTTTCTCGGATTACGAGCCAGCTTGGGCCGAAGACTCTGAGACGCTTTATTTTGTATCGCATCGAGGTAACCAAGTACGCTTAAATAATGTGCAGAATACCTCACGTTTGTTGATAGACGATGACTTGTATTCATCTGATATTTATTCAGTAAAGATCGGTTCATCAACAGCGCAACGACTTACTAAGACTCCGAATTGGGATGAAACCCAGCCTGCAACCAGCCGGGATGGTAAGCTTTTCTATATTTCTGATGAAAACGGTATTCCTAATATTTATTTAATGGATCTTCAGGATCGTACCTCATCACCGGTCACTGACCTGCAGACTGGCGTTATGCAGATGTCCATTAGTGCTGATGCCAGTCGCTTGGCGGTGAACTCTATCAACGAAGGCTACTTGGATATTTTTATGATTCAATCGCCATTGAGTCGAGTCAAAGACCGGCCTCTGGAACCTAATGAGTGGGCTAAGCGAAGGGCAGAAGAATCTAAAGCTGATCGTGTGCCTGCTACCAAATACGCTCGGGAAATGTTAATGACTCAACCGGTTGACTCAACAAGTCTGACGGATGCTGTTGCTTCTAAAATAGATGCTGAACCCAAAGAAGCCTATGTAGACACCAATACTACTCAACCGGCAGATACTGCCCGCGAGGATACCACCAACGAAGAGCAACAAGATGATAGTTTTGATTTCCGGAATTATGTATTCGACTCCTCAATAGAAGAAGACACAGCTTTCGTTGCTGAATATATGGATGAGGCAAAATTCAATCTCGAGGGCAATCAAACTGACGATGGTCGGTATATTCCTAGAGAATATCGATTGCGTTTCAGTACCGATATTATTTATGCCGGAGGTAATTTTTCAACCTCCTATGGAACGTACGGTATCACACAAATTCGTTTCAGCGATTTGCTGGGGAACCATCAGATAGCTTTTGGTTCAAACCTAAACCTTGATTTGCGAAACAGTACATACTTTTTGCAGTATGCCTACCTGGAAAACAGGGCTGACTGGCAATTTACGTTCTTCCATAATGCCAGTAACTTTCAGGATTTTTCTGGTCAGCTTTATCGTTTTCGATCCTATGGCGGTGGTATAAATATGCGATACCCGATTGATAAATTCCGCCGTATTGATGTGGGGCTTTCGGGGATTGGAATAGCACAAGACTATAGCATCGCTTATGCAGATACCAGTCAAAATGAGACGACGGCCTTTGCATATCCCCAAATAATTTATACTAGCGATAAAACACTGCGGGGATTTACAGCACCTAGAGGAGGATCACGTTTTTCCTTAAGTCTCACAGGGAGTCCCCCGATCACTAATGAAACCTTGCAATTTGCATCAATACTCGGGGATTATCGAAAGTACTTTAATTTGGGATCGGGATACACCGTAGCTTTTCGTGGTTCGGGGGCAGCTTCGTTTGGTCGAGATTCACAGACATTCTTTATGGGAGGTATGCTGGGATGGATAAATTCTAAATATTCGGGACGTAGTATTCCAACAGATCGGTTCGGAGATACATTTTTTACGTTACCGGCGCTTCCGCTCAGGGGCCATCCATATAATGCCATCTATGGAGATAGGTTTACTCTGGCTAATGCAGAGTTTCGATTCCCGTTATTTGCCGCGATTTTACCCGGTCCTATACCAATATTACCGCTTTATAATCTAAACGGTGTTGCTTTCTTCGATGCCGGCATGGCCTGGGGACAGGATATAGTGTTTGAGTATTATCGGCAAAGCATAAACCAGCAATTTTCGCGCGAAAGCATTGTACTCAACGAGTCAGATCTTGACTTTAGAGTTAGCGAAAGATCCCAGCGTCAAATCAATACCGGTAATGGTGCTTTTAACGTACCGGTGAATGAAGGTGACATTTTAATGGGAGCCGGATTTGGTTTGCGTACTATAGTCTTTGGGTTTCCACTTCGTTATGATGTAGGCTGGCCGTACTATCGTGATGGCTTTGGAAGTGATCCCATCCACTATATTACGATTGGCCTAGACTTTTAGGAGAACTTGTCAGCCTGATGATACCATCCATCAGGCTGAATTTCACTTCTTCATTAGCTATAAAAATTTGCTTGGTTCAGACACTTATTACTTTATAATGCGATCTACTTTTAAGAGCCGATCAAAATTTTGATCTGGATCGTTAAAATAAATAAAGGTAAAATACTCCTGTTTGGCTGATATAAATCCTTGATCTAAGGCAAGATCATCCACCTGATTATCTTGTAGAATTACATACTTGTAAGCGTATACGCCCTGTTTAATTAGGGCTCTTCCCGTCCACATCTGTTTATCGGCATCAAAACTCATCCGATTCCCTTCATTGATTTTCCAGTTGTTGAAATGGCCTACGAGATAGATATCTGATGAAGGCTGAACACTTTCATCGGTTTGTAGCCTGAATTCCACTTGTGCATAATTGCTATTACGATCATCATCAGGAATTCCCTTTGTGACAGCTGCTTCGGACCAATTGGGATTGGTATCTAGGTTTTGAACATCCCGCCGCAAAATAATTTTGGGCGGTGTAATCCCCGGCTGATATTCCAAAATTTGTTGGCTGTCGATGTCAAAATTTCGGAGATCGAGATGTTTGAATTCGTAATTTCCAATAAAGGCACTATTAGGTTCGATGTGTCCCCTTAGCTGGCCCGGTGTAATGGTATCCAGAAATTCGACTTGTTTGGTTCGACCCCAAAATTGGTTCTGTACAAAGGACATAGATAAATCAAATTGGGGATATTCTACAAAGTCAGGATAACTGTAAGTGCTAAAAAGCTGATCCAGAGGACGCCCATCGTTGCGCTGCGCAAAAAGCTGCTCTACCGTTGTTTTTATTTGTCCAGTATCTTCGGTCACAAAAAAGGGCATTGAAAACAGCAGGCTATTGTTATTTGCTGAATATACGTTAATGAGATAATTTCCACTTACGGCGGGCTTCAGTTCATTATTCGGAAAAGGAAATTCTACATGGTGATAGGAGGGACGCTGTCCAAAACTGATATTGGAAGATTGGACCGTAGTTTCTGAAAAGCTTTCCAGATAGGTATTTGGGCCGATTCCACTTCGATTCCACTTTTTATCATAATGATCTACTGTTACTCGAAATTGTCGACTTTGAGTCCCCAAATAATCAAAGGAAAGAAACAACTTTTGAGAGGAGTTCAATTCGATAATGGGAGCTTGCCCCGGCTGACCTTTTGGATGAAACTGGATACTTTGAATATTATTGGGCGGTAATTTCTGTTCACCAAGGGCTAAGGCTCCTTCCAAATGATTTTTTGACGGCGAAGACGGTTGTTCTTTGTAGGAGCCCGAGATGGTAGCACATCCCACAAGAATGAATGTCAGTAGAATGGGAAAAATGTTACTGTAAAAAAGTGCCTTTAAATACAAAACGGGCGGGACCTTCAAGTTTAATATTACTATATGATTTTGATTCGGGATCAAATGAAAAGTGCACCGATAATGTACCACCTTTGGTTTTAACCGAATATTTTTGGGTTGAACTACGCCCATCTTGCAGATGATGCCACACAAGAGCAGAGGCTATAGCTCCTGTCCCACATGCAAGGGTTAAATTTTCTACTCCTCGTTCGTAGGTTTGAAGTTTAAGCGATGTGGAATCAGTACCACAGATAAAGTTAACGTTCGTTCCTTTGGGCTCAAAGTGCTTATGGTAACGAATCTGGCTTCCTTCTGCGAGAAGGTGGTCTTCACGGCTTAATTCCTCATTGGTGACCTTTTTCACTACATGTTCGGTACCGGTATGGATGGCATACAAAGGTTCACCGTCAATTGTTTTTTCATTGATTGATGCTTCCATCGGAAAGCGAATAGCAACCGAATCAGAATCCAAAACAATAGCTTCATAGACATTATTATGCACATTAAATTGATGCTGTTTATCGAATTCCAGCGAGTGAGCAAACAGTGCCATACAGCGAGCACCATTGCCGCACATGCCGGCGTCGCTGCCATCAGGATTTCGGTAAAACATTGTATAGTCGATATTGTCGTGTTCCGGGGGGAACAAGGCTAAAATACCGTCAGAACCAACCCCAAATTTTCGGGCACACATACTGGGAGCAAGTGAAATAAGCTCATCCTTTGTAAAAGATTTAGATCGATTATCAATGACGACAAAGTCGTTGCCTGCCGCCTGCATCTTTGTGAATGGTATGTCGGGGGTTGGTGTATCCATTATTCAGAGAAAGCGGGTAAGTGTTTCCAGGAATCTTGTTTATTGATGATGGGTTCATTGCCACGCATCAAACTTGAGAATTTAAAGGCCAGGGATGTAAAAATAAGTTTTGGTTGTACATTTCGGTAGACCATCGGCTTACATTCATTAACCTGTTCGATCATATCCTCAAGCCTGGCATTGGTCATAGTGTCACAGAACTTTTTGATGACATCAATTTGGTCAGCATTGGTAATTAATTCTTTATTTTGCGTTGATTGATAAACGAGTAAATCGCGTAGGAAAACTTCCATGACATTCAGGATAGCAATTTGGCCCTCGAGATTCTCCTGACTCTGCCAATCTTGAGCTGTTTGCGTAATATTAACAGCATCCTGNGAATAGGAGTATCGCAGATATTCAATAATTGCTTCGCGCGTACTTTTGAGGGTATCAACATCAAAAAATCGGGTCATAGCATAATTGCCGCCCGAAACGCGGGCCAGATATGCAGCTTCATTTTCGTCTACACCATCTTGCTCAATAAGAGCCTGTTCAATCTGTTTTGTCTTTAGCGGTGATAGCTGAATGTGTTGACAGCGCGAAATGATTGTAGGTAACAAGGCTTCCGTATTATCGGTTGTGAGCAGGAAGATGAGATCTTCTGCCGGCTCTTCAAGCAGTTTCAAAAAAGAGTTGGCTGCTTCTTTTTTCATACTTTCTATACCGGTCATAATTATAACCGTTTTTCGACCCTCGTTTGGTTTATAATAGGCAGCGGGGCGAATTTCTTCCCTGAAATAATCGATGGGATAAAAAGCGCGTTTATTCTTGGTACTTTCTTCATTGGTCAGCGACGGACGAAGACTGAAGTCTACAATTTCGTACGGATCTTCGCGCAGGAGTTCCAGTCGTTCCCGCAATTCTTCAACTGATACATCGGTAGGGACCGGCAAAAATACGTGGATATCAGGATGTGTAAACCATGATGATTTTTTTGAAAAAGCTTGATCTCCCAAATCAGTTAGATGATCAACGCCGTTTATGAGTTCTGCAAAAGCAAGAGCAAAGGCAGTTTTGCCAATACCGGGAGGCCCAGAAAAGAGGTAGGAGTGGCTGATACGGCCCGAGTGGATGATACGATTGATTTGTTCTCGGGCAAAATCTTGTCCAACGAGACGGCGATCACCAAAATTAAATGTTAGGTCTTTATAGTCGATCATGATGTTTATTCTTCAAAAATGTAATCAAAAAGTAAAATTCCTGCTGTTATTGTTACCCCGGCATATCCCACTAGGGCCCAAAAGTCATTGAGATAGTTATCGGTAAATCCATCAATAAGTGCCGCTTTGGTCGTTCGAACGAGAATCAGAATCAAAGGGAAAAGTAACGGTATACTAAGGACTGAAAATATTGCCCCTTTTCGATCGGCCTGTGAGACAATAGCGCCAAGCATGGTAGATACGCCGGATAATCCTGCAGTTCCAAATAAGAGCACTAAAATAAATGCGAGCAGATCGGCGATAGGCATACCCAACAGAAATATATAAAGTAAAAATGTAACTAGATTTACGGTGAGCGTGAATAGGAAGTTATAGCACAATTTTCCAACAAAAACTTCAGAGGCATTGCTATGGATGCGGAGCAAATCAAAGGTTTTGCGGTCGGTTTCCATCACAAAAGAACGCGAGAGGCTCGATAGTGCAGCGAAGAGTATGACAATCCATACAAGAGCACTTTTGGGCGTAGGGGCCAGTTGTTCAGCATTAAGAGCAAACAAAATAAGCAACAGTGCAGCACCTACGAACGCCAGAACGGTATTAATGGCATACCTTGAGCGAAGTTCTGTTTGTAAATCCTTGGCTAATACTGCCGAAATTCCTTGTAAAAAATCCATCAGCAAAGTTTACAAAATTTGCTCCCAACAATTAAACCGAAATGCAAAATTTGGAATCATAAATTGGTGAAGTAATTAAGTTGTAACAGATGAAAAACGATGAGTATATTTGAACTGCAAATGAAATACATAATTTAGATTTATTCGCATGAATATTTTCAGCTTATTAAACGAGAAAACTGTGTTACCAAATCTGAAAGCCGAAAATAAAGCTGAGATATTGGATAAAATGATATCTTCATTGGAAGATATGGTACCTAATGGAGAAATTGAGGAAATAAGGGAAGCTGTGTTTGAACGCGAACGTATTATGTCTACAGGCGTTGGTAAAGGATTGGCAATCCCGCACGGCAAAGCATCAGGAATTACACAAACTTATGCAGCGTTTGCTATTTTAAAAGAACCGGTTGATTATGAAGCGATCGATAGTGAGCCCGTGAATATGGTTTTTTTGTTGGTTGGGCCACAATCCAGCAATAACTTGCATATCAAAATGCTGAGCCGTATCTCAAGGCTTATGAATAATACCGAATTTAGGGAACGACTTCGTAACTGTTCTACAGCCGACGAAATTATTGAGGCCTTTAAAAAAGAAGAGCATGTTGCGCTGAATGGCTAAAACTTGTACAAAGCAATAAAGCTTGGATTTATGTCTCAAAAAAAATCTATTTGTCTGGGGACTGGGGCGCTCCTTATACTACTATTTTCAGTCAGTACACTACAGGCACAGCAAATTATTTTTTCTCCGGAGGTTGTTAATACTATTGAAAACAGCCGAGCTAATGACGCTTTTTGGTCAGTTATTGTTCGTGATACGACGGGAAAGATTTTAGAAGGATATAACTTTGAGAAGTCTGTACGTCCGGCATCAAATTTAAAACTATTAACTTCTGCGGCAATTTTAGATGAACTAGGTCCTGGTTATCAATTTCGAACAAATATGTATGGTATTGGTAAACAGGTTGATAGTACTTGGCAGGGCGATATCATAATTCGCGGTGTTGGGGATCCATCCATAAGCGGTAAGTTTTACAGGGATGATCGTTTCCATGTATTTGATAAATTTTTCTCGGCGCTTTATAACAGAGGTATTCGAAAGATTAACGGCAACTTGATCGGCAATGATTCATTTTTTGATCAACAGCCCTATCCCAAGGGTTGGAGCTGGGAAGATCTTTCATTCTATTATGGGGTTGAGATCAATGCTTTATCATTTAATAATAATGCCGTAGATCTGACAGTGTATGCAAGGGGAAACGTAGGGGAAAAGCCGGAAATTGAGTGGTTCCCGTTTGACACAGATTACGTGAATTTTATCAATGATCAGGTAATTACACCTGCTGATACAGAATACGATGAATTTTATCGTCGAAAACCCGGTACCAATACCATTGTATTGGGCAGCAAATTACCTAAGGGATATGTAGAGAAAGAATCTCTTTCGATAGATGATGCTCCCCACTTTTTTTTGGACACCTTTAAAAAGTATCTCGAAGATGGAAATATTGAACTAAGCGGTGGTATCATCGTAGATAGCAAATCCCAAGACTGGAATGAGAAAAGATACCAGCAGTTAGCGGAACATGTTTCGGTCCCTTTGGATTCTATGTTTGCGCAATTAAATAAAGAAAGCGATAACTTTTATGCCGAAATGCTGCTCAAAACAGCAGCTGCTGAGCATTTTGATGCTGCGGGAAGTACTGAGCTGGGCATAAGCTTGGTAAAGGATTTTGCAAACTCTATGAATATGGACACTACAAAACTTGAACTTCAGGATGCATCGGGCATGGCAGCTTCTACGCTCGTTAAAACGGATGATTTAAATCAGCTGTTGGTAGAGATGAGAAATCATCCATATTTTGATGTTTATAAAATGAGTTTGCCCGTAGCAGGACAGGACGGATCTTTAGAAAATCGTTTTACTAATTCTCCCCTCAATGGGAAATTATATGGAAAGACGGGTTATGTTTCTGGCGTCCGCAGTATAAGTGGCTACATGGAAGGGGATTCGGGCAAGCCGCTGGTATTTTCGGTAGTGACGAATAATTTTACCGAAAAGACGTCTTATGTTGATGCCATTCAAGAACAGATTTTAGAGAAAATATACGTAAAATATTAGGTACTGAATGTCAGATAAAAAACCAACCATTCTAATAACGGATGACGAAAAGAGCATCCGAAACTCGCTGAGAGATATCCTCGAATTTGAGGATTATACCGTTCTTGAAGCTGAAAATGGTGATGACGTTTTCGATTTGTTAGATGAAAACCGTGTGGATCTAATGTTATTGGATATTAAAATGCACGGTATGGATGGGATTGAGATCCTCTCAAAACTTAAGGAGGAGAACTATCAATTTCCGGTAATTATGATTTCGGGACACGGGAATATTGAAATTGCCGTAGAAGCTACAAAAAAAGGTGCGTTTGATTTTATTGAGAAACCCCCGGATTTAAATAGATTGCTGGTAAGTGTCCGCAACGCACTTGATCAACATCGATTGTCTCAAGAAAACAAGTCAATAAAGTCGCGTCTGCCCAAGGTACCTGAAATTATCGGTGAAAGTGATGCGATTAATAAGATCAAGAAGACGATCGATAAGGTGGCGCAAACGAGCTCTCGAGTGATGATTACCGGTGAGAATGGAACGGGCAAAGAGCTTGTGGCTCGCTGGATCCATGAAAAAAGTGATCGCAACACTGAATCTTTTGTAGATGTTAATTGTGCAGCTATTCCTGCTGATTTGCTTGAAAGTGAGCTTTTTGGCCACGAAAAAGGAGCATTTACCGGGGCCAGCAGCCAGCGCATTGGTAAGTTTGAGCAGTCTGACGGCGGAACGCTTTTTCTGGATGAGGTCGGAGATATGAGTCCTGATGCCCAGGCAAAAGTGCTTCGTGCATTGCAGGAAAACGCTATTGTTCGCGTAGGAGGGACAAAGAAAATATCGGTCGACGTTCGGGTAATTTCCGCAACCAATAAGGATCTTCTCGATGAAATAGAAACCGGCGGATTTCGTGAGGATTTGTATCATCGGTTGAATGTGATTCCCATTCATGTACCCCCATTGCGAAAAAGACGGGTTGATATCCCATTGTTGGCTAACGATTTTCTTCAGAAATTGGCTGAAAAGGATATCATGTTTTCCGGAATCAGCTTTACTGACGGAGCACTTGAGGAACTTAAAAATCAAGATTGGTCGGGCAATGTCCGTGAGCTCCAAAATGGCATTGAGCGGTTAGGTTTGCTAGCCGATAATTCTGAGATATCCAAAGAAGATGTACAAGCATTGACACTGTCCGGAGGCAAGAAAAGTAATACCTTTACTGATCTTGCTGATAATGTAGAGACTTTTCAGAGGTTTAAAGAATCAGCGGAACGGCTATTTTTGATTCGTAAGCTGGAGGAAAACGATTGGAATATTTCCCAAACGGCTGAAGCCATCGATATACAGCGCAGCCACATGTATAACAAAATGAAGAAGTATGATATCGAGCGTTGATAATTTGAACAATATATATGGCTGTATCGGTATCTTTGCTATGCCTTCTCAACAAATTATAATTCCTAGTATCTAATAACGATTACGAATGTCAGCAAAAATAATAGACGGAAAAAAAGTTGCACAATTAACACGAGATGAAGTCCGAAGGGATGTTGATGATTGGATGAAAGCGGGCAATCGCCCCCCTTTTTTACAAGTAGTGCTCGTTGGAAATAATCCTGCTTCAGATGTATATGTTGGAGCCAAAACAAGGGCATGCAAAGAAGTTGGTATTGAGACAGATACAATGCGTCTTCCCGATACGATTTCTGCAAAAGCTTTAAAGCAGACTATACACGAATTAAACAATGATGATTCTGTAGATGGAATTTTAGTTCAGCTTCCACTTCCTAACCATTTATCTGCACATGATGTTATTGAATCAATAGACTATCGAAAAGATGTTGACGGTTTCCATCCCATGAATGTAGGCAGGTTAACGGTGGGGGAGCCTAGCTTTCGCTCATGTACCCCCGCCGGTATTATTGAGCTATTTAAGCATTACAGTATTCCAACCAAGGGAAAGCATGCCGTGGTGGTTGGAGCCAGCAATATTGTAGGCCGGCCGATTTCAATTTTGTTGAACAAAGAAAGTGGGGAGCAAGGAAAGGCTACGACAACTGTTTGCCACAAGTTTACTAAAGATTTAACTAAGCATACCATTGACGCCGATATATTGGTTGTGGCAGCGGGACAACCCGAACTTATTAAAGGAGAAATGGTCAAAGAAGGTGTAGTGGTCATTGATGTTGGGATCAATCGTGTAGCGGACGAGACCAAAGAAAAAGGGTACACCCTTGTGGGCGACTGCGATTTTGAAAGCGTGAAAGAAAAGGCTAGCTGGATTACTCCTGTTCCCGGTGGCGTGGGGCCAATGACCGTAGCTATGCTGATGAAAAACACGCTTCTTGCGGCTAAGAAATCGATTTATCCGGAATGAAAATTGGGTTTATGTTGATAAATAAAAAAGGCCTTACCAAACTTCTGAAGTCCGGTAAAGCCTTTTTTGTATATGAGTAAAATTACTGAGCTTCAAAACTTATAGCCGTACCACCACCTGGTGCCATCCAAAGGTCAATTACTGTATTGCTGTCAACTTCTTTAGTATTAATTTCATAGGATGTAGGATTCTCTTTCCAATGTGCATTTTTGCCATCTTTATAGATCCTAGCTTTGTAGGTTTTATCACTATCTAAAAAGTTGAGAGATACTTCTACGGTGCGCTCCTCTTCATCAGTTACAGCTCCCAAAAACCAGTTGTTGCTGTCTTTTTCTTTCCGGACAGTGACTACATAATCACCGATTTGGGCATCTAAAACATCGGACGAATCCCAATTGACAGCAACATCACGGATGAACTGGAACATTGGGTGAAAGTCTCCGTCATCCGACACATAATTGTCAGGCAAATCTGCTGCCATCTGCATTGGGCTGTACAACACTACATAAAGGGCCAGCTGGTTAGCTACGGTAGAATTGACTTGCTCTCCATCGGAATATTCCTCAAAGGTGATATCAAAAATACCAGGTGTATAATCAATGGGGCCACTTAGTACACGTGTAAATGGTAGAATCGTGGTGTGTTCAGGGGGAGTACCCTCGCTCCAAGCGTTGTATTCCATACCGCGTACTCCTTCACGGGTCATCATATTGGGATAGGTGCGCCGCAGGCCTGTTCCTTTAATCGGTTCGTGGGCGTTTATCCCGATCTTATATTCAGCTGCTTTTTCTAATACTTTTCGGTAGTGGCGAACCATCCATTGACCGTGATGATATTCGCCCTTAGGAATAACTCCTCCGGCATATCCTGTTTTGACATGATGAATACCCAGATTGTGATAGAGCTGGAATGCGGTATCGAGTCTGCTTTCATAATGGGCAGCTTGTCCTGATGTTTCGTGATGACCAACCAGCGCCACATTGTTAGCATTTGCATAATCAACTACCTCTTGTAGATCAAAATCGGGGTAGGGCGTGGTAAAGTCGAAAAAGCCCAAAGAATCGGTCCCCCAATACTCCCAGCCGGTATTCCACCCTTCAATTAGTAATCCTTTAATATCTGCTTTGTTGTTGAAATCTATATACTCTTTGGCATTTTCAGTAGTTGCCCCGTGTTTAGAACCGCCTTGATCCCCAAAAGAACCTTCTGCAGATTCTTCTATGCCCCAAGTTGATTTTCCAAGATGCATTTCCCACCAGATTCCGGTGTATTTCATTGGCTCTATCCATGAGGTATCTTCTAATTTATTAGGTTCATTTAGGTTTTGGAGAATAAAGGATTCGGCCAGTTCGCCTGCACTTTTTCCAACCTGAATAGTACGCCATGGGGTAGAGAAAGGGGGTTTGGCTCTTGCTTTAGTACCATCAGACCATGGGACAAGTTCGCTGACTAACTTTAAGTCATCTGTTACCCCGAGCGTCATCCCGGGATAATCGGTCAGATTTGCTTCATGAAAACTCAGATATAGTCCATCTTCTGTTTTCATGGTAATCGGAGTATTGGCCGCGTTAAAGTTACCGATCTGTCGATCGACCCGCTCATTTTCGCTGGCAAATTCCGAAGCATCAATTTCGCTAACTTTCGTTTCTTTATAATTATACTCGTAACTATCGTAATCAGCAGGAATCCACCAGCTGGTATGATCACCGGTAAGGGCAAATTCAGTTTGTTCGTTCATTATAGATAGGCTATCGGCCATTGATTTTTGAGCTGGTACTTCATATCGAAATCCAACCCCGTCATTGAACACCCTGAATCGTATCTTTATTACTCGGTGAAGGTTGCCCGTTTCTTTAAGTGATACCAAGAGCTCATTATAGTGATTACGGACTTCTTTTTGTTCCCCCCAAACCGGCTGCCAGGTTTCGTCAAATGATCGCCTTTCAACACTTGAGATTTGTAGATTGTTTTTTATGGGAGGAAGGTTTTTGAACTCAAATCCCAAGTTCGAAGTGTCGATAATCTGTTTTTCTCCATGCTGCACAGTGTATTGGGGATTTCCGGAATCAGAAAGAGAGAATGTGACTGAAAGGTTCCCATCCGGAGAAGAAACAGTCGATAACTTTTTCATTATGTCGCAACTAAAAATTAAAAGAGAACAAAAAATTGTGAATAAGAACGCTTTCAAATAATGCATCATAAGGTTACTGTTGGTAAAAAGTAGTTATTGCGAAGTGTTAAAATTCATGGTTTTGGGATAAAAAACAACTATCCAATGGAAGATAGAGCATAAGAAAATATGTAGTGGATAAATTGTTTAAATAGGGGTGACATACTGATGTCACTATTGATTAGTAAGTTAGAGCTGAACATCAATTAAACAAAGAGAACTACTATGAATACCGCGATTAAAACTAGTCAAAAACGTCTTAATACTAATTTAGAGCCGGTTCTTCGCAAGGTGTTAAAAGAGGCAGAAAAAGAACATCGTGAGCTCCAGGATATGTTTAAGTTGATGGGATGGGGTGATATACCAGATGCACTAAAAATGGAAGTCAAGGATGACGTATCGGCTATGGCTAATGAGTTAAAAGGTCAATATTCAAGCTGTGACCCGTATGTAGCTCGTAGACGTCAGAGCGTGGTTTACTGGGTTGAAGGCTATCGTGATGGCATCTGCTCGTTGGATACAGCTATTGATGCACTGCATATTAAAAGTTTATGAGTATTTCTTAGAGAGGCGCTACGCTTGCAAGTGGATGTGGGTGATTCTGGCTGACAAATCTTTGGTGGATTCTGTTAAGCAGGTCGCCCACATTTTTTTTATCTTTGCCCAAACTGGAACCACAATACTTGCAGACCATTTTTACCATGGAAAACTCCTCTCCGTTCGATCGAATTTCACGTCAGGGCTTGACCTATGATGATTTACTCTTAGTTCCCGCTCATTCTGAAGTTGTTCCTCGCGACGTTGATACAAGCGTGGATTTAACTTCTGAACTAACACTTAATATTCCCATCATTAGTGCGGCCATGGATACTGTATCAGAGTACCGGCTGGCTATTGCGCTTGCTCGCGAGGGGGGCATTGCAATGTTACACAAAAACATGTCGATTGAGGATCAGGCCGACCAGGTACGTATGGTAAAGCGTAGTGAAAGCGGGATGATTGTAGATCCGGTTACATTAGGTAAGAATGAGACCGTTCGCAAAGCGCGCGGACTTATGAAGAAGCATAAAATTGGCGGAATCCCCATTGTGGAAGNTGACGACACGCTCATNGGTATTGTTACGAACAGGGATTTGCGTTTTGAGCACTACGTGGATAAGAAGCTGAGTACTATTATGACGACTGAGAATCTTATCACAGCGCGTGAAGGTACCACCCTCGAAGAGGCGGAAAAACTGCTGCAGGAACACAAGGTTGAGAAGCTACCTATTGTGGATGAAAATATGAAACTGGTGGGGCTTATCACGTTTAAGGATATTGAGAAGAAAATGAATTTTCCCAATGCCTGTAAGGATGATATGGGGCGCCTTCGTGTTGGAGCAGCAGTTGGTGTTACAGCAGATACACTGGATCGCGTTGAAGCATTAGTTGATTCCGGGGTTGATGTCATCACCATTGATACTGCGCACGGTCATTCACAGGGTGTGCTAAATATGGTACAAGAGGTTAAAAAGGAATATCCCGATCTGAATCTAATTGCCGGAAATATCGCTACCAGAAATGCTGCAAAGTCCTTGATTGATGCGGGAGCAGATATCCTTAAAGTAGGTGTTGGACCGGGATCTATTTGTACAACTCGTGTAGTTACCGGGGTGGGTGTGCCGCAATTGAGTGCAGTGATGGAAGTTGCTGAATATGCCCACAATGCCGGCGTGAGTGTTATAGCAGATGGAGGGATCAAGCAAACGGGAGATATTCCCAAAGCACTGGCAGGCGGAGCGCACGCGGTTATGATGGGTTCGATGTTCGCAGGCGTTGATGAGGCACCTGGTGAAACGGTTATCTATGAATCGCGAAAATATAAATCGTACCGTGGAATGGGTAGCTTGGGAGCGATGGAGCAGGGTTCAAAGGATCGTTACTTCCAAGATGTTGAGGATAATATTAACAAGCTTGTGCCGGAAGGCATTGAAGGACGAGTTCCCTATAAAGGGTATTTAAGCGAAGTTGTACACCAAATGACGGGCGGATTGCGTGCTGCTATGGGCTACTGCGGTGCTCCGGATATTGCTAGATTGCAGCAAGCTGAGTTTGTACAGATTTCAGCAGCGGCATATAAAGAAAGTCATCCTCATACAGTGGAAATTACAAAAGAAGCTCCAAACTATTCAGTTAGCTAACAGCAAACTGAAAATTATTTACGGGCGTTAATGAGGATGCCTACCCCGATTACCAGAAAGATAAGATGCGGGAGTGTTGCTGCCAACATGGGATCAATTTGTCCCTGACCACCGAATGGTTCAATTACTTTCATCATCACCAAGTACAAAAAACTTACGGCCAATCCCGCTGCAATATAGAATCCTTTGCCGCCTGCTCGCCGCACCGAAGCCAGAGCAAATCCCACGATAGTTACAACAATAATCGAAAAGGGATAAGCATAGCGCCCGTAGAGCTGTACTTTTGGTAATTCTACCCCGCCGGCACCACTGCGTTCGATGGATTGAATATAATTTTGAGCTTCGGGATAGGTGAGTTGGTATATATCAGAGGTTTTGCGTGTCAAATCCCGTGGATAAATATTTAATGTTGTATCCATGGAATCGACATGCACTTCAGTATATCCCATTTGTGTGAAGATTTGTTTTCGCACATTTTCGAGCTTCCATTTTTCTCCTTTCTCCTGCCATATCATGCGCTGAATAAACATCTTTTCACTGATACTGTCGCCCTCAAAATTTATAACGTCTACCCGGTATCCGGTTCCTTTATCGGGATTAAAGTAATTTATCTTAAAGATGGAGTTTTCTGATTCCTGGCGAAAGATGCGGTTTGTATCTACTTTATCCGATTTGCCGGACAGGTATTCCGATTCAAAAGCGATGCGTGTTTCGTTGGAATTGGGAATTACATACGCATCCAGGTAACTCATGGTGGCTGTCATTAAAAAAGCGAAAGCCATATAGGGCAAAATAAGGCGGTACAGGCTTACGCCGGCTGCTTTCAGAGCGGTGATTTCGAGTCGCTCAGCCATTTGTCCGGTTAAATACAAGCAGGCAATAAATACGGCAACAGGTATAATTAAGCGGGCTATTTCGGGGATATAATTGAGATAATAAACTCCAAATATTTGTACAAAAGTAGCTCCCTTATCAGTGAAATCCTCGCTGTTTTCCGAAAAGTCAATAACTATAAAAATGAATATCAGCACCATCATCACAAAGAATGTGATGGTCAACATCCTAAAAAAGATATAGCGATCAATTTTTTTAGTCACGATGCTTCCAAAGTTTTGATAGTTTGTAAGGAGTACTAATGCTGATTACCATGATCAGTCCAATGGCACCGAGTATAATATCAGATAACCACATTCCGGTAAATGGTGAAATAAATAAGCGGTCAGCCATTTTTTCACCCTGAATAATGGAAATCCAGTAGAAGGTTAAAAATACCGTCCCGATGAGAGCTGCATATCCCAGATTCCCTTTCTTTGTATACATGCCGATAGGAGCGCCAAGTAAGACAAAGACAATGCAGGCAATGGGAATAGAAAATTTTTTATGGATTTCGACCAAGTACTGAGCAATCTTTTCGAACCGCCACTGGGTATCCGAAACAATGTCTTCAATAAAAGACTTATAGTTGCGCAGTTTCATTAAGCTAATTTCGTGCAGTTTTACTTGCTCTTTTTTTGACTCCAAACGTTGTAGTGCCAAAAATTGACTTTCGTAAGGAGAATCTGCAGAGTCGATCTTTGATTGTTTTAATTCAGACTCTTTATTTCTGCCGGTATTTATTCTGGTAAGGGTGGGATAAATAAAATTTTTATTCTTTATGATATGCTTTTTCTGTTTTTCTATCTGATTCTTCAGCGAATCAACAACGCTGCTCATTGCTTGTATATTCATTGTACGATCATTGCGGGAACGGTCAGCGGGATTGGAGCGTGAAAAGGCCAAGTCCGAAAGGTCAAAGCTGATGCGATACCGATCAAATTTAGTCTCTTCAAAAACATCGACTAATTTGCCTCTTTGTCTGCGATCAAGTTTTCGAAGCACCGATCCATTATTCAGAAAGAGGGTGAGTGTTTGGCCGCTTTGTTTACTTGCAAGCCGTCCCCTTTCTGCTTTGATGTAAGCTTCTTTACGATTACGTGTGGGATGTTGATATATGGTTACATCACGAAGGGAATCAGATTCGTTGGTAATCTCCTTAACTAAGAAGGTATAATTGTCTATTCCATCGTAAAACTCATTTTCTTTGAGATCAAAACCGGGTTTTTTGAGGCGGATATCAATAAACAAAGACCGCGCTCGCTGGTTAGCATCGGGTAAAATATCATTGGAAAACCACATCAGAAAAATGGAGAGAAGTATGGATGCCACCAGAACAGGATTAATAACGTGGATGGGGTTGATACCTGCAGCACGGATAGCCGTCAATTCATTCAACTCTGTAATTTTACCATAAGCCATCAGCGAAGCCACCAGTACAGCCATTGGCACGGCAAGCACGACCATCGAAGCCAGGTTGGTAATAATAAGCTCTAAAATAACTCCTAAAGGTAACCCTTTGCCAATGAGCAGATCGATATATAAAATCAGAAATTGCATAAGCAGCAGGAACATCAGCGTACAAAAACAGAAGATGAAAGGGCCTATATGCCGCTTAAGTATATCTAATTGTAACTTGTTGGGTAATAATTGCATATCGTTGATTAATTAGGAAGCCTAAAATTAGGCCTATATGGGTTCTTTACAAAATGGATATTTATTATGACTACAATTCCAGAGTTTGTACTTTTATAGAAAGCAGGAATCTATTATAATTCTGCAGAGTGCATGGGGACACGATCATTTCAATAAAAACAAGGAGCCGTATATAGAAGACCGCTACTATAGATTTGCTGACTGAAATAATATGTAAATATATTCTACAACGGTTTCGTGCAGCTCAAAGCAATCAATTTTTCAACCTTTGTTTTATTTTTTTGCTTGGCAGCTATGATGGCGGTCCCCGGGCAGACCATAGCTCAGGCAGAGCAGGACTCACTTCGTATAACGCCGGTCCAACCCGACACATTGCCCCGGCTTTATACGTTGCCTTCCATTTCGCATCCCTTTCCTGATGTCCCCCCCAAGCTTTTTTATATACAATTGCCTCAAGAGGAGATCTATGTGCAGCGCGATTCGATGGGATTTTATAGTAGTCAGCGGTTATTGTATGAGATGCCTGTGGCTTCTAGTTTTCAGATGAGTTTTGAGCAGTACGCTGAACAATCGAAACAACGCCATCTAAAAAATAATTGGCACCGGTTAATTCAAGAGCAACAAACCGAGGACCAGCGTCAAGCTGGCCTGCTCGACTTTAATCTTGATATACCGGGAGGAGAGGAATCAACTTTTACCACTATTTTTGGTAAGCCGGAGGTTAACTTAAGCATCAATGGAACTGCAAATATGAATGTGGGGGCCTCTATCCGGAAGACCGAGAACCCGGAAATTCCGGAAGATCAAAGGCGGCAGGTTGATCCCACTTTCGAACAAAGTTTGAAGCTAAATATTCAGGGTACTATTGGGGACAAACTGTCGATAAAAACCGATTGGGATACCGAGCGTGATTTTGACTTTATGAACCGATTGAGCATTGTTTATGATGGATATGAGGATGAGATTTTACAACGTGTGGAATTGGGAAACGTATCCATGCAAACAGGAAATTCGTTGATTCGTGGTGGTAGTGCTCTTTTTGGGGTTAAATCTATGGCTCAAATTGGATCGCTGAAATTAACGTCCGTATTATCCCAGCAGGAGGGAGACAGCAAAACAGAAACAATAACAGGTGGTGCGCAGGAACAAAAAATTTCTATTCGTCCCGGGGATTATGAATCCGATAAACACTTTTTTCTGGATTTTTTCACTCGTCAGGAGTTTGAAGATAACGTTTCGAATCCCCAGCAGCAGGGACAGGCGTTACAGTTAACAGAAGTTAACGTATGGGTGCTTCGGGAGTCATCACAATCACAAGAGGGAGAACGTCAGGCGATTGCACTGGGAGACTTGGGGGTAGTGCAAAATCCTGACAGTACGTTTATGCCACCGAATGAAGATCAGGATGTATTTAATGAGGATACACTTGCTCAGTATCGTGATCCTGCGCAGGGGGTATCAGCGGAAAGTTTTGGCGTTGACGCCACTACTTTTGTAGAAGGATATTTTGTTCCATTACAGGAGGGAGCTGATTACAGCCTTGATCGAAATCTGGGTTATGTATCTATCAAACGGAATTTAGGTTCGCGGCAGGCATTGGCTGTTTCTTTTAAGTATCGCGACCCTCAGACTGGTGAAACCATAAGTGTGGGAGATGTCAGCCAGGGTGGCAATGATCGCATGTATTTAAAGCTTTTACGGCCCCAAACGGTGACGACCTCAAATATTTTGTGGGATTTGATGATGAAAAATGTGTACTCATTGGGAGCGAATAATTTAACACAGGATGGCTTAGAGCTTGACATCAAGTATACCGAGCAAAATGTACCGAGCAGTTCGCTACCCCAACGGGATCAAATTTTACTACAGGATTTGGGGCTCGACCGTGTTGATCAGCAGGGCGCATTAAATCCAGACAATAAGATTGATTTTAGTACAATGGTGTTGGAGCCTTCTACCGGGACCATTGTGTTTCCTTATTTGCAGCCATTTGGCTCACGAATCGAGCAGTTGCTGACAGAGTCTGGAACTCCGCCTAATCGTATCAGTGATCTTACCTTTGATGAACTTTATAATGAGAAAAAAGTAAATGCGAATCAAAGCTCAAAAAATAGCTTTTATCGAATTCAGGGAAGCTCAAAGGGTAGTATCTCATCAAGTTATTCGCTGGGATATTCGCTGGTTGAAGGTTCGGTAAAAGTATTTGCCAATGGTCGTGAGCTACAGGAAGGGACCGATTATGCCGTAGATTATTCGATTGGGAGTATTACAATATTGAATGAGCAATATCTGCGTCGTGGACAGGAAATAAAAATTGAGTATGAAAACAACCAGCTTACACAAATCGGAAAAAAGAGTTTTACCGGTTTGAGGGCAGAATATCAGTTTACTGACAATATTTCGCTTGGAAGCACCTATTTTAAAATAAAGGAACGTCCTTTACAGGATAAGATTCGGATTGGTAATGAACCGGTAAATAATTCGGTTGTTGGGTTTGATGCGAATGCTTACTTCGATACACCGTGGCTTACCCGTTTGATTGATCAAATACCTCTGTTGCAGACTAAAGAAAACTCAAGCTTAACGGTAAGTGGAGAGTTTGCACATTTACGGCCCGGGGTATCCCAAACAAGTGCCGTTAATGATGCCATTGATAACAATCGCCTATTTGAAGATGAAGAAAACGGTTTGTCATTTATTGACGATTTTGAAGGCTCCGATATTGGATTGAGCTTTATGAACCCGGGACGGTGGAACCTTGCTGCAGCACCGGCAGCTGTACCCGGTTATGGACCCGATGAGATATTTTTTGAGGATAATCCGCCTGAAAACCCTTCTACAAATATTGCCGATAAAATTGCCCGATCTGATCTTCGGGGTACTTTTGCATGGTACAGCATTCCCCAAAATATTGATCAAATTTTGGNTGAGGTTAATATTACTCCCGAAACACAGCGGGTGAGGGTGACGGATGTTTTTCCGAACCGGGACGTGCTTACCGAAGAGAATTTTATCAGTACGCTGGATGTCTATTTTGATCCAACGAATCGAGGGCCGTATAACTATAATGAAAATTTAAGAACGCTGTTGGAGGATGAGCCGGAACGTACTTGGAGTGGGATGACGACTACATTGCCCTCGGGACAGGAAGATTTAACGCAAAATAATATTGAATTTTTAGAATTTTGGATGCAGTCGTTATTACCAAATGGAAGAAGCCCGTCTGCACAAGATCTGCAAGACTATGAAGGCAAAATATATATCGATATCGGAGTCGTTTCAGAAGACGTGGTTCCCAACTTTAAAACCAATACCGAGGATGGGTTGGTTCGCCGTCCTCAGGATTTACAGGAAGATAACATTAGTGGGCAGTCGCGATCATATATTCCTACTCCTTTACCGGCTCCCGAGGGACAGTTTTCAAATGATACCCGAGAGTTGTCGGATGTAGGATTAGATGGCGCTCCGAATGAAGGTGGAATTGATAATAAGAACGAGCAGAATCTGTTTTCAGGATTTCTGGAATCCATGGCAACGGAGTATGGAATTGCAAGTGATGAGTATGAACAAATTGTGGATGATCCCTCAAATGATGACTACGTGTATTATGGTGAGAGCCAGGCTGAAAATGGGGATCTTCAAGAACGATTTTCGCGCATGTATGGCTATCATGATGGCAATACACCACCAAACGAAGGCGAAAAGCGAGCGGTTACGAACAAGCCCGATACTGAGGGATTAATAACACCCTCGATTGTTGAACAGAATAACGCTTATTTCCAGTACGAAATTGATTGGAATCCTGCAGATTTTTCTGAGTTGGAACCGGGTTCGGAGGGCACTTACATTGTAGATAAAGTAGATGGGGCTAATCAGCAGGATCGATGGTACCAAGTTAGGCTGCCGTTGGAAGAATGGGTGCGTAAAGTGGGAGGCATCGAAAACTTCCAGAACATCTCCTATATCAGGGTTTGGCTGTCGGGATATGAGAAACCGTTTACACTGCGTTTTGCCACGTTCGAACTAGTTGGTAGTCAATGGCGCCCGGCCGAAAATGTAGATCAGCAACAGGGTACAACACAAGGAGACTTCAACATTTCATCTGTAAATATCGAAGAAAATAGCCAGCGTCGGCCTATTCCGTATCGCCAGCCTGAGGGTGCAATCCGGGCCGTTAATCGCGATCGTCAACGGCAAACCATAGCCAACGAGCAGTCTATTACCATGAATGTAGAAAATTTGGGACCCGGTGAACTAAAAATGATGAAGCGCGTCTATCCCGGGGGATTAAATATGGTCAATTATTCCAACGTGCGAATGTTTGTGCACGGAGAGGGATACGAAAATCGTGGTCATGCAGAGTTGGTTGTACGATTTGGTACTGATCTGACTAATAACTATTACGAGTATCGCCAACCTATTTCGCCCTCCGACCCGAATTATCCCTACAGCACCNAACAGTTGAGTGAAATGAGTGAGGCCGAGCGTGAGATGGAAGCNGAGGAAGTTTGGCTGTATNACGAAAACAGNATGAATATTTTGCTGCGGGCATTTAATGAATTAAAGCAATTNCGGGATCAACAGGGGATNGAAAGNAATNNNTTGTTTGAGCGTGGGGATTTNTTGGAGGATGCTCCTCNNGGCGCGATTATTGGNGTNAAGGGAAACCCTTCCTTAGATAGAGTAGGAGAAATTGGTATGGGAATCCAAAACNCCTTTGATCCACAAAATCCGGATGAGGGCGGCATTGCATCCCTAGATGGACAGTTTTGGTTTAATGAACTGCGTGTATCGGGTTTTGATAATAAGTCGGGTTGGGCAGCCAATGCTAAAGCAGAGATGAAGTTAGCCGACTTTGCCACGGTTAATGCAAACTTCAACAGAGAAACCGATGGTTTCGGAGCGCTCAATTCTCGGTTGGGACAGCGTCGCATGTCAAATGTGCAGGCCTACGATCTGAATTCAACCGTCAATATGCACAAGTTTATACCCGATCGTTTTGGCTGGAATATCCCGGTATCCCTTTCCACGCGTCGCTCCTCATCAACCCCTCGTTATCTACCCAACCAGGGGGACGTTCGACTCTCGGAATTTGAAAATGCCGTTAAAGCACGTGATGACCTTTCTGAATCTCGGAAACAACAAATTATTGATCAGCGTATTCGAGAAAGCCAGACGGTAACAGAGAGTTACTCCATTAATGTGTCGAATTTATCGAAGTCGAGGTCACAGTCAAAATTGGCCGAATATACGCTCGATAAAACAACGGTTAACTATGTCTACAACGTCACGGAGCGAAGAAATCCCCAATATCAGCAACAAGATAACTGGAATTACAGTGGTTCGGTTCGGTACAATTACAGTTTTCCCCAAACTAAAATATTTCGCCCACTTGGATTTTTAGGAAATGTGCCATTCATACATCCCTTAGCCGGAATTAAGCTGGGATATACGCCGGCTTCAATAAATGCTTCGCTGGGTATGGATCGGGAATATGATGAGCAGCTTCGCAGAATTTCCGATCCCAGTTTGGAAAATACGCTACAGCAATCGCACAGCTTTACCTATGATACTGAATTTGGTTTAGGATATAACATAACACCCAGTATAAAGACTACTTTTCGTTCTCGCACAGTATTTGATCTATCCCAAACAGGGATTGAAGAGGCTGAGCAGGGTAACCCCATGGCCGATTCTACTCGATATTCCGTGCGTCCCTCATTTGACGTATTGAGTGATCTCGTTTTTGATACCCTCTCGTCAAGGCGCAGCAACTACCAGGAGTCGTATACTGCCGGTTGGCAGCCCAGATTGAATAAGATCAGTGCATTGGACTGGATAAACTATTCTGCTAACTATAGCGGGGGATATCAGTGGCGAAACAGTCCCCGTGGATCGGACTTGGGGGCAAACGTGTCCAATAACTTTTCACTAAACCAGACGCTGGATTTCAATATACGTAGCTTGCTGAATGGAATAGACTGGTACCGTAATCTGAAAAACAATAGGAATTCAAATAATTCTTCTCCGTCTGATACGGCAAACGGACTGACTGAAGATCAGTTGGGCAGAACGCTTGGTACAATTGGCAAGAAGATGGCGGTTGCGATTTTGAGTATACAGTCCTTGGATTTTTCGTTGAATATTTCTCAGAGTTCGCTGCAAAGTGGGTATGGGGGCACCTCACCGCTTTATGATATGTTCGGGCGTAGTAGTGGAGAGTACTCGCCCCCGTTTTCTTATCGTACCGGATTTTCAAACGAAATTGGACTTGATCGGCTGATCAATAATCCCAGTGAAACTTCCTCACTACAGCTTCCATCAAATCGTAATTTAACGGATGATATTACCGTACGTTCTCGGTTACGACCCTTTGATAATTTAACTATTGATTTATCCTGGAATTCAAAATGGAATGAAACGAATACCAAGTCGATCACCATTGATCCCAATCAGAATTTAAGTACTGTGCGTTCACAAAATGGGTCCGTTTCTTCAAGTATTTGGGCATTTGGATCAGGCTATGAAGCATTTTTCAAGAAGCAGCTACGTACTGCTTTTGATGATATTAGCGATAATACTGAAATCACCGATCCAACTGGCAATAGCGATGGGCGAACAGTACTGGGTAGAACGGCCCTTCAGGAGGATTTTAGACAATCATATCTCGCCTTTAGTCAGGGGGCTGTTGGTGACCGTAATTTTACGCCTTTTCCATTGCCTGGTTGGCGTGTAACCTGGACGGGACTGGAAAAATTTATTCCATATTTTGGAGATTTTATGTCGCGGGCATCCATATCCCATAATTACAGCGGTACCTACCGTTTGGGATGGATCTTTAATGCTGATCAAAGTCTTTTGCCGGATATTTCGCTGGGTTCCTACTCAGTTACCAATCGACGTCCAGAATTTGAGCCCAACAGTATTAATATTGAAAAGCGATTTAGTCCCCTGGTAGGATTAAATTTAACTTGGGAATCAAATTTACGGACGAATGTTCAATATGAACAAAGCAAAGTGACGAGTCTTGCACTATCAAACTCAACAGTAATAGAGCGCTTGTCAAAAGGGTTAAAACTAACGTTTGCTTATACCATCCGGGATTTTAAAATTCCTTTTTTTAAGCGCTTGAATAATGCGGTGGATATCACCCTGAACGGGAGCTACATCGAAGATGAGGAAAAGAAATTTGAGCTCGATTCCGATCTTGATGAGGCACTTACCGCCGGACCGGATGATATTATCAAAGATCCTGACCGGGCAAATTTTTCGGGTACAGTGACCGGTGGACAGGCGCGTATCAATGGATCAGCTGTGATTGGGTACCGATTTTCGCAGATGATACAGGCCAACTTTGAATACAACTATAGTAAGTTGATTCCTAAAACATCAGGAGTGTATGGGCGAACAGATCACGATATTTTATTTAATATAGTAGTATCTATCCGCTCAAATTAAGCTGAGTAAAAGTTCATTCAATATTTCTTTTTATTTCTAAAGAAAGAGAATCCTATCCCAATTACAGAGAGTGATATCATCAGATAAGGCAGCCAGTCTCCAAAGCGAGTGTACAGCGTTTGGGATGTAAGGACGGGTACCTCGTAATTAAAAGCAGTCGTTTGCCAATAGGGGGTCTCAACTTTTACAGAGCCGTCAGGTGCGATAATGCCTGAAATACCGTTGTTCGCGCTACGTACGATCCAACGGTCAAATTCAATGGCACGCAGACGCGCATAGGCAAAATGCTGAGTGTGCCCACTAGTGTTGCCCCACCAGCCGTCGTTGGTAATAATAGTCAGATAGCCGGCCCCGTTGCGTACGTAGTTGAGAATCCAGTTGGGAAACACCGAATCGTAGCAGATAAGTGCCGGGGTGGCTGTTCCGTTCACCGAAAACTGGTCGGCGGTATATCCTTTACCGTAGCCCTGAATTTGGTTCCAGTCTATCCATCCGAAAATATCTATAGTGTTTAGAAAATGGACAAAAGGAATGCGTTCTACGATTGGAACTAAATTATGCTTGCGGTAGGTATCCATCGGACTATCAGGATAGAAGCCGAGCGCGGCATTAAAAGCTAAATAGGCACCGCGTTGATTAGAACGGGGTAGGGCGGGAATATTCCCCTTTTTATAAAATTCGAAATAAGTTGCTCCGGTAATAAGTGTAGCATTATGGGTCTTAGCATAATTTGCCAGCTGATTTTTTGTTCGGTCCGAAAATGTCCGGTAATCATTGATATTCATAATTTGATTCTGCACGGCATTCTCCGGCCAGACTATAAGTCGAGTGTTTTCAGTGACTACAGAGTCAGTAAGTGACAAAAGGTGGTTGTTAGCTTGTTGTGCACTGTCGAATCCACCATTGGGTTTGTAGGAATCAAAGTTGGGTTGAACGACCACTACTTCGTGTGTTTGCTCAGGCTCGGTGTCACTGCCAAAAACTGAAATCATTACCGACCATAGGGGAAAGATCAACAACACTGTTACAGCGGCAAATTTGGTTGATGGATGTGGCTTTTTCCAGTATTGATAAAAGAGAGCAGTAGCTAATATTACCCAGAAGGAAATACCCCAGTAGCCGGTTACGGAGATATATTGCACTAATTGGGGTACATTTGCCCAGGCATTACCTACCGCCAGCCACGGCCAGGCTAAATCCCAAAGGTGATGCAGGTATTCATAACTTATCCAAAATGCTGTTTGCAACAGGGCGATAAACCAAGGCGGTATGCTTAATCGCTGTACTTTATACTGTAGCATTACGGGGATAGTCATTACTGCAGCATTGGCCAGAATAGCAGCCACACCGCCCGCTACAGTCGCCATCACAAGCCAATAGGTGGTGATGATATTCCAGATGAGAAAAGCCGGATAGACTTTGTAAGCTGCCTCCCGAGCCGAATCAGACAGATCTATAATACGGAAGACAAGCAGGAATGCCGGAAAAATAAGAAACGGAAGGGGAATAGGCGGATAACTTAATCCCAACAGTAATCCGGCAGTTATTGATAATAGCCAGCTTTTATTCCAAAGTTTTTGAGTGATGTTTTTCATTCGCTGTAATCTTTTGGAGCAATAATAACGACAATTTCACCCTTTATATCATCTCTGAGTTGAAAGGTATCGTGAACCGATTTTATTGATCCGCGAACGATTTCCTCAAATTTTTTAGTGAGTTCACGGCAGACGGCCATCATACGCTGATCTCCCATATATTTTCGCAACTCTTCGAGTAATTTCATCATCCGGTGGGGGCTTTCGTATAACACGATGCTGCGCTCTTCTTCTACCAACTGTTTAAGTTGTTTTTGGCGTCCCTTTTTTTGCGGTAGAAATCCTTCAAATACATATTTATCACATGGTAGTCCACTTGCGACTAGTGCAGTTGTGGCGGCATCTGGGCCGGGAATTACCGACACCGAATGTCCAGACTGATGAGCGGCACGAACGGCCAGAAATCCCGGATCAGAAATCCCGGGCATACCGGCATCAGAGATAATGGCTACATTTTGTCGGGCATCTAAAATATTAAGCAGATGCTCTACCTTTTGATGTTCGTTATGTGCATGAAAGGCAAAGGTTTTGGTATTTATTCCGAGTTTTGTAAGTAATACGCCCGAGGTACGCGTGTCTTCACAGGCGATATATGAAACCGATTTAAGTGTTTTGATAGCCCTTTCGGAGATATCATCGAGATTTCCAATGGGCGTAGCAACTATATAGAGGGTGCTCAACAGTATTCGGGGTTTAAAGTATTCGGGTTTAAAATCCCATCAAAAGTAACAAAAACTTATTAACTATTTCGACTGACAATGGTAATTAGGCAGGCTGAAATTAAGGAGGAAAAAGGCTATACTTAGCTGCGTTAGAAAATGAATGATGAGCGCTGATTATTTTGTTTAACCACTTTCGAAATTTATTAAACAAATAGATAAACTATATTATTATGACAGATTTTAGTCCATCAGGTATTAATCATATTACCATTCGAGTAAACGACATTGAGCGTGCAGAAGAGTTTTATGGTGATGTTTTGGGGTTTGAGCTCCTTCGAAAAATGGGAAAGAGTATGGCTGTGTATCAGGTTGGTGAAGAAGATACCCTAGTGTTGGTTGAGGCAGAAACAAGCTATGATCCGGAATCCCGTGATTACCGTGTAGATCATTTTGGATTTTATCTGGACTCTGAAGAAAAGGTTGACGAGATGGCAGAATATTTTCGTCAAAAAGAAGTATCCATTTTAAGTGGACCGGCTAACCGAAAGCGTGGTCGGTTCGTGTTCATTTCTGATCCCGATGGTAATATGCTTGAGTTTTTCTACGAAGAGGATGACGAATAATTTTAGTATCGCTGCGTTAAGTACCGATATAAAAAGCTGACACTCTGAATCTTTCCTTATACATATAAGTAGAACATACGTAACTTTGTCAGCAGGTTTAGAGGTATGGACCAATGGCATGTTATTTGCATTCTTGCATCCTAAGCAATCAAAACAGAATTTAATTGTTAAGTTAGTTTCACATGAGCGAATCCAAAGAAAAAGTAACAGAAGAACAAGCAGCTGAAAATGAGCAGTCGGCTGAAGAACAGAATGACCGAGCTGAAGAACTATATTCCCAGTATGAAGATTTTGAGGCTGATGAGTTACGTGAATTACTTGTTGCACGTGATCAAAAAGTACAAGAATTAGAAGAGGAACTTGCCGAAGCGAAGGAAAGCCACTTGCGGAAAGCAGCTGAGCTTGAGAATTATCGAAAGCGAGTAAAGCGGGAGCGCTCACAGGTATATGAAACAGCAAAAGCGAATGCATTAGAAGATTTTCTGGAAATCAACGATGATCTGCAACGCACGCTTAAAGCGGCTGAGGAGCTTGAGGTTAATGATACCTTGATGGATGGGGTAAATCTTGTAGCCAGTAAATTTAAAGAAGTGCTCAACAAATACGGGGTGGAACGCATCGATGAGGAAGGAGTCCCGTTTAATGTGGATCTGCACGATGCCATGATGAGACAAAAGCCCCAAGATGATAGTGTTGGCAGTGATGTTGTTCTCAATGTTGTCGAGAGCGGCTATCGCATGGGCGACCGCACTATCCGACACGCAAAAGTAATTGTAAGCGAATAAATTTATAAGGTTAGTAAGTTTAATACATGTCTAAACCAGACTATTACGACGTACTCGGTGTAAGCAAAGATGCATCAGAAGATGAAATTAAAAAAGCCTACCGAAAGAAAGCGATGAAGTTTCATCCGGATCGTAATTCTGATGATCCGGAAGCAGAACGAAAATTTAAGGAAGCTTCAGAAGCCTATGAAGTATTAGGGGACGAACAAAAACGGCAGCGGTATGATCAATTTGGCCATCGTGGTGTAAACGGCGGTGGATTTGGAGGCGGTGCAGCTGGATTTGAGGATATCGGATTTGAGGATATTTTTAGTCGATTCAGCGATATTTTTGGCGGTGATTTTAGTGGCGGACGCAGTCGTTCGCGCGGGCGTCGTTCTTCAGGACAACCCGGTTCGGATATGAAGTTGCGGATTGAGTTGTCGCTTGAAGAGATTGCTTTTGGAACTGAGAAGAAGCTAAAGGTCAAAAAGCAGATCAAATGTGACGAATGTAACGGTACCGGTGCCGAATCGGAAGAAGATTTTGAAATGTGTGGTACTTGTAATGGAACCGGTGAAGTGCGGCAGGTTCGCAAAACAATGCTCGGCCAAATGGTAAATGTACAGCCGTGCCCCGAATGCCGTGGTGAAGGTCGTATTATCCGAAATAAATGCTCGAAATGTAACGGCGAAGGTCGCTATCGAGGGGAAAAAACCGTGAAGGTAAATGTTCCTTCAGGCGTATCTGAAGGGAACTATATAACCCTGCGCGGAAAAGGCAATGCCGGTAAACGAGGCGGTGAAGCCGGATCATTGGTTGTATTGATCGAAGAGAAAGAGCATGAACATTTTGAGCGTGATGGTAATGATATTTATTACGATCTGGTGCTGAGTGTGCCCGATGCCACCCTGGGTACTGAAGTAGAGGTGCCGACGCTAAAAGGAAAAGCCAAAATAAATATTGAACCGGGTATTCAGCCTGGGAAATTGCTGCGAATGAGCGAAAAAGGCATTCACGGACTTAATCGATCAGGCATTGGTGATCAATATGTGAGAGTGAATGTGTATATCCCAAAAGATCTCTCAGACGAAGAGCGCGAGCATGTAGAAGCGCTGAGAGGAAACGAACATTTCAAGGCTTCAAACAGAGAAGATGACGGCAAAGGATTCTTCTCAAAAATAAAAGATGTGTTTACGTAAGTTTTTGACTACAACTAATTAGACTCGCACAGTAGTTGTAGTTTATTAATTACTGACGAACGGATTTCTTTTTCATCCAACTATCGAACACTTTTGCAAATCGTTCGGGTGATTCCGGATCCATGTTGAAATAGAGTGAAGGCTCTATGAGTTCAAGCTCCATNAGCGCAAAAGTATTGTGAGCTGTGCGGACGTAATCGGCGCGCGTATACAATGGTTCAGGTTGAATCATATCGCGCATAGTTTGGGCTACGTCCAGCANATTNTATTCCGGTTCAACTAACGTTAACCTGCCGCCGTGCTCTTCCTGCACGCGAAAGTCGTTGGTTTTGGGAGTCTTGAGGATGGTGTGGCTGTAGGTATCCCCAAAAAAGAAAACCGAGAATTCGCCCTCCTCAGTAATATTGTCCATAAATGGTTGCACTAAAAATGGACGATCTTTGAAAATAGATTTTAAGTCATTAATAAAAATGCCATAGTTCGACTCATGAATACGAAAAGTATCATCAGCACCGGCACTGATGGTAGGTTTAATTACGATTTCTTCTGATTTCAAATTAGAAAAAACACTTGGAAATAGGTCTGCATTAAATGTTTGGTACCAGCAACTGGGAACAATCTCAACACCTTGAGATTCAAGATCACGAAGATAGGTTTTATCAATATTCCAGTTGACGATTTCCAGACTGTTTTCGAGTAGGGCTTCCGATTCTTCTATCTCGTTCAGTACTTTCAAAAAGGCTTTGGGATCCTTTTGATAATCCCAGGGACTTCGGATAATTACGGCCTCATAGTAATTCCAGTCTACCTGATCGTTGCACCAGGAAATTTCCTCTGCTTGCCATCCTAGCTTTTTTAACGGCTCAAAAAGAAGATGGTCATAGACTTCAAAGTCATCGAGGTTATCCATCGAAAGAAAGGCGCATTTTTTCATCGTCATCAATAAAAAGTTGTTCAAGTTTGCGCTAAAGATATTGTTCGATTTTTACAGCACCAAGTTGATTTCTACTTGATTCCTTCTGTAAACATTAATTTCCAGTATCGCCAGTTCCAGCTGTATGATGCTTGAATAGAAAATCTATTATTCGAGATCATTTGCTGTAGCTCAAGCAGCGAACGAGTATTTATATATTCTGAGCTTGACCAACGTATCAATGTATTCACGATTCTGAAGTATCCTTCTCGATTCCAATCAAGTATATAAAGTTGTCCACCCGGCTTTAAGAGTTTATAAAACTGATTTAAAACCTGTTCCTGTTGTTCATAAAAATGAAAAGAATTCAGGCAGATAATTTTACTAAAGTGATTCTGCGGATAGGAGAGGTCTTGAACCTTTTGATTATCAAAGCTGATTGAGGATTTGTCGGCAAGCCGTTGGCGGGCAATGGCAAGCATTTGATTTGAAGGATCATTAATTACTAAATGATCGAAAGTATAATCTTGGGCAAAAAGTTTTTCAGCTAGTAAGCCCGTCCCACCGCTGGGATCTAAAATTATATCTGTTGGGGTAACTTCGATATGTTTGAGTAGTATACGGTGCGTGTGGTCGAGATATCTCCGCCATTTTTGCTCATACTTTTTTGCCTTAAGATTGTAGCGATGAATAGTTGAATCAGCCAAAGCAACTTATTTTGTTAACAGCCGTGATGAATTAAGTAATATGCCCACATCCGGTAATGACTGAGCCGCTGCAGCTAAAACGGGAGGGAGGATGCCAAATGCCGCGAGAGAAAGTCCCACTAAATTATATGCAGTTGTAAATCCAAAATTCCATTTGATAATGTTCATTGTCGCATTTGCAGAGGTAAAAAGATCGGGCACGAGATTCCAGTCATCACGCATGAGGGTGACATCTGCCGTTTCTATGGCTACATCCGTACCGGTTGTACCCATGGCAATGCCCACATCAGCCTGAGCAAGGGCGGGGGCATCATTTACGCCATCACCGATCATCACGACCGTTTGACCCTTGGTTTGGTATTGTTTTACAATATCGATTTTGTCTTCAGGTAACAGTTCGGCTCTGTATTCGATGTTTAATTTGTTAGCTAAGTGCCGTGCCGTTTCAGTATTATCCCCTGTCAAAAGTTCAACAGACTCAAACGAATGTTGGCCACGTAGATTTTTAAGAGCTGTGCCTGCTTCAGATCGTTCNGTATCTTGCGCAGAGAGTATTCCAACGGGCAGGCCATCTTTTTGTACGATGATAGCTGTTTTCCCTTTTTCTTTGATTTTTTGGATGGTTGGGCGGATGTGTTTCTTGTCAATTTCAAGCAGTCGTTCGTTGCCAACAGTTACAGTATGATCTTTAAATTCAGCACGGACTCCATTTGCCATTATTTCCTCGAAGTCATCCGGTTTTTGTAGTGCCAAGTGACGTTTTTGGGCGGCGTTCACAACAGCTTTGCCGATGGGATGATCAGAGTATTGCTCGGCACTGGCCGCCATGATTAGCAATTCGCCCTCAGTAATTCCGTTGAGGGTAATGATATCCGAAATTTCGGGTTGGCCAAAAGTGAGTGTTCCCGTTTTGTCAATAAGCAAGACATCGGCCCTGGCAAGAGCTTCAATATATTTACCGCCTTTGATAAGTACGCCGCGTTTTGCATTGGATCCAACAGAAGCCAACAAGGCAACGGGCGTAGCAAGGGCAAATGCGCAGGCACAGGCTACCACCATTACGGCAACGGTTGCCATCAGGTCGCCGCTGATGAGGTAGGTCAATATGGCGATGGAAGCTACCACCGGTAGATAATATGCCGAGAATTTATCGGCGTACCGCTGTACAGCTCCTTTCTGGGATTCGGCTTCTTCCACCATGCTGATAATTTTACCGAAGGTGGAATCATTTCCTATTGCTTCTGCTCTTAGAGTGAGAAATCCGCCCTGGGCTATGGTGGATGCATAAACATGGGAACCTTCCGTTTTTTCTACGGGCATTGATTCACCGGTAATGGGGGATTCATCAATAGTGGCTTGACCGTCTATAACAGTTCCATCTACCGGAATCTTACCACCCGGTCGTACTATAATCTGTTCTCCCTGATTAACCTGATCGATGGGGATTTCTTTTTCGGTGCCGTCACGCAATACGGTAGCTGTCTGTGGGGCAAGTTCTGTTAATGAGCGAAGTGAATCTCGGGCTTTTTCGGTCGTATAGCTTTCGATATAATCACCGGTACGCATGAAAAATACGACTATGCCGGCCGTGACCCATTCTCCGGCGGCCAAAGCCGTAAGTGATCCCAGGGCCATTAAAGCGTGTGGGGTGACCAGTCCCTTTTTAGCAGCTACAATAACCTGTTTAAAGACAGGATATCCCATTAAAAGTACGAGGGCAGTGCCTGTCCAGAATGGCACCCATTGTGTTAATGCCTGAAAAAGTCCGAGCCATTCCCCGGCTATAACGATCAGCAATATTACTCCGAAAACAAGACCAAATAGGCGGAAAGATTTCTGAGCTTTTTCTTTGAGTGATTTGTTTTTCTGCTGAGATTGATCTGTAGTATCATCATGGATATGATAGCCAATGTCCTCTACAGCTTTTTTAAAGGTATTAAGGTCAGGGTGGTCGGTTCTTGTACGAACTCTGGCTTTTTCAGCGGATAGAAATACTTCTGCAGATTCTACTTCTTCAAGCTGTTCTAGAGCATTTTTTACATTATTGGCACAGCCGGAGCAATCCATGCCTTTTATTAGGAGTTGAACTTCTTTTTTACTCATTGGGTTCTAATTCATTTTAGTTGATTGATATCGCGTGCAATCGTACACTCCTTTGGCAACTTCTGATAGAAGCTGTTCAGATTTCTGAAGAATCGTTTTTATGCGTTTATCACTAAGACTATAGTAGATATAACGACCGTCTCGTTCCCTTTTAACTAGATCGCAATCAGCTAGACAGCGCAAGTGATTTGAAACATTAGGTTGTGATAGGCCAGTAAT
>P_1C_Sed_2_UnCtyDRAFT_1000021_pt1 | contig 40144 bp, 36 predicted proteins | sample Pon1CUnioCityCA_4_FD_10229 | JGI IMG/M metagenome (IMG submission 10229) | reverse complement strand
TACGGCCAAATTACATAAAGCGATCCAATTAAAAAGCCAATGAGTACCGCCAGTGTTTTTGCTTCGTAACGACTCAAAAGCCACGACAATAATCTCGAAAAAAGCACCAATCCTACTACGGCCCCCACTACAAAAGGAAGCAATGATAATATCCCAGCCGTAGTCTCGGAGGTCCCCAGCTTACCAAACTGTGCTAAGATATAGTCATATTTCCGAAGAATAAGCAAAAAATATGAACCTGAAATCCCTGGCAAAATCATCGCACAAATGGCAATAGATCCACTAATAAAAACGAACCACGGTGCTTCGGGCGTGTCGGTAGGAACTAAGGTAACAACCCAGAACCCAATACCTGCACCCAAGACAACCATGAACCCATGCACCCAGTTAAATCCTTCTATAGCTTTAATAAGCACAAAGATAGATCCTATTATTAACCCAAAAAAGAGTCCATATACTAACTCAGGATTCGTAAACATGTACACCTGGAGGGGCACTACCTTCGTGAAAAACAGTATAGCACAGAACATGCCCGATAATAGTACCACCATAAACTTCCAATGTACCTCGCGAAGAGCATCACGAAATTTAAAGGTGAAGAACTGCTTAAAAAAGCGGGAATCAAAACTCTTAATTGCGTTAATGAGACGCGTATAAATACCGACGATCAGTGCCAGCGTTCCCCCGCTTACACCCGGCACGATATCCGCCGATCCCATTAAAAAACCTTTAATTAATAGAAAGGGGGATTCACTCCAGCTTGTAGAATCGGACTTTGAATCAGACTGATTGGTTTTTGACAACGGAATTGATAATTAAGAATTAGGAATTAAGTAACGCCAAAGATATAGCAAGGATCACAACTTTTCATTGATGAATTTTTTTCCCAATTACTTCTTCCACCCTTTTTCGCCGATTAGCGGTACAAACTTAAAGTCACTGAAATGCTCCTCCTCATACTCATCTTCCCTGATTTTGATTAGCCGTACCATCTCTTGTCTGTTCTCATCTCCCACCGGAACAACCAAACGTCCATTTATATTGAGCTGTTCAACCAAATCCTCGGGCACAACCGGGGCTCCGGCTGTAACCACGATGGCGTCATAAGGTGCGTAAGCCGACCACCCGAGCGTACCGTCACCCAGCTTAGCACGAATAGAATACCCCAGCTCTTTCAAGGTAGATTTAGCCCTTTTATAAAGCTTTTCATGGCGCTCAACTGTATATACATTCGCACCTAACTCACACAAAATTGCCGCTTGGTATCCCGATCCGGTTCCAATTTCCAGTACTTTTTCACCGGGTTGTATTTCGAGCAATTCCGTCTGTCGAGCTACGGTATATGGCTGTGATATGGTCTGCTCTTTGCCAATAGGTAATGCAGTATCTTTGTAGGCACGATCCTGCAGCGCCGTATCCACAAAAACATGGCGTGGAACGATATTAAAGGCCTCCAGCACACGCTGATTATTAATGCCTTTATCAGCCAACGCCTGAACTAATCGACGGCGGCGCTGCTTAAACTTTGGATTATCTGCTCCTGAACCCCAATTTAACATGATAAACTTTTGTATTTTACCAACCGATTATAAATTGAATATAACATAAGGAACTTGTGGCAATTTATTCGATTTTTAATGAATGAAAACTTTTTTACTATCAAATATAGCGGATATAAATTCAATTGAGACCAACACCTTGAGATTATGAAAACCTTCCTAAAGATAGCCGGTGCTATACTCGGATTATTTATTGTTATTGTTATTGGACTAAACATTTACTTTTCGGATGAACGTCTTAAAAATACCGTAATGCCCTATGTTGATGATGCCGTAGGTCGTTCTGTAAATGTAGAAAAGATGTCGCTGACCTTTTTCAGTACTTTCCCCCAACCTGGCGTAAGTATAGAAAACATGAGTATTCCCGGGGAAACGGAAAGCGATACCCTACTTTCACTGGACGAGCTTGTTGTTTCTGTTGAACTTTTCTCCTTGTTGGGCGACCAAATCAATATTTCGGAAATCAGTCTTAAAAAACCCCGGTTCACTTATGTTGTAAATGCCGATAGTACCACGAATATCGACTTTTTGATGACAGGGGAAACCGAGACTGATACTACGTCCGAAGCTATGGCTATAAATATCCCCTACTTTAATATTAGCAACGGAGATTTTGGTTATAGGGATGCTGCTTCCAAAACAAGCGTACAGATAGACGACCTTAATGCTGATATATCTCTTAACTACGGCGATCTTATTACAAGTAACATTGATCTGGAATTGGGCGGGCTTTCGGGCTCGATGGGAGAAAATACTTATCTTAATAGCCTTCCGTTAAGCATGAGTCAACAATCCACCATCGACTTAGAAAAGGAAACGATCACCCTTGATGAAGGCACTTTTTCCATCCGCGGACTAGCGCTTAATCTAACCGGATCACTCTCTGACTGGAGTAATGATCTGAACGGTGATCTTACATTTAATTCATCTTCCGACAATTTTGGAGAACTCTTACGTCTCGTGCCGGCCGAATACGAAGAATATACAGAAGGACTTGAAACCCGCGGGGCACTAACGATTAATGGTACGCTGAAAGGAGCATTACTGGGAGAAGAATTGCCGAACTTTGACATCGGAGTTGCAGTAGATGACGGCTATGTAAAAAATCCGGACCTACCGCAATCTATTGAAAACATCGATTTAGCAGCCAATGCATCAAATAAACTGATAACTGTGGAAAACCTAACTGCCCAGGCCGGAGAAAATAACCTATCAGCAAACGGTCGACTCGAAAATCCTTTGGAAGATAACGGCACATTTTCGATCGATTTTAATTCGGATGTGAATCTTGCTACAGTAAGCGCATTCTATGATATCAGTCAGTTTGACGTTGAGAACTTAAGCGGACAGCTAACGGCTAATGGACAAGCATCAGGAAATTTAGGGGCTCCCGAAGAAGCAACTTTTGATGCCACTATGGCACTGAGTAATGGCTTGCTAAAATATGCCGAAGTAGCCGAACCTATAGACAACATTTCCATCGATGCTGAAGCCAACCAATCCGTCATTACAATAAACAACATGGAGCTGCAAGCCGCAGCTAACACTTTTTCGATGAAGGGATCGATAAACGAGCCAATGAGTGAAGATCAGCGCAGTATTGATCTGACTACCGATTTAAGCTTTGACCTCGCTACAATCAAGGATTTCTATCCTATCAATGAAGATACGCTGCGCATGCAGGGACAATTCAAAGCCCAGGCTGTTCTAAAAGGTAAAGCTGATCAAATAGAAAACGCCGTTCAGTCAGGAAACATTTCCCTTTCTAATGGGTTTATCAGCCACAAGTCACTTGGCAAACCCATTGAAAATATCACCTTTAACTCTACTTTGGATGGGCCCAACCTCACTATTTCTAAAGCCAGCTTTACTACTGGCGATAATAACCTGGGTATTTCTGGAAGTATTACAAATTACCTTAGTGATAACCGAACAGTCGATATCACACTGACCGGCAAAGCAGCGCTCAATCAGATCAAAGATTACTATGAGCTGCAACCTACAATCACTGAACTTACCGGTTTGGCGGACCTCAATTTGAATATCCAGGGAGCTCCCAATGATCCTGCAAACATGAATTTCAACGGGCAACTGACAGCGCAACAAATCAATATGGATGGTGAGGCAATGGTCCAGCCGGTTACTGATCTTAATGGCAAACTTAATTTGTCACCTGCATCGGTAGATTTAGATAAGCTGTCCTTCAACATTGGATCTTCAGATATCGCACTTTCGGGATCCCTACGCGATTATATGGAGTATCTTAAAAAAGAAGAAGATCGAAGTACAACACCACATCTCAAGGGTACGTACAAAAGTAATTTTCTTAACATGGATGAGCTTATTGACTGGAGTGACACAACAGAAACCACAGAGCCGATTCCCATTCATCTGCCCGATTTAACCAGTTCAGTAAATGCTTCAATCGACAAAATGATTGTCACCGGCGTTACAATGACAAACTTAACGGCCGAAGCTTCCACATCTCCGGATAATATCACCATGGACCAAGCTTCAATTAATCTTTTTGACGGAGAAGCTACAGGTTCTTTTACCTGGGATGTCCCCGAACCCGAGCGCACCATGATCTCATTCAACGGAAAGTTGGATGGGTTACAAGCTGCCGCCTTTTTTGATGAGTTCCAGGTTCTTGGTGAAAGCAGCAATTTCCATGAATATATTTCCGGAGCTTTCAATGCCGATGTGAAATACTATTCCGAACTCGACAAATTTTTAGCCCCCGTCATTGAAACCTCAACGATGGATGGAAATTTCGGGATGACCAACTCACGCATCCAAGGCCATCCCATCCAGATACAGCTGGCAACACTGTTAAGTGCACAAGAGCTTAACAATATTGGTCTCGATAAATTTAACAGCACTTACTCCCTTAAAAATAGCATATTTACAATCAATGATTTACGCATGACCAGCAACGATATCGGTATGGAGCTCAATGGTACCCAGCACATGGTATCTGGTGAAATTGATTATCAAACCAAGCTTTTCTTGCCCAGTCGATTCAAGAAAGGCATTGCATCAGTCATAAGTTCTCAAGCCGTTGAAGCATTAACACAAGAAAACGGCACTATTATGGTACCACTTCGGATGACAGGAACCCAGGAAAACCCGACCATCCGCCCGGATAAAGAAGCAATTGGGCCCATCGTAAAAGACTACCTTAAAGATAAGGGCAAAAATCTTCTCAAGGGATTATTCAACAACTAATTACAACTATTTACCGGCAATACACGTTGTCAACTCTTGCTACGAAATGTTATCTTTGCGAACTATAAATACAATTTTATGATAAATAAGGAAGCATCCTGATTCATGGATAAATTACATATTTATAATACACTGTCCCGCGAAAAAGAGGAATTCAAACCTATCAAAGAAGGCTTTGTAGGTATCTATGTTTGTGGACCTACGGTGTATGGAGATCCTCACCTGGGACATGCCAAAAGTTATGTCTCATTTGATGTGGTTATTCGATATCTCCGTTACTTGGGATACAAAGTTCGTTACGTCCAAAATATCACAGATGTGGGACACTTGACCGACGATGCTGATCAGGGTGAAGATAAGCTGGAGAAACAGGCGGCCATCGAAAAGCTGGAGCCTATGGAAATTGCAGAAAAATATACCTATAACTATTTCCGCGATATGGATGCGCTTGGCGTTCAGCGACCTGATATTTCTCCCCGCGCTACAGGACATATTATCGAGCAGATCGAGATGGTCAAAAAATTACTCGAAAATGGTCATGCCTACGAAACAGATGGCAATGTCTATTTTGATGTTTCTTCGGATGAAGATTACGGTAAGCTCAGCGGGCGTGATGTTGAAGATCAGGAAAGCGGTGCCCGCATTGAGACGGCCAGCGATAAACGATCGCCCGAAGATTTTGCCCTCTGGAAGAAAGCCGATGACGGCCATATTATGAAGTGGCCATCGCCCTGGGGCAAGGGTTATCCCGGCTGGCACGTGGAGTGCTCGGCCATGTCAACAAAGTACCTGGGTGAACATTTTGATATTCACGGGGGTGGAATGGATAACCAGTTCCCACATCACGAATGCGAGATTGCTCAAAGTGAGGGTGCCTTCAACAAACCATTTACCAACTACTGGATGCACAACAACATGGTTACCCTAGAAGGACAAAAGATGGGTAAATCGCTGGGCAACGCTATCTCCCTGCACGAGTTTTTCTCTGGCGATCACGAACTGTTGAATCGCGCCTGGGATCCACAAATTATTCGATTCTTTTTACTTCAGAGTCACTATCGCAGTACTACTGATTTTTCCGAAGATGCTCTCTCCGGAGCCGAAAACGGTCTGCGAAGCCTGCAAGAAATGATTAACACCATAACCAATGCAGAGGATGGCTCTGCTGATGCTTATGATCTGGAAACACTGAAAAATTCACTGGAAAGCAAACTTAACGATGATTTTAATACGGCACAGGCCATTGCTGTTCTTTTTGAAGAACTCAAAACAATCCGTAAACAAATTAATAACGGAGATGTCCCGGAAAATATTGGCGTTATTAAGGAATTTCTACAAGACTTTGTAGATGGTGTGCTGGGACTTTGGCCACAAGAAGAGCAATCTTCTGCAAGCAATGATAAGACCCATGATCTAATTGAATTGCTTATTAATATCCGCAATAATGCGCGTCACGAAAAGAATTTTGAACTCTCTGATACCATTCGTGACCGACTTGAAGAACTGAATATCAAGCTGATGGACAGTCCCGAAGGCACAGATTATAAAATCGTGAAGTAACAGCTAAAAAAATTAGACAAGGCTTTAATATAGGCATTGTCCAGCTCTTACTATTTCAGGAGCAACCTAACATGCGCTTATTGCAAGACCATCCCAATAGATAAACTATTACATGAACTTATTACTTTTAGCTAACGATTATTTTACTTGGTCAGTCGATCCCGTAGCCTTTAGTCTGGGCCCACTCGAACCACGCTGGTATGGCATTCTTTTCGCCAGTTCATTCTTAGTTGGTTTTTGGCTCACACGAAAGATGTTTATACATGCCAAACGTGATCCGGAAGAAGTTGATCAACTCTTGACATATGTTCTTATAGCTACTGTTGTTGGTGCTCGACTTGGTCATGTACTGTTCTATGATCCTGGCTTCTACATGCGATATCCTGCCGAAATTTTAAAAATCTGGCATGGCGGGCTGGCAAGTCACGGTGCAGCTATTGGCATCATCATAGCCATGTACTTGTTTACCAAAAAATTTAGGGATATGAGTTTTCTCTGGTTGGCCGACCGCGTGGTTGTCGTCGTTGCCATTGCAGGAGCTTTTATCCGAACAGGAAATTTCATGAACTCCGAGATCGTCGGCCAACCTACTGAATTGGCTTGGGGGGTCATTTTTACCAGAGTTGACATGGTTCCGCGCCATCCAACCCAACTTTATGAAGCTCTACTCTGCATTCTAGTGTTCGGTATTTTGTGGAAAGTGTATCACTCATACCGTAAAAGTCCTCCCGAGGGATCACTGTTCGCTCTATTTTTAACTACACTATTTACTGGGCGTTTCCTTCTCGAATTCACGAAGATGGAACAGGCCGCTTTTGCCGCCGACTGGGTATTTAACATGGGACAATGGCTCAGCATCCCGCTTATTGCCATCGGCATATGGCTCATGATCAAAAAAGTAGACTGGAGCCAATCTCCGCCCGTCGAGTCACAGAAAAATTAATCCATCAATTTTCGTTTACCATGAAATCTTTAGATCCACAGATTAAACAAAAAATAGACAGCTGGCTGAATGGCAATTACGATGAAGAAACTAAAGCTGCCATCCGAAATAAGCTGGAAAATGAAGAATACCAAGAGTTGACTGACGCCTTTTATAAAGATCTGGAATTTGGTACCGGTGGATTGCGCGGCATCATGGGCGTGGGCTCTAATCGCGTTAACAAATATACATTTGGGATGGCTACCCAGGGATTCAGTAATTTTTTGAAGCAAAATTATCCTGATGAACAAATCAAGGTTGTAATCGCCCACGACTGCCGGAATAATTCTGAGGAACTTGCTCAAGTAGTGGCTGATGTATTTTCTGCCAACGGCATGTATGTGTACTTGTTTGAAGGGTTACGACCTACTCCGGAACTTTCATTTGCCATCCGTGAGCTGGGTTGTCATGGCGGCGTAATGCTGACAGCTTCACACAATCCCAAAGAATATAACGGATACAAAGCCTATGACGAACACGGCTGCCAACTGGTTTCTCCGCAAGACAAGGAAGTAATGGAGGAAGTCCAAAAGATCGAAGACATCAATGATGTTTCTTTTGAGGGGATATCTGAAAATATAGAATCTATTGGCAAAGAAATTGATGAGAAGTATTTGGATGCCCTCATGGATGTTTCATTATCACAAGGGGCCATCAGTCGGCAGAACGATCTGAGCATTGTTTTTTCCCCCATCCACGGAACTTCCGGGGTTATGGTTCCCCCTGCACTAAAACGATATGGGTTCAAAAACGTAACACTTGTTGAAGAACAGATGACCTATGATGGTGATTTTCCGACAGTTGAATACCCCAACCCAGAGGAAGAAGAAGCGCTCACCATGGCGTTGAATAAGGCCAAAGAAATTGATGCTGAACTGGTGATGGCAACCGATCCGGATGCAGATCGGGTAGGAATTGCAATCAAAGATCATCACAACGAGTGGGTGCTTCTTAACGGCAACCAAACCGGTGCATTAATTATCAACTACGTTCTTAACGCCTGGCAAGAAGCCGATAAATTAGACGACAATGAATACATCGTCAAAACCATTGTAACGTCTTATCTGATTGATGCTATTGCCGAGTATTACGGTGTGGAGTGCTATAATACGTTAACCGGATTTAAGTATATCGGTGAACTGATGACAAAGCTGGAAGATCAAAAGCAGTTCATTGCGGGCGGTGAAGAAAGCTACGGATATCTGATTGGGGATCATGTACGTGATAAAGATGCCATTGTCTCTTCGGTTATCATTGCTGAGATGGCAGCCTACTACAAGGATCAGGAAACCAGTCTTTTTGAGGCCCTGCTGGACATCTATCTTCAGCACGGGTACTATCGCGAAAAATTGGTTTCTGTATATAAACGAGGACGCGAGGGGGCCGAGGAAATCCAAAAGATGCTGAAAAATTACCGGGAGAATCCACCCAAGCAGCTTGCAGGCTCTGATGTGGTTGTTGTCAAGGACTACAAAACCAGCATTTCACGAAATCTAAAAACAGGCGAAGCCAAGGATATTGATCTCCCCACTTCGAATGTCCTGCAATTTGTTACCGAAGACGGGACAATGGTAACGGTTCGACCATCCGGAACTGAACCTAAGATTAAATTCTACTGCAGCGTGAATTCCAAGCTTGCCAACCGTACCGGTTTTGATGAAAAGACCAGTAACCTGGAAGAAAAAATGGATACCATTATCCAAGAACTGACGGAATAAAACCCGGTTTTTTCCAATATCCAATAAGTGATGAGTAATACGCTTAGCGTTACTCATCACTTATCATCTTCTCTCCCCTATTTAATTCATGTCTAAATTCCGCCCATCACTATGGATTAAATTATATCCCTATTATCTTCTTTTAGCTAATCACTTTCACTATCAGGTTAAATAATGGAAATAACAGGTAGTCACCCTAAAAGAGCCCCCCATCAACAAAATAGCTGGCTCAATAAATATCAGCAATATCTTGCTGAGTTCGTATATGGGGGCATAGACGGAAGTGTCACAACCTTTGCAGTTGTAGCAGGCTCTGCAGGAGCAGGGTTAGACTCATCAGTTGTCATTATTCTCGGTTTTGCGAACTTAATTGCCGACGGCTTTTCAATGTCGGTTGGCAGCTATTTATCCAATAAAAGTGATCTCGAAAATTTTCAAAAACATGAAAGAAATGAATATTGGGAGATTGAAAATATCCCAGAACAAGAGCGCGAAGAAGTACGACAAATTTATAGAGACAAAGGTTTTGAAGGAGAATTGTTAGAAAAAGTGGTTGATGTTATTACCGAAGATAAGGACCGTTGGGTAGATGTTATGATGAAGGAGGAGTTGGAAATGATGAAGCAATTAAAATCTCCTTTCGCAATGGGTTTGGTGACCTTTATCTCGTTTATTTTAGTTGGGCTTATCCCCTTATTGGTATATGTGCTCGATTATTTGGTGGCCTCTCCTATTGATTATCTTTTCCTTACCTCTATAGCTATGACTTTTTTCGCTTTCTTTGGTATTGGATTTTTGAAATCCATCGTAAACCAAACGAGCAAGCTGAAAAGTATTGCTGAAACGCTATTTCTGGGAGCGGCCGCAGCAACATTGGCGTATTACACAGGAAATGTGCTCGAAAAATTATTTTAATAACTAAAATAACCTTGGCAATATAGTACTAATGTTCGATTATCTCTTTACCCCTGAAGCCAATGTCTTTTATTATGCCATGATTACGGCTATTGCTACCGGCTTCGGGGCTTTGCCCTTTTTCTTTTTTAAGGATTTGACTCCAAACTGGCTCGGTATTTCTAATGCAGTGGCTTCTGGATTAATGATTGCCGCAAGTTTTGGTCTTATTTATGAGGGCATTGAAACCGACGTATGGTTTACATTTTATGGAATCATTATTGGACTGGTGTTTATTATTGGTAGTGAGCACTTCCTTGACAAGTACAACGGTAATTTTTCCATAAAGAATATTGACCAGGCTGATGCTACCAAAATGTTGCTCATCGTTGGTATTATGACCATCCACTCGTTTACTGAGGGTGTAAGTGTAGGCGTCTCTTTCAGCGGCGGGCAAGATTTAGGCGTCTTTATTACTACCGCTATTGCCGTACACAATATTCCGGAGGGACTGGCCATTAGCCTGGTTCTGATCCCCCGTGGGACATCACCGCTTAAAGCGGCGTGGTGGAGTATCTTTTCAAGTCTGCCCCAACCATTAATGGCCGTACCCGCTTTTATGTTTGTAGAATTATTTCGCACTTATCTGCCTATGGGGCTTGGCTTTGCCGCCGGTGCTATGATATGGATGGTATTTTCCGAATTAATTCCCGACGCTATTGAAGAAAGCGATACTTCTACTGTTGCAACAACTATTACCATCTCTATAGCGTTGATGATCATATTTCAAGTTCTAATTGAATAACAGATTACAAATTTTAATTTGTACCAGCTTTCAATAATTGATTTCTTCAACTCATACAAAAGACCTTTTCTCTAAATAGATATCCAAAAAAATGAAATATTCATTCCCATTATTTTTCAAAACTTTGCTTCTCAGTATTTTTGTAGGAGCATTTCTATTTCAACAACCGACTTTGGCTCAGGAGAAACAACGCTATTCCAGCGTTAAAGAAGCTCTTTCCAAAAGCAGCCAGCTAAGCGGTTCAAATGGCCCCAGAAATGTCAACTGGATTGACGATGGCAACCGATACTCCTACATGAAATACAATGAGGAAACAGAAAATATGGAAATACGGGCCTATGACCCGGCCTCAGAAGAAGATGAACTTATCTTCAACAGTGCCAATCATACCTTCCCGGAATCCGATTCTACTTTTGAATACTCTTCGTTTCAATGGTCTGAGGATTCAAAATACTTGGTATTTCAGTCAAATTTCCGACCGGTATATCGCCGTTCAGGTATTTCTGACTACTATCTTTATTCTGTTAAGGATGGATCCCTCAATCTACTCGTAGAAGATGCACGGACAGCAGAACTTTCTCCCGATGGGAGTAAGATCGGCTATGAAAGAGACGGAGACCTCTTCGTCTATGATCTGGATGACGAGGAAGAAACACAGCTTACCGACAGCGCCAAAGAATATTTTTACAACGGACGTTTTGGCTGGGTATATGAAGAAGAGTTCGGGCTGGCCCAAGCATGGGTATGGTCACCCGACAGCAAAAAAATTGCATACTGGCAAACCGATGAACGCCATGTCAATATTTTCCAAATGACTGATTATTCTGGACAACATCCTAAATACAAAAAGATCCCCTATCCCAAAGTGGGCGATGAAAATCCCAAAGTGAAAATCGGGGTTGTAAATGTAGAGTCCGGTCAGCAACAGTGGATGGATACACCGAGCGACGGTTATATTCCCAGAATATACTGGACCGCCAATGAAAACAAACTGGCCACTGTACATCTCAATAGAGCTCAAAATCATCTAAAGCTGTTCTTTAATGATGTCAACAACGGAGAACGACGGTTGGTGATGGAAGAACAGTCTGATGCCTGGATTGATGTATTTGACTTTTTTGCCGGCATTGATCACCTGTTCTTTTTTCCCAAAGACAGCGAAGAGTTTTTCTGGATTTCCGACCGCAACGGCTGGAGTCATATCTACCGGTACGGTTATGACGGATCCGTAAAGAATCAAGTCACCAGTGGGAAATGGGAAGTCACCTATGTTCACACGGTAGATTACCGCAACAATAGGATCTATTTCACCTCCACACAAGAATCCCCGCTTGAACGACATTTGTACTCCGTCAACTTTAGCGGTCGTAATAAAACCAAGCACACTCAGGCAGAGGGAACGCACGACATCAGCATGGGCTCGAACAGCAAGTATTATATCGATCGCTATTCCAATACTTCAACTCCAACACAGGTAGAACTCTGGAGTACAATGAACGGAAAGATGGAAGTACTCGAGGATAATGCCTCTGTGAATAATTTTACCGAAAAACATGTTTATGCTCCGCGTGAACTGTTTTCCTTTACAACTTCCGACGGCCAACAATTGGATGGCTACATGATTAAACCCATTGATTTTGATCCTGATAAGGAATATCCCCTGGTACTCAATATTTATGGAGGTCCCAGCGCCCAAGGTGTTTATAACAGCTGGGAATCCGGCGGATGGAATCAATACTTGGCGCAGGAAGGCTACGTGGTCGTGAATGTAAACAATAGAGGAAGCGGAGGATATGGGTCTGAATTCGAAAAAATTGTGTACAAGCAGCTTGGCAAATGGGAAGCCAATGATTTTGTAGAAACAGCCCGTTTTATGGGTGATAAAAATTGGGTAGACAGCGGCAGAATGGCCATACGCGGACATAGCTATGGTGGATATATGACCACATATACCCTGTTTAATTATCCCAATGTATTCGAAGTAGGCATTTCTACGGCACCTGTTACCGATTGGCGATTTTACGACAGCATTTATACCGAACGCTATATGGGACTACTCGAAAATAATGAGGAGGGCTACGAGCAAAGCTCATCCATAACACATGCTCAAAAGCTAAAAGGAAACCTCTTGCTTTCACACTCTACGATGGATGAAAATGTACATGTGCAAAATACCATGCAGCTTTTAACGGAGCTAACCGGAAATGGACAAGAAGTCGATTTACAGATTTACCCTCCCGGTGCTCACGGCGTCGCCTTTAACACAGCAAGCTACTACCTGCTTTATACTTCGTACGCGGATTATCTAAATCGTCACTTTAAATAGTAAGTTGCAATTATTTCAAACGTAAAAAGGCCGAGCTCACCACTCGGCCTTTTTTATTCGATACATTTCGTAAGCTATCAGGATTCACCACGATTCCCCAACATCGCATCGAGTTTTTCGCCGCCGCGAATACCAAAATCAAGGGTACGGATAGGGAACGGAATCATAATATCGTTCTCATCAAAGGCCTTGGTAATGGCGATGATGGCATCGCTTCGCGCCGATAAGAAATCAGGATTCTTGCGAAAATTTACCCAAAAATGAATATTAAAATTGATGGAACTACCGCCAAACTCTTCATAATAAAAATCAATTCCTTTGTCAGCATTATAGTTATCCAATCCTTTAACAGCTTCAATAGCTACTTCTTTGGCTTTTTGCAAATCATCGCCGTAGGAAACGCCACAGGATAGATCAATACGACGCAACCCACTGCTTGTATAATTTTCCAACGGGTTTTCAAATACGCTCTTGTTGGGAATATATACGATTTGTCCTTTTGGCGTTCGTATTATGGTATTTCTGAGATTCATTTTCTCTACCTCACCATAGAATCCATTAGTTTCTATGATATCACCAATACCAAACGGGTGACGGATGGATAAAATAATTCCTGAAATAAAATTCGAGGCGATATCCTGAAATGCAAAACCTAATGCTAAACCAATAATACCGGCACCGGCAAGCAGTGACGTTACCGCCCCATCAAGTTTGAGAACGCTTAAGGCAATAAAAACCCCGATACCGATTATCAGAACCCCAACAATCGTTTCCAGTAAATTGATTATTGTTTTATTTCTAGTAGTCTTTTCCAGCATGTGTTTTACACCACGCCGGACAAGGCGACCCATTACCATGAAAACGATTAAAACAAGCAACGCTACCACGAGATTTGGCAGCATCGCAATAGTCGTCTCGAGCCAATTCAATAATTTTTCCGTGAGTGTGCTGTACACATCCACAAATTCCGCTTCCATTTCTTGATTCATTAGTAATAATGTTTTTGTTACAATTTACCTTTACGTTCTGGGAGTTAAATGCCTAAAATTAAATACAAAAAAAGATCGTTCATTTAAATAATGATTTTGGATATGAGTGTACAATCCTTCTTTTTTTACTGGGTATTTATCTATACTTAGGAATGGAAAAATAATTAATTAACTCATAGGAATGTCATAAGGCAATAAGCTGTTCTTTATATCTAAAACAGAAGTTTTAATAAAACATTATTTATCTATGCCAACACGAAAAGCAAAAGCCAGCTGGAATGGAGATCTCAAAAATGGGAATGGGAACATGTCGTTTGGAAGTGGAGCCTATAAAGGTTCCTATTCATTCAAATCCCGCTTTGAAGATGGCACCGGTACAAATCCAGAAGAACTCATCGGGGCCGCTCATGCCGGCTGCTATTCCATGGCTCTTTCTGCTGATTTAGCCGAAGCCGGACATGCTCCAGAAGCCGTAACAACTAATGCTGATGTCGCTCTCGAAATGGTAGATGGTGATCCTGCCATAACAACTATCACCCTAAATGTAACAGCAAATATTCCCGATATAGATGAAGACGAGTTTCTGAAATTTGCTGAAGGAGCCAAAAAGAACTGCCCGGTTTCTAAAGCACTTGCAGGTGTTGATATTAAGCTTAATGCAACACTCGATAATTAAATCTCTTTCCTATAGATAATTTAACTGGGGATGTCTTTGATGGCATCCCCCTTTTATATTTTCATTGGTACAACCCTGAAAAATCATTGTTCTTTGGTTAACAAACGTGCTTTAGGATTTGTATCTTTTAAGATATGACTACAAAAACCGATATCGACGAAAAAATTAACCTGAAAAGTTTAACTAAAGAAGAACTGCAGGAGTTTAGCTCAGATTTAGGGCTTCAATCCTTCCGCAGTGACCAGCTATTCCAATGGCTATACCAAAAAGGCGTGCACAGTTTTGATGAAATGACGAATCTTTCCAAAGATCTGCGCTCACGTCTCAAGGAAATAGCAAAGGTTCCTACTATAGAATATGTAACCCATCAGGAATCTGAAGATGGAACCATGAAGTTTCTGTTTAAACTGCAGGGTGAAGAAGAACATAAGGTCGAGGCTGTGCTTATCCCCGACTTTTATGAAGATGGCGCTGCCAACAGGCTCACGGTTTGTGTCTCCTCACAGGTGGGATGCGTATTCGGCTGTTCATTTTGCGCAACTGGCAAGATGGGATTTTTTCGCAGCCTAACACACGGAGAAATTGTCGATCAGGTACAATATATCAACGAATTATGTGAAGAACGATTCGGCAAAGGCATCACCAATATCGTCTATATGGGGATGGGCGAACCGCTCCACAATTATGAGTCCGTCGTCAATTCAGCCAATATTATAACAGATGAACTCAGCATTGGCCTTTCGCCCAAACGGATTACAGTTTCCACGGTAGGTCTCACCAAGCAGATAAAAAAACTGGCTGATGAGCGTCAGCCATTTAACCTGGCAATATCGTTGCATGCGGCCAATGATGAAAAGCGCGACGAGATTATGCCTATCAATAATTCAATGGGGCTGGACAAATTAAAGGAGGCTGTTCAGCATTATTATGAGAAGCTACACAGACCTATCACCTACGAATATCTGCTTTTTGATGAATTTAATGACAGTCCTGAAGATGCGCAGCAACTTGCTGATATCGTTCAGTGGGCGCCCAGTAAGGTAAATATCATCATGTATAATGATGTGGCCGGAGTCGCATTGAAGCGCGCTCGTGAACAACGGCTGGATGCCTTTATGCAGGAACTTGTCTCGCGTGATGTAACAGCTACCGTTCGACGAAGTCGCGGTGATGATATTGACGCCGGTTGTGGACAGCTTGCTATAAAAGAAGGTCAAGCAATGGGCAAAACCATCCGCAAAAATTAGTCGTGTATAAAATTCAATATTCGACCAAACCGTGGTAACATGCGTTCATTGTCCCAAGAGAAGTAAATCATACCTGCTTTACCTACAATGTGAGTTTGAGGGACAAATCCCCAAAAACGACTATCCTCACTATCATCACGGTTATCTCCCATCATAAAATAGTAATCTTGCTTAATGGTATATTCATTAGTAGTCTCACCATTGATGACAAACTGATTACCATTTCGTTCTACATTATTCCCCTCATAGCGAGTGATAATATTTTCGTAGATATGGTAGTTATCAGGCGTTAATGTAACTGTTTGGCCCTCAAAGGGAACAACGACAGGCGGAATGTGATGATGATTATTAAAGCCGGATGAAAAACTAAAATCCCTGCGGTTAAACTCATTGAAATCCTCCGGTAAAACAAACAGTTCAACGTTATTAACTTCAGGCCAGTTGCTTATTTTTTCTGCCACATCCTCGGTCATCGTAACTCTGTATGATCCCTGGTTTTGTGATCCTATAAGCCTGCCTCCTGCAGCTTCAACCTTTGCCGGACTTAGTCGAACACGATCGCGAACAGTAACAACATACGTTTGTTGAATGCCCTCAAATGATTTAGCCCGGTCACTGTTAATAAAAAGTTCGGCATCATCAACAGTAACCGTATCGCCGGGCACGCCAACAGCCCGTTTGATATAGCTCGTTTTTGCCGCAGTAGGATCTAAATCGATAGGATAGTTAAATACAACAATATCATTGCGTTCCACTTCACTAAGGCCGGGTAAACGAGACCAGGGAAGTACTACACCGGGCATATAAATATTCGTAAAGGGCACGCCCACTACCATCGGCGTTCGGGCCCCGTAGCTGATTTTAGAAACAATCAAAAAATCTCCCGTCAACAGGGTTTTTTCCATTGAGGGAGTAGGAATACGATAAGCCTCAAATAAAAGGGCACGGATTATTATTGCTGCTACTGCTGCAAAGAGCAGCGCATCCATCCATTCTCTAAGCCAACTTTTTGCCTCTTCATTCTCTTTCCCTTTTCGCCGATTTCTTCGAGAGCGCCGTTCTTCGCGCTCCTCTTTTGATAATTGATCTGCCAAAGTTACTCCTAAATATTAATAAATTAATCTATGCTCATTCCTTCAGGTGAATCAATTTCTTCGTTTCGAAACTTTCCATCCTTATACTTTACAATATACCACTGCTCCTTTTCCGGTGAATAAAAGTAATCTTTGTACTCACCAAACTCTTCTACAGACATCAGCTTTTGTACAAATTCCCTCTTAATTTGAGGCATCAAATCCACGTACTTACTTGCCCCACCATATGTTAATCCACTTCCAAAGGGACCGTTCCAGTCTAACACCATCAATGGAATACTGTCATTAACCATAAACCAATACTCAAATTGAATAGCTTTTCCGGGTCTAAAGTTTGCTTTATTTATCAAATCCTCAAGTGTTTGGGTAGGGTCCCCAAATTGTGCTTGTAAACGAGCTCTTATTTCATTGGTTTGCCGATCATCCAGTTTGGTATCTTCATATAATCCTTGCCCAGTCAGACTAATATCTTGGGTTTCACGCTCAAACTGAGCACGGTTTTCTTTACTTATCTTTTCGAATTCTGCCGCCTCAAATTGAGCATGGACTGGTAGTGATATCAGACTTAATAAAATAATTACAATTCCAGTGATAACCGTCTTTGAAAAAGAAAAGCCTGACGCTTCTTTAAATGAATCAAAAAATGTCCTGTCCATTATCTAATAGTACCTTAATTATTATTGTCTTCGTCCATAGAGAGAACCGCCAAGAATGCTTCCTGGGGTATTTCAACAGTTCCTACCTGCTTCATACGTTTTTTCCCTTCTTTCTGTTTCTCAAGAAGTTTACGTTTTCGCGAGACGTCCCCGCCATAACATTTAGCCGTCACATCTTTTCGGATAGCCGGAATAGTCTCACGTGCAATAACATTATTACCGATTGCCGCCTGGATAGGTACCTCAAACTGATGTCGATCAATAAGCTCTTTGAGCTTTTTACATAACTTACGTCCCAGATCATATGCTTTATCTCTGTGAACTATGCTTGATAACGCATCAACCGGTTCTTTATTTAATAAAATATCTAATCTCACCAGATCGCCCTCTCGATATTCCAAAAATTCGTAATCGAGGGAAGCATATCCCCTGGTTCCACTTTTCAAGCGGTCATAAAAGTCAAAGACCACTTCTGCCATGGGCAACTCGTACTTAATTTCTACCCGCTGGCTCTGCATATGAAGCTGATTTACATATTTTCCTCGCTTCTCCTGGCAAAGGGTCATTACCGGACCAATATAATCAGAGGGCGTTAATATGCTAGCCTTGATATAAGGTTCATATACTGCCTCTACTTTGGCTGGATCGGGCATATCACTCGGATTATCAACTACGACCTTCTTGTGTTCCCCGCGTTCCGTAATATGCACTTCATATTCCACGTTAGGGACAGTAGTGATAATATCAATATCGAACTCGCGATCGAGCCGCTCCTGTACAATCTCCATATGGAGCATCCCCAGAAACCCGGCTCGAAATCCAAAGCCCAGTGCTTCTGATGTTTCCGGCTGATAGGTCAGGGAAGCATCATTAAGCTGCAGCTTTTCAAGGGCCGACCGTAGATCCTCAAAATCATCCGACTGCGTGGGGAATAACCCACTAAATACCATCGGCTTCGGTTCTTGATAACCGGGAATCGGTTTATCTGCCGGATTATCTGTTCGTGTAACTGTATCACCAACTCGCGCATCCTGCAGTGATTTTACACTTCCGACAATATATCCCACATCACCGGCTTCAAGCTTATCAGTCTTTTCTTTTTCGAGTTTTAAAAATCCTATTTCCTCAGCCTCGTATTCTTTATCCGTTGCCATAAAACGAATGCCATCCCCTTTATTAAGGGTTCCCTGCATCACTCTTACATACACGATAGAGCCCCGGTAACTATTGAACACAGAATCAAAAATGAGAGCTTTTAGTGGTTTCTCAGTTTCTTGTTTCGGTGCGGGAATACGTTTCACGATGGCCTCTAGTAACTCATCAACTCCTTCTCCGGTTTTGGCTGAAACTTTCAAAATCTCATCGTGCGTACAACCAATAAGATCAACAATTTGTTGTCCAACCCCTTCAACATCAGCACTCGGCAAATCAATCTTGTTAAGCACCGGAATAATCTCCAGATCCTGATCGATAGCCTGATACAACGTAGAAATTGTTTGAGCTTCTATACCTTGGGCAGCATCCACCACCAATAGTACCCCTTCGCAAGCTTTTAACGCTCGGGATACCTCATAAGAAAAGTCAACATGGCCCGGTGTATCAATAAGATTGAAAATTACATTCTCACCGCTGGGACGCTCATAATCCATCCTGATAGCGTGACTCTTTATCGTAATGCCTCGCTCACGCTCCAAATCCATATCATCGAGAATTTGCTCCTGCATTTCACGTTCGGTGATTGCACCGGTACGCTCCAAGAGTCTATCTGCGAGCGTGGATTTGCCATGATCAATGTGGGCAATAATACTAAAGTTGCGAATCTGGGTCATAAAGATGTGCTTAAAGCACTATTTTGCTTGCTCAAAAGAACGCTTAAGATACAAAATTGACGATGGCATTGCAGAAAATATTCAGCCGCGGACTAAAAAAAGTTTATGAAAAAACCCAATACCTTTTAGGGCATTGGGAATATCAATAGACAAAAATTGTGCCTCAATTATGCTTCCGGTATTTCGAGAGGATCATCTCCTTCCGATTCAGGACTTAACAGCTCAACATGAAATCGAAACTCTTCCTTTTCTATCGTCATGGTTTTGTACATTTCATGAATAAGTTCGAAAACAACCTCCGTTTCACCGCGCACACTTGTTGACATATAATTTACATCTACCTCAACCTCATGCTGGGCCACCAGCTCAAGCAAATAATCAATACTTTCTCGCGGATCTGAAGCTTTCAGTGGAATATAGGTAAACTGCGCAGTTGTAATCATAATTATATATCTGTTATCTGTTTTATATTAATGAGGTTGTAAGAATAGCCTTTTAGCAATAATACTTCAATCGAATCATGATTTAAATTCACTCTATTTATAATGCATAAAAAAATATCAGAAGTTCCGGAACAATAAGATATTTTTACTCTTTAAACGTAGCTAATTAGATATTATCAGAAACACCGATCTATGCACAAACGAATTGTTCATAATCCCATTATTCAGCTTACGCTATTTACGTTAATGCTCATTGTATTTGTGATTGCTGTATCAGCATAACCTTCACATAAAGGAATTAATTAGACAGGTAAAACATTCGAGCTATTAAAAATAGTCATCTAAAGTGTTGGTCTCTTATCAAATAATACTCAGCCTATAGAAAATTCAACCAAATGCCATCTAAATTACCCTTGAGGTAACATGAACAGTCAAAGGCCCTTGCCATACGGTGAGGGCCTTTTTTCTTGTGGAATGATTTTTTCATTCATCCAGTTAAGCACAATCAGCATGAATGCAGATACTTTTAATCTAATTCAAAAAATGATTGTGGAAGAATTCCCTAAAAATCTTATCTTTGGCCTGATGCAAAAACAAAGCCTACATATCTCTATCCATTCCCACCTCCATCACGGCGGTTGGCCCCGTCAATAGCATCACTTTATGTAGCAAAGGCTACATCGTTTTTCCCTACTTTTTAAACAGTTTTCCCAATTAATTTCAATAACTGATTGTTATGCAACGCACTGCTGACTCTACTACCTCTTTACGTATCGCTATTCAAAAATCAGGTCGGTTAACCGACAAAACCATTGATCTGCTTAAAGGGATCGGCCTTCGTTTTGATGACTATAAACGAAATCTGCTGGTAAAATGTCGCAATTTTGATGTCGAGCTCCTGTTGATCCGGGATGATGATATCCCCGAATATGTACAAGATGGTGTTTGTGACCTCGGGTTTGTTGGCGCCAATGAAACACAGGAAAAAGGAGCTGATATTACCGTTCTCCGCGGACTTGATTACGGGATTTGCCGCCTTTCCTTAGCAGCTCGCAAAGACGGTGATATTCAATCTATTGCAGACTTTGAAGGTAAATCCATAGCTACGAGCTACCCGAACTTAACACAGAAGTTTTTTGATGAACGCGATATCAATGCTGAAATCGTGACTATCTCCGGCGCTGTCGAAATCGCTCCCCGTCTTGAGGTAGCCGATGCCATTTGTGATCTTGTATCAACCGGAAATACACTCAAAGCTAACGGACTCGAAGAACTGGAGACCATACTGGAATCTGAAACTCAGCTGATCCGTACTAATAAAAAGTTATCACCTGGTAAGCAGCAGCTAATTGAAAAATTTCTGCAGCGAATGGATGGCCATCAGCAAGCCGAACGCAGCCGTTATATTATGATGAATGCTCCGGAGGAATCTGTTCCCAAGATCAAAGAAATCATCCCATCGCTTAAAAGTCCGACCGTTATGCCACTTGCCGATAATGGCATGGTTGCGGTCCATACAGTCATCCCCATTGATGAATTCTGGGTTGTTATGGAGAAACTGAAAGCCGAGGGTGCCAGCGGAATCGTGATTCTTCCCATCGAAAGCATGATATTGTAGATATAGATATGAAAACGTACAGCTATACAAATTTATCAGATAGTCAGCTCAAAGAGCTTATCCGACGACCGAAGATGGACTTCCAATCTATCTTCGGACAGGTTGAGCCGATTATTAAAAAAGTACAAGAGGAAGGTGATGCCGGTATCAATTACTTTACGCAACAGTTTGATGGGGTAACGCCAGATCCAGTTGTGACCAATCCAATGGACCAACAGGTGGCTATTGATGATAGTATTAAGGATGCAATCGATACTGCTTTTGACAATATTTATCGTTTTCACAAGGCACAGCTGCCCGAGCTGCTGGAAGTAGAAACAATGCCCGGCGTGCAATGCAAAAGGGTAACGCGTCCTATTGAGCGGGTGGGATTATATGTACCCGGCGGCACAGCTATTCTCCCCTCAACTCTAATGATGCTTGGTATACCTGCTATGCTGGCCGGATGCTCAACGATAGTAGTGGCAACTCCCCCCGATAGTGATGGTTCTATTGCAGATGAAATTCTATATATCGCAAAAAAAATTGGAGCGACACACCTTTTAAAAGCAGGCGGTGCTCAAGCAGTAGCCGGAATGGCTCTTGGAACCCAAACGGTCCCAAAAGTGGATAAGATTTTTGGTCCCGGAAATCAATATGTGACAGCTGCGAAAATGATGCTACAAAACAGTGAAGCTCAAATTGCTATTGATATGCCGGCCGGCCCGTCGGAAGTACTCGTTATTGCTGATGGATCAGCCAATCCTGCGTATGTAGCAGCTGACCTGCTATCCCAGGCTGAGCATGGCGAAGACAGTCAAGTGGTGTTAGTGGCTACACCTGATTTTAATCTGAATGAGTGTCGAACCGAAATTAATCAACAACTCGCAGAGCTTCCCCGTCAAAAAGTAGCTCAAAAAGCTATAGACAAAAGTTTTATCCTTACGGTTGATACCCTTGAGGAAGGTTTTTCATTTTCAAATCAGTATGCCCCGGAACACCTGATTATACAGTGTAAAAAACCCGAACAGTACGAAGGTCAGATTATGAATGCGGGATCGGTATTTTTGGGTCAATGGTCTCCTGAAAGTGCAGGCGATTACGCCTCTGGAACGAACCATACACTCCCTACCTACGGTTATGCACGGATGTTTAGTGGCGTTTCTGTAGATTCTTTTTTAAAGCAGATTACGATGCAGCGAATAACTGAAGAAGGTTTGAAAAACGTGGGTCCTACCATTGAAGAATTGGCGACGCTGGAAAAATTAGAAGCCCATAAAAATGCTGTTTCTATTCGCCTGAAGGATATCAATAAAAATACTTAACGATTTACTTAGCAGATTATGAATCGATCTTTTGATCTTGAAAAACTCGTTCGCCCTAATATTAAAAAGTTGGTGCCTTATCATAGTGCACGCGAAGATTTTGGAGAAGGATTACTGCTTGATGCCAACGAAAATAGCCTGGGTGCTCCTTTTACCGATGATCAACAGCTGCATCGCTATCCTGATCCCAAACAACAAGAACTGCGAGATCTTATTGCCGAATGGCGAGGCGTTCGTCGTCAAAATGTATTTACGGGTGTAGGCAGTGATGAAGGAATCGACCTACTTTATCGGATCTTCTGCCGCCCCGGCGAAGACCGGGTACTGACAACACCTCCTACCTATGGGATGTATAACGTATCAGCAAATATTCACGACATCTCAGTTGATACAGTGCCCCTGAACGAGGAAGGTTTTCAACTCCAGACGGAGGAGATCTTAGAAGCCGTAAAACCAAACACGAAAATGCTTTTCCTGTGTTCTCCTAACAATCCAACAGGAAACACTTATGCAACCCAGGAGATCCGTAGATTAATTGAGCAATTTAAAGGAGTCGTCATAATCGACGAAGCTTATATCGACTTTAGCGATCAGGAAAGCTTGGCTTCCAAAGTTGTTGAGTATCCCAATCTCGTTGTACTTCAAACCCTGTCTAAGTCATTCGGATTGGCCGGTATCCGACTCGGTATTACTTATGGCCAAGAAGAAATTATTAATTATATGATGAAGGTGAAAGCACCGTACAATATTAACAAACTGACTGCGGAAAAAGCCATTGAAGGATTGCAAAACTGGGAAACCGTACAATTTCGGCTGGATGCCATAAAAAAGGAACGAAAGAAGCTTAAAGACAAGTTGCAGCAACTAAAAATAGTGCAAAAGGTTTATGACAGCGAAGCTAACTTCTTACTTGCCAAGATTACCGATGCCCGGAATATCTATGAAAAACTTACCAAACAGAACATCATAATCAGATATCGCGGGGACCAACCTCTCTGCGAGAATTGTTTGCGTATTACCGTAGGAACACCGGATGAAAATGAACGATTAATTTCAGCTTTAAAAAGTTTAGGATAATGGATATCAGAATTTCAACAGAGGCACTGTCCGGTTCAAACAAGAATCTACTTTGGAGCGGAGCTCTTTACGGTCTAAAACGTCTGCAAGAATTTGATCATCAACTCTTCTTCCTCACTGAGGACTTATCCAAGCAACAGCAATATCTTCTGGAGAACGAAAAAATAACTTCCGTAAAAACACTGACTGATTCCGTCGATCTACAGATCATTGCCGAAAAAAATGATCTTAAAGCATTAGGTGATAATGGATCCAAAATTGAATCCGCTCCGGATTGGATCGCGCTCAGCAATAAAATCTGCTTTCCTACCCGAAAAGCTTCTCAAAAACGTGCAACAGCAGAAACTGACATCAGTATTTCCGTCAATCTCGACGGCTCCGGACAAAGCAACATTTCCACAGGACTCGATTTCTTTGATCACATGCTGGAACAGATTGCTAAGCATGGATTAATAGATTTGGACATTTCCTGTGCCGGTGATCTTAAAGTAGATGAACATCATACTATCGAAGATGTTGCCATCACCTTAGGAAAAACAATTAATGATGCTCTTGGTAATAAAATTGGAATTCAGCGATACGGATTCGCGTTGCCTATGGATGAAGCCTTGGCAACTGTCGCACTGGATTTCTCGGGCCGTCCCTATTTAAAGTTCGACGGCACTTTTAAAAGAGATATGGTTGGGGATTTTCCAACAGAAATGGTCGAGCATTTCTTTTATTCACTGGCCATAAATCTACAAGCGACCCTTCATGTTTCTATTGACGGTAAGAATGATCACCATCAAATTGAAGGATGCTTTAAGGGGTTTGCACGATGCTTGCGTGCTGCCGTCAGCCGTAATGAACGAAATTTGAACGTATTACCTACTACAAAGAACTTATTGTAAGATGATCGCAATTATTAATTATGAGGCCGGGAACCTTGCCTCTGTATCAAATGCTTTTAAAAGACTTGACGAACCATATATCATTTCGGATAAGAAGGAGGAACTTGACAAGGCTGACGGTATTATTTTTCCCGGTGTTGGCCACGCACAACCAGCCATGAAATCTCTTCAAAAGAATGAGCTTGATGAATGGCTTAAAAATACAAAGAAACCGGTATTGGGGATTTGTCTTGGAATGCAGCTATTTTATGAGTCATCCGAAGAGGGGGAATCTGAAGGATTGGGGATTATCCCGGGCCGACTTAAAAAGTTCGACTCTTGCAAAGCAAAAGTACCACACATGGGATGGAATACATTCCAGAATATTTCTACTCATCCCTTAATGAATTCTCTGAACAACGAACAATTTTTCTATTATGTCCATAGCTTTTTTGCCCCCCTCAATACATACACCGTAGCAACTTGCGATTACATTCAACCTTTTACATCTGTTGTATGCAAGGACAATTTTTGGGGGGTTCAATTTCACCCGGAAAAATCAGGAAAAGTAGGATCGCTGCTGCTTCAAAATTTTCTACAGCATGTTCATAGCAAAATGAAAACATAAAAGTAGAACAGCTCTTTTAATCTCTACTTCCCTTTTCTCTTTTTCTCTCACCAAATAATCTATTCTTTTTATTGCATAGAGATTTTTTACCGTTTACATTTTGATTGAATCCCCAATCAATTGATGTAGATGATCACTTCAAAAAGAAGATCTCCCAACATTCATCATTCGAAGACTTCTATCTTCAATAAGGGACACAAACCCCTTCTCCCCATACTTTTAACCATCTTAACACTTCTCGCAGCCTTGCCTTTTTCAGCACCTGCACAAGATGCAACTGAAATTGTAAAGAAAGCTGATGAAAAGATGCGGGGAGAAAGCTCACGGGCCGAAATGACAATGAAAATCGTTCGCCCAACATGGGAGCGCAGTGTTTCAATGAAAGCATGGAGCATGGGCGAAGACTACAGCTTAATTTTAATTACGGCTCCTGCTCGGGATGAAGGCTCAGCCTACCTTAAACGGGAAAATGAAATATGGAACTGGCTGCCCGATATTAACCGAACAATAAAACTACCGCCCTCGATGATGAGCCAATCCTGGATGGGATCTGATTTTTCCAACAACGATTTGGTTCGAGAATCATCTATCATAACAGATTACACACATACATTGGTAGAAGATTCTACAGTCAGCGGTTACGATTGCCATAAAATTGAATTAATTCCCAAGCCCGACGCTCCCGTTGTTTGGTCAAAGGTTATTACATTTATTTCTAAGGATGAATACCTGCAACTGCGAACTGAATTTTATGATGAAAACCAGGAAATGATCAGGCTGATGGAAAGTTCTGAAATCAAGGATATGGGTGGACGTATAATCCCGACACGACTGGAAATGACCCCGCTGCATGAAAACGGTAAAAAAACAATAATGACCTATCAGAATATAAAATTTGATGTCGATATTTCAGAACGTTTCTTCAGCATACAAAACATGAAACGCATCGATTAGAGAAATGCTATCACTAAAACTGGCATGGCGAAATATATGGCGTAATAAACGACGGACGCTCATCACGATGACTTCCATTGCTGTTGCGGTATTGTTATCGGCCGTAATGCGATCCATGCAGGAGGGGCAGTATAAAGATATGATCAATACCACAATAGGCAGCTTTAGTGGATATGCCCAAGTACATGCAAACGGCTATTGGGATGATAAAACACTGGAAAACAGTTTTGTAGCTACAGATTCATTACTCAATATTCTAAAAGATTCAGAAGGAGTTAAGGCTGTAGTTCCCCGAATTGAATCATTTGCCCTGGGAGCCGGAAAGCAACAAAGTCGTCCACTTATGGTTATTGGTATTGATGTCGATTCTGAGCAACATTTGATGAATCCCCAACGCAGATTACAATCGGGCAACTATTTCCAAAATAACGATGAACGAGCAGCTATCGTAGGTCATGATGTATTGGAGCGTCTCAATATCCAGCTTGGTGACAGCTTGGTATTACTCGGACAAGGCTTTCGGGGCATGTCAGCGACCGGGTTGTATCCGGTTACGGGGACGATAACCTTGCCAAATCCAGAGCTAAATAGAAGCTTGGTTATGCTCCCACTGCATAAGGCTCAGCAATTTTTAGCAGCTGACAGTAGACTTACCACTGCCGCTTTAGTCATTGATGACCCCGAGCGTGTTGGATCCATTGTGCAAAACATCAGAAATAAATTATCCACAGAAAGCTACGAAGTCATGGCCTGGCAAAAGCTGATGCCCGAATTGGTTCAGGGAATCGAGGTAGATCGAGTAAGCGGCTATATTATCTTGGCCGTACTCTATATGGTTGTAGGTTTTGGCATACTTGGTACTCTCTTGATGATGATAACCGAGCGGACCTATGAATTTGGAATCATGCTCTCTATTGGTACCCCGCGACGCACACTTGCTAAAGTTTTGGCTATCGAAATCTTAACCATAGCAATGTTGGGCAGTGCCGTAGGTATTGTTTTGAGTTTGCCGATTTCCTGGTATTTCAATATCAATCCTATCCAACTTTCCGGCGATATGGCTGCAACAATGGAAAACTATGGATTGCAACCCATACTCCAATTTTCAACAGAGCCTTCGATTTTTATTTGGCAAGCCTTTATAATTTTGATCATAACACTTCTCTTCAGTTTAATTCCAGTAATCAGAGCCAGCAAGCTTAATCCGGTAAAAGCAATGAGAGGCTGATTATGATTAGAAACATCATAAAACTTGGCTGGAAAAATGTCTGGCGTAACCCCACTCGCAGTGGGGTCGTAATTATTGCCGTACTTCTTGGAACTTGGGCCGGGGTATTTCTCTCAGCATTTTTTACCGGTATGGTTCAGGGATATCTCGAAGATCAGTTTAACCTAACGGTCCCTCATATTGAAATAAGTCATCCAAAATTCGAGGACCTCAACAATCCTGAATATTACGTTCCCGAGGTCCGGCATATTCTGGATGAGCTGTCTCAAAAACCCTATGTAACAGATATTTCTACCCAAAGCTTAGCGAACGGTCTCGCTCAGAGCGCACGAAATAGTTATGGTGTATCCATTCATGGCATTCATCCGGATAGTTCTCAAAGCATCCAAGATTATCTGGAAAAAGGCATGATGCCTCAACGCAAACAGCGAAATCCGGTTATTATCGGTTCTAGCCTAGCCGACCGGCTTGGATTGGAATTGAAATCCAAGATAATCCTAAATTTCCAAGATACCGACGGTGATATCACTGGCGGTGCCTTTCAAATTGTAGGTATCTTCAACAGCTTTAGTTCGGTCTTTGACGAGAGCAACGTTTTTGTTAATCAGCAAGATTTAAATCGCCTGATAGGACTTGATCAGGAAATTCATAGTATTCGGCTTACCCTCGCAGACTTTACTGAGGCCAGCAGACATGCAACACAACTTCGAAAGGAATTTCCTGACCTACATATCACAACATGGGGCGATGCCGCACCGGAACTCAAGTACACCTACGAGATGACCGATCTTATGATGTACATCGTTATGATCATCATCATTATTGCACTCGTATTCAGCATTATCAATACCATGCTGATGGCTGTGCTGGAGCGCACGCGTGAACTAGGCATGCTTCGGGCAGTAGGCATGAATAAATCACGGGTATTTTCCATGGTGTTATATGAAACGATATTTCTAACGATGGTCGGGACACCGGTGGGTCTTTTCTTCAGTTGGCTTACTATCTCATATTATAACAGCACCGGTATTAATTTGGCCGCTTTCGCTGAGGGGATGAATGCTTACGGTTTAAGTACCGTCATATATCCGACCCTACCCCCTGTTTACTATCTGAATATTACCCTCTTAATTGCCCTGGCGGCCTTGCTTTCAGCCATGTATCCGGCCTGGAAAACCCTGCAATTAAATCCCGTAGAAGCAATTCGAAAAATGAATTAGATCATTATGGCAGTTATTGAAACCTATGGACTTACCAAAATTTACAACCCGGATAAAGTACCCGTGCACGCCCTCAATGGGGTAGATCTGACGATCGAAAAAGGAGAATTTACGGCTATTGTTGGTCCTTCCGGATCGGGAAAAACAACACTGTTAAATATCATCGGAGGCCTGGACACTCCAACCGACGGCAAAACTATTATCCAGCAAACAGAGCTGTCATCCTTGTCTGATCGGGAACTCGTCAACTTTAGACTCCATCATATTGGTTTTGTGTTTCAGGCCTACAACTTAATCCCCGTACTTACGGCTTTGGAAAATGTTTCTTTTGTAATGCAAATGCAGGGACGTCCGAATAAAGAATGCCGCGAAAAAAGCATTGCTCTGCTCAAAGAAGTAGGACTGGCCGAAAAAATTGATAAGCGCCCGACTGAACTTTCCGGAGGACAACAGCAGCGCGTAGCCGTAGCGCGGGCACTCGCTTCCAAGCCCGACTTTGTGCTGGCTGATGAACCCACTGCCAACCTCGATTCCGTATCAAGTGCTGACCTACTGGATCTAATGCTTGAGCTCAACGAAAAGGAAGAAATGACCTTTGTTTTTTCAACGCACGACCAGCGAGTTATCGACCGTGCACGCCGAGTAGTTACGCTCGTGGATGGCAAAATTGACAACGACGAGGAAAGATAAACCAATGAATAAGGAGTATAATACCGCAGTAACCCCAAAAAAACCAGAAGGGCATCGAGGATTTCTTTGTCATATTTTATGCTTAAGCTTGGATTCTTTGGGTAATCATTTCGTAATAGCATTTGTGGCCATCATCCTCCTGTCAATCGAATTTCAAAACAGTTTTGCACAAGACGTAGATATCGGCGGATATGTAAAAGAGCTGGGACAGCTTTCTTTTGATAATGATCTTTCTACTGCCCGTTATGATAACATCCTACATCATCGCATCGAAAGTGACTGGACATTATCTGATCATTTTGAATTTCGTGCCGATCTTCGCACCCGCCTCCTTAATGGCTATACTGTTACCAATACCCCCGGACTTGAGCAGTTCTACAAACAAGACCCAAATTATTTTGATCTATCCTGGGTATGGTTCACTACCGATCACTCTCTGATGCATTCCAATATTGATCGAATGCACCTGAGCTACATTAAAGGTCCGTGGGAGGTGCACGCCGGACGACAGCGCGTCAACTGGGGTCGTACTTATGTTTGGAATCCCAATGATCTGTTTAATAATTATGCTTTCCTGGATTTTGATTATGAAGAACGTCCCGGCGTGGATGCTCTGACTGCTCAATATAATTGGAGCTACGCTTCCAGTTTTGAGGCTGGCATCAGAATAGCCAAAGACTGGACTGAATCTGTTATCGCAGGAATGGTTCGAACAAGCTGGGGAAATTATGACATCCAGATTACGGGCGGACATTATCTGGATAACTTAACCCTCGGTACGGGGTGGGCCGGTTACCTTGGTGATGCCGGCTTTAAAGGTGAAATCTCGTACTTCCATCCCGAAAAACAATTTTTCGAACACACCGGACATTTTACCGCTACAACAGGATTAGATTATATGCTGTCAAATGGGTTATATCTCCAAAGTGAACTACTTTATAACGGAGGTTATGATCAAAGAAGAAATCCCCTAAATACGCTTGTACAACCCCCCAGCGCTGACAATTTATTTATTGCCAAATCCGGGTTTCTAATCAATGGTTCTTACCAGATCCATCCCCTTGTAAATGGAAACCTCAGCTTTATGGGCAGCTTCGACCGATCCATATTTATTGCCATACCACAAGTTTCAATATCTGTAACTGAAAACATTGACTTTCTATTACTATCACAATTGTTAAAAGGTGCTGTATTTCGTCAGGCTGTGCCTACTCCAAACCTGTTCTTCTTTAGACTCAAGTGGTCGTATTAACTTGTTGGCAAGATGCTCAATCTGATGAGCCGACAAATTTATTATTTCATCTGTTAACTGTCTGCCTGTTTCTTTACTTTCACCATCTAATTCTAAGAAATCCTCCTCAATGAAAGTTATTCCCGCTATTGATCTGCTCGATGGCAAGGTAGTCCGCTTGCACAAAGGCGATTATGATGAAGCCACCATTTATAACGATAATCCCCTTAACGAAGCAAAAAAATTTAAAGAAGCAGGATTTAATCACATACATATTGTAGATCTCAACGGGGCTAAAGAAGGAAGATTCGTCAACCTAAAGTACATCAAAGAAATTATTAACGAGCTTGATCTGTCCGTACAAACGGGGGGCGGTATTCGCAGTTACAGTGATGCTAAGATGCTATTGGAACAGCAAGTATCAAATATTATCTGCAGCTCGATGGCCGTTAAAAGTCCCGATAAATGGCTGCAAGTATTAGAAGACTACGGCGATAGAGCAATATTAGGAATGGATCTAAAAGACGGCAAAGTAGCTTATGGAGGATGGTTGGAAACACTCGACAAGTCGCTGAATGACTTTTTACAACCAATGATAGACCGTGGTCTATCTACCATTTTGTGTACTGATATTTCTAAAGACGGTACGCTCGAAGGACCAAATCTGGAATTATATCAGAAATTATCAGAACAATTTCCAACACTCAATTTCATCGCATCCGGCGGCGTTTCCGGTGCCAAAGATTTACAAGCATTATCAAGACAGCAACAATATGGTGTCGTTGTTGGACGCGCCTATTATGAAGACAACTTATCTCTTAAGGAGATGCTTGAATACCACGCTTCTTAAATAGGTCCTAACGCCCAAAATCATCTTGTACCCGAACAATATCATCCTCATCAGAAGGGTTTTCGGGATCAGTATGTTGCCAAATTTCAGCTAATATTCCCCAGTCACTAAGCCCAACCAAGCGATGGCGTTCGCCCTGCTTTAACTTTACGTATTCGCCGGTCTTAAACGTTTCTACCGGTTGCTGTTTATCAGTATCACTTGTCATTACACCTACCGGTCCCTCAAGCACCCGCCATATTTCAGCACGCCGATGATGATACTGCCAGGATAATCGCTTTTCCGGCTGTACAACCAAAATTTTGGGACTTAGTTTTTCCGATATTTTCAGATCCTCAATATTCTCATCGCTAAAATACCTTTGTGCAAACTCCGGTGCCTGAGTCTCATCTATCACAAAAAAACCGCCCCACGGACGATCCCAGTCCTTATCAACGATAGTAAATCCTTTTTCTATTATTTGAGTTTCTATTTGTGTAAAAGGCTGTTCTTCTGACTGTTCAGTATTCATTAAAACCCGTTTTTCTCTATAATCAATTACCTTATTCTTTAAAAGCCTCTAAAATAAAAAGGCCACGGTCAAACCGCAGTCTTTTTATTTATTTTTTTTAAAAACAGATTATTAATCTTCTCGGACGCAATCGATTTGCTGTTCTTTTTTNNATGGATCGACTGNCGTTGCTCCACANTTNGGACATTCTTTTGGTTTTGCCATAATAATCAGGTTTTTGGAATTAACCTTTACTTCAATTCCACAAAAAAAAATGGTAATATAATTCCCTGTCCATAAAATTTAAATTCGATCTAAGTTAAGAAAAAGCAACGGTTTAAAGATTTTCCTTAATGCTCGCAAAACGAATTATACCTTGTTTAGATATCAAAGACGGAAGAACAGTCAAAGGCATAAATTTTGAAGGGCTGCGTGATGCCGGTGATCCCGTTGAATTAGCCAAGCGGTATTCTGATGAAGGAGCAGATGAACTTGTATTTTTGGATATTACAGCTACCAAAGAAAAGCGTAAAACACTGGTTGACCTCGTAAAAAAGATTTCACTCAGAATCGATATTCCCTTTACCGTTGGCGGGGGTATCAACAATACTGAGCAAATTGCAGAACTGCTTCACGCAGGTGCTGATAAAGTGTCCCTGAATAGTGCTATTGTTCGTAATCCCGATTTAATTAACGAGGTAGCTGAGCAGTTCGGATCTCAATGTATTGTAGCTGCTGTAGATGCCAAACGTATAAATAATGAGTGGATCGTTTTCATTTCAGGTGGCTCAAAAAATACCGGGAAAAATGCCTTGGAATGGATAAAGGAGGTTGAAAAACGCGGTGCCGGAGAAATACTCCTTACCAGCATGGATCAAGACGGCACCAAAGAGGGTTTTGATATTGAATTGCTACAAAAGGTCAACGAATTCACCACCATCCCCGTTATTGCCAGCGGTGGTGCCGGCACAACACAACATTGTGTCGATGCTATAAAAAAAGGAAATGCTGATGCGGTACTGGCTGCCAGCATCTTTCACTTTCAGGAAATCGGTATAAGTGAACTTAAAAAAGAACTTCAGCAAGCAAATATCGCTGTACGCACTACTTTTTAACTACTTTAATTTATGATTGATATTAATTCTTTAGATTTTGAAAAAGGCGAGGGTCTTATTCCCGCAATAATACAAGACGCCAATAATTTTCAGGTGTTGATGCTTGGCTACATGAACAGGGAAGCTCTTGAAAAAACGCTAGAAGAGGAACGGGTCACTTTTTTTAGTCGCTCTAAACAACGACTTTGGACCAAGGGTGAAACCTCGGGCAACTTTCTTGATGTGATAGATATCCAACAGGATTGTGATGATGACACATTGCTCATTTTAGCTAAACCGCACGGCGCTACATGCCACACCGGTGAAGAATCCTGTTTTCATCAAAAAGAATTTAAACCCGCAACAAATTTACGTTTTCTCAGTGACCTGGAAGAGCTGATTGTCAACCGTAAAAAAGAAATGCCGGAAGGTTCATACACCACTTCTTTATTTAACGATGGTATTGATAAAATTGCTCAAAAGGTAGGTGAAGAAGCGGTAGAAACGGTTATTGAAGCCAAAAACAAGCATCACAGCTTAGTCGATGAAGTATCAGATCTCATCTATCACTTGTTGGTTTTATTGGTAGAAAAAGAAGTACCGTTGCAAACAATCGTCCAAAACCTTGAAGATCGCCATGGAAAAGCGAATTAAGAAACAGATGCAATAATTGCTATTTTTCCTGTGTTTTCCGTGCCGTTTTCAATACCATCTTTCGTGGCATGAGAGGGACAATCCAGTCGAGCGTTATCTTCAGCTTAATATCGGTGATCTCTATTAGTTTACCTTTGACCATGGCATTATAACCTTTTTCAGCGACCGATCGCGATTTTTCCATGCCCGATTCAATGAGGTTAGTACCCTCCAGGTTTGCCTGTTCCACAAATTCAGTTTCAGTAGCGCCGGGACAAAGCGCTGTACAGGTAACATTGGTATCAGATACTTCTTCTGCAATTGCCTGACTTAATGAAAGTACATACGATTTAGTTGCAAAGTAGACAGCCTGCAGCGGTCCGGGTATCAATCCTGCCGTACTTGCCACCTGCATAATGCGTCCGCTATTGCGTTCGACCATCTCCGGTAAAAACAGCCTTGTCAGCTTGGTTAAGGCTTTGATATTCAGATCTATCATTTGCTGCTGATAATCTGGATATTGCTCATGAAACTTACCATGACCTCCAAATCCAGCATTATTGATCAAATATTCAACTTCGATTCCAGACTCGGCAACCTCTGAATAAATATCTTCACAGGCATTGGAATCGGTAAGATCTTTTACAACAACTCGTACCTCCGTATCATAGGTACTTTCAAGCTCTTGTTTCAGCGTATTCAATTTTTCTTCTCTTCGAGCAATTATGATGAGATCACCCCCTTTTTCAGCATGGATCTGGGCCAGATCTTTACCAATTCCGCTTGATGCACCTGTAATTAAGGCAACTTTATTCATGTTAGAGTAGATTTATAACTTTATTTTTTCCCGAGCACCTCTTTTGACATATGCATCGTCACCAGCATGTGGGGTACATCTACCACTTCAGCGATTTTAAGATCCCCCGCCAGTGAACATAACGCATAGGCATCATTACGATCCATACCGTGTTCTTCTTCAAGGTAATCGATCATATAACGTGTGGCTTTCTTTGCCGCCTCATCAATAGTTTTTCCGTAACCGGTTACCGCATAATAATCGTCTGTTTCATATTGGGGCTCTTGAATCGTTTTCTCACCTTTAATTACCTCCACTTGATAAACAATACGCGTGGGGGCCTCGATTGCTGTACCACAAACTTCTCCGAGCCCCTGAGCCGCATGGGCATCACCAATAGAAAACAGGGCTCCTTCTACCTGAACCGGAAAGTATACCGTAGTTCCTTCCGTCATGTGGGGATCATCCATATTACCCCCATTTTTACGCGGTGGAACCGTTGAAAGCATAGAATCAGTTGCCGGAGCTACCCCCATCACACCAGGAAAAGGTTCTAAAGGAATATTTATCTCATCAGAGAAAGCAGCTGTATTTGAATTTTTATCAAACTTAAAAGTCTTAATCCAGGGCTCGTCAAATTCATCTGCTAAAAATCCAAATCCCGGTATAATACCGGTCCAACCCCAACTGCCTAATTCTATTTTGTGCAGTTTCACCTTCAGGATATCGCCCGGCTCTGCCCCCTCTACGTAAACCGGTCCGGTTAGGGGATGAATAGGATCAAAGCTTAGGTTTTTGATATCCTCCACCGTTGATTCCGGGGTAAGCTGTTGATCGGATGCTTCCTCTGTATTGACCTCAATCACTGATCCTGATTCCACCTTGATTAATGGCTCAATAGTACTACTCCAACTGCTATGTGTTTGATCAGCTGAGAGTGTATACTGCGGCTCAGGCACATTCTCTGAGTCTTTGGTTTCCGATTTTTGTTCGCATCCAATCGCCAATAGCAGTATCAATCCAAATATTATAGCATGCTGTTTCATCCTATACCCTGTTTATTTTAGTATTTAATTATTTCTTAACGGCTACTTTGTAAAGCCAAATTATGAAAAAGACGGCCGCCAATGCACCTAACCAATCTGCAAAAGGTGCAAATGACTCCGGAACCAATCTAAGCGCATCGGTACTTTCCTGGATCGCAAACGGGATTGCCAACACAATACCAATCAATGCTTCTCCGGTAATTAATCCCGATGAAAATAATAACCCCCTACGTTCTGCTTTGGTTTTTGCTTCTTCCACATCAGCTCCTTCTTGTTTTGCCCGATTGGCCACCATTCGTCCGGCCCACCACGCAATCATTCCTCCAATGAAAATAGGTACCGTAAGCTCTAGCGGTAGATAAATCCCAACCGCAACTGCAAGCACTGGCGTGCGAAACTCAAACTCTTTGGCTTCAAGGATTTTGTCCAAAATAATAATGGCTACCGCAATCACAGCTCCAATCCAGATCATATTCCATTCCAAATTTCGGGCAAAAACCCCTTCAGCCACCGACTGCATCAGCGTAGCCTGCGGTGCGCTCAGCATCTCGGCCGAACTCATTCCTTCGCGGGGCAATACTCCGCCCAATCCATAGGCATTAAACAGTAAGCTCAAAATGGGTGCAATTACCAGTGCCGCCGACACAACCCCAACAATCTGCATAATTTGCTGTTTATATGGAGTTGCCCCTACCAACTGACCCGCTTTTAGATCCTGCATATTATCGCCGGCAATAGCAGCAGCACAGGCTACCATTGCACCGACCAGAATAGCCGCAGCAGCCGCTGCCTGAGCTCGAGTAGTATCAACCGCAAAATCGAGCTGAGTCCCCAAGAGAGCCAACAGTATCAACGAAGTAGCTAAAATAGTAGCAATGGTTACACCAGAGATAGGATTATTAGATGACCCTACGAGACCGGCCATATATCCGGCAACGGAGGCGAACAGAAATCCAGCAACTAACGAAAATACAGTCCCTATTGCCATTGTGGACCAATACAATCCGCTGGTAACAGGAAGATGAGCAGTATCAATAACTTGGGTAAATACAATAAAGATAGGAACAGCTAACCCAATAATTCCCCACAAAACATAATTTATTGGCATATCGCGCTCGGTGCGCAAAATATCAGCACTTTTCCCGGAACGAGCTTTTTTAACCGCTTCCCATGATGATGCAATACCATCCTTCAGTGGCTTGGCAAGTGAAATCAACGCCCAAATACCACCGACGACCATAGCCCCAACACCCATATAGCGAATCTTTTGACTCCATATTTCGAGCGCCGCATCATAACCACTCATATTTCCAACGACTTCGGCGACATCAGTGGGATTCGCAAATGCCATATACAATGGAATGCCAAACAACCATGAAATGAGTCCGCCCGCAAAGACTAATACCGCAATATTTAATCCCACAATGTATCCTACCCCCAAGAGTGCTACCGACAGTTCAGTACCCATCCCAAAGATAGATTTCCCCGCCGTTACCGATCCGCTTACTGATCCTGAAAACAACTTAAAGCCTGTTTGTCCCAATTTATACAGCGCAGCAGCAAGTCCGGCCCAGGCAATTTGTACAATGCCCTTTCCCCCTTCCGTTCCAGCTTTCAATACCTCACCGGTAGCAACACCTTCCGGAAACTTGAGCTTCTTCTCGATGATGAGAGCCCTTCGCAACGGTATGGTAAAAAGCACCCCCAGTACACCCCCAAACATGGCAATGGCCATCGTATCAAGGAACGGGAAATCTGACCAGTAGCGAAGTAAAATCAAGGCAGGGAGTGTGAAAATAACACCCGCGGCTAATGATTCACCAGCCGATGCCGCCGTTTGCACAATATTGTTTTCAAGGATGTTTGACTCTTTAAACAATCGTAATATCGCCATTGAAATAACGGCCGCCGGGATGGAAGCCGAGACAGTCATCCCTACTTTTAATCCCAGATAGGCGTTGGCTCCCGCCAAAATAGCCGAAAGCAAAATTCCCAGTATTACAGCTTTAAATGTTATTTGCGGATAATCGTCCTCCGCTCGAACATACGGCACAAACTGCTTGGATTCGTCACTCACGTTATTCCCCGTTTACTTTAAATTTATTCGTTTCAAATTAAAAGAACTAAACAAGAAAGCAAGACACAGATTCTCTAAAATTAAATCTAAGCCCTACTTTGCTAAGCAACAGCGTTTTTGTACTTTGCGCAACAAATTTTTTTGAAGAAAAGAAAAGCTATGAAAATTAAGATCGATCACCTTGAAGACCTACACATGGAAGCCCAAAATGAAGAGGGCGGTAAAATCCGCATGGATGGGGCCACCGAAATAGGAGGACTCGAAGGTGGATTCAGTCCCATGCAGTTATTACTTGCAGGTATTGGCGGATGTAGTGCCGTTGATATTATTGGAATTCTGGAAAAGCAAAAGCAACCACTCGAAGATTTACAGGTAATCGTAGATGGCGACAAACAATCCACCGGAACTTATTCAGAATTTAAGACTATCCGGCTCAATTTCATCTTTACCGGCAATCTGGAAGAAAAAAAGGTAAAACGAGCTATTGATCTATCCCTCGAAAAGTATTGCTCGGTCTCAAAAGCTCTCGAGAAAGGATCTAAAATTTCTTACAGTTACAAAATCCAAAACAACTAACTTCTTCGAAGACCAAGGCTATAAAGATTGAGCCAATATTGCAGCTTCATAGCTATCCAGAATATAAACTGGGATTATGCACTATCATTGGTCGGTCACACATCCTTCGGATGCTGAAGAAACTAGCTTTGCATACTTGTAGAGTGATCCGCTGGTTACTGACAGCGGCGGTGCCTCCCAATTTTTACGGCGGCGCTCCAACTTCTCCTCTGAAATCTGCACGTCAATTTCATGTGATTCAGCATCAATAGTAATGGTATCACCGTCTTCGATGAGTGCGATAGTTCCACCAACTTGGGCTTCGGGCGTCACGTGGCCGATCACAAATCCATGACTGCCACCCGAAAAGCGTCCATCAGTAATTAATGCCACATCTTTTCCAAGTCCCGCCCCCATGATGGCCGCCGTTATAGAGAGCATCTCGCGCATACCCGGACCACCTTTTGGACCCTCATACCGAATGACTACTACATCGCCTTTTTGCACCTCACCACTTTCAATACCTTTCAGGCTTTCTTCCTCAGAATCATACACGCGCGCCGTACCCGTAAAGCGTGTGCCTTCTTTTCCGGTGATTTTGGCTACCGCCCCCTCCGAAGCCAAATTACCGTATAAAATCTGCAAGTGACCGGTTTCTTTAATGGGATCATTTATCGGGGCAATAATATTTTGTTCTTCAAACAAACCAGGGACATCATACACATTTTCTTCCAGCGTGTTCCCGGTTACGGTCATGCAGTCGCCATACAGATATCCTTCTTTCAGCAACATTTTCTGCACTGCCGGTACGCCGCCTACGTTGTAGAGGTCTTCCATTACATATTTCCCACTTGGTTTCAGATCTGCCAGGTACGGCGTTCGGTTGCTGAATCTCCTGAAACTCATCAATCGTAAACGGTATTTCGGCTGCACGTGCAATTGCCAGTAAATGCATCACGGCGTTGGTCGACCCACCCAGTGCCACGGTGATCGTCACAGCATTTTCCAACGCTTTACGGGTGATGATATCCCGCGGCTTGATATCTTCTTCCAGCAGGTGCAAAATAGCTTCGCCGGTTCGTTTACATTCTTCGATTTTCTGCTGATGTGTTGCCGGGATTGATGAGCTGAAAGGGAGACTCATTCCCATGGTCTCAATTGCCGATGCCATCGTATTTGCTGTGTACATACCACCACAGGCTCCGGCACCGGGACAAGCATGACGAAGCACTTCATTCATTTCGCCTTTACTAATCTCATCTGATAAATATTGCCCATACGATTCAAAGGCTGAAACCACATCCAGATCCTGTCCATTAAGCTTACCCGGGCGTATAGTACCGCCATAAACCATAATTGAAGGACGGTTGAAGCGGGCCATCGCCATAATCGATCCCGGCATGTTTTTGTCGCATCCTACGATAGAAATATTGGCATCGTACCACTGGGCACGGGTGACCGTCTCGATGGAATCCGCAATGACCTCCCGCGACTGCAGCGAATACTTCATACCCTGCGTACCCATTGAGATACCATCACTCACGCCAATGCTGTGAAACACAAACCCAACCAGCCCCGCATCCCACACACTATCACGGACATGCACAGCCAACTCATTAAGATGCATATTACAGGGGTTCCCCTCCCACCCGGTACTGGCAATTCCAACCTGGGCTTTATCCATATCTTCATCGGTTAGCCCGGCACCGTAAAGCATAGCCCGAGACCCCACTTGTGATTCCTGCTGTGTTAATCTGGAACTGTATTTATTGAGCTTA
>P_1C_Sed_2_UnCtyDRAFT_1000020_pt1 | contig 40446 bp, 42 predicted proteins | sample Pon1CUnioCityCA_4_FD_10229 | JGI IMG/M metagenome (IMG submission 10229) | reverse complement strand
CGGATGATCTACAACCTGCTGAAAAAGGTCGGAATCGAAGATCTGGACCAAGTGCTATCCGAAGATGATGTAGAAGAGCTTTCAACATCACTTAAAAACCAAGTTAAAATGGTTGACGGCGATGAAGCACAAAATGCTCAGGAACAAATGAAACAGAAAATGAAGGAGATGCAGCAAGAACAGCAAAAGCAAAATCCGGATAGCTAAATTTAGGACATGTGTTGCTCTGAACTTATTTCAGGGTCTAACATAATCACAGATGCTGAACTATGTTCAGCATTAGACATTAGTAATTTTGTCCAATTACTGAATCAATTGTTGGGCATATTTTATAATATCAGCATGGCGTCGCCAAAGGAGTAGAAACGGTACTTCTCATCGATGGCGTGCTGATATATTTTTTTCATCTCTTCATAACCGGTAAAGGCTGCTACCAGCATCAAAAGGGTGCTTTTAGGCAGGTGAAAATTGGTAATTAGCGCGTCGGTTCCCTTGAATTCAAAGCCGGGACGGATAAAAATATCTGTATCCATCTTGGTAGATGTAAACTCTTCGTGTTCTCGCAGGGCCGATTCCAAGACACGTACACTGGTTGTTCCTACAGCTGTAAGATGTTCGGCGTTATTTAATTTTTTGGCTGTATCTTCTGTGATCTTAAACCACTCTGAATGCATGGTGTGTTCCTCGATGCTGTCGGCTTTGACCGGAGCAAAGGTTCCAAGACCTACGTGTAGAGTTACTTCGGCCTGCTCAATACCTTCCTCTTCAATTTGAGCAAGAAGCTCATCGGTAAAATGAAGTCCCGCGGTAGGGGCGGCTTTACTGCCTAGATCATCCGCGTAAACGGTTTGGTATTTTTCTGATAGCGATTCGTTTTGCTCTATATAAGGAGGAAAAGGGGTGTGCTTATATTGGTCATAAACCTGGTGGTCGAGTGAAGGATCCATTTTAAGAGTGCGCAATCCCTCGTCATCAATATTCAGTACTTCAGCAGTGATGGTGTCTGTCAGCTCTACCGTTCTCCCTTTTTTGAACTTTTTTCCCGGACGGACCATCGCCTGTACGGTAGTATTATTTGCTGTATCGAGAATAAAGATCTCTTTGCTTCCGTCGTCAAAAAGAAGTCGGCATTTTTCCACTTTGCTATTGTTGACTACGAGCGTGGTTTCGCGAGGCAGATAATCTAAAATATTATAAAACCGGTCGTCGGTGATGGTGTCCGACTCACGATCGTAGACAAGCAAGCGGGAATGGTCGCGCGGGTCCGCCGGTTTTTGGGCGATAAATTCATCGGGTAGTTCGTAGTCGAAATCGGAAAGAGTGAAACTCATTTGAAAGTAGTACTTGCCGCAGATTTACGCGGATTAATACGGGTTATTTTTAGCTGCTAAAGATAAGGAAAATTAATGGGGATCAAGAGTAGAAGTAAGTATATCGGTTTATATGTGCAGATGTTTGGCTATTCCTCAAAAGGGATTTCCAGCTGCTTGAAATGGCCTTTTTCATTCAAGTTCAAATTCGAAAGTGTAATGCCGAGCAGGCGTACTTTTCGTTCGCCTACTTTGGTTTCTTCGAGCAGTGTAATAGCCGTATGGGCGATATCTTCGGCATCGTTAATATAGTGACTGAAAGAGGTGCTGCGGGTGATCGTTTCAAAATCTTCGTACCGTATCTTAAGCGTTACGGTTTTACCGGCAGCATTTTTGTCTTTCATGCTTTGAGAAATTTTCTCGGCCAATTCTCGCAAAAAGTTATTTATCCATCCCAGGTCGTCAACATCTTCAGAAAAGGTACGTTCTTTTCCTATCGATTTGCGGATGCGGTGGGTCTTTACTTGCCGGTTGTCAATGCCTCGAACAATGCGATAGTAATACCGGCCGGTTTTACCGAATTCATTAACCAGGTCAATTTCGGACCATTCCTTTAAATCGTTGCCCGTATAAATACCCAACGATTTCATTTTAGATTCGGTAGCCTCTCCTATCCCATGGAATTCACCTATCTCTAGCTTCTCCAAAAAGTCTTGAGCATCTTCAGGTAAAATCACTGCAAGTCCGTCGGGTTTATCTAAGTCGGAAGCTACTTTGGCCAAAAATTTATTATGTGCCACACCTGCTGATGCGGTAAGCCGGGTCATTTCTTTGATGCGTTTGCGAATCTTTTTTGCTATCAATGTGGCAGACGGAAGGTTGATATGGTTTTCGGTGACATCAAGATAGGCCTCATCCAGTGATAGCGGTTCAACAAGGTCTGTAAACTCAAAGAAAATCTCCCTGATCTGTTGCGATACTTTTCGATAAACTTCAAAACGGGGTTTCACAAAAATGGCATGCGGACATAAGCGAACGGCTTTGGCTGCAGGCATAGCCGAATGGACCCCATACTTTCGAACTTCATAGCTGGCGGCGGCTACGACTCCGCGTCCCTCGGGAGACCCTCCAACAATTACGGGCTTGCCGCGATATTCGGGAAAATCGCGTTGTTCAACGGATGCATAAAAGGCATCCATATCAATATGGATAATTTTTCGGATATCTGATTCGGGCATTGAACAACAATTGAGAGAATGCTAGTTAATATATGATATCAACATAAATCTATAGTAAAAATATCGGTTCCAAAATCGGTTAAAAAAGTATATTTTTTGTGCAAATCATTTTAAAAAATAAAATTTATGACGGAATGGAAGAATTAAACGGGACCATGATATTCTGGCTAATTTCTGTTGGCTTAGTAGCCGGAGCACTTATCAAGGTAGGCATTTGGAAACAAGGTGTTGAGCTTGTACCTAACCTTATTGGCGGTGTTGTTGGGGCAGTAGTTATTGGAAGTGTAGCTGTAATGGTAGGCATGCCCGGAAGTTTGGTCTTTGGCTTTTTAGGGAGCATGGCCGTGCTTTTTATTATGAATGTCTTTTATCTGCAATCCGATGAAAAGCACGCGTAATTATTTGGTAGACTGATGAAAAGAACGCACATCAGAGCATTACTTTTGGGATAGGTTGGATTCTTATCCAAAATTTATTTAATTAGCAGCAGGGATTGTGATGAGTTGTACTGGGGTTCTGGTTTCGGCCAGGACCCTTTTTTATTTAGATGATGTAACTTCTGTATTTGGCGGTCGTGCAAAAAGAGGAACTTAAGTTACATCATAGCACATGGATAGAGAACAGCCCCCATCTTTTGATCAGCTCAAAGAACTGAATAATCAGTTCGACCAGCAGTTGCAAGCGCTCGAGAGAAATCAGCCACGCAACTCCTCTCTATCATGGAAAAAGATGTTGCTGAAAGTATTGCTTGGGATAGTTGCTTTGCCCCTGCCTTTTTTTCTGCTTGTCAGAGTTTCAGTATTCATGTATCACAACTATCAAACAAATGGATGGTTGGCACTTTCGATGGGATGTTTGGCTACCATAATATTATTGTTGCTTTATGGCGGTGTTTTTGTCTATAAATTTGGGATGGGCAAAAAAGCCATTACGTATATTTTCCGCGGGGTTTTAGTGCTGGTGGTCGCCTATACTTTTTATGGGATGTTATATTATTCCAGCCTGAATACGAAGACAGTAGAAATACGTTCCTATTATCGATCCCTGCATCCCATAATGCGGGTGGCTTTGACTACGGTAACACTTGCAGATAGCGAGATAATTGTAACCGATATACAGCGCAGTGTCGAAGACTATCGACGGATGGAACTTTCCGAAAACGAACACTCACTGCATTATGTGCAGGCCAACGGTTATGTACACGCCATTGATTTGCGCACCAAAGGCCGGCCATGGTGGAAAAACTGGATGTTTGAACATTCCTTTAAGCTATTGGGGTTGTCAACGATTCGACATATTGGTACTGCTGATCATTTGCATGTTTACTTGCCGTTAAATAAATAAGAAGTGACATTAGATTAATTGACACTGTTTACAAATAGTTGGGTTACCGTATATTTTACGAGTAACCGAGAACTAAAGATTACAGAGGGATAAATAGTTTAGTTATGGAAAAGTCTGCAACATATTCGCTATGGTTGGAACCAACGGGCGATACAGCATATAAACTGCAAGAGCGTATAAAGCAGCTCAGCAGAAAGTTTGATACGCCCTTGTTTTCTCCTCACGTTACACTTCTTGGAGGCTTGACGGCATCAAAAACAGAACTTAAAGCCCTAACAGATACCCTGGCTTCATCAGTAACTCCATTTGAATTAAAACTTACCAAGGCCGGCTATCTAAATACATTTTACCAATCACTATTTATTCATGTGGAGCAAAATGAAGGACTCATTCACCTGCATGATAATGCATGTCGTTTATTTGATTGTCCAGAAGAGTACGAAAATGAATACATGCCACATCTAAGCTTGCTCTATGGAGATTTGACGCAACAGCAAAAGGAAAAAATACTCAACAATATTGGCAGAGAGTTTTATATCCGGTTTAACACAAGAAAAGTGGTTTTAATGCATACCGATGGGAAGCCTGAGCAGTGGAAGAAAGTTCATACGGCAATGTTTAAACAGGGGTAATAAATGTTGACACTCTGTAATAATATTGCGATTGTCGATCTAATGAGTTGCTAAAATTTTTGAAATTATTACATCAGTTAAAAAACCTATTTTATGTCCGACTATAAATTTTTTGCTCAGGTAAATAAGGCGTTTGATATAGCAGCCAAATATTCTGATTTCGACCAGGGGCTGCTTGATCAAATCAAAATCTGTAATAACGTTTATCACATTACCTTTCCACTTGAACGCGATGACGGTTCTATCGAAGTAATTCACGGGTGGCGGGTCGAGCACAGCCATCACAAGTTGCCCACGAAGGGAGGAATTCGTTTTAGTACGACGGTTAATGAAGATGAAACGATGGCTCTGGCGGCACTTATGACCTATAAATGTGCTGTTGTTGATGTTCCGTTTGGAGGGGCTAAAGGGGGTATTAAGATTGACAAATCCCGATTTTCGGACGATGAGCTTGAACGCATTACCCGCCGCTATACCTACGAGTTGATTAAAAAGGACTTTTTAGGACCGGGATCAGATGTTCCGGCTCCTGATTATGGTACCGGTGCTCGTGAAATGGGGTGGATTTTAGATACTTACCGGCAGTTAAAGTCTGATATTAATGCCGAAGCATGTGTGACAGGAAAACCCATTCCCCAAGGCGGAGTACGCGGACGTACCGAAGCAACCGGTCGAGGAGTATATTTTGGGATCCGTGAGGCTTGTAAAAATAAAGAAGATATGGAAGATCTCGGATTGGAGGCTGGATTAGAAGGGAAGACCTTTGTTATTCAGGGGCTCGGTAATGTGGGCTATCATACGGCCCAGAATATGATTCAGGGCGGTGCCATCCTGGTTGGTGTAGCAGAAATAGAAGGATCCATCTATGACGCTGAAGGCATAGATCTTGAACGATTGATGCAGCACCGTGAGGATACCGGGTCCATTCTGGGTTTTAGTGATACCAAAGAGCTTGAAAATAATACGGCCGTTTTAGAAGCGGAGTGTGACATCCTGATACCGGCTGCACTCGAAAATCAGCTTACTGAAGAGAATGCACCTAAAATTCAGGCAAAGATAATTGGTGAAGCTGCTAACGGACCAACAACGGCCAAGGCACACGATATTTTAAAAGAGAAGGGAGCACTTATAATACCTGACAGTTATCTCAATGCCGGTGGAGTGACCGTTTCCTACTTTGAGTGGTTGAAAAATCTTTCGCACGTTCGCTTTGGCCGCATGGAAAAGCGGTTTGAGGAAAGCAGTTACCGGAAAATTTTAAATGTTATCGAAAATATTTCTGATCGTAAATTTTCTGAAGCAGAAATGGGGGTTTTGGCTCAGGGTGCAGATGAGAAGGATTTGGTTGATTCCGGTCTCGAAGAAACAATGGTTAATTCCTACAATGAGCTAAATGAATTGCGGAAAAAACATGATATCGATCTTCGTACGGCAGCTTTTCTAAACGCCATTAATAAAGTGGGTATCATGTACAATCAGATGGGCATTTTCCCATGATATAATAGTTGACTCAGCGATTATAAGATGTCATAAGTTATGACCTCATTTTATCTGGTTATGTTTGTGGTGCCACTGCTTATCCTTGGATTGGCAGTGGCTCTTTCTTTGCGTGTAAAATTCCGTGACAATGGATGAAACACAGGCTATCTCGATAGCGGTAGATGAATATGCCGTTGGAGCATTTATCGGCTACCTTTTGCTGCTTGTTGGTATAGGGATATATTCATCCCGTTTTTCATCGGAGGGTATCAGTGAGTTTTTTATTGGTGGTCGCCAGATAAATCGGTTTGTGGTGGCTTTGTCAGCAGTGGTATCTGGACGTAGCGCTTGGCTTCTTGTGGGCGTAACCGGCATGGCCTATGCCCAAGGTGCTTCGGCGGTATGGGCCGTGATGGGATATGTTATTGTTGAGCTATTTCTTTTTCTGTATTACGCCCGGAGACTTCGGAATTTTTCGGAGACATATAACTGTATAACCGTACCCGACTTTTTCGCAGAGCGATTTAATGATAAAAATGGCTATCTACGCATCGCACTGGTTGTCGTATTCCTGATTTTTATGGTCAGTTATGTTTCAGCCCAGTTTGTGGCGGGTGGAAAAGCTTTTGCCTCCAGCTTTGGTCTCACGCAAACCAACGGCATCATTCTTACCGCTATAATTATCATGGGATATACGGTGCTGGGTGGTTTTTTGGCCGTCAGCCTTACCGATATGTTTCAAGCCATTTTTATGATTTTTGCACTGGTGGTGCTCCCTTTTATTGCTATCTGGGATGCAGGTGGGTTACCTCAGGTTTTATCGCAGTTAAATAGTATGGAAGCGGGATTTGTGGATCCAATGGCTATTGGTTTTGGAGGACTTCTTGGGTTTCTGGGTATTGGGCTTGGATCACCGGGAAATCCACACATTCTTTCTCGTTATATGTCTATTGACGATCCAAAGCAGTTAAGGTGGTCAGCGGTTGTGGGTACAATATGGAATGTTTTAATGGGATGGGGTGCGATATTTATTGGTCTGGCGGGCAGGGCTTATTTTCCGGAGGTAGAACTGTTACCGGCCGGTGATACCGAAAACCTCTATCCCGCCCTGGCACAAGAGCACTTGCATCCCATCATATTTGGAATCGTCGTGGCCTCTATCTTTGCGGCTATTATGTCAACAGCAGATTCACAACTTTTGGTAGCTGCATCATCGGTGGTTCGGGATTTGTATGACAAAATTATTAAAAAGGGTCAGCAGATCACCCAACGCAAGCTGGTACTTTATAGCCGCATTATTGTAGTTATACTTGTAGCTATTGCACTGTTGTTTAGTTTGGTTGCTCAGGAGCTGGTTTTTTGGCTGGTACTTTTTGCTTGGGCAGGATTGGGAGCAGCAGTTGGACCTACATCAATACTTGCTCTTTATTGGAAAGGGACAACCAGAAAGGGCGTTTTTGCGGGATTAATTACCGGGACTGTAGTAACTATAATTTGGTACTACATTCCTGTGTTGAAAGACAATTTATATGAATTAATTCCGGCCTTTCTGCTTAGTTTTCTGGCAACATGGATCGTCAGCAAGTTTACTCAAACGCCGGATAATATTGAAGAGGCATTTGTGGAATTTGAAAAGTAAGGTTCTGTTCTACAGATCAAATACCTCAGAAGGTCGCATGTTGCGATAATCCGGCATAATCATCCCGGCATCGGCCCCAAAATATGTGGGATCGGAAACATAGTAGCGCTTCCCATTATAGGAAATTGGATCGTTAATACGTTGACCGCTTGGTTCTTCATCAGGAAAATGGACAGCAAGGGTTAAGTGTCCCGGATAACGTACTACGACATAGTCGAGATCAGTAAGCTGATCAAGTAAATATCCAAGCATAATAGCTCGGTCATCACAGTCCGATGCCGGATAGTAGAGCGTTTCAACGGGGAACATTTTTTTCTCAGTATTAAACTGTTCGGTATCAGTTTGATACTCAAAAGAGCGCTGTGTGAAACGAAGTAACAGGTTTACCTGTTCGATGGTAGATTTGTCTTCGATCAGTGGTTTAAGTGATTCAGTTAACTGTGAATGCGTTTCATCATTTTCTATTTGGCTACCAAAATAGAGCTTCAAATCGGCTTGCGGATAATTCTTAAAGTAGTTAACGGTTTGTACATCTACCGGTAGGCTGATGGAATAGGTAGAGTCTCGGAAGCTGAATTCCAAGTTTCTTTGTTCTTGTTTTTGCTGCAATATGGGAAACCTTTCAAAGAGTAAATTGATTGGTCTTGCTTCCTTTTTAGCATGGTTACCCTTGTAGGTATAAAATCTTTCCGGAAGAGTGGGATGATCGCTACCCAATTCTATATCATAATACGTGGATCCATTCATGGTTAATGATTTTCGGAAAACATGCGGGGTGGCTTTAACTAAGAGATGAACCTTATGATCTTTATAAGCTAGCTTGGTGCCGAAACCCGATTGCGTAAGCATAAACCATGTGAATAACGTAGCCTCATTGGTTTTTGTCCCATAAATCTGGGTGCCAATGTTATGCAGTAGCTGAGCATACCCAAAATCATTTAGCGACAATTGCTCTCGTACTTGCTGAATTTGTTGCAGAAAAGAAGGATAATCTTTTGTACTTAGGTGCTTCCAGAATTCTGCGATAGCTTTACGGTTCACGGGTCTGTCTAATTGCTTTTCATAGGCAGTGTAATATTTATAGTTGATTGGAATGCCAAAGTATTGTAGCTGCCTGGAGCTAACCTTTGCGTTTTTAATCTTAGGATTAAAGTCAGTTCTAATACCTCTAGAGGAGTTAACCGATTCAGATTCAGCAGTAATTTCCTGGTCTATATCGGTTTTTAATGGAGGCTCACCCTGCGGCTCAGAAGTGTTTTTTTTATGTTCTTTTTGAGGCTGACCCTTTTCCGGAGATTTCCGCTCTCCTTTGGGTTGTTGATCTTGCACATTTGGATCAGTTTCATCCTGGTTTCTCTTAGATTTGGGATCCGTTGATTCGGGTTCACCTACCACTGGCAGCTGCTTGGGTTTTGGTTTTTTATAGAAATCAGAGCTGAGCTCCGATGCGAAGTCTCCCCACTCCTTTTGGAGCATCTCATAGAACTCTCTATCATACTCATTTTGAAACTCCTGGAACTCTTGAAGATAGTTTTCTTTCCACTCTTCAAAATCTTGAGCTTGCCCGGTATTAAATGAGATACACAAAATCACTAGTAAGGTAGCTAAAAAGCGAAAGAAAGTTTTTTTAATATTATCCTGAACCATAATTAACCACTTGGGTTAGATGAATTATTTTGATAAATGGTAACCTCAAACGATGAGAGATACAAACATTTCAGTTATGGTTTAATATTCTGATCCGATTAAATAATTAAGCTGTTACGTTTAAGACAAAATAAAATGAAGTATACAGTAAAATATCCGATGGATTTTTGTAAAAAATAAGATTAAGATTTGAAATCTTATTCGAAAAATAGCATGTTCGTAGATGATAAAATCGAACGGGGACAAATCTCAAAAGTAAATATAAGAGAGTCAACCTATGGACTTTGCAAAACTTATTTTAACAACCATAATTACAGCATTTCTTTTCTGGGGATGTGGCCCAACACAAAGTGTTCAACGAGTAGATCCGGGATCTCAGTCTGATTTATCAGGGAATTGGAATGACACTGATGCTCGTATGGTGGCAGAAGATATGACCTCTGATATTCTTTCGGCCGCATGGTTGCAGAATGTAGAATCACCGGTTCTAATTGTCGGGGATATAAGAAATAATACCACAGAACATATCCGTACAGATATTTTTATCAAAGAAATAGAACGTGCGATGGTTAACAGTCAAAAAGTGGAGATTGTCGCAGATCCTGACCAACGTGGCCAAATTAGGGCTGAGCGCGATGATCAGCAGCAACATGCTTCTTATGAATCCGCTTCTTCTCTTGCGCAAGAGCTTGGTGCAGACTTTATGTTAGTTGGCGGTATAGAAGCTAATGTAGACAAGAATCTAGATGGAACACGGGCCGCCAAGTTTTATACCGTCAACCTTGAATTGATTAACGTTGAATCTAACCGAAAAGCATGGATTGGGAATAAAAAAATCAAGAAGATGATTGAGCGGAGTAAAGTAAAATGGTAAATGCCTTTTGTTTATTTTTGGTTTCTTAATTTTGATAGATGTTAAATCTATTGGACTTTAAAGGAAGATTGAGGATTTAAGTATCCCATAGGTTAGGGATTAGATATTGACCTGATCGGACAATAGGTTAATTAAGCACATGGAGGATCATTTTCATGGTTCGTGGAAAGATAATCGGGGTATTTATATTCTTGGTATTTACAGGACTTTTAGCGGGGTGTGGTTCGCAAAAGCTTGTAAATGGCCAAAAACAGATGCGGATGTCTTTCCAATCCGGTGATTTTGAAAGAGCTGATTTTATTGCCGACAGCCTTAAAGAAAATGAGATCTATGATGCTAAAGACCGTGTCCTTTACGCCCTGGAAAAAGGGACCATTAACTATTTCAAGGGAGATTATGAACAGAGCATTGAGTCTTTTACGAACGCCGAAGAATATATTGATCAGTTATTTGCGAAAAGTATAAAAACAGGAGTCGGTGCGTTTTTAAGTAACGATACCCAGCTGAACTATGATGGAGAGGTTTATGAGGATGTATATCTCAATGGGTTTAAGAGTCTGGGATATCTGAAAATGGATAATTTTGAGAGTGCCCTGGTTGAGGCTCGGCGTATTGCGCAAAAACTTTCAGAAGCAGAGCAAAAATATAGTGAATACGCTAGTGCTATGGCTGAATCTGATACAACGGAAAAGGAAATAAAATGGGAGTCGGGTACTTCCAGTATTCACGATAGCCCGCTCTCCCATTATCTGGCAGGTGCTCTGTATGCCAAATCCGGTGAAAAAGATGGGGCGCGGATCGAAATGAATAAGTTGAGACGAGCTATAGATAATCACCAGGCAATGCCTGACTCAAAGCTTAGATTTGATTCTACTTTTACAAAAGTACAGGATCCCGATCGGTATAATACGATGTTAATGGCTTTTTGCGGTAATGCTCCTGACAAAGTAGACATGATTATTAATACCGATTTAAACCTGGACGGAAGGGGAGTAAAGATTGCAATTCCCAGGCTGAAAATGCGGCCATCCAATGTGGGTATCATTGAAGTTGCAATAAATGATACCATGAGTACTGAGTTAAAGATTATTGAAGAGATGGATAAGGTGGCTCGGGAAACATTTAAAATTAAAAAGCCCATCATTGTTGCAAGAGCTACTATCAGAGGAATTCTAAAATCCGTTGCTCAAGAAGGTATTACCGATGCAATAGAAGATGAGTATGGTTCGGTAGCAGGAGATGTCGCTAGTTTTCTGGGAGGCAGAGCCCGGGAGGCCACGGAGCAGGCCGACCTTCGGGGCTGGCAAACAATGCCCGGAAAAGTGTATACAAATGTAGTTAAGCTTCCTTCCGGGGAACATGACGTCACTTTTAACTATTATTCACCGGCCGGAGAATTGCTGTACTCAGAGACACGTATTGTAGAAATAAGTGAGCAGGAACGTTTAGAACCTATAGCATCCATTTATTCTAACTAAATAGTGAATTCTTGATCGTTATTATGAAAATGAATAGGGTAAGTCATCAGTTATTTTTATTAGTGGGATTCGTTTTACTTGTTTTTACCTATGGTTGTTCGGCAACAGCAGAAGCCCAAAGCCAGGCATTACCGGCTTGGATTGATAATCCGGCAGATCAATATAGTGAGAATCAATTTCTAATGGCGGTCGGTTCTTCGCCTACCAGAGAAGGAGCTCGAACTCAGGCCCAATCAAATCTGGCTCAGATATTTATTTCAGAAGTGAAAGTTGACGAGTCTTATGTTAATGAATTTAAGGAAATTACAGATTCCCAAGAAGGAACAACAGTACGCGAAAAAACCAATTTGATTACTCAGACAGAGGTTAACTCAGACCAACAGATGAGAAATGTAGAAATCAAAGAAATGCATCAGGCAGCAGACGGAACGTTTTACGCGCTTGCCGCAATGGATCGTCTGGAAACAGCCCAGTTGTATAGTAGTGAAATAGACAATAATCAAAATGAAATTAGCTCCCTTCGTAAAAATGCCGAGCAAACCAATAGCAGATTAGATCGATTAATCTATTTGAAACAAGCATTAGCTACGGCACGAGTTAATGATATGTTAGTAAATCAGCGAGCTATTCTTACCGGACAGGCAGCACGGGGAGAGGTAGCATCGTCAAAAATTATGCAAGAGTATAAAGAGGCAAAAAAAGCCTGTACTGTAAAATTGTTAAAAGATGGAGATGTTTCGAGGGAAATACATTCTGATATCACAAGAAAGTTGCAAAATGAGGGATTTGAGGTAGCTAATGATGCAGAGGAACCGGTAATTGAAATGACTATCAATCTTATGATGGACCCGGTTGATCTGAATCGTCCAAAATATGAATTTATCCAGTGGGCATTACAAATTGAGGCACAAAACAAAGAAAATGGACAATGGTTTAGTACTTATATGACAGAGGGGCGAGAAGGAAGCATGAATGAAAAGTATGCACGTCAGAGAGCAATTCAAGCCGTACAGGAAAAGTTGTCTTCAGAGTTTTCAGAATTTATAAATAATGAGTTATTGTCGGTAAAGTAAACAAGGATCTTTAAGCTATTTCCAAATAAATGTGATTTGCTGATAAATTTTTTTAAACTATCATTCCAATAAAATGGAAAGGGTTTATAACAAAAGTTCATCAACGTGAACTATTTTAATTACATCATTCAATAATATAAACAGGGATTATTATGAAAATACGTATACTACTCACGTTTTTAGTAGCTGGATTTTTAGTTATGGGTTGCAGCAGCTCGGAACCAGCAACAGATAATGCAGGAAGCGATTTGCCAAGCTGGTACACCAATCCACCCAGTAGCGACAGTGAATATATTTATGCTATTGGAGAGGGGACATCATCTCGCAGAAGCATGGCCAGAAAGCAGGCGCTTCAAAATGGAAGAGCAGCACTTACGCTTAAGCTCGAGGCTGAAATAAGTGCTATGCAGAAAAATTTCGCTGAAGAGACGACATCAGGAGCAAACAGTAATTACAGTGAAGTATTTACTGATGTATCTAAATCAGTGGGACAACAAACATTGCGCGGTGTAGATGTTGATAGAAGTAAATTTTATCAGCAAGATAATAATACCAGACATGAAGTACTTATGCTGGTGCGGTTGCCTGTTGGTGAAGCAGCAAATGCCCTGAATGATGCACTTGAAAATACACTTTCCAAAGATGAAGAGCTTTACACAAAGTTCAAGGCATCAAAAGGTTTTGAAGAAATGATGAAGTCAATTGAAGAAATGAAAAATGGCAGTATGCCATCCGAGCAATAACTTTAGGGAAAATAGCTGATAAAATTTAAATGTCTCGACCCGTTTGTTTCGGGTCGGGATATTTTTATTAAAAAGGGATGATAAAAATTCTATACTACTACCCGTTGTGCTGGTTGTGCTAATTTCAATGTTAGGGAGAGGATATTAATATGTTTAGGCAAAAATTGGAGTGCTGTTTAGGAAAGTATCTTGCCGGATTGTTATTAACAGTATTTTGTGTTGGTATTTCAAATGTTTGGGCACAGGATAACTTCGAAGATTATAAAGAGCAGTATCAAGAAGGGTATAAAAAGTATTTAGAAAATATAGAGAATGGTGTAGCAAGCTCTGAAGAGGACTACGAAAAATATAGAGAGGCATTTGAAAAGGAGTACAAAGCATTTAAAGAAGAGATGCTCAAAAAATGGGGAGACTTCAAAGAACGTTCAAAAAAAGAATGGGTGGAATATAAAGAAAATGGAACCCTGCGTATATCAACAGATTTTGAAAAAGGAAGCGGTCAGATTGAGGTAATTGCTGAGAATAAAGAACAAGCGGAAAGGATTAAGGAGAAAATGCCTCAAAAGGTTTCTGAGGCCTTGAGATTTAAAGGAACCAGAGAGGGCTTTGAAACAGAAAATGTACCTAACAGTGAGATTACCGATGAACCGGTTTTAGAAGGTCAGCTAAATAAAACTGAAGATCAGCCCGTGGATGAATACGCCAAAGAAGTTGCTGCGAAAAGCACCAAAACAAAAGAGGTGAAGGGAGGCGATGGTAAGACTCGTTATGTCGTATATGTAGATTTTCAGCTTTCGGATGACCATATGCAAAAAAGAGCAGAAAAGGTTGAGGACTTTATTTACAAGTTCTCAAGTAAACATGATATTGATCCGGCTCTTGTATTCGCAATAATTCATGTCGAGTCTCATTTCAATCCTACTGCCGCTTCATATGCCAATGCGTATGGATTGATGCAGCTGGTACCAACAACGGGAGGGCGCGATGCCTATCGAAGAATTTTTAATGAAGATGGTATTCCTACCAAAGAATTTTTATTCCAACCGGATAATAATATTCAGATGGGGACGACTTTTATGGATATCATGGAGTCTAATTATTTTGATCGTGCTGAAGATGATTTAACCCGGGAGTATTTAATTATTTGTGCCTACAACACGGGTGCTGGTAATGTAGCTGTAGCTTATACAGGGGACACTAATTTGTCAAAAGCGTTTTCAAAAATTAACAGTATGTCCCCGGAAGAAAACTATAAACACTTGCGGCAAAACTTGGAATATGCTGAAGCCAGAAATTACCTCAAGAAGGTCACGACCCAACGAGATAGATACAACAAGTGGAAACGACAAGTAGAGTAAGAATAGAAGTAATTTGAATTCGTTTTGAACCCCAGGCTATAACCTTTATTTATTTGTTGCTATGTTGGGGTATTATGAATTTCCCAAGAATAGTCTTTCCATTTTCTTGTTAAGAAAGAAATACAAGTAGCAATGCTGATCAGGCAAAACAATCCACAGGAAATCTAATCAGGTTGGGAAGCAGGTCCATAAAAGTTAATCGATTTTAAACAATCCTCGTCATTACAGATTATGCAAGAAAAAATTACCGGTGTTGTTATTTGGACTATTTTGCATTAACTATATCACTTGAAATTTAAAATGCCCTAAATTCAACATTTTGGATACTATTTTAACAGATAAAGAAAAGCAGTCTTGGCAAGAGGGTCACCAATATGGGGCTTATAACTTTATGGGGTCTCAGTATACTGATGAGGGAGTGTATTTCGCTGTCTGGGCGCCAAATGCCTATAGTGTGAGTGTGGTTGGTGAGTTTAATAACTGGGATGGCAGAAAAAATCCCATGGAAAAGGATGAAAATACAGGTATTTGGACGGCCTTTATTCCCGATATTGAACATTGGGCTCTGTATAAGTACGAATTGAAAACAGCTGAAGACGCTCCCCCCTTTCTAAAATCAGATCCTTATGCTTATGCCATGGAGGTACGTCCGAAAACGGCTTCACTGGTCTACAATCTGTCAGATTATGAATGGGATGATGGGGAGTGGATTGAACAACGAGAACAGCACCAATCATTTCAGCAACCCATCTCTATATATGAAGTACATTTGGCATCATGGAAAAGAAAGGGAGAAAATAATGATGAATACTTGAGCTATCGGGAGCTGGCGCACGATCTGATTCCCTACGTAAAGGATTCCGGGTTTACGCATATTGAGTTAATGCCTATCGCCGAACATCCCTATGATCCATCATGGGGATATCAAATTACGGGCTATTTTGCTCCGACAAGTCGCCTGGGAGATCCCAAAGATTTTATGTACTTCGTAAATGAATGTCATAAAAACGGGATCGGGGTGATAATGGACTGGGTACCCGGACATTTTCCAAAGGATGAGCAAGGGTTGCAAATGTTTGACAGCACTCCCTTGTATGAATATGAAGATCCAAAGAAAAGAGAGCAAAAAGACTGGGGTACGTACATTTTCGATTATGGTAAGGAAGGGGTGCGAAACTTCTTATTATCAAATGCACACTATTGGTGCAATAAATTCCATATCGATGGCTTGCGTGTAGATGCAGTAGCTTCGATGTTGTACCTGGATTATTCTAAAGGGCCTGGTGAATGGACGCCCAATAAGCACGGAGGTAATGAGCATTTGGAGGCTATTCGGTTTTTGAAGGATTTTAATACCATGATTCATCGGGAGTTTCCAGGAATATTAACATTTGCTGAGGAATCTACCTCTTGGCCCGGAGTCACAACACCTGTACATAATGATGGGCTTGGCTTTGATTACAAGTGGAATATGGGGTGGATGAATGATACACTAGAGTATATTCGGAAGAGTCCGGAAGAACGTGAGAACGATCCCAATAAGATCACCTTTCCGATGATGTATAACTATTCGGAAAATTTTATTCTTCCATTTTCACATGATGAGGTAGTACATCTTAAAAAACCCCTTGTTTGGAAAAGTACAGGTAATGAAAGTGAACAGTTTTCCAATCTTCGCTTATTGTTCACATACTATTTTGGTCACCCCGGGAAAAAGTTAATGTTTATGGGAGGCGAATTTGCAGAGACAAGTGAGTGGGCCGAGGATCGAGCATTGCACTGGCATTTATTGGACTATAAACGGCACCAGGGAATTAAAAAATTGGTCGATGATTTAAACCGCCTGTATTCACAAGAAGAATCGCTTTACCAGATGGACAAAGATCCCAATGGTTTTGAATGGATAGCCTTGGGTAAAGAACAACCCTCAGTATTCTCATTTTTAAGAAAGGCTGAGAATCCGGCTAATCACCTGTTGTTTATCTTGAATTTTTCTGATCGACATGTATCTGATTATTCGGTCGGACCTTTTGAAGGAGAGCAATATCGCATAGTTTTCAATAGCGAGTCTGAATACTACGGAGGTACTAATAAGGGTGGCCATTATGGGTTAGGAGAAGAACAGCATGTTTGGATGGAACCTTATTCGGCATTGGTGTTAAAACCTGAGAGTGAACTTGTGTAACACTTTCATTTTTACTCATATAACGTAGCCGATATAGGGAGGTCCGTAAGAATAAAGCTGTTAAAAGATTTTATTAACAGGCTCCATTTTAGTATATTTGTCCGTTTAATTTGTCAAATTTATAATTTCCAATGGCTTTTAAGCTTAATCACCTCCCAAAGCGTACCGAGAAACCCCGAGATAAAGGAATGACGCTTGTTTTAGACAAGGGTCTAAGTGTTCGACAAGTTGAAGATTTTTGCAAATCTTGTTCCAATTACATAGATATTGTGAAGCTTGGCTGGGGAACCAGTTATGTCACACAGAATCTTGAAGAAAAGCTGGCTGTATATTCCAATGCAGATATCCCGGTTTATTTTGGAGGAACCCTTTTTGAAGCTTACGTACTTCGGGATCAGCTTGATGCATATATGGAGTTACTTGATCGATTCAATATCGAGCATGCCGAGGTGTCGAATGGCACAATATGGCTTTCCGATAAGCGAAAGGTGGAGATTATTCAGAAGATGAGTAAGCATTTCACCATTTTGTCGGAAATAGGCAGTAAAAACCCCAACGATATCATACCACCATATAAGTGGGTTAAAATGATAGAACAAGAGCTCGATGCCGGCGCATCGAAAATCATATGTGAGGCTCGAGAGAGTGGAACGGTGGGCGTATTTCGTCCCAATGGTGAAGTGCGATCCGGACTTATTGATGAAATTGCAGACTCGGTGCCTGTAGAGAATCTGATTTTTGAGGCACCTCAGAAAGAACAACAGGTTTGGTTTATTCGTAAGTTTGGAAGTAATGTAAATCTTGGCAATATACAGCCTTCAGAAGTAATTCCTGTCGAGACCCTCCGTTTGGGACTTCGAGGTGATACGCTTTTTGACTTTTATTCACTTGACGATGAAGAGATGAGTCAACTTTATGCGGATCAGGAAAGAAAAGAGTCCGACGAATAAACAATAAATAAACAACGAATTCATTAGTATTTATCTATGAAAGTATTATATGCTGCCGCTGAAATATCTCCTTTTGCCAGAATGACACACACGGCTGATTTGCTTCGGTTTTTGCCGGCATCTTTGCAGGACAAGGGATACGAGATTCGTATTTTGTTACCTAAATATGGTACAATTAACGATCGCAGAAATCGCTTGCACGAGGTTATCCGTTTGTCTGGTATTGAGATCGAAGTGGGTGAGAAGATAGAGAANATGCGAATAAAAGTGGCCAGTATACCCAATGCAAAGCTGCAGGTATATTTCCTGGATAATGACACCTACTTTGAGCGAAAGGCCATGTTCATGGATCCGGAAACAAATGAACACTATGATGACAACGATGAGCGAATTGTCTTTTACAGTAAAGGTGTATTNGAAACAGTAGCAAAGTTGGGTTGGGAGCCTGATATCATACATTGCCACGATTGGGCAGCAGGATTAATTCCCTTGCTCGCCAAAGAGAAATATAACAATCTGGATCTGTTTAAGAATACAAAGGTGATTTATAACATCCATCATCCCGAGAACAATGGGGTATTTAATAAAAAGTTGTTAGATCTGGTCGGCTTACCCGATTCTGTTGACAAAGACAATCTTATAGAGGGGGACAACGTTGACTTACGCACCCTTGGTTTAAAATACAGCGATCATGTTGTTACCGGCAATCATATAACAGATGAATTGGACGATTTATTTGAAGAGTTGGGTGTTTCGGCACGAAAGATTCAGGGATCACCTGAAGATGTTTCAGATAAGTTTGCTGATTACTACGATGAGATTGCCGGAACTGAAGAAGAAACGGAAGAATCATAAATTTAGAGCAGTATCTCGTTGCAAAATTATATACAAATCTCCTTTCAACAAGCGAAGTCATTTTACTTAGTTTTAATTTTAGGTGTCTTGGTAGGATTCAGCGCCTGTGAAAATCCGGGTTCTGTAGGCAGTGACCTCACAGATCCTACATCAGAAGTAGTCCGGGATACTTTAATTATAAATGGCTTAACCTCAGTAGATGCAACATCTTACTCGGGTGAGAAGAATTTCTTTTCAGCTGGCAAATTTGATGATCCGCTTTTTGGCAGTATGGATGTTACCGGTTATTTGAAACCTAACCTGCCCTCAGCATCTGATACATTGAAAGCAGATGGGGATGTTCTCTTGCGGATCATGTATAATCGCGGGCAAGTTTCTGGAGACTCCATTGGGATACAGCAATTTGACTTGTACGAGATTGGTCAGTATTGGCGTGACCGTGTATTAAAAGTTGATAACGAGCTTTCGTTGGGGCAAAAAGTCGGTGAATTTTCGGTTGGGTTACAAGATTCACTAATGATTAACTTGTCTGAGGTCGCTCCGCAGTGGGTAGATGAATATCGAATGTATGCTGATTCTTCCAAGCAGGATACTACCGGTGCGGTAGATTCGTCTTATGTATATGATACACATGGTTTGGCGTTAATCCCCCAAAATAGTGAGAAAGTTATCCCCCTTTACCGAGATTCAACACGCTTTTTTATTCAGCATCCTGAGGCGGATACTTTTGATGTATCATTAAATAGATGGGGATACTATCTGGGAAGGGGCAGTAATGCCACCCTCCCACAGGTATCAATTCCATTACATAGCACATACGAGAGTGTACTTAATTTTAAACGACTGGGAATTGATGAGCTGGATATTCAACCTCCGGGATTATCGCGAGCAGAATTGGTGCTGCATGAAAATACTGCTGCATTGGAACAAAGTTTAAGCGGAGAGCCTTCAACTACTCAAAGGGCAAAAGAACAGGTAGCATATTTACATTTGGCGGATCCCGAGTCGTTACCCGAAAATATTGACCCCGGGGCCCCGTTAACTAATCCTACACGATTACAAGGCAGCTATTCTGCTGAAAACGGCACGTATCGTTTTGATGTCACTACATTAGTTGAAAATATTATAAGAAATGGATTTCCGGAAGATCGAGAGTTTTTCATAACACTTCCAAATGATGGTATTATAAAATCCACTCTTATAATGACTGATGATGACCAGGTGCCCAATGGTCTGAAGCCAAAAATTATAATTACCTCTTTAAAAAATATTGAGAATTAGCGTTGAAAAAGTTTACTCTTATAGTAACACTACTTGTTTTTGGAACTTCTGCTGCATTTGCTCAATCAGGTGATGCAAAAGCCTCAAGTGGATCTGTTTATTCCAAAATAGGTATTGGGTATCCATTATCGGTAAGTAATACAGCAGCCCAATCCATGGGATTGCTGGGGGTTTCTTTTAATGATACATTTGTAGGAACGATAGCTAACCCTGCACACTGGGGAAATACGGTATATGGACTCGGTGTTGGAGAGATTGGAGTAGACTCCTATAGTGCCACAGGTCCTGGCGGTACTGCCACGAATTCAAATTTTTCCATTGGCCAATTCCAGCTTCAACTTCCGATAATTCGGGGCGAGCTGGGAGTTTCGGGTTCCTTTACACCTGTAACTGAAGCAAGGTATCGGATCTTTGAGCAGGAGTCTATCGTAATTGGAGATAACAATCAGGAAGAAACAATTGATTTTAATCTTGAAAACCGTGGCAGTGGCGGATTAAACAGAGCTGAGCTGGGGCTTGGCTGGAGAATCAATTCAAATATTTCTGTTGGATATGCGACATCACTGTATTTTCTTTCGATAGATGATTCTTATGTAGCAGGATTTCCACAATCTCCTTATCGTAATGTCAATTTTACTCTTGAAACGAGTGGTCACAGTTTTGGACATAGATTAGGAACATTTATCCGTTTGCCCAATATCTTTAAAGAGGATGATCAGCTGGGGATTGGAGCGACCATTAATCTTCCTGTTGAGCTGAATGCAGAGCGAAAGCAAACAGGTATTGTAGATAATGGTGCTGTAAGTTTGACAAATGATTTGCAAAATGCCGATGGTCCGATTAAACTACCCTTGAAAGTTAGTGGGGGAGTTAGTTATAATCCCAGCAATAAGTTAATGATTGGACTTGAAGGGCTTTATGAGGGTTGGTCAGGATATGAAAATGATTTTAAGCCCTCTGAAGACCAGATGTTTGTAGACCGGTATAAAATGGGTTTAGGAGTACAGTATTTTCCGTATGTTACTGGATCAACGAAATTTTTATCAAATTTCAAGTATCGGGCTGGAGCCTCTTATGATACAGGTCATCTCGATATTAATGGGCAACAAATTAATACCTTGAAGTTTGCGTTTGGAATTGGTCTTCGATCACCGCGGTCAAACTCCTCTATTGATTTAAGTTTTGAATATGGTATAAGAGGTACACAATCTTCAAATTTAGTACAGGAAAATATTTGGGGAGTCCGGTTGACGCTTAATTTGGCTGAAATAATGTTTTTCCGTCCAAAACTTCAATAACAATAAATTGCTTTATTATTAGTTTTAAACTTGAACCATACAGTAAAATGTTAGCATTATGAAAAAGTTAATATTAATAACTGCTTTTATTTTCTTAGGCAGCAGTTGGTCATTGGCGCAGACGGAACAATCTTCTGTACAGCCACCCAGTGGAATGAGTGAAATACAGGCTTATTCAATATTTTATGAAAATTATAAAAATGACTCTTATGAAGAGGCTATTAAGTTTGGCCGTTGGATGTGGCAAGCCATGCCGGAAACTATTGAAGGGTATTCACGATTTGAGTTAACGCGTCAAATTGATCGGCTGACCACTGCATACAGTGAAGTGGCAAAGACAAAACAAGATCCTACCCTTAAGGAAGCCTACATTGATACTGCTCTTTTAATTTTTGACAGGGCTTTTGAGAAATTTGCAGATGATACAGATGCGAAATTTGACTGGCATATAAAAAGAGGCCGTTTGTTACAAAGCCACTCTGGTAATGTGGAAAATGCGTCTATGCGTGCAGCAGAAGACTATTATAAAGCTTTTCAGTTGAAGCCCGAAGCGCTTACCAAAAGATCAAAAGGATACTATATCCAGCGAATACTTAATGAATTTTCTTCTGGTGGCAAGAAGGATGAGGCCTTGGCTGTGATGAAGAAAGCAGAACCGCATGCTTCTCAAAAGTTATTAAATTCCTTCAGTGATGTGAGAGAAGACCTCTTTGAATCCCCTGAAGAGCAAATTGCATTTTTAGAAGGTGAGTTAGAAAGCAATCCTAAAGATCAGGAAGTCTTAACAAAGTTACGTGATGTTTATCAAAGTCAGGAAATGGCTGCCAAGGTTCGTGAAGTAAGTCAGAAGCTGTATGAGCTAAATCCTAACTTTGAAAATATAATGGCTGTGGCTGAGGCTGCTAAAAATAATGCCAATTACAATACGTCCATCAGGTATTTTAAAGAAGCAATGGACAAAGCATCAACGGATAAAGAAAAGGCTACTATCGCCCTTAATATCTCTGAGGCTTATCTAAACCAAGACAAATTGCAAAGTGCAAGACGGTTTGCCCGTCAGGCAATTAACAATAACAGTAGCTGGGGCGATCCTTATATTCAGATTGCTGATATTTACGCCCGTGCTGTAAGTCAGTGTACGAGCGACCGAAAGCTTACACCTGAAGATAAAGCTGTTTACTGGCTGGTATTGGATTACTTGGATAAAGCTAAACGAATAGATCCTAATACTGCAAATGAAGTAGATCGAAAATATCAATCGTACAAGCCGGTAACACCTTCTAAGTCAGAGAAGTTTTTCTGGAAACCACCATTGGAAGAAGGTGAAAGCTTTGAGATTGATTCTTCTTTGATGAAGTGCTATGCATGGATCAATGAGACAACAACTGTCCGGTAAATTTTAAATAACGGTAAAGATTATTATCTTTATCTATTCGATTTGGCAGTACAGCGATTCAGCTGTACTGCTTTTTTCACCTCTCAACTCTTAAATCACAATCACACTCCTGCCTTCTGTGTGTTAACAGTTATAATGATATAACAGCAGATACGTAGGTAACAAGCTAAATCATTGGATGTAATGGGACGTTCACGAAATAATAAAAATCGCGGTCGCAATAAAAACAAGAACGTATTTGTTCCTCGATTTAAAGATAATCAGAATGTGGAAGTAGCCGGGCGCTATAAAGGCGTAGTCGAAATTAATGAAAAGAACTACGGCTTTGCCCGAGAAAAAGACCATGAGTTTAGCTACGAACCTAGTGATCCCTTCCTGCGACCCAATGAGGTTAAAAAATATAATCTTCGTCCCGGCTTGGAAATTGAAGGTGAGTATGAAGAGGATGAAAGAGGACATCGCCATATTTATTCAATTGAAAAGATAAATGGTCGTGATCCTATGCAGTGGCAGCGAGCTACTCGATTTGAATTACAGACCCCTATTATGCCTAATGAGCATATCGAGTTAGGTATTGATCCTGAGGACATTGAGATGCGGGTGATGGATTTGATTGCTCCTATTGGTAAAGGGCAGCGTGCTTTGCTTGTAGCACCGCCGCGAACCGGAAAAACAGTGTTGTTGAAAAAAATTGCTGAATCATTAACGAAAAATCATTCTGATATAAGCACTGGCATATTGTTGGTGGACGAACGGCCCGAAGAGGTTACTGATTTTCTGAGGTCAACAGATGCAGAAGTGTTTGCTTCTTCAAATGACAAGTCAACCGAGAGCCATGTACGAATTACGGAGCTTGCTTTAGGCTATGTGAAAAGGAAAGCAGAAATGGGGGATGATGCAGTGCTGCTTATTGATTCCCTCACGCGATTAGGTCGTGCCTATAATAATATTCAGGAAAGCAGCGGACGTACGCTTTCCGGAGGATTGGATATTCGCGCGCTTGAAATCCCCAAGAAGATATTTGGTTCGGCCCGAAAAATTGAGGGAGGTGGATCATTAACAATCGTGGCCACCTGTCTTATTGAAACCAATTCCCGAATGGATGATCTTATCTTTGAGGAGTTTAAGGGGACCGGGAATATGGAGGTGGTGCTCGACCGTGAGCTGGCAAACGACCGTATTTTTCCCGCTATAAATATTAGTGCATCAGGAACTCGAAATGAAGATAAATTTATCGGGGACTCCATGGAAGAGCGGAATATGGTACGCCGCTACCTGCTCAAGAAATCACCGAAAGAATCAATGCAAAGCTTGCTAAAAGTACTTAGAAATACTGATAGTAATGAAGAGCTGCTCAATCAGATTGCGGCAATGGTCTAATAAACGGGCAACCTCTCGTCAATATCGCGAGCCCATTTGTTAATACCCCCTTTAAGATTCTTTACCTCCTCAAAACCTTTATCTTGCAGAAGTTTGCATGCTTGGGCACTTCGCGCACCGCTGCGACAAAGACAGATGATCTCATTTTCTTTGTGTTCCTCAAGTTCATCAACCCGTTCTGCCAGTTCACCCACAGGAATTAGTACGGAGTTGTCAATATCAATCTTAGACTGATATTGTTCAAAAGGTTCGCGTACATCTAAAAGAAGGAAATTGTTTTGATGGTCAATTTTTTCCTTTAGAGACTGTACTGTAATCTCATCTATCATACTGTAAGTTCTAATAATTTGGTTTGTAAGATTATAGTTTGTGCTACTCTTCTTGCTGGCGGCCATAGCGATCTAGCCTAAACTGATTTCCCAGGTAGAGTCGCTTCGCCTCCTCATCATCGGCCAACTCATCAGCTGTTCCTTCCTTGAGGATATTACCTTCGAACATTAAATAAGCTCGGTCGGTGATCGCAAGGGTTTCGTGCACGTTATGATCAGTAATAAAAATGCCGATGTTCCGAAATTTAAGGTCAGCTACAATTTCTTGAATATCTTCTACAGCAATGGGGTCAACACCTGCAAATGGCTCGTCTAAGAGGATGAATTTGGGATCAGTAACAAGGGCCCGAGCAATCTCTGTTCGGCGACGCTCTCCGCCTGAGAGGCTGTACCCTTTGCTATCAACTACACGCTCCAACCCAAATTCTTCGATGAGCTGTTCCACACGTTCCTTGATCTCCCGGTTTGTAAAGTCAAAGAATTGAAGAATAGATTCGAGATTCTCACGAACGGTTAAGTTTCGGAATACACTTGCCTCCTGAGAAAGATAGCCAACCCCGAGTCGGGCCCGTTTGTACATTGGCATGTCGGTAAGGTTTTTATCATCCAGAAAAATCTCACCGCTGTCGGGGGTTACCAACCCTACAAACATATAGAATGTAGTAGTTTTGCCTGCGCCATTGGGACCCAAAAGACCTACGATTTCTCCCTGTGTTACATCGATGGATACATCCGAAACAACAGTACGCTTTTTATAGCTTTTAGTGAGCCCGCTACTGTGAAGCGTTTTGTTTGACGATTGTTTGGACATAAAATATTTGTTGCAGGTTTATGCAACTGCGAGTTCATTCAGCACAGATTCAAAAATGAGCTTGCCATCATCAGACCCAATCAGATCTTCTACAGCGCGTTCGGGGTGAGGCATCATACCAAGGATATTACGCTGGGTATTACAAATCCCGGCAATATTATCGACTGATCCGTTAAAGTTAGTTTCGTCAGTGACATTGCCTTTCGAATCTGAATAACGAAAGATAATCTGATCGTTGTCTTGTAGTTTCTTTAATTGATCATCATCCGTAAAGTAATTTCCCTCACCGTGGGCTACGGGAATTTGCAGCACTTGGCCTTCTTCAATATTTCGGGTAAATAGGGTGTCTGAGGTTTCGCATCGCAAATGCGTTTGCTTACAAACAAACCGCAAATCTTTATTGTGCAGCATTGCTCCGGGCAACAATCCTGCTTCCAAAAGAATCTGAAATCCATTGCAGATACCCAGTACGGGGCCGCCCTTTTCAGCAAATTCAATAACCGATTGCATGATGGGGGAAAAGCGGGCAATGGCACCGGAGCGGAGATAATCTCCATACGAGAATCCGCCGGGAATCAACAGAAAGTCGATATCCGAAAGGTCGGTATCTTTATGCCATAGAAATTTCGTTTCAGCGTTCATGACATGAGCCATGGCATGGTACGCATCGTGATCGCAGTTAGAGCCGGGAAATACAATTACGCCAAATGTAGCAGACACGGTTTATCCTTTTATTTCGGTGACAAGTTGAATTTCTTTAAGCACGCCGTTGACTTCAAAACAATCTTCGAAGCTACCTTCATAAACTTCAGCTTTGCCCTCGTTATGCACTTTATAAGTTAATTCTTCGGCGTGATCTTTGGTGCATTCCAGAGCTTTAATAAGCTGACCGATAACTTCGTCAAAAGTATGAATGTCATCATCGTAGAGAATAACTCTCCATGGTGACTTTTGATCTTCGTCTTCTTCTTCCTTTTCGAGAACATCAACATCAATATCGGGAGCTTCTTGTTCCTCTTGTTCTCCCGGTTTAGATCCTAATAAGCTAAAAAGCAGATGGTTCATAGCTGAAGCTAATTAGTTTTCGTGGATCTCAATTTCAAAGTCTTCCATGACCTCGTTGGCAAGTAGTTTCGAACACGCTGTTTCGGCAACTTTATGTGCTTCTTCTTTATTCTCAGCGTCAATATCGAGTTCAATGAGTTTGCCAATACGAACTTGGTCAATCTCATTTAAGCCAAGGTTTTTGAGCGCATTATGCGCTGCTTTGCCTTGTGGGTCAAGAATAGATTTACGGAGCGTTACGTTTACGGTAGCCTTATACATGCTTTTGTAAAATTGTGCGGTTTTAATGAGGGTAAAGTTAATCTTTATTTGCGTTAGCTGCTAACTGTGACTGAATAAAATTCCGAGCCTCAGATTGGCTGGTTTCATCCAGATTGATCCAGTGTATGAAATCCCAGCGTCTAAACCATGAAAGTTGTCGCTTGGCATAGCGCCGGGTTTGGGTTTTCATGTCCTTAATCATCTGTTCACGGGATGTTTCGTCATTCAAATAAGCGATTGCTTCTTTATATCCAACCGTATTTAAACCGGGATCTTCTAACGTATATCCCATATCAAGAATTGTGCGAACTTCGTCAAGGAATCCTTCCTCAAACATTTGGTCAACCCTGCGATTGATTCGGTCGTATAGCTTCTGTCGATCGCGGTGTAATCCAAAAACCACCATATCTTCGGGGACCGATATCGTATCGTCATCAGAATGAAAAGAGCTAAACGGGCGTCCGGTTTGCATCCATACATCAAGAGCGCGAACAATACGTTGGGTATTCATCCCGTCCATTTTTTGTGCGTAATCGGGATCAACCTCTTGCAGTTTTTGATACAGCGTTTCGATGCCCCTGTCTTCGATCTGTTGTTCAAGTTTTCTGATATTCTCTTGATTCGCTTCCGGGACATCATCCAGCGGTTGGATAACAGATTGCACATGCAGAGTGCTTCCTCCGACATATAACACGCTTTTACCACGCGACTCAATCTCTATTTTCCATTCCATTGCCCGCTCATAAAAATTGACGACACTGTCTTTAGTAGCGGGGTCAATAATAGATAAATTGTAGTGTGGGATACCCGATTGCTCTTTCTCGGTAGGTGTGGCTGTTCCGATGTTCATGTATTTATAACACTGGCGGGAATCGGTAGAGATGATTTCGGTATCGAGTACTTGGGCCAACTCAATTGAGAGAGCAGTTTTACCTACGGCTGTAGGTCCCAATAAAAGTATCTGCACGTTAACTTAAAATCACTTAACTGAAATTTTTGCGAAATAAAATATAAGGAAAAATTCTATCCATTTTTGGAGTATGTGAACATCAAAATTAGTGGAATTAAGAGAGGTTATGTATTCTAAAATTAGTGGTAGAAAGCATGGGTTATTTGGTTGCTAAGAGAGCAAGTATTTATTAGTATATGGTACTTATTATTCAGACTAATAAATGCGGTCTGTTGAACGCTTAGCCTAAAAATATTTATTTATGAAATTCAACGTATCAAGCAGTGAACTGGTAAAAGCATTATCCGCTGTATCAGGGGCGGTGCCAAATAAGGCGACTCTTCCTATTCTTGAAACTATTTTATTTGAAAGTGATGGAGATAAGCTTCGCCTCACCGCTACGGATCTTGAAATTTCTATTCTTGAGTCGATGGATGCCGATATCGACGAGGGAGGTGCAGTGGCAATTCCTGCTCATCGTTTAATAGAAACCCTGAGACAGCTGCCGGATATTCCTGTTTCTTTTCAGGTGGATGAAAAATTCAATATCAAATTTCGAACGGACAAAGGAACCTATAAGCTTGTGGGTGAAGATCCCGATGAGTTTCCGGAGGTTCCCAACCTTGATGAGGGGCATACCCTTGAAACTGATAAGGGAGTCATTACTACGGCAATAGATAAAACGCTTTTTGCGGTATCCAACGATGATTTGCGGCCTGCTATGATGGGTGTCTATTTTGATATTGGTCCTGAGGAAAGCAAGTTTGTTGCTACCGATGGTCATCGCTTGGTTAAGTATATTAAGGAAGATCTCACAAGCGATAAAGAAGTTGACTTTATTGTGCCCGAAAAGGCATTGAATCTNGTCAAAAAGGCANTACACGATGAAGAGTGTGCTCTTACTATTACAGAAGATCACGCACGTTTCAAAAGCGGTAATACTATTGTAATTACCCGCCTTATAAACGAGCAGTATCCAAATTATGAATCGGTGATTCCCAAAGACAACGAAAAGACACTGATCATCAACAAGGAACAGATGCTCGCTACGGTGAAGCGTGTAGCTATTTTCTCGAGCTCTACAACCCGTCAAATTAGGCTGCAACTCAATTCCGATAAGCTAACCATTCGGGCAGAGGATATTGATATGAGCAGTGAGGCAAAAGAAACGATTGCCTGTGAATACAGCGACGATGAAATGGAGATAGGGTTTAATGCTAAATATCTGGCCGATGTATTAGGAAATGTTGATGATGAGGAAGTCTATTTTGAATTTTCTACTCCTAACAGGGCCGGAATTGTAAAACCATCAGATGAGGAAGAAAACGAGCGAATTCTGATGCTTGTTATGCCGGTTATGCTTAATACCTATGCGTAAGGTGATAACTCTTACCACAGATTTCGGCCTGCAGGATTATTATGTAGGGGCTATGAAAGCAGCCATGCTGAATATCGCACCCGATGTTCGGCTGGTTGATATATCCCATGAGATCCCATCGCAGGATATAATGGCCGGATCCTGGATTCTGAAAAATTCAGCTATGCTTTTCCCTGAAGGAACCGTACATACGGTTGTCGTTGACCCGGGAGTGGGTACAGACCGGGATCCGATCGCATTAAAAATGGGGGATCAATATTTTGTTGGTCCGGACAATGGAATTTTTTCGCTGCTTGCCACGGATGTTGATTACAAAGCTGTTCGATTGACAAATAAAGAATATTGGAGAGATAATCCCTCTAACACCTTCCACGGGCGTGATATTTTTGCTCCTGTTGCCGCACACTTAAGCCAAGGAATAGAATTGGAAGAACTTGGAGCCCCTGCAGAAGATCTGGTTAGTTACCGATGGACGGTGCCTATAGCTGACAAAGACGGGCTTGAAGGTATGGTTATTCATATAGACAAGTTCGGTAATCTGATAACTAATATTTCAGAGGAACTTCTGGGAGAAGTTATCGGGGATAAAAATGTGCGTATCTATGTGGGGAATACTATTCTCGATGAGATTGAAACAACCTTTGGCGAAGTCACGGAAGGTGAACCAGTAGCCTATATCGGTAGTTCGGGAATGCTTGAGGTTGGAATCAATAAGGGAAATGCCGAAGAAATGCTGAGTGTTCAAAAAGGAGCTCAAATATCCTTGATTCTGCAGAAAGAGAGTCAGTCTGAATTGTAACACCCGGATGATTTTTTGCGTATCACTTTGGGTTAAAACGAGTATGTCACTAATGGCTTTCATTTTGAATATCAACGGTTATAATCAATATGTCTCTCGAACTCCGGTCTCCCAAATATGAGCGTGCTTCCATAACTATTCCTTCAGAGGTTTCAGATCTGCAGAAAAACTTCAATGGCACTATTTGTTCTAATAAAGGGGATGAATATGAAATTGAAGGCAATATCATTGATTTATTGGGAGATGAGTCATCAGACATGACGTGGGCACAAAGCTCAAATCATTGGAAGTTAACTGCTGCCGTATATGAAGATATTTGGCGTAAACGATCACTTTCAATCCTAACAGGAGAAGAGTTTCCCATTCAGAAAGAAAAAGAACTTTTGATTGATTGGCTTAATCCCAAAGCAAATCAATTGTATATGGATATTGGTTGTTCAACAGCCCTTTACGGTCGACTGGTTAAAAATGAGCAACCCCGGTGCGATGTGGTCTCGCTTGATTTTTCTCGTCAGATGCTTGATGAAGCACGGATGAAAGCGGAGGCCGAGCAAGCAGATTTATATTTGCTTCGAGCTGATGCGCGATACCTTCCCTTTTTTGGAGCAACGTTTGACGGCCTTATGATGGGGGGTACGCTAAACGAGCTTACCGATCCTTTGAAAGTCTTGTACGAGGCCCGGCGTGTGATAAAAAAAGATGGGGTGTTTTTTATGATGCACTTGGTTAAATCACCCACTTGGTACATAAGATTAATGCAGGATTCAGCCGGCCTTGGCGGACTTACATTTTGGACCGTAGAGGATAGCAATCTAATGTTTGAGCGTGCCGGTTTTTCAATTGCCGAGCAATTTACCAAGGGCATTGTCTGCTTTACAAAGTTGATGCCGGCATAAAAACTTATAGATTACATCTTTTTGGGAGCCGAAATACCTAAAATTCCCAATCCATTGGCAAGAACTTGTGCTGTTGCTTTAGCTAAGGCTGATCGTGCCTGAACAAGTTCCTCTTCTTCCCCCAAGATACGGCAGTCGTGATAAAAGGAGGTAAAGGCCGAAGCCAGGTCTTCCAGATAATTTATTAAGCGATGTGGTTCTCGGCTATCGGCAGCACTTTGTATCATCTCGGGAAACCGGAGCAGGCTCTTGATGAGTGCTGTTTCTGATTCATGGGTAAGAAGTTCTAATTTGGGACTGTCTTCGACGTCAAAAGAGTATTCCTGCTCAACTTTTCGCAAGATGCTGTGAATACGGGCATGTGCATATTGTAGGTAAAAGACAGGATTTTTTTCTCCGGCCTCCTTGGCTTGTCCCACATCAAACTCAAGATGGGTGTTTGGGTCGCGCATCTCAAAGAAGAAGCGCGTTACATCAGCTCCTACTTCATCCATCAGATCGTCAAGCGTAACAAAGTTGGCTTTACGAGTACTCATCTTAAAGGGCTTTCCATCTTTTACCAGCGTCACAAACTGATAGACAATAACATCTATTTTGGAACGGTCATAGCCTAAAGCCTCAATTCCGGAAAGAACATCAGGATAAGTATCGATATGGTCGGCACCAAAAACATCAATACAAAGGTCATAACCACGATCGAGCTTGTTGGCATGATAGGCTATATCAGGCAGGCGATAGGTCGGTTCGCCCGTGCTTTTAATGAGTACGGTGTCTTGTTCTTTGCCAAACTCCGTTGTTCGAAACCAGGTAGCCCCGTCTTTGTCGTATGCTAAGTTTTTCTCACGGAGTGTTTTCACAGCTTGATCAATAGAACCATCCGCATAGACTTCTTTTTCATTAAAAAATGAATCCATTTCAATATTCATACGATTGAGGGTGGTCTTAATATCATCGAAGATGATCTGCTCGGCTTTATCCTTAAAGGGATTTACGTCTTCGGTTGCAATGAGACTATCGCCATGTTCATCAATAAGTTCTTGAGCAATATTTTTGATGTATTCGCCCTCATAGCCTTCTTCAGGTAGCTCGGCATCCTGATCCAAGAGCTGTAGATATCTAGCTCGTACACTTTCGCCCAGCATACGCATTTGTCGTCCGGCATTATTAAAGTAATATTCCCGATCAACATCAGCTCCACTCCATTCCAGCAGGTTGGCAACCGTATCACCCAACACGGCATTACGTCCGTGACCAACGGTAAGCGGTCCTGTGGGATTGGCGCTTACAAATTCAACAAGAATGCGCTTTCCTTTTAAAGAATCAGATTTTCCAAAGGTTGAACCTTCACTGAGAATATCAGCAAGTTCATCAAATAAATAATTCTCAGCATATCGAAAATTGATAAACCCGGGACCGGCGATCTCTACAGATTGGATATTTTGCTTATCGTATTCCAGTCCTTCTACAATTTGCTCGGCAATTTTTCGCGGATTCATTTTAAGCACGCTGGCAAGATTCATCGCAATATTAGAGGCAGCATCTCCGTGCTCGGGCTGGTTGGGTTTTTCTATTTGGATTTCGGGAATGTCATCATCGCTCAGATCAAATTGCTGAAGCGATTGTTTGATGATAGAGCGCAGGTAATCCTTCATGAATTATTATGTTACTGAAAGTTTTAAAGAGCGGTAAATATAAGCAGTTGAATTAGGAATTGAGAATTAGGATTTGGGATTTTTAAGAGTTTTTATAACTGCACCAATAATTTTCAATAGTTCGCTACAATCTGTAATCAAAAATGCCGACAGTTGTTGTCTAATTATTTTAGAATCCCGAAGTAACCCAACCCAATAATGAGTGTTTTGGGCTTCTATTGCCCCTTCAATATTTTCCTCAATAAGATGTACCACTTATTAAATTTTTTTACTATCACATATTTTTTTGAGGTTGTGATGATCGTTTCATTTAGCTGGATAATATTTATTGCAAAATCATAACTTTTTGTTGAATGATGTTTTATTTTTCCATGCTAATTTTTAACTCATAATTCCTAATTTTAATCCAGTAATCCTTTGGCACGAAAACTGGTATAGCCGTCGCCGGCAATAATGATATGATCATCTACGGGAATGCCCAGTAATTTACCCGATTTGGTGATACGTTTAGTAAGCTGGATGTCAGCCTTGGATTCTTTGTTGTTACCACTGGGATGGTTGTGCAATAGCAATATACTGTTAGCTTCATTCATCACAGCCTGACGCATTACTTCCGCCGGATCAACAATGGTAGCCGTTGAACCCCCCGAGCTGATTTTCTTATATCCCATTACGACTTTAGCATTATTAAGGAAAGCCACCATAAATACCTCTTTCGTGAGGTCGCGCAGTTTAGGACCAAAATAAGCAACAGCATCTTCAGGAGAAGTGATTTGAACTTGTTCGCCTAGACTGGCCATTTGAATCCGTCGCGAAAGTTCGAATACAGCTTCTAATGTGAGCGATTTTACCTTGCCCATCCCGGGAATTACTTTTAAATCCTGCCACTCCTTACGTGCCAGATAACGTAACCCGTCAAAGTGATCAAGTAGGGCTTGCGACATCTGGATCACATTCATTTTTGGACTGCCGGTACGTAAAAGAATGGCTAACAGCTCTGCATCAGAAAGGCTTTCACTGCCGTAATTGGTAAGCTTTTCACGGGGTTGTTCATCGGGATTCATCTCTTTGACGGTACGCTTTATAAAATCATTGGCTTCGAACTGCTCTTGATCAGACATATGTTTATACTCTCGATTTAGGTTTATTAGTAAGAGCAATATCACCCAGAATCCTTACAAAAAAGTTGATATGAAAACAGATTTGGCCATTATTTTTAACAACCTTTAAAGGCTTTAAACTGTTATTTCTTCTTTTTCTATAAGATTTTCAGTGTAACATTTTGTGAATTACACGTAAGAGATAATCATAGAATATTAAGTAAGAATATTAATTTTCAGGATATAGCTGGTATATGCTTCAGATACCCACCGGGCGAATATTTTTTGTGATAATGATGTTTTTGGCAGTTGTTTTTAGTACCTCGAAAGCACAGCAGGTAGCAGATACACTCGAACAGATATCGCCCCTTGCTATAGAACAGGATTTTGATATTTCAGCGGATTTATCCCATTCGGCATGGCAACAAGCAGAATCGGTTAACATCAAATATCAGGTACAACCTAATGATGATGCAAAGGCATGGATAAATACCGAAGTGAAGGTGCTATATAGTGATCAAAATTTATATTTTGCATTTATAAGTGAGGATCCTGATCCAAAGAATATCAGGGCAAATATTTCTGATCGTGATAACAGTTTTCAGGATGATTATGTTGGTGTGATTTTGGATCCTTTCAATAATAATCAACAGGCGTATGAGCTTTTTGTAAATCCATTGGGTGTTCAAATGGATGGGATACGCACCGGTAATAATGAAGATATGAATTTTGATATGCTTTGGTATTCGGATGGGAAGATTACTGATAGCGGATATCGCGGTGTGATGAAAATTCCTTTTAAAAGTCTCAATTTTCCTGAGCGTAACATTCATGACTGGTCTATTCAGTTTATCAGAAATTATCCGCGTAACAGTCGCTATCAGTTTGTGTGGAGCGAAGTCGACTTGGATAACTCCTGTCTGGTATGTCAAAATGGAGTTTTGACAGGAATGCAAAATATTGAAAACAGTAATACGATCGAATTTTTGCCTTACGGCATGAGTTATCAAAGCAGTACCATTAATAATGCCGGGAATCCTAATTCGGGATTGGATCACGGTCGAATTAATGGGCGTATCGGAGGTAGTGTGATGTATGAGCCCACCTCGACGACCTCTCTTAATGCCGTTATAAATCCCGACTTTAGCCAGGTTGAGACCGATCAGGCTCAGATTTCTGCTAATGAAACTTTTGCACTGTATTATTCCGAAAAGCGTCCTTTCTTTATGAAAGGCAGTGATTTGTTTAGCACAAGAGAAAATCTGTTTTATTCCCGGACGATCAATCGTCCGCTTGCAGCTGGAAAGGTAACCCATCAGGCAGAAGATTACAGCATTGCCTTTTTGACAGCTTATGATCGTGAAGCCCCTTTTATTATTCCGGGACGGTACGGAAGTTCACTCGTTCAGTCTGATGTTGAGGCTTATAATAATGTGGTTCGCGGGACCTATAATTTTGGATCCGAATCACATATTGGTGGTTTGCTTACAACTCGTAATCAGCAGGATGGACATAATTATGTAGGGAGTATCGACTGGAGTATTTTGCTGACCGGAAACTATTATTTTAGCGGTCAGGCGGCTTATGCAAATACAAAGGAATTAGATCAGCCGCAGCTTTTTGATGATTCAAGAGTTCTTGGGCGGAGCTCATATGATGCAGCCTTTAATGGTGAACAGTTTGGAGGCACCTTGTTGACTACTCAGTTCTCACGACAGGCCAAGTATTTTGATTTTTCGTTTGGGTATACCTCTTATTCTCCCACATTTCATACTCAAAATGGATTTATTAACCAAGTTGACCAGCGTCGATTCGATGCCTCACAAAGCCTCTCCTATTATCCCGGATGGGATTGGTTATCGAGAGGAAGTATAAGTGTAAACACCGGTTGGCGATATGATTTTAGTGGTAAATTTCAGGAGCGGTATATTTTTACCAGGTGGAGTAACAACTTTGGCGGGCAAACGAACTTGTCTCTTAGCTTTTTACCCTTAAATGACGAGCAATTTCGTGGCCGATTTTTTACCCAAATGAATCGTGTCATGATAGATGCAAGTACCAATCCGTTGAATGAGTTATCACTGAGTTCACATATTGATTTCGGGAAGTACATCAACCGACAGGAGAACCCAACGTTGGGAGAAGGGTACAATTTTTCTGTGGATGCAACTGTAAAACCGACCTCTCGTCTGGAGATGTCGCTTAGTTATAATTATTCAAAACTTTCGGCTGCAAATGGAGAGGCAGAATATTTCAGCGGTGATATCTATCGGTTAAATGGCAATTACAACTTTTCAAAAAAGTTGTTTGCACGGCTCATTACGCAGTACAACTCTTTTAATGAGCAGTTGCAGATTTATCCCCTACTTTATTACAAAGTTAACCCATTCACCAAGTTTTATATCGGGATGACGGATTACCTGAATCACTTTGATCAGCCCGGTCCCAATGGCTATACCGGTTTTAAGGAAACCGACCGCCAGTTCTTTGTAAAGTTTCAGTATTTAATTCGCAGCTGATACTAAAACTGTTTCTTTTGGAACAGGTAATAAGCCAGTAACGCAAAAGGAACGCAGCTGACAAACGAAAAGCCCAGCAGACTAGCATCAATACCTGAAAATCCGCTATCAAAAATTTGAATCATAATTTGTTGAAAGGCTTCTGCGCTGGGTATAAGGTAGGACAGTATTTGTAAGATTGTTTCAAACCAGGTATCCGTTAAGCCAAACATCTGTAGAAACGGATCAACATTTAAGAATAGGGAAGAAAATCCGGTCAGGAAATATCCCAGCAGAACCCCTCCGAGATACGAGTTAGTGAGTATTAGAAATAGAACTATTGTAATATAGTAGCTTAATAGTATAAGGGGCAGGAATACGATTATGGCAATAGCATGATGCAATGGGAATAGTACCCCGTGCACTGTAGTCAGCAAAGTTAAAAGGAGTACACTAATGAGGGTGTAAGCAAAACAAAAAGCGAATACACCGGCAAAATCCGAAAGGAATAGCTCATCTCGCGAGATGGGTTTGGATAATAGCAGGGATGCTCGTTCCGGTTTTAGATGTTCTGAAAAATGAGTAGGGATCCCAATAATTGCGATAAGGATGGTAATAGAAACCAGCTGGTTTATTACTATTCCGGTTGGTAGGGGGACACCGCCTAAATTTATTGCATAAGAATAACCCGAAGGATCTGCCGACACACCGCCCCAAATAGTAATAACAATAACAAACAGAATAAAAATACCGGGCCACGCCCAAAGCGTTTTATTTTTCAGAAGGGTTCGAATGGTGTAACGGATCATGATGTGATGGGGTCTTTGGTTTCAAAATAATTAAGATAGTAGTCCTCAACAGAGCCAAATTGGTTCTGAATTTCACCTTTGGTAGCTGAATTGATAATACGTCCATCATTGATGAGGTAAAGCGTATCGCAGGTTTTATCAATGTCTGAGAGGATATGGGTGGTGATGAGGATAGATATATTGCGTTCCTTCTGTATTCTAAAAATATAATCCATGATGGCTTTCTTTTGTACGGCATCGAGCCCATTGAATGGCTCGTCGAGGATATAAAACTGATCATCGGCTAAAAAGGTGTGCATGAGTCCCGCAGTTTGCCTCATGCCTTTGGAGAGATTCTTCATCTTTTTGTTTAGGTAATTCACATTAAAAGCGTTGGCCAATTCGCTTATTTTACGGTTTATCTGTTCCGGTGTTGATTCTTTGAGATCAGCGAAAGCATGGAGCATTTCTTTGATGGTAAAATTCTCGGGGAATGAATAATTTTCTGGGAGATAACTCACCTTTGCTCGAGCTTTTTTTTGTTTGTGATTGCTGCCCGTCAGGGTGATGTTACCGGAATCGGCAAAAAGAAGGTCAAGGATGATTTTTAAAAAGGTTGATTTCCCAGATCCATTCGGACCCAAAATAGCGGTAAAACTACCCTCTTTAATTTCAAGATGATCGATATTCAGGTGAAAAGAATTGCTTCCTGATTTTTTAAAGGTTTTGGAAATGTTATCAGCTTGTAAAATCATATGTTGTTACTCATTTAATATAAAAGAAGTTGCCGTCACGTTGGGTTAATCATGATCATTATTATTTCCGTCATATTCTAAAATGTCGCCCGGCTGACAGTTAAGGGCTTTACAAATTGCGTTGAGCGTCGAGAATCGAATAGCCTTGGCTTTACCGGTTTTTAGGATGGAAAGATTGGAAATGGTTATGCCAACTTCTTCAGAGAGTTCAGTCAGTGTCATATCGCGCTTAACCAGCATCAAGTCTAAGTTAACTTTAATGGCCATTACACCGTAAGTTTTAATTTTTGATACATTTTGTTGCCTTTTTCGAATATGGCGGCCAGGGTAAATACCAATAGTCCCATCACAATAAACGTCCACTTGTCACCCAAGCAAGCTGTGCAAAAAAGAGTTGAAAGCCGGCAATGCTCCAATCGTTCTTAAACCATTTCCAAGCCATATCTTTAAATCATTTCTTAATGTTCAAAAATAACTAACAAGAAATATTATTGAATAGCAATAAAATATTATTGATAAACAATAAATAATTGTTGTTTTATAATAAAGGAGAATATGCTTCGGTTAGGGCGTAAAAGAAAACCCGACAGGGTTTTGATATCCTACCGGGTTGAACAGAAAACTTTTGTTTTGTGCTTAATCGTCGTCGGGACCACCCATCAGCGGTTCGTTCATTGCACGTATGCTGGCATTGGGCAATCCTTCGGGATAGGTTTCTTTACACATGTTAAGGACCTCAACGGCCATCTCAACGTGTAGCTGCTTAGAGTCTTCATAAAACTCTTGTGCGTCGTCGCTAAGCTTGGGCTGGCCGTGCAGGGGCTTATCACTGACACAGAGCATAGTTGCATTGGGGATGCGATAGCGATAGCCGTTGGTGGCCACTGTGGCTGATTCCATATCCACGGCAATGCTGCGACTCATATGGATTTGTTCTACCGTTCGACGTTTGATGAATTCCCAGTTTCGGTTGGCAGTCGTAAAGATAGTACCCATGCGATGGTTACGGTTATATTTATCCAGCACTTCTTTTAGGAAGACATTCATCAGGTAGTTGGGAGTAATGGGGATGTTAAGGGGCAGTACATAATCCAAAACACCATCATTACGCATGAATCCGGTAGCAAGCACAAAGTCACCAATATCCTGGTGATTTCGAAGTCCTCCACAATGGCCTACCATAATCATAGCATCAGGCCGAAGAACGGCAACGTGATCTGTAATAGTTTTAGCATTTGAGGGTCCTACCCCAATATTGATAAGCGTAACTCCCTTATTGTTATCGAGCTTATGATGATAGGCAGGCATTTGAACGCCTTCCCGAGCAGGTGTTATGCAATCAGGAAACATTTCCTGGAAAACATCTACGTGCATGTCATAGTTGGTAAAGAGAATATAGCGCTGAAAGTCTTGGGGATCAGTGCCGGTATAATGCTCTAATCGATTTAGCGAAATTTCTATCCGTTCGGGACTAAAAAGGAATAGCTTTTTTTGTGTAATATCCCAATCATCTTCATCGGTGTTATCTAGCAGATCGGGATCATTTAGTGGCAGTCGTTCACGCGAGGGGATGATTTTGATAACTGCTCCTTTTTCGCCCAGCTTTTTGAGCTCGCGTAGCAAGTACCATCGAAAGGCTTCGGGCTTGGCCATTTCTCCTGTAATAATAGGATTGTGTTTGGACCACGATCGCTTGACCAGTAATTTGGGATATTCACCGTTTTCATAAATGTTCTCCATCGCATCGCAGGCTTTGACCATGCGCTCATGGAGTTCTTCTTGGGAGTTTACTTCTTCTGTTTCAAATTCAAATCGATCAGACATAAATCGTAACCTGTTAATCTTATGAGTAAAAAATCATTCCAATTTACTATTGAACCGTGGTCGGTAGTCCATGAAAATAAGGAATATCACACACCAATTTTTAATCTTTTACAGCGAAAAATGCAATTGGAAGCAATTGATGAAAAAGATGAGGGTGACTTTTATGTCTTAGAGGCCCCGGATTGGGTTAATGTAATACCGATAACCCCAAATAAAGAAATAGTATTGGTCGAGCAGTATCGATATGGGATTGAACAGCCAACATTGGAAATTCCGGGTGGTATGGTTGATCCAGGAGAACAGCCATTGCAATCCATAAAGCGGGAATTGAGCGAAGAGACCGGTTATAATTCATCAAATTGGAGTAGTCTGGGTAAAGTGAGCTCTAATCCAGCAATTATGACGAATTATACGCATTTGTACTTGGCAGAAGGTTGTAAGCTAGTAAGATCTGAAAAAACAACAGGAGACAAGCATGAACGCATTAATGTACACCTGTTGCCGATGGATAAGTTTCTGAACTATGTGGCTGATGGGACCATTCATCACAGTATTATGGTAGCAGCAATAGCGCGATTCTTGTTGAGAGATGGCAGAAGGGAGATGTGAGACGGCAGTAGATAAATGTGAGATGGTAAATGGCAGACGTTTCTAAGTACTCTTAATCAAGTTGGAAAGCATAGCGAAAATGTGTTCCAATTTATTCTCAACTTTGTTTAAATCATTATCAGACAAATAGTTTAATTTATCTGCGATTTCAAGTTGGGTGTCAACCTCAACTAATGATGAACGAGCGATCTCATAAAACCTCCTTCGTTCTTTTGCTGACTTTCGCGCTGCCCCTTCTGCAATGTTAGAGGGAATTGATACAGAAGCTCGTCGTAATTGTGAAGTTAACCAACCCATAGAGTTCATGTTTGGGAAATAATAGGGTCAATTCATAAATGATAGCAGTTAATTTTATTGAAGCTCTCCAGACGTCAAGTTTTTTGTGGCTTAGATTGATCATAATAAATGCTTTTGAAAAAAGACAGTGTATATTAATAAGACCGGAGAACTTCTATATACTTACAAAGCTTATTAGGATTAGCCTTGGCACGTTCTACATCTGCCGTCTCTCATCTCACATCTATCGCCTTCATCTAATCTTCAATTAATAGCAATACCTTCGGCAATCAAAA
>P_1C_Sed_2_UnCtyDRAFT_1000019_pt1 | contig 42072 bp, 36 predicted proteins | sample Pon1CUnioCityCA_4_FD_10229 | JGI IMG/M metagenome (IMG submission 10229) | reverse complement strand
TGGACACCGGGCCTTTGGCGACATGGATGGAAAGCCCGTTTTCGGTTAAGGGCGCCAATAAAAGCAGGGAGGAGAGATATTGGCTGCTGACGCTGCAGTCGATTGCGACCTGGCTGCCGGAAATGCACCCGCCCCTGATACGAATGGGCGGGCATCCATTGCCGTTAAGCGATACGGCCTCAACACCGATTTCAGATAGGGCATTGAGCAGGTGATCAATGGGCCGCTCTTTCATCCGTTCAGAGCCGGTCAATACATAGGGGCCCTGCCCCAATGCGCAAATGCCGGCAAGCAGGCGCATGGAGGTGCCGGAATTGCCGAGATCAATCGGGGTCTCAACGGAATCAAAATCGCCGCCAATGCCTGCAATATCGATAAAATCCTCAGATTCTGCTGCGGCCGCCCCCATTTGCGTCAAGGCGTCCAAGGTGTGGCGCGTGTCTTCGCTGTCCAGCCAGTTGGTGATCCGGCAGGGGCCGCGTGAAAGGGCCGCCGCAATCAAATAGCGATGTGTGTAGCTCTTGGAGCCGGGCAATGAAATCCGGGTATCTTGAACAGGTCCGGTTTTGATCGTCTGCATTCCATATTCCTTCTGCGCCCTGACCTTAGGCCATGGGCAATACAAAATCGTTGAAAGGGGAAAGGGTGAAATTGCTTCCCCTGGTACGTCAGCAAAGTTTATAATTAACGGTTTTTTTCATCAGCTCCACAGGAGCAGCCAAGCCGGTCCACAACTCAAACTGCATGGCCCCCTGATAGACAAACATGGCGACCCCGTCAATCGTGCGGGCGCCAACTTTTTCAGCTGCCCGGAGAAGCCGGGTCTGCAGCGGATTATAGATGATATCCATGACCAGCATGTCTTTTTCAAGGAATTCCTGAGGGATGGGCGTCTCCCCGATGCCGGGATGCATGCCCACCGGCGTGGTATTGACCAGAATATCACGGGGCGCCCGGCTCACTTGGGATAAGGGATAAAAATCGGCTCCCAGGCTCCGGGCAAGGCGCCGCCCTTTTTGTTCCGAACGGTTGACGATATGGACCCGGGCGCCTTCTTTTAAAACACCATACCCGACCGCCCGGGCGGCTCCGCCGGCGCCAATGATGACGACATCCCGGTCTTTAATGCTTGTTTTTTCAGACAAGGCTTTAACCGCCCCGTAGGCATCCGAGTTATAGCCGATCAACCGCCCCTGGTCATTGACCACTGTGTTTACCGCTCCAATTTGTCGGGCGACTTCATCCGCCTGATCCAGGCAGGGCATGATGGCTTCCTTGTGCGGGATCGTGACGCTGAGCCCCTTTATATTAAGGGCGCGGATGCCTGTCATGGCAGCAGCTGCATCAGATACCGCAAATGCCAGGTAAACCCCGGGCCAACCGGTCTTGCGGAAGGCTTCATTGTGCATGAGGGGACTGAGACTGTGCCCCACCGGGTTACCGATAACCCCGTAGACAAGTGTTTCACTGCTTATTGGACCCATGCGCCATTCCTGAAGGTCTTTTTTTCGACACCATCAAAACCTGCTGAGAATTTATTTCTCCGTAATGGTCTCATCAATTTTCATTCCGAAATGCCGGCCGGTTTCTTCAACAGCCGCCAGGATTTTATCGCCGGGTTTCAGGGCCACGACCGATACGGCCTCTCCATTGGCGTCAGTAAGACGGATAGTCTCCGCATTCTGCAGAATCGTTGTCGCTTCAACCGTCCCTATTCTGGCCCGCAGCAGGACCAGCGGGCGCCGCTCGATTTTTAATCGGCCGACCGTTCCCTCGCTGAGATTTCCCTGGTAGTCGGCAATCAATACCGGGTCCCCGGCCTGAAGTTCAGACAAATACCTGGTTTTTCCGTCTGCCACCCGCGTGTACGCATGCACCGCGCCGGCATTTACCCGGAAAGGCCGGGGGGCCACATAAGGGTTTTCAATACTTTCCGCATGTACCAGGAAAAGCACCCGGCTGCTGTTTCCCACCAGCATGCCCTGCCCCGGCTTCATATCCGTGCAGGTGTCCACGCAGACCCGGTCTCCCATGCCGGCTGGCTGGACATCAATGACTTCCGCAACCTCTAAAGGGATCTGGTCCGCACTGCCTTTTGCCCAACTCAGGGTGTTTTTCAACTCCGCGGCGTCGGATCCGGTAAAAAGGATGTGACTCACGCCTTTTTCAAGAATCCCGAACGCGGTCTCCGCCTCATCGCGGGTCTGGACCGGTGCGATAACATCGACGCCCCTGGCAATGAGGTTCTCCAGCGGGATGATTGACCAGTCGGAACACTCCAGAATCACCTGTTTGTCCCGGGCCAGGCGGGCGATCGCTTCTTCATCTGCGCCGCTTGTGATCTGGTAGGACACCACATCTTCACCCAGCCTTAAATCCCCGTCCTCGGCAATCGTTTCAATACGGCCCAGCGCCTTGACCTGCTCCGTATATCCGGGTGGGACCATTACCGCGTCGGCCCCGCCTTCCAAAGCGGTCTTTACCAGTTCCTTGTCCCAGGGGTCCACCTTTACCCAAATTTTTCTCATCAACCTGCCTCCATCCTTTCTGAAAACGCCGTACCGCCATCCCTTCTTTATGGATGTAGATGTCGTTTTAAATCATTTTCAAGGCATCTTCAAGACTTCCATTCTCAAAAACAATATGGGCCATGGCACTGACCATGCGGGCCGGATCATCATGCTGAAAGACGTTGCGGCCGATCGAAACCCCGGCTCCGCCGGCTTCGATGGATCCTTTAACCATCTCCAGGATATCGCGATCCGAGTCCATTTTGGCTCCCCCGGCAATCACCACCGGCACCGTGCAGCATTCAACCACTTCACGGAAACTCTCGGGCGATCCCGTGTAGGAGACTTTAACGAGATCCGCACCCATCTCGCAGCCCACCCGGGCCGCATGCTTGACAACGGAGACATCATATTCGTCTTTTATCTTTTCCCCGCGCGGGTACACCATTGCCAGCAGGGGAATTCCCCAGTTTCTGGCCTCGTAGCTCACGCGGCCAAAATCCTTGAGCATTTCACTTTCAAGATTGTCGCCGATATTAACGTGAATTGAAACCGCATCCGCTCCGAGTTTGATGGCCTCTTCAACAGAACAGACGATCGCCTTCGAATGCGGTGTGGGGGACAGGCTGGTGGAGGCGGACAAATGAATAATCAGGCCGATATCGCCGCCACGCCGCCGATGGCCGGCCCCGACCAGCCCCTTGTGTTCCACAATGGCCGTCGCTCCCCCCTCGGAGACGCTTGCGACCGTATTTTTGATATCACTGATCCCGAAAATGGGGCCCACCGTTACGCCATGGTCCAGGGGAACAATCAGGGTGCGGCCTGAATTGCGATCCAGCACCCGTTCCATCCGAATCTGTTTGCCAAGAATTGTCATGGTTTTTACCTCCTTTTAATAAATTAAGATGCGTAAAAAAGCTGGCTTTAAATAAAACCGGTTTGGGATGGCAAAGTAATGGCCCCCAAAAAGCCGGGAAATTTTTTTTGGGCCCGCGGCTCTTTTTAAACAAAAAAAGCCGCGGGCAGTTAGGATCCGCCCGCGGCTTTTGGTTATTTGCTATTTATACGCAATGCTATCGCCCAGGCAGACCTTTCCTGTAAAAATAATAATAATAGCTAAAAAACCAGTAATTATTTTGGAATCGACTGCTGCGCATCATTTTGCTTTTTTCTTTTAGTAAAATTTGCTTGAAAGCTTTTTATATTTTCGATTTTGAATAACTTGGCGGATTGCCGAAGGCTTGTCAAGCATTTTTTCATCTATGGCTCACCTGCCCGCGCCAGGGACGGGCCCATGAATTTTTTCGTTTTGACTGCTGAGCCCTGTTACCGCTGGCCGCCGAAATGGTCGGGAGGCAGAAAAAATGCGGCATTCTTCTGCATCTCAACAAAGTCGTCCGCTGTCAGCCCAGCGCCATTAACCACCTTTCGGGCGGTGTTTGCATCTATCAAATCCCCCGGAGCATGGGAATCCGTGTTGACAACCATTCTGGCGCCGACTTTTTTGGCCATTTGTGCCACATGGCCGTTTGTTAAGCAATGGCCCTTGCGCGCCGATATCTCAATGAGCACACCTGCCTTTTTGGCCTCAGCCATGCATTCCTGGCTGATCAAACCGGGATGGGCCAGCACATCGACACCTGCCTTGATGGCCGCATGGTTCGTACCCGGCGCCACCGGCTCGGCAATTGTCTCCCCGTGGGCAATCACTAGTTTTGCCCCCAGCTCCCGGGACTTGGAAACAATCTCACCGATCTGGTCCGGCGGCACATGGGTAATTTCAATGCCGGGTATAACGTGAATTTTCATTACTGTTTTCAGGCTTTCGGCAACGCCGACAATCCGGGGGATGATAAAATCAACGTTGGAAAAATCCCCGTGATCGGTAATACCAATGGCGGTCAGTCCCTTGTGCTCTGCTCTTCTTGCCAGCTCCGAGGGGATGAGTTGCCCGTCGCTGAATATGGAATGGGCATGCAGATCAATCATCGTCAGACTTTATACTTGCCAAAATCATTAGGCGAGAGATTCTTCAAATATTCTTCCCACTGTTTGCCCTGATCGCTGTCATCAAGGCTTTCATATTCCCCGTCTTTCACCTTCAAGCGTTCAACCACAAGTTCATCAACAAAAATATCGGCCTTAACCCGCAAAGCAAGGGCAATGGCATCACTGGGACGTGCGTCCATGATAAATTCATCCTCGCCGGAGGCACAATAAATCTTGGCATAAAACGTATTATTTTTTAAATCGCACACCTCAATTCTAGATACCTGGACATTGACTCTTTCGATAAAATTTTTAAACAGATCATGTGTCATGGGCCGATCAAAAGAAATGTTCTGCAGGACAGATGCAATAGAGGCGGCTTCGAGCAATCCAATCCAGATCGGGATTGAAAAATCCGCTTTCACTGCATTCAATAAAAGAATGGGGGCGTTGGATGACGGGTCCATGGCCAGGCCACCGACAGACATCTCATGCAACATATATGCGTCCTCCTTTATTTTTCGGGAAGGCGGATTCCATTGCAGCCGGTATCCCCCACAGGGAGTTGGAAAACGCCTTTTCAACCCTCACAGATATAATGTGTCCTTTTAATTCTCGTATGTCAAGGCCGCATTCAGAGGAGCAGGAAAAGTTGACGATCCGGTTGCCGGCGCTGCGTCCGCTCAACTCGGTGCCCTCTGTGGGGCAGGATCCATCTATTTTCTGCTGCCTTTTGCTTGCACCTTCCACCAGTACATCAAGGTATTGGCCCACCAACGCGGCATGCCGTTTTCGTGAAATAATTTCCTGAGCGGCAAATAATTCCTGAAGCCGCCGGTTTTTTTCATCCTCCGGCACTTTATCGGGGAAACGACGGGCCGGGGCATCGGGTCGATCCGAGTAGGCAAAGGCAAAAATACTGTCAAATCCAAGCTGGTGAATAAGTTTTAGCGTCTGTTGAAACTCGTGTTCCGTCTCCCCGGGAAACCCGGCGATAATGTCTGTGGTGACCGCGATATCCGGGGCTGCCTCGCGCAGACGAGCTATCTTGTCCATATAATCAGCAGTCGTGTAGCGCCTGTTCATCTTCTTCAGGACCCGGTCGGAGCCGGATTGCACCGGCAGGTGGATATGGTGGCAGAGCTTTTCAAGATGCGTGAATGCATGAATCAGCTCAATGGATAGATCCTTGGGATGGGAGGTGACAAACCGAATCCGTTCCAGTGCTTCTATTGCGTTGACTTTTTCGAGCAGTTCGGCAAATGAGCACAATCCTTCTTTAATGCCATAAGAATTCACATTCTGGCCCAGCAGGGTGACCTCTTTCATCCCGGATCCCACCAGGGCGCGGATTTCCGAGAGAATATCCCCGGGTGTGCGGCTGACTTCCCGGCCCCGGACATACGGCACCACACAATAGGTGCAGAAATTATCACAGCCCCGCATAATGGTGACAAAATCGGAGATATCCGTCTGGTGGAAGCGAAGCATCCTGTCCGGATCGGTTTTTTCCAGAGCCCCACTCATTTCAATATCCACCAGGGGCCCCTCGCCGGCGTCAATTTTCTCAAGCAGTAACGGAAGATGCGGCAGGGCGTGGGTTCCCACCACGATATCCACATAGGGAAAGCGCTCCAGGATCTTTTTGCCCTGCTGCTGGGCCACACACCCGGCAACAACAAGTCGAAGCCCGGGACGCGTCTTCTTGACTCCTGCAAACCGGCCGATAAAACTGGCCATTTTTTGTACCGCTTTTTCACGGATGGCACAGGTGTTGACTATAATTAAATCCGCCTGACCGGCATCGGCAACGGATTCAAATCCAACGGCCCGGAGGCGCGTCATCATCTGTCCGCTGTCGTAGACATTCATCTGGCAGCCAATGGTGTTGATATAAACCTTTTGGCTGATGTTCTTCTTTTTCATCATGGCTCACTTCTCAAAGGCCTGATGCGGCCGGATCGTCAATTTTTTTTAATGATTATTCACATGACCGGTTCAATCAGGTGCTCCCGGCTCAAATCGGCTATAAGGGCTTCCACTTCCGGCTCGCAGCCGGGCGCCACATGAAGCGCTATGCACGCGGCATAGGGATCAACGGTCTCTATCAGGGCTATGCCATCGTAGGCTTCAAAAATAAACTTGATAAAACACACCGCCTTGCGATCCACGCGGTATAGCTGCCGGCGGGTCGTTTTTGGCATTTCGTATTCAGCGCTGCCTGATTCTATAATACTTTCTTGGCTCATACCGGGTTTAATCCTGTCGGGGTTTCTCATGTTCCGGCCCGACTTTCCGTCGATCCTGAATTTGCGCCAGAAGTCCGAGGGAAAAGGAACATTCCACCTCCAACCGGGACCGATGTCGGATCGGTCCCCATTGCGTTTTGTTCACACTATCATCCCGCCGAAGACTGAAGCAATAAAAAACAGGGAATTGCAGGATCGGAAAAACCATTGTTTAAGGCTTTGGGATAAGTTATACAACGGGCTATGGAAAAACGATTGAACTGGCGCCAACCCGATGACAAATTGATCCGGCACATTCAACGCAAATTCGGATGCCTCCCGGTTACGGCGGCTGTACTGGCCAACCGGGGGATCACAGAAGCCCGGCAAATCCATTCCTTCTTAAACCCGTCCCTAAAATTGATTCACAACGGCTTTTCCATGACCGACATGGAACGGGGTGTTGAAAGGATCGCAAGGGCGCTTTTAAACAAGGAAAAAATCCTGATTTTCGGCGATTACGATGTTGACGGAATCACGTCCACCACGCTGCTCCATGAATTCCTGAAAACAAGCGCTGCGGAGGTCTCCTATTACATCCCGCACCGACTCGGGGAAGGCTATGGTCTCAGAACCTTTCACATCGAGGAGGCGGCCCGGAAAAAGGGGATTGACCTTATTATTACGGTAGACTGCGGCTCCGGAAGCCATGATGCCGTGGTGGAGGCCCTGCAACAGGGCATTGATGTCATCATCACCGATCATCATGCCATTGCCGATCCGCCGCCACCAGCCACGGCCGTGATAAATCCACACCGCAGCGATTGCATGGCCGGGACACAGTGTCTGGCCGGGGTGGGCGTGGCCTTTTTTCTAATGGTCTGCCTGCGCAAGCATCTTCGCGAAATCAATTATTGGTCTGACCACGAGGAGCCCAACTTAAAAGCATATTGCGACTTGGTGGCCCTGGGTACGGTTGCTGACATCGTCCCCCTGATTAATGAAAACCGCGTTTTGACGCAGGCCGGACTGGAAATTATCAATTCTGCGCCCCGGCCGGGCATACGCGCGTTGATTGAAGTCAGCGGTATCAATAAGCCGTTCCTGTCCGCCGAAGACATCGCCTTCCGCCTGGCGCCCCGCATCAATGCGGCCGGGCGGATGGATCATGCCCACCTGGCGGTTGAGCTGCTGGAAAGCGCAGACCCGGACCAGGCGCGGGTCATCGCCCAATCCATTAATAAACTCAACACCGAGCGACAAACCACTGAAGCCCGGCTTTTCCAGCGAATCTGCATGCACCTGGAGGAGCAGCCGGAAATATTGAGCCGAAAAACCCTCGTTCTTGCCGGCAAGGACTGGCACGAAGGGGTTTTAGGCATTGTAGCATCTCGCCTGGCGCAGCGCTTTTGGCGGCCGGCCGTTCTTTTGTCCATAAAGGGCGCGCTGGCCAGCGGCTCTGCCCGGAGTATTTCCTGCATCGATTTGTATCAGGCCCTTTCCGCCTGTTCCGATTTTCTGGAAAATTTCGGGGGCCATCCCATGGCTGCGGGGCTTCGCCTGCGCTCCGAGCAGATAGATGCCTTTCGGGAGGCGTTTGAGACCAGCGCCTCACAAATGACAGGCCCGGACGTTTTGGAGCCTGTCGTGGATATTGATGCTCCCCTGGAGATGGATATGATATCTGAGCAATTAACCAATGAGCTCGAATGGCTGCAGCCATTCGGGCCGGATAATGAAGAGCCCCTGTTTTGTGCCCGCAATATCGAGATTGTCCGGGCCATACCCGTGGGCAAGGGGCACCAAAAACTGCTTTTAAAGCAGCGCCATTCAAAAACCGGTCGGACAATTGAGGGCATCTGGTTTAACATCCCTGAAGCCTGTCGATCCGGAAAAAATTTAACAGAATTGATTTTTAAGCTTCGATGGAATTACTGGAATGGCGACAAGCGGATACAGTTGATCATTGAAGATGGCACCTGGGCATGAAAGGAAAAACCCATGGAGTTTTCCCTTGAAATTGTCTGCTTTAAAGATTATGATGCCAGCTTAAAATAACCGATTGATTTTAATAGAGGGAAACAATCATGTCCAAGCGGTTTCGGCCCGACAATCAAGGAGAAGCCAAGCTGATCTCGAAAATTGAGTCATCAAAGGAATATGAACGCCGCAGGTCCATTAACCAGGCGGGTGAACGGATGGATGCGCTTAGCAACGCCATTTCAATGAAACTTGTTGAAAACGACCTGGTGGAGACCAGCAACAAAAATTCACTGCAGGAGCAGATTGCCTATTGCCTGGAAAAGCTTGTTCATGCTGATGATTTTGACATCGACTATCAGGTTGCCCCGTTCCGTAATATCGTGTCCAACCCGCATGTGGTCACCCTCTTTGTCACCGCCTTTGTCATTGAGAAACTGATAAAACACAAAGATGTGATTGATATATACGGCTCGGATGAGGAAATCTACGATTGTATTAATCGTCAGGTATTAAAGCATCTCTCCTGAAAAATGCCCCCGCTGGTCCTGCCAATGCTGGTCAACGAAACATCCGGGGATCCCGCTTTATTTTTGCCCTTCTCCCATCATCGGCAGGCCTATCTCTTCGATATTGGCGACATCAGTTTGCTCTCGGCCCGAAATGTATTAAAGATCTCCCATGTTTTTGTCAGCCACACCCACATGGACCATTTCATTGGGTTTGACTACCTGCTAAGGATCATCCTGGGAAGGGATAAAACCCTTCACCTGTTCGGGCCGGAAGGATTTTTGGCCAATGTGGAGGGAAAGCTCGCCGGCTACGCATGGAACCTGGTCAACAACTACAGCAACCCACTGGTTTTAGAGGTTAACGAACTGGGAAGCGCATACCGGGTCAAACGTCGCCTGTCATGCCAACATCAATTCCGGCCGGTTTCAGAGGATGTCAGCCAGGACCTGGCATCTCCGGCCATTTTACATCAGAATGCCGCGCATACAGTAAGCGCTGTGATTCTGGATCATGGCCTGCCCTGCCTGGGATTTGCCCTGGAGGAGAATTACCACATCAATATTCGAAAGGACATGCTCGCTCGATTGGGGCTCTGCGCCGGTCCGTGGCTTCATGAACTCAAGCAGGCCGTTTATGAAGGCCAAAATCCGGATAAAATGATGACGCTGCCAACGTCTAAAATAAAATCCGGTAAAAAGAAGTTTCGCCTGGGCGAGCTCATCGAGCAACTCGCTATTATCAGCAAGGGGCAGAAAATCAGCTATATTGCAGATGTGGCCTATACGCAATCAAATCTTGCAAAAATCCGGCGCCTTGCACAGGATTCGGACCAACTCTACATAGAAGCTGCTTTTTTGGATGCGGACCGGGAACATGCCATGCAAAAAAAACATCTAACAGCAGGCCAGGCTGGAGAAATCGCTGGCATGGTCAATGCCGGACGATTTTCCCTGTTCCATTTTTCACCGCGTTACGAAGGAAGCAGCGAGGCTTTTTATCAGGAGGCCAATGCGGCTTACCAGGCTGCTCTATCAGGGGCTTGATAATATCCGGTTATGCCTTGTCCGGTTATGCCTTGTCCGGTTATGCCTTGTCCAGGGTATCAATAGCGCTCTGATGCATGATCAACAAGGCCAATTTATGCATGGCGCGGCGTTTTTCCTCGGCCGTGCGCCCCGGATAGTTTCGAAATGTCAAAACCACACCGGCAAGAGAGGCAAAAAAGGCCTGGGTGTTCAAACGCATATTCTCCGCCCCGTCTGTTTGTTTGAGAAGCGTTTCGAACATTTTCAGAAAATAGCGCTGAACCCCGTTGAATTTCTTCAGTGCCTGAGGATTTAACTCGCCCCGGATCATAAAGTGGCACATCATCTGAAAAGTGGCTTCATTATCAATCAGGTAGTCCACTACCGCTATAGCGAGATCTTCCAGGCTCTCTCCATTTTCAACCCGTTGAGACAGCCGCTGTTCAATGTTATTAATATCCTGCAGCAACGCTTCCACGAACAGGTCATCGCGGCTTGGGAAGTACCGATAAATAGAGGCTGCAGAAACCCCTGCCTTTACGGCAATATCGCGCATGCCGATATCATGGAACGACTTTTCCTCGAACAATTCCATAGCAGCCTTGATAATCAACTGCTTGCGGACTTCCCTCTCATCCTCCCGTAATTGTTTGAACGTAGATTTGTCTGATGTCATTATTTTCACAGCCTCCAGACCAAGTTAAGACAAACTGAATCCGTCGTTAAAATTTTTAAATAATTTAAAATAAATTTATAAAACCTGCATAGAAACTTATTATTGCTGCAAAGTCAATATGTTTTATTAATTTCTATATTAATTTCTATCATAGTTTTGAATCATAAACAATGTTTTTCTATTTTGCCAAAAAAATTCCCATGGGACTGACAAGCCGTGCTTAGCGCTTTTTATTGTAATCCGCAAGCGCCTGGTACAAAGCGCCTACCGCAAGTTCAGCACAATGAAGGTGCCCTTCCGGAAGTGTTTCCAGATAATCTGCAATCATCTCCGGCGTGATTGCCCACGCATCATCCACATGTTTGTTTTCAGCGAAATAAATCACTGCATTGACGCAGGCATTGGTATTGATGCACCCTTGAATCGCGTAAGTTACCGTATCAATATAATTATTGGCAACACTCAGGTAAAACTCTACGCTATCGCCGCAATCACCGGTCCGACTGCCATAGCCATCCGGGACTTCCAATCGCCCCTGATTATCGTTTCGAAACGCCATTTCCAAATACTTCAGGGAATGCGCCTGCCAAAAATCAAATTTTTTGTCCGCCATGGGTAAAATTTATCCTTGTTACTTGCCATCTCAAAAAGATTTTTTTATAAATTAATTAGTCATGATATCGACTGCTGATTTTTAAAAACTCATCCAGGTTGTGCAGAAAAATATCCACCAGCCGCGGAGAAAACCATCGGCCCCGTTGACCCCGAATAAGGGCCGTGATCTGAGCGATATTGTACGGATACCCGGAAAACCGACCCTGTACCAGGGAATCAAATGCATTGGCAAGTCCGGCAATCCGGGCGAATATATGGATTTCTTCCCCTTTCAGCCCCCGGGGATATCCATTGCCGTCCCAGTGTTCATGGCGTTGATGAGCGACCAGGGCGGCGGCCTTCATTATTTCATTATCAGATTTTTTAAAAATTTCAAATCCGCCGGGTTCCTGCCAGCTTACCGGGTCGATACCATCCGTATCCGAATCGGTATACCTTGCTCCCGGCTTAACCGCCATATCCTCTGGCGTTATCGCCGGGTTCATTCTGCGGGTAGGCGCGACCAGGCGCAACAAATCCGCATCCCCCCGATTCAGGCCGAGTTCCAATGCCATCAGATAAGAAAGAAGGGATATCCGGTGCGCATGTTTGCCGGAAAAAAAATTTAAGGGTTGAATTCGCCGGGCTTTATTTCGCCCTTCACCGAATTCTAAATTTTCAATCATGAACCTCTCGTAAAAAATCGGTTTGGGATGGCAAAGAAATACAAAGCCATCAATCATAAGCCTCAGGTCTGGGTGACACGCAGGATTTCCTCAATCGTCGTTATGCCATGTAATACCTTTTCTACGCCATCCTGGTAAAGCGTTGTCATGCCCTGACGTAAAGATTCGTTTTTGATTTGATGCGAGTCATGGGTTTTTAAAATCAGGTTTTGCAATGCAGCTTTCATCTCCATAATTTCATAAATTCCGACCCGTCCTTTATATCCACTGTGAAAGCATTTTGGGCATCCTCCGGCCCTGTATAATACCAGCCCCGCCGCCTGCTCCGGGGCAAGGCCAAGCTCCTGGATGGTGACATCATCAGGCGTATAGGCCTCTTTACACGCATCGCAGAGAACCCTGACCAGGCGTTGGGCAATAACCGCGATAAGGGATGAGGATATCAGAAAAGGTTCCACCCCGATATTGACAAGCCGGGTAATGGCGCTTGCCGAATCATTGGTGTGAAGGGTGGAGAACACCAGGTGCCCGGTTAGGGCGGACTGCACCCCGATCTCAGCAGTCTCCAGGTCCCGCATTTCCCCGATCAGGATAACATCCGGATCCTGCCGGACAATGGAGCGAAGCCCCCGGGCGAAAGTCAGCTCGATCTTAGGATTGATCTGGATCTGACCAACCCCCTTCAGCTGGTATTCAACAGGGTCCTCAATAGTGATGATGTTGATATCAGGCGAGTTAATCCGGGATAAAACAGCGTATAAGGTGGTTGATTTGCCACTGCCGGTCGGGCCTGTCACCAGGATGATGCCGTGGGAGAGGCGAATCATGGCTTTCACCTGCTCCAGCTTTTCATTGGAGAGACCGAGGTCCGGAAGTTGCAGCAATGAGCTGGACTTGTTGAGCAACCGCAGCACAATGCGCTCACCATGCGTAATCGGAATGCTGGAAACCCGGATATCGATGCTCTGGTCACCGATTTTTACCTCAAAACGCCCGTCCTGGGGTAGCCGCTTCTCCGCAATGTTCATCTTGGACATGACCTTGATCCGGGAAATCAGCGCTGACTGCATCCATTTTGGCGGCGAGAGGAAGTCATACAGCACCCCATCAACCCGATAGCGTATTTTAAAGCTGTCCTGGTAGGGTTCGATGTGAATATCACTGGCCCCCATTTTAACTGATTGCGAAATAATGTGATTGACCAGCTTGATAATCGGGGCATCACTGGTATCATCCAGGAGGTCTGCGGTTTCCTCAATTTCACTGATGATATCCGCACCGTTTTCCTCCATGTCCGCAACCAACTGTTGAGCGGTATCCCGACTGCTGTCATAGGCCATATTGATAAGGGACAAGATGGCATCCCGGGTTGCCAGGACCAGCTGATAATCCGTTAATTTTAAAATCCGGACCAGGTCATCCAGGGGTTGAAAAGCTGCCGGGTCATTGATGGCAATCACGGTGGTGGGCTGGCCTGGACTCTCTGCCTCCGGGGAAACGCAGAGGATTTCCGTCTCCGGATTCTGGCATTCCAGGGGGATGATGACAAATTTTTTTAAAAACTGAATGGAGACCTTGCGGGCAAACTCCATGCTGAACTCTTCCACCGGAAGCCTGGGCACAAAGGGAATGTCATAGAGCCTGCTGTAAGCTTCTAAAAGCTGGGACTCGGAGATGATCTGTTTTTTAATTACCAGTTCGGCGATGTCTGCTCCCGGTTCAGCCCGCAACTCTTCTATGGCGGCCTCGGATACGCCGTAATCATTATATAAAATGTCGGTTAAGCGATTGCTTATCATGAATAAATATTTGCCGTCTCAGAAAAGAAGTTTTTTCAAACAGGTGCGCTTTATTCGCCAAGCGGTTCACCTTGGCGTTCCTCGGGCGCAAACGGGTTGTGCGCTTCATCGTAGAGTTTGATTTTTCCCTCTTTCACCTTGTCTTTAAGGTGATCCTGTTTGGTATTATAAAGTTTCCGGGCGTCTTCGACCCCGTGGACCACATGGGGCGTGAGAAAAACAAACAGGTTGGTTTCCTCATTGGATTTTCCCATGGATTTAAAGAGCCAGCCGAGAAAGGGGATGCTTCCCAGACAGGGCACCCTGTACTGGGTTGACGAAAGGCTCTCATCGATCAGACCGCCGAGCACAACCGTATTTTTATCATCGACCAGCACTGTGGTTTCAATGGTACGCTTAAGCGTGGTCGGCTGGAACAGATCCGTGGTGGTTTCCAGCTTGGTGACCTCTTCTGCTATTTCCAGCCGAATCTGACGGTCGTTGTTGATCTGGGGGGTGATATCAAGACTGATTCCAACATCCTTGTATTCATAATTGCTGTAGTTGGTATCCCCGGTGGCTGCCCGAGTCAGGTAAGGCACGTTCTTGCCTACCGTTATCTTGGCAGACTCGTTGTCAGTGGTTAAAATCTGAGGGGTTGAAAGGATGTTGACATCCTTGTCCTTCTTATAAAGCTGAATCACCGCCTGAATGGTGGGAAGGGACAAATCGCCGACCGTGACCCTTTCACCGAAAACCCCCAGGGAAAACCCGGGTGGCAGGGCGGATGCAGCTGAGGCCTGTCCTGTGGCTGAAGCAATGGAGGAAAAATATCCGGAATCGCCGCCCAGGGCCCCGCCGCCAGAGAAGCCGCCCCCGTAAACCCCGCTTTTGTCCTGATGGCTGGCCGCGCCCCCGGAAATCCACTCAGCTCCTAAATTCAGGGATTTCTCCTTGTTGATTTCCATGATCAAGCACTCAATGTAGACCATGGAGCGTTGTATATCCAGTTGGTCAACAATATCCTTGAGGACCTGGTAGTCATCTTTTTCAGCCCGTATGATCAGGCTGTTGGTGGACTTGTCGGCAGTGATCTGGACGTCCCCGGATACGATGGGAGCCAATTTTTTACCCGGCTCCTCGCCCTGTTTACCCTTGGAGGGTATGTCCTGCAGGACCTGGGTCAACTCTTCCGCCTTGGCGTGCTGAAGATATACCACGTGAATCTTTTCTTTTCCGCGAGGCATTTTTTTATCCAGCATTTCAATCAGTTGTTCGATTCTTGTGGTGTCGCCTTCGCTCGCCATTACCACGATAATATTGGTACGCTGATCCGCCACCAGATTAATTGCCTGGTTGACTTGCCTGCCCTGCTGGGGTTGCTCTTTGAAGACCGAATCCACAATACTGACCAGCTCCTGAGCATCCGCATGTTCAATGGGAATAACCGATATTTCCTTGCCGATTCCGGTAACATCAATGGCATTAATAATACGGATCAATCGGGTAATGTTGGAATAAACATCCGTAATAATAAGCATATTGGTTGGCTCATAGGCAAGCACCACGCTGCTTTTGGACACCAGGGGCGCACACAGCTGCTTTACCTCGTTGGGGTCTGCGTATTTTAGGTGAATCAGCTGAGTAACGATTTTATCCTCAGGTGAATCGTCGGACTGTTTTTTCAGCCGGGTTTCGATGTTCATGGTCCGCGCATACGGGGAAGGAATGATTTTGGTCACCTCCCCGGCATCCACTGTGGTATAGCCATGAACATCCAGGACAGACTCAAAGACTTTGTAGGCCTCATCAACCGAAATCTTGGTCGGCGAAACAATCGTCACTTTGCCCTTGACCCGCTGGTCGACCACGAAATTGGTGCCGGTCAGTTCGCTGATGAATTTCACAAAGACTTCAATGTCGACATCATTAAAATCAATGGAGACATAGCGACCGGAAGATGCCCCATCCCCGGACTTTTCAGGTTGCGCCACCGCTTGGTTATCCGGTTGGTTATCCTGAGCAAATGCGTTTGGTGAAACGAAAAAAAATGCCGCAATTCCGACAAATCCGAAAACCAACGCCACTTTCCACAAATTCTGCATAGCTGCGGTCCAATTTCAATATTTAACGTAAAGAGTTAGTTCTGAAACGTTTCAATTTTTATCAATTACAGCATGTTAATACAATTTTGACTAATTTATATCATAGGAAATCGATTTTTGCTCACCCCTGCGTTCAATTTCCAGCTGTACGGAGGATGACGATTTGAGCCTGTTGTAGAATTCCAGGGCATCATCCACGGATTCGATTTGCCTGCCATTGACTCCTTTAACAATATCTCCGCTTTGAAGGCCGAGTTCCGTAAAAAAAGAATTTCTTCGGATGTGCGTTAAAAGCAGACCGCTGGGTTTCCCGTCTTTGAAATAAGGCCGCACCTTGGCCTGCTGCATGAGCTGGTTAATATTGTTTAACACAGAATCGACCTCGCTTTTATCGATTCGGATATTCTCATCCGTCTCACCATAATTGAGGGGTTCCCTCGTTTGTGAGGAAAGAGGGGGTCGATCGGATGAGTCATCCTCGTCTTCCATGACAAGAATTTCATCCTCCTGATTAACCCGGAGCACCACTTTCTTGCGCAATATCATTTTAATTGTTGCATCTTGAATGGTATCGCCCTGATGATAAAGGCCCTGCTCGCGTTTGGTCTTATTCTCAATGACGGCATAAGCCCGCTCTGGGCTGCCGGTAACGGTTCCCCAGAGTTTTAAATTAAGCTTGGTCTCTTTCAGATTATCCAATTCGATGGCTTCAGCATCCGGCTCTGTTTCTTGTTCGGCCTGCGCCGTCTTAAAAAGATCCCGCGCAACAATGGCCTTATAATCGGAAAAACTTGAATCAGAGGGATTGCCGCCGGACTGCCGATTCCTTGTGCCGGAAGCCGGAACAGAGCGCGATGCCGGTGAATCCATTGCAGATGGCGTCAGAAATTGGGCAACCAGCACTTGATAAAACAGATCCACCCCGAAGAATATCCCCAGTGTTATCAGCCCAATGTTAATTAATAGTAATAGACGTTTGACCATAGTTTCAAAATCACTTATCTCAGGGAAATTTTCGGCCGTTCAAGGGTTCCCGAAATCCGAAAAGGCACACCCTTCTCCACATAATTTCCCATGGACAATATTTGGGATGGCACCGCTTGACCCAACTCCTTGATAAATGAAGGGTGCGGCTTAATTGTCCCGGTCAGTTGCAGCGTGCTTTTGTTTAATGGACGCCGCAGTTCGATGACGCCGGATGCATTTCCGGTCACCTGCCGGCCTTTAATCCTGATATGCCTGAGCTCAGCCGTATCCCCTTTCAATTCAAGGACAGCATTGACCGTACCCACTGTAAGGGACTCGAAACCAAAAATCGGGGCGTTTAATTGCACACGGCACTCTTTGATCGTCGCCTCGGCATCTCCCTGACCGAAATTGCCGGTTTTTGTTTCGTATTGAATATGCCCCGAGGCCACTCCGGATACGTGGTGCGGCATCAACTCGGTTAATGCATCGATTTTATCAAGTTCTACGGCCTCAAAGACAACATCGGCCGAATAATTTGGCCTTGACGCGTTTTCAACCGCGGTCTGGCCATTCACTGCCCCCTCATACGCAACCCCCTTTAAATTAAACACCTTACGTGTGGAAAAAAGGGATAAATAGGCAGGGGTAAGCGTTAATCGCGGCACCCGGAATACGGATCCATTCTCAAGCGCCACCTGCAGATTGTTCACGGTTAAACCGGGCGGTATGCTCGGCGCAATATCATCCATCTGGATTACCAGGGCGGGCGCCATCGCCTCAACCTGCCGGACAATGAATTGTTTAACAGGGCCTGAGGGAAACAGGAGGTACAGAAAGATAAGCAGTACACTAAGCCCGTAGATGATGTAAGCAGTCCATTTTTTCATGAATAATATCTATTTAAATTTTTTTTGGTCTGATGGCTATGCAAAAATTCACACGCCTTTATAACGCCTTGATATTGGATTTTTTGTTTTGCCATTCCAAGCCGCCTTTTTATGCATCTGTCAAGTCTTGATGGTTAGATTTCAAGCCCTTATGTTTCAACCGTTTCCACCTGAAGAACGGCATCGATTGTTCCCCCTTCTTTTCCCTTGCGGGAAATGGAGATGCGCTTTACCATTACCATGTTTTGCGAGGTTTCAACATTATAAAGATACCGGGAGAGATCTTTCAGGGAAATGGCCTGCAATTCCATTTCAACCCGGGACAAATTCACTCCGGTTTCATCATTTACTGTTGTGGAGGGCTTCATGTAACTGACATGCTTCTTGATACCAGTCTCACCGGCCAGGCGATCCAGAAAGGAAAACAGGGTAAAGCCGGCCGGTCGTTTATTAAACTGATCCATCGCGGCTGAAATACCTTTCTGCAGGGATTGGTAGTCTGCCTGCAGTTGCTTCATCTCCGAGAGCTTCTGGCGCTCGCTCTGCAATTGATTGGCAAGCTGCTCGCGTTTTTCAATAAGCGGGGTAATGATGAGCTGAACCACCACGAATACGGCAATGAATAGGGCCGCTCCATAGATAACGAGTTTTTCCCGACGATTTAAATTAATGTTCATCATTTTCTTAAATGCCTGTTGATCCGGTCGGTCACGGATTTAAGGGATTTCCACCTTGAGCCGGAATTGAACGCGGTTGGCGGATTGGTCCATATTGGCCGAACTGATAGTAATCTCTTTGAAAAGCCGCGAAGCTGAAAGCGCTCCCTTCATATCATCCACCGCGTTGAACGTATCTGTGTGCCCGGAGATCAGAATCGAGCCCTCCCCCCGGACAAAACGCGTGATAATGACATCTGTGGTGGACGGGATCAGCCGGCTCAGATCACGAAGGATCTCTATGTTCAAAACCCCGTCCTCCCTGATGTCGGCAAAAACGTTTTTACCCCGCGCCTGCCTGACCTGGACCTGCATTTGTTGAAGCGGATCCACAATCCTTGAAACATCCGGAAAGGTCGCCCTAAAAATCGCTACAATGCGGCGATCAATCCGATTGACCTGCTCATTGAGCTGCCGGGTTTCAAGGAGCAGTCCGCTTAACCCCAGGATAAACACAAAAGCCGCGGCAACCGTGGTTTTAATAATGTCTGCCTTATGCTCTTCCCAGTAGCGAAAAAGGGCATGGCGCTGCTGGAAGAAATTAAGCGATGCAATTCCCAATAAATCAACAGCTGCCAGGCACAAGGGGTTATTGCCGGGCTCTGGTTCACCCGCATTGGGGCCCGGCTGAAATTTTAGTTCGGACTCCTGCTGCATCTCCACGCGCTTTACGACAATATCCATAAGATCTTCGATGGCCGCTTCAACGCTCTGCTGACCAAGGCCCTCGCCCGAAAAGTAAACCATGCCCGGATCAAAATTATATTCGTAGACGGTTTCAAAAGCGACCCGCAATCGTTGGATATTGATTTTTAAAGTACGAATCTTTAAGGCCCGGGAAACCGGGCCCGTGTATACGGAGCGAACCAGGTGGATCTGGCCGGATACAATCGCGAAAAGGGTGATTGTTAAGTCGTCCATATCAAGATACAGAAAGTTTTGCTCCGCTCTTTGCCGCGCAAGACAAAGCGCAACCGGGAATCCGCCGGGAATGATGATCTGGGGCTTGAGGCGAAAAACCGACAAGGCGTCCAGAATTGGCTGAATACTGGCTTTCTCTACGGCTGCTGCAATTACATCGGAGGGTTCCGCCTGCCTGACCACCTGAAAGTCAAGAATGACTTCATCCAGTGGGAACGGAAGCAAGGGCTCGATCTCAAAAGGTAAAACCTGGCGGATTTTGCGACTGTCTTTGAACGGGACCTTTAAATTCCGGAAGGAAACCAGGGCCGGCGGCAGTGTCATCAAACAGACCGCCCCCCTTGTATCCAACTGCTCCACGATGCTTGCAATTCCATCTTGCCAAGGATTTTGGGAATCTTCGGCAGGCTCCAGGGGGATCTGCAAATACCCCTCGACGGTATGGCCCTTTAAACTGCTTTTCAACAGCAGGGCGGAAATGGATTGTTCCCGGAAATCCAGGCAAAGATATGTTCTGCTCATGAGTTAATTTTTAAATAATAACAATATGTTTTTAATTGAATTCGGATAGATTCCAGCGAGTATCTTAATCGGCCTCATCGTCTGTGTCAAACCCAATTTTTTCGCCTGTTCCGTGCCCGAATGAAAACCCGTAAATTTTTGTTAATATCATCGGATTATTCATAGTGCCAGCTCAAAACGCGGCAGGTCCACTTGCCGCTTTCACTTTCTTTATGCCGTTGCACCACCACCTGGGCGGCCATTTCCATATCATTTAACTTTCCCTGGCATTCAATGCGAAAAATATCACTTTGGATGGTAATCAAGTCCGGATTAATTGCAACATCGCTGCAACCGGGAACCTGTTGATACCATTTGGAATCGTTCAGTTCAAAAATGTATTCATCCTCCTGCTTTTCCTCCCGATAGGCCGCAATTTCAGGAGCCAGAAACTCATGTCCCACTGGCAGGAGTCCTGCAATAACCGGTATTTCAGCCGTATTGATATTGATCTTGCCGGGATAAGTGAATCCATTTTCAGCCGCTTGCATGCCGTAGACGGTCATATAACGGCCAATGCCGCTAATTGCAGCTTCAGTGCTTTGAAAAAGTTCCTCGGTGATGCCTTTGATCCGAAGCAGTTCATTGTGATGGCGAAGGGGACCGTTGCGGCAGCTGTAAGGGGGATCCATGTCTTGATAATAATCATCTTCCGCCCCGTTTAAACCCGTGATGGCGTCATCGTCCCCCGAATCCAGCCAATCCTTGACGGGATTAATAATTTCCGCCGGCTCAATGGATTCACTGAAAAAGGATTCATCGGTTTCTTCCTGCTGCGCAAGCAGGAGGTCGATAAACCGGTGCCAGAGTTTCTGCTGGGTCTCGTTGAACTGGCGGCCTTCCGGGAACGTCACCAGTGCATTCACCTGGATCCTCGCCATTTCATCACTGATATTGACGGACAGATCGCCCTGCTCAAATTTCAACCGGGACAGGTATTTCTGGATTTTTTCCGGATTGGCCCAGTCTTCCTGGATGGAGTCTGCTTCGCTGTCCTGCTTATCACGCACAAGAATCGCCTCAGCCATGTTGACTCCGGAGGCAATCATGTGTTTCAGGGTCACCCGATCCCGAAAAACGGCGGAATCGGTTACCGCCGCCCGGATCTGTCGGTTTAATTCAAGCGAAACGGTGACCAGCAGCGTAATGATGGTAAGGGTTACAATGAGTGCAATCCCCTTGTTGTGCCTGTTTTGCGCGACCTTCATCAGAAAAGCTGCCTCCCTTCTTCGAGCGCTTCCCGGTAAACCGGCAGTGCAACAGTGGTTTGAAACACATGGGAGGATTGACCATCGGAGACCTTCAGGTTAATGCTCACCGCCCGTGGGGTGGCATATCGGCCTCGGCTATCCTCTGAATTCCACTCGGGCCGCGTCTCACCGTCGGCATCATGATAGCTCAGGGTAAATGATTGAACGCCCTGGCAGAGGACCGGGTCCGAACCCGGTTCATCGTAGTCCGCGTAATCCGCTTCACCATACGGATATATGGTATCGGCGCGCCGGAGGACAAACCCGGAATCCAATGCATCCACTTTATCCACATAATAGACAATTTCGGCAAGCCCGGTGGTGGTGTCCCCGCCCATGGGCAAATGCGCATTGGCCGCAAACCGCAGGCGGGAAAAATTTTCAGATCCCACCACTTCTTCAGAGCCCGCGAAACGATAAGGGCTATCCGTGTCGTCAAAATCCGGCGGGGCATATTGCGGCGGCCGTTCCACATAAACCGCCGACAGATCACTTGTCATTCTATCCAGACAGTTGCGTGACATTTCATAAACCCCCCGCCCCTGGTTGATAGCCTCATTTTTTGAAATCACCGCATTAAATGAGGCATATATGGTCGTCATCACAACAGCAAAAATAAAAATTGCCACAAGGATTTCAAGCAGCGTAAAGCCCCGGGCGTTTTTAAAGGATGTTGGTTTCCGCCGGCATATATTCCCGAACGGTATACTCATATTCATTTTCCATATAAGTCACGGTGACGTCCACCTGTTTGAAATTCATTTCCTTTTCTTCATCAGTGACGACGGCAATCTCTCCGGTTGCCACCTTCCAGCCATATCCGCTGAATTCCTTTCCAAAATCCCCGCTGGTGGAAAACTCTGATTTTTCCTGGTCAAGCCGTATCTCCGCCATTTTTGACATAGCCAGTTCAGGGGCAATGGTATAGAATCGAAATGCTTCATTCATGGCAATGGTCTGGCCCTGCATTCGGAGCACGGAAACCAGGACAATGGCGATAATGGCCAGAGCAACCATCACTTCCAGCAGAGTAAAACCGGCGCCATCCTTGCCTGTGTGTTTCAATGGTTTATTAAAACGCGACATATTCATCATGGATCCGGGTTTTCAGCAAAAACGGCTTAATTTCATAGGTAACCCGATTGGCTTGATCATTTTCCAGATGGATCATGGCCTGATCGGAATAGCCCTTTTTATAGAAGTGAACGGCTACTACACCGCTTCTCCGGGGTTCTTCGTCAGGAAACGAGACATCGAGCAGGCGAAATCCCTTGGGCAGTTCCAACTCATTTTCTTTTAATTCGTTAATTTCTGAGAACTCCGGGATTCCCTCCAATTCCCCCATCTCTGCCGGATCCGGCTTTTTCCTTGAGGTCCACAGCTTGTGGTTGTCCAGGTCCACGTTGAGAATAAGCTGGACCCCTTGCCGCGCCGATTTCTCCTTGAGCGATTGGATGGTTAAGATCATCCATTTCGACACTTCACGGGAATCCGATGTCAACAGGCTGGTGTTCAGGCGGGGTACGGCAAAAACCATCATGACACTGATCAAGGTTATGACCACGATCAGCTCTATCAGGGTAAAGCCCTGCCGCTTCATGCTTGGCTCGGAACTGGAAACAATATAAGAACTCAATGAAATAGTGATCGAAAAAACCAGGAAGAACGCTGCATGCCTTATTCGATCTCCCAGCTTTTAATATCTTTATTCTCTTGCTCGCCGCCGGGTTCACCGTCCGCGCCGTACGAGAGAAGATCATAGTCCCCGTGACTTCCGGGACTTAAATAGATATATTCGTTGCCCCAGGGATCTTTAGCGATTTTGCCCTTCTCGATATAACCGCCTTCCCGCCAGTTTTTGGGGACTTTTCCACTTTCCGGAGGCCGGACCAGAGCCTCCAGGCCCTGCTCGGTGGTGGGATACATGCCGTTGTCCAGCTTGTAGAGCTTCAATGCGGTTTCAATTCCCTGGATATCGACCTGGGCCTTCACCTGCCTGGCCTGCTCCTCCCGGCCCACGAGTTTTGGAGCAACATAAACCGCAAGAATACTCAATATAACGATAACCACCATCAGTTCGATCAGGGTAAAGCCCTTGCGGTTGCCGCTCACCGCATAACTCCGGGAGAAGTATCGCGGCAAAAATATGTGCTGAAAATTTGATTTCATAAAACCTCAGTTTACATTATCTTAAAATACATAGGGATTGCGGATCTTGTACAAAATCACATTTGGCTTGCAACGGGAAGCACAACGCAGATATTGGGCTTCTAATAAAATCATTCGTAACATTACCCAAAGATTGAGTTATATTCAAGTAATTTTCTTATCAGATACCAATTTACCGTTAAGGAAGCCATTATGTCAAAAGAAAATCAGGCGTCATTGCTGGATCATCCCGAGATTACCACATTGCTTTTTCACCCTAGAAAAGACCCGTCGGATTCATTTGTGCCAAACACCTCCGAGCTGTATACCCCGGTTGACGAGGATATCGCTTTAAATACCCGCATTTATCTTACCGGCGGGGACCGGCCGCACCTGCTGTTTTTTCACGGCAATGGCGAAATCGCGGGCGATTATGATGATATCGGACCGATATATAATCAATTCGGCCTGAACTTTATGGTTTCCGATTACCGGGGCTACGGCAAAAGCAAAGGCAAGCCAGACGTCTCAACCATGCTCCGGGATTCTCACGCTGTTTTTTCCCATGTTCGCCAATGGATGCGCCAGGAAGGCCGCTCCGGCCCCCTTTGGATTATGGGGCGCTCACTGGGCAGTGCCGCTGCCCTGGAACTGGCAAGCCATTACCCCGCAGATTGCCAGGGGCTCGTCATAGAAAGCGGATTTGCCTACACGCTGGATCTTCTTGAGCATATCGGCATCAATACCCGGCCGTTTCAAGGCATTACGCAAGTCGACCGGGACCAAATCAACCGGATCAATACCCACAAGATTGCCAAATACAGCGGTCCAACGCTGATCATCCATGCACGGCTGGATGACATTATTCCCGTCTCCCACGGTAAGGCACTTTATCAGCATTCACCGGCAGAAATCAAAAATATCCGGATAATTGAAGGGGCGGATCACAACACGATTTTCCTAATCGCCGGCCAAACCTATTTTTCTCTTATTGCCGGGTTTATAGATCAGGCATCTGCAACGGCACGCACATAAAAACGGCATGTCATATCCTGACTGTCCACAAAACCCAGATCGGAATCAACATACCATGCGGCGGTGAAAGATTTCTTATCCGCACTCCAGAGCCGGTTTTTTTGAGGCGCAAAGACAGTTGGCTGGCAGTAGTCGCCCAGTACAGTTTTGGGCTGCAGCAGCCCGGTCAACTCTGCAACGGTAGGTAGCCGCCATCGAACCCCGCCGGCTGGCATCTTCCTGTTCAACTCCCGGATAAATCCATGAGCGCTTTGCCAATCCATGGGATAGGCGCTGCCGCTTTGCTGCCAGATTAAGCCGTGAGCCGTATCCAGTACTGTCTGGGCAGTTTGCGCCTGGTATGTACCGGTTCTCTGGAGGATGGGGCGGCTCCATTCATCCAGCCCGAAAAACGCACGGCTTTCTGCCCTGCTTACCTTCGCGGGGTTTTGACGGGGCTTTTTCTGCCGACCCACCTGGCCGTCATATGGCGATGCAGGGACCAGGCGGCAGGTATGGGCCAGGGTTTGCTGCCAGTTGCGCAGCGTCTCATCCACTGCATGGCGCATCTGATCACAGCTCTGGAAGCGATGCGCCACATCCGTAGCAATGCCTTTTAACAAAACCTCATCCCAGCCCGTTCCAAGCAGCGGATTGATCTGCGAGGGCAGCGGCGGCGCTCCAGACTCTGGTGGCAGCATACCGGTAAGCATCCGCCACATCATAACCCCCGCGCTGAATAGATCCGCCCGTTCATCCACCTTATCCGGGCGGGCCTCCTGCTCCGGGGGAGCATAGAACGGGGTGCCGATTTTAAATGTATCCGGAAGAGTCCTAAGCTCTCCACGGAGGCGGGACAAACCCAGGTCAATAATTTTCACCCGGTCATCATCGGTTAGGAGAATATTATAGGGTTTGATGTCCCGATGAATGATACCGGCATAGTGGAGTCGATCCAGGCCGGAAAGAATTTGGTCCATATAACGGGCAGCGCGTTCCGGCGGAAGACGCCGCGTGGATTTTTCGACTTCATAGGATTCGCCGATCAGATTGCCGATGTTCATACATAAATATTGCATGACAAAAAAGGGGCGACCTGCCTGGTCATAGTCAAAGTCCAGCAGGGAGGCTAGGTGCGGATGGCTGATATTGGCAAGAACCCGGGCTTCATCATGGAAAAGCGCATGGATCATTTCGCTGCCCAATAATTGCTGCATATGCTCATGCGGAGTTAACAGTTTAAGCGCAACCATTTTCTCCACCGCCGGCAGCATGGCTTTGTAAACCTTCCCCATGCCGCCTTTGCCAAGCAGTCCTTTGATCTGATACTTACCAATGACCTTCATTAGCGCCTCTGTCACGGAGCTCTATTTGCGTTTCCAGGCCGGATATGATAATAGCCTTGCCATCTTCCGGCCAGGTTCACCCGGACGCCGTTTAGTTTAAAGGGAGCGCCCGAATAAACTTAAATCAAAACTTTAAAAAAGTATCATAACAATCTTAAATGCCATGAAAAACACACAGAAATTATCCTCCCGGACGGTGGATATCATCGCGCTGTCGGCCAAGAGCCGGCACGCCATGAGGGCTAAGTTAAACGAGTTTGCCGCCGGGGCTGATGAATGCACCCGGATACAGGAAAAATGCCGGAGGGCACGAACGGCTTTTTCTAATGAAGATGCCTGCCGACTGCTGTGCGTGATGGAACCGGCGGCTGAGATCGGCGCAACCATCAATCAATGCCTATATTACCTGGAAAATGACCCCGCGGTCAACTGGCGGCAGGAAAATATCTTTTTCGGTGAAAATCGGAATAAAGAAAAAATCGGCCTTGTCTTCCCGGGTCAGGGCAGCCAGTATACGCACATGGGAGCAGATTTGCTCAACTGGTATCCGGAATCCAGGGCCCTGCTAAGAGCGGCGGAAACCGCCGGAGATCCTCCATTGCAACTTTTTTCAGTAATTTACCCGCCACCGGCCGGTAACAAACCGCAACAGAAAGCGCAGGAAGAACAACTGCGGCAGACGGAGCTGGCCCAGCCCGCCATTGGTGCGATGAGCCTGACCATGCTGGAGCTCCTGAGCCATTTTTCAGTCTTCCCGGATGCGGTATGCGGCCACAGCTATGGGGAGTTAACGGCCCTGTACGCCGCCGGGCGAATCGAGCGGAATGATTTTTTGCGCCTCTCAGTTGCCAGGGGCAGATTCATGGCTGCAGCGGGGCAGCAGGGGGATGCCGGCCGGATGATGGCTATAAAGGCCCCGATCCGAGAAATTCCGGAATTGATTAGCAATTATGGCCTGGACCTTGTCCTGGCCAATCGCAACAGTCCGGATCAAGGCGTTGTTTCCGGTCCCAGTGAAGAAATTGAAAAAATGCTGGCCATTTGCCGTAAAAACCACATTCGGGCGCTCCAACTGCCGGTATCAGCCGCATTTCACAGCCGCCTGGTGGAATCTGCGGCCCGACCCTTCCGTCAACTCCTTGAGACAGTTGCTTTTAAGTCCTCGGATATCCCGGTTTTCGCCAACACCACGGGCCGGCCCTATCCACCGGATCCGGGGGCAGCGCGCCAATTGCTGGGCCACCACCTGTTGAACCCGGTCAATTTCACAGATGATATTGAAACCATGACTACAGAGGATGTGGGCACGTTCATTGAAGTAGGTCCTAAAGCCGCACTCACCGGTCTCATCCGCTCTATCTTAAAAGAACGCGGCCATATCGCAATCGCCGTTAACGGCTCCAGCGGCAAACAATCATCAGTGACCGACCTTGCCTGCGCCTTATGCCAATTGGCCGCAGCGGGGCATTATGTCAATCTGGCGCAATGGCCCACGGGACCCCGCTTAACACCTTGATCCGATCCATACCCAATTGCCGGCCGCTACGCCCCATGCTCCGCCGCAGCGCCACAGTATGGGCAATAATGAAAATCCTCAAGGGCCACGGGCTTGTGACACCCCTGACAGATATTGGGGGCCGGACCCAGTTCCACTAAAAGCTCGCCCTCGATCACCGGGACCATCTTCTTGCTTTCCTTGTAATTGGCGGTTTTCAGAACTCGCCTGACTGCTCCGTCAACCGGGGCGACAACCGTCTTTTCCTGTTTCATGATGGAGATATTGAAAATTTCCTCACCTGCTTTGACAAAATCTCCGGCACTGGCATACATTACCCAAAGATCGCCATTGCTGGGCGAAGCGACGTGGAAAGGATTTTTCGGGTCCGCCATTTCCTGGCTTGTCGATTCCCGGGTGTCGGGTGCGGCCACCGGAACCTGGAAGGTAAAAATTTCCGAATCCAAAAGATACCGAACCACACTGAATCCACTTTTGCGCGGCGGAGAAATATCAAGAATCTGCATCTTGTGCGGCTTTCCCTGACTATCGGCAAACTGGAGCTCCTGCTTGCGCTCCAGGCCCTCAAACCAGATATCCAACGGGATCTGGTTGGGGTCGCCATAGGTCTTCTGAAAATCGATGGTCTTTAAGGCATCGCCGGGGTGATTCAGGTAAAGCACAAATTCCTCCTCGGTGGGCACCCGCCCGATATGCTGCTTCAAAGCTTCACGCTCAGCCTCAAAATCAACGTTCTCGATAAATTCCAGAGGCGAGACTTCCGTCCGGTTATCCAGGGCCCACTGGAAATCCGTGCCAAAGGCGCTCTGATAGACCCAATCCGGCGGAAAACCCAGGGGAAGTTTGCCGTATTTACCCAGCAGCAGGTCGCGGAACGCATCGTTGCTGTCCTGGTAGAGCTTTATCCGATCCCACAGGACCTCATCCGAAAGCTTTTCCTCAGGTGTGTCGGCCACAGCTTCAAGAACCTCAAGCATGTGCCGTACATGGCGCTCCCCGCCCCGCTTGAAAGCCCCCGAAACAGCAAGGAAAGCGGTGTTCCAGGTGATCTGGGAGCCCGGCGTGACATCATGATAACGGATGATCCGGCGGGTACCGGCCAGAAAACGCAGCATGTAGGGGAGCAGTCGAATATATCCCTGTTTCAAGGCCCCTTCCTGCGACGAAGAGGTCGCTCCGCCGGGCATGCCGTGCGATACCACATCGTAGTCGATGCCCTTGAAAAAAGGAGAGCAGTAACGGTCGTAATAGGGCATGATCTGCTTGAGGATAAAACCGCATTCACGAATCATGTCCTTGTTCAAATGGGTTTTATGACCAAGCTCTTCTTCGATATAGGCAGCCGTGGAGAGCACCTCGCCCTGCCCGTACCATCTCACCGATGCGCCAATGGCGGTATCCACAATATGGGCGCCGGCTGCGGCCGCCGCACCCACCGCCGGAACAAACAAGCCGTCTGTAAAGTGCCGGTGATAATGCAGCACCAGATCCGGAAACCGTTTACGCAGCGCTTCAACCAGCTGGCGCATGAATCGGGGCGGACACACGCCGGCCATATCCTTTAAACCAAGAATTATCCGACGTGTCGCCATGCGGTTGGTAATTCCCGATATATCGGCCACCATGCGCAGGATCTCCTCGGTCACGGTTAAATACCGGTCCACAGAAAACCCGTCTGTATAAGACAGGGAGATGGCCGGTTCGAAAATATTTTTCGAGTCGCCAAGCACTATCTCGGCAAAGGGGCGCATGTTTTCAATGTGGTTTAAAAAATCAAAACACCGGATCACATCGTAATGCGCGCAGACCATTTCTCCGGTTTTTGCCATCATGGCCCGGGACTGTGGGCGATAGCCCAGCACGTTGGTGGAACGGATAAGGATCTGTTTCAAGGTGTTGGGTGCAAACTGATTCCATTCCCGGGCCTCGGAAAAGGGGTAGGTCATATTGGCCATCATGGCTACGTGGAAATGGGCGCCGCCCCCATTTTCCAGCGAAAAAAAACCGCACCCATCCAGATAAGGACCAATAATCCGGTCTTCAGCCAGGCGAAAGCGGTTGCCGCTGTTGGATTGTGTAATATCGCGGGTGGTGGTATCTGTAAAATGGACAAAACCCGAATCCCGTACATAGTCCAGCACCGCATCCCGGTCACCCCGGGGATAACGATAGGTTTCCGGGACGGTTTGGAGGCGGGGGGTCACCACCTCCAGACGCCCCAGGCGCTTATCCGCGACGCCCCGGTATTCACCCAGTTCCACAAAAGGGTTGTAGCCGCGCGCCGAAATTTCCGCCACCAGTCGCGACAGCCGCAGGGCTTCGGGCTCTTGATCCGTGTAGTGCATCAACTCCGGGTTTGTTTCGATAAAGCGCGTATCGAATTCAGCGGCCACGAATCGGGGATGCTTGAGAATCTGACGATGAAACGGAATGGTGGTCTTCACACCGCCGATCATGTATTCCCGAAGTGCGCGCTGCATGAGTTTGACTGTCTTGATCCAGGAATTGCCATAGGATATCAGCAAAGAGGCCGCCGAATCATACTGGGAGGGAAACTCATAACCCTCTGTGACGCAGGAATCCAGACGAACCCCCTGTCCGCCCGGCGACACGTACCGGGTAATCATACCGGCATTGGGAGTAAAATTGTTCTGCGGATCTTCACAGTTTATCCGCACCTGCATAGCATGCTGGAAAGGGGCGGTGTGCCCCTCCGAAAACCGGAGGCGGGCGCCAAAGGCAATGGCCACCTGCTCCTCGACAAGATCAATGCCGTAGCGGCATTCGGTAATGCCGTGTTCCACCTGTAGCCGGGTATTGACTTCTATCAGATAAGGATTGCCTGCCGCATCGACCAGAAACTCCACAGTGGCCAGGGAATAATATCCCACTGCGGAAATGAGTTGTTTGGCATAAAATTTGAGCTGATCCCGCAGTTTATCCGTCATTTGCGCCCATGGCGAAGGGGTGATCTCAACCAGTTTCTGATGGTTTCGCTGCACCGTGCAGTCGCGTTCATCAAAGGCAAACACGTTGCCGTAATGATCGGCCACGACCTGGATTTCGATGTGGCGGACCGAGGTCAGATATTTTTCAATATAGAGCCGCGGATTGCCAAAAGATGCCTCAGCCATTACAGAGGCCTTGTTAAATGCGGATTCCAGCTGGTCCTGGGAATAGATTTCATAAATCCCCCGGCCGCCGCCCCCGCCCTCGGCCTTGAGCATGATCGGAAACCCGATTTCATCGGCGAACTGCCTGGCTTCAGGAATCGTTACGGCCGTTTCCGAACCCGGTACCACGGGTATGGTTAACTCCTTTGCGAGTTTGCGCACGGACACCTTGTTGCCAAGCGTTTTCATGGCCTCCGCGGGCGGTCCGATAAACGTGATGCCGGCCGCCTGGCACTTGGCCGGAAAATTGTCATTTTCAGCAATAAAGCCCCAGCCCGGATGGATGCCGATGACATTGCGCTCCCGGGCTTTTTGGATAATTAAATCCATATCCAGGTAGGCATTGGGATCTTCTCCAAGAAGCAGCAGTTCATGGGCGCCCAGGGTGGAAGGCGATGTTTTGTCAACATCGGTTGCCGTTAAAATGGCAACCGCCTCCAGGCACTCGGAAATGGATCGGCTGATGCGCCGGGCGGGAATCCCCCGGTTGGCAATTAAAATCGGTTTTCCCTCGATCTCTTGGCGGATGTCGTCAAAAGTTTTGCTCGTCATGTGCTTGCTTCCTTAAATTGCTGAAATTTGATTTTGTTTGAAAATCCATCAAACCGAAATTAAGCTGCCGGAATAAATAACCCGGGTGGCTGGGCCACGCTTGAGCTTAAGCCCCCCGTCTTCCGCCAGGCCCAGGATCATGGCCTCATAGCTCTCGGATCGGCCCGTTTTCACGAAAACAGTTTGGCCGATCCATGCCATGCGCTGATTAAGAACCGTGATCCATTCCTCCGGCGTCATGGATTCAACGATCTGAAAAAATTTTTTTCTTCCGGCAGTCGCCAACTCCCGCCATAAGGTCAGAGGCCGTGCCTCCAGGCCCTCCCTTTGAAAACTGGTGGCGGCAACGGCAAATTCATCGCTTAAAAGTTGCGCCTCCGGATGAGCGGCAAGATTAATTCCGATGCCGACCATAATCTGGCCGCGCTGCTGCTCCAGGAGAATCCCGCCGATTTTTCGATTGTTTAAAAGCAGGTCATTGGGCCATTTGATCTTAATGGAAAGGCCGTTGCGTTCAAGATAATCGGCAAAAAGATAGCCGGCTAGCAGCGAGAGCATGCCCCCCCATTTGGTACCGGGCAAAGTGTCTCCATGCGGCCAGCGCCATGCGGCATAAAGGTTGCCGACAGGGGAGACCCAGCTGCGATGGTGCCGGCCTCTGCCGGCCTGCTGGGAAACCGCGAGAACAGAATCCCATGGATCCATCAGGCCTTTTCGACTGAGGGCCCATGCAACATCCATTGCCGAAGGGCACGGGCCGCATATAATGATCTTGCAATCACCGGCGCTTTGCGCGGCCTGCCAAACCCTTCCGGGAAGCGTGGGTTCTGCCAATGAGGGTGCGGGGAGCTGGCCCCAGGGCCCGATTTCTTTCAGATCGCTCTGCCACAACACGCTCTGCCGCGCCAGAGATTCCGGATCCATTGGCGTTATAGATGCCTGCGGGTCTCCCTCCCATAACATCAACCGACAGTTATTCTGCATACCGCTGCGTTCCTGAAGAAAACTATCCATCGGCACCCCAGGCACCTTGCTAGCCAGCCAAAAACAATACAAAAATTTATTTACCTACTGATTCGGACGCGTTGGTGTCAAGAAAAATGTCTTTTAAAATTGTTTTAAAATACTCTTGAAAGGTCCGTTTCGGAGGGTAAAGAAGGTATCGGGGCTTTACGAAACCATAAGCGTTTAAACCCCTTTCAGTTTGGATCGCTGGCCCGCATCCGCCGATGCAGGCGCTCTGCCTGCTGGCAAAACGCTTCCAGCTTGGCATTAATCAATTGCGGAAACGGGGATCCATCGCTTTCAATCGCCAAAAACGGCAGATCATCGAAATCCGCAAGCGTGGTGCGCAGATGGCCGTTGGCTGAAATAGTTTTGAGTTTGTTATCCCGATGCATGACCTCGCTTAATATGGATTCTGAAAGCCGATTGGGCATGCAGCCGAAGGGACCGATGGCTATAACGCCGCAGACATTGTCCGCGATCTCGGTTAGGGAACTGCCAATCGTTAAAATGGCCTCGCCCCCCAGATGTTTCGAGATATAGGGTCGGGCGTTATCAATGACCGTATTGAGATCCCCGGGATGCGCGGCAATCAGGCCGGACCCGGAAAGGAGACCGCTTAGCCGCTTTTCATAGAGGTTCATGAATTTCTGCCGAAGAAAAAACTTGAGCTTTTCCCCGAGTTTCATCTTATCCCAGTGCCCGTCAACACCCACCATAAAATCGGAATAGCGGATCCATTCGGAAACCGGAGAACAGGTTACGGCAAAGCCGTTTTCCGCAAGGCGTTCCGTCAGGTATTGCCGGGAAAGCCCGTCACGCCGGACAAAGATTTCGCCCGTCAGCAGAATTGTGGGCACCTGTTCCGGCGACTGAAGCAGCGAAATTCCGGAAAAGCGCGTCATACTGTGATCCAGTTGACGGGTTAAATCATCGAAATTACCCTTCTCCAGGGCATTGAGGATACAGCGCCACTCCTCATTAAAAATTTCCACGGCGCTTTTCGTATCTCTTGCATTGGCTAACATCATCGAGCGGATGTCTTCCATGAGATCCGAGATCACAATGGACCACCAAGCCTTGTAATAATTAAACCCATTGCCCATGCCGAAATAGGTGTTGTCGGAAGTCAGCGTAAAGATGGCCACGTTCTCAATGCCCAATCGTTCAATCAACTCCTGCATGAAAACATTATACTGGCCAAAACGGCAGGGACCGGATGCTGAAGGCATAAAATAGACCAGGACTTCATCGGCCTGCTTGCGGGTATGAATATAATTGAGCAGGGTGCCGGTGGTCAGTATGAGCGGCAGGCATTCCTTGCAGGATGTATTGGCGCGGCCCAGTTTTAACACCGCTTCATCAGCCGGCGGATGGGGCGCCACATGGTAACCGGCATCCCGAAAAACCGCAGATATGGCTTCGGTGGAGATCCGACCCATGGAAGGAATCAGCAAGGTCACCCGTGGATCCGTCATGGGCAGGACTTCCCCCCCGGAGGTCGCCACCATGGCCTCGCCGTTTTGCATGTAGGTTTTAGCCGGTTTGAAATGATTCATCGGCTTCGCCGCTTGCTGCTGGCTGATCAACTGTCGGTATTGAGCAACGATATCCAGAAATGCCTCGATCCGGGTCTCAATGCCGGCATCTGCCGTGTGGCTGTCCAGTTCGAGGGTCAGTGACGGCTTTCGCCCCATGATGTTGCGGAAGTAGCCGATCACAAAGGAATCCGGGCCGCAGGAAAAATTGGTGATATAGGTTCCAAAAAGCTGTTCATGCTTTTTGACGAAATGAGCGGCCTTTAAAATCAACTGTCCCATCCCCCAGTACATGTGATCTTTGACCGGTTCGTCGTCTGTGGGAAGAAAATCCATGGGGATCACTTGTACGCCGCGGGATGCAAGCTTATGCGGAATCCCCATGTGGGCCTCTTCCACCATGCCGTTGTAGGGGCGGCTGAATATCACCACGCCCATTTTCTCGGGATCCGCCTCGATTGCGGCAACCGCCTGACTCCCGATTTCCTTCATTTCCGCCTGGCATCGGTTCTGCCTGTCAAGCGCATATTCAAAAGCCCTTTCTGCCTCGGCACGCGCAACGCCCATCTGCGTAGCTGTCTCAACAAGCGCTGCTCTGGCGTACTCCAGCCCGCCGGTCATGTCAATCAGCGGATTCAATACCGTTGTTCCCTTTTTCTTCAACCGATCCAGGTGCTGCTTGAATGTTGTCTGAAGGTAGAAGGGCTCGCCCTGGACAAAGGGGCAGACCTGAGATACCGGGTACCCGTTTGCAACCGGAATTCCCGGCACATGAGGGAGAAATAAATATTCCGGCGCCGGCTCCATGTTTAAAAGCGACAGAAAAAACCCATGAGCCAGCTCTGCCGGATGGCAGAAAGCGGCATTGCGCTGATCAATGCCCTCATTTGCGGGACTTTCCGGTAAAACCGGCTCAAATCCGATGCTGGAAAAAAAGGCGGCATACAGCGGATAATAGGTGTGAACCAGAAAACTCCGGTTGATCCCCACACGTCCTTTTTTCGGAACGGTCCGTGCAGGCGGGCCGTATGTTTTAAAAATCAGCCGTTCCCGTACTTTTACCAGGTCCAGTTGCGTCACGTCGTAGGACAGATTAAAACGCAGGTTGTAATACCGATTGCATGCACCGCCAAAGGGGTATTTTTTACCGTCCAGCTCGATTACATGGATCTCGCAGCCGCGATCGCATTTCTCCTTGCCTCCCTTGCAGAAAAAGGATTGACGGTATTTTACCGCCCGACTGGCGAGTGCCTGTAAATCAAATTCCTGCTTTGCCATCAACCCCATTTCGATCCGCTTTTTGATTTCCAGGGCCACCCCATAAGCTCCCATCAAACCGGGCTCCGGCGGGACGATGATCGGTTTTCCGGAAAGGGCGGCCATGGCCAGGGGAACGGCATGGTTGTAGCAGACCCCGCCCTGCATGAATACTTTTTCCCCAACCGGCCGGTTGCCTTTCACCCGATTGGTGTAGTTCATGCAGATGGAATAAACCAGCCCCCCCACGATATCATTGTGGTCGATGCCTTCGTGAATAGCGGTTTTGATATCAGATGAAATGAAGGCGGCGCATTGATCATTGAAATTCGGGGGATTTTTGCCCTTTATGGCCACATCCGCGATCTCGTCGACCGCCACGTCAAGGGTTTCATAGGCGGATTCTTCCAGAAACGAGCCGGTGCCTGCGGAACAGGCTTCGTTCATGGCATAGTCGGAGGGGACACCGGTCGTGATGTAGGTATATTTGGCATCCTGGCCGCCGATTTCAAACAGGGTGTCCACTTCCGGATCAAAGTGTACGGCCGCCACCGCGTGGGCAATAATCTCATTGATAATTCCATCGGTCAAAGCATGCAGTCCCGCTATCTGGCGCCCCGAACCGCATACACCGAGTCCTTCAATAATGATTTGCGAAGGCGCCACCACGCTTTGCACCTGTTCCAGGAGACTGGCGTAACATTTTCGGGAGGCACCCACCGGATCCCCCTCGGTTAAACGATAGATGGAGGCCAGCATGGCGTTGTCGGATTTACGCAGGAGCACCCCCTTGGTGGTGGTGGAGCCGACATCGAGGCCAAGGATGCAAACATCGCCTGCCTGAACACCCTCCTTTTTCATGGTTTTGAAAACGACCTGGTCCCTGAACTGCTCCAGCGGCGGCAGCGTATCAAAAGAGGCGGCATTGGCGTGGAAAAGGTTTTCCAGGGCAGGACAGGCCTTTGTTTCATGCGTCAAAGCCCACAGGGCTGTCCCCAGCGCTTCAAAATATGGGGCTGCATCCGGGACCATAAGACCGGGAATCTGCTCTTCCAGATATTGAATCATCATCTGGTTTCTGCTGGAGCCCCCAACAACCATAATATTTTTGCGCTCCACCTTTTTTAGCAGCTCCAAAATCTTATTGGCCATCATCCGGCACAGGCCGGCCGTTACCCGGGCCTTGGGAATGCCTTTGTTGATGGCATGGGTGCAGTCGGATTTACAGAACACGGAACACCTGCCTGAAACCGCGTAGGGCTCAGTGGTAGCCGACCACCTGGCTGCGTCTTCAAGGGACACACCCATCCGCCGCAGCTGCTGAAGGAAGAATTCACCCGTACCCGAAGCGCATTTATTTCCGGTCACCACGTTGGAGATCCGGCCATGGTTGTTTAAGGCATATACCATAAAGGTCTCCCCACCCGCAGAAACGATGGCCGGCGCATCAACGCCTTTCGGTTTGACGAATTGGTAGGCGTACTCCACGGCTTCAGGCTCGGAAATGGGGGTAAGATCAACAAAATGGCGAAACCGGCGGCCCGTTACGGCCACGCGGTCAAAACGGCTTATATCGATATCACTAATTATTTCAAATAGTTTATTCTTAGGGTTGCCTCCATGGGGGGTGGAAGCATGGTCAATCACCCGGATGGCTGGTTGATTGGATAAATCCTTTAATGTAGCGCTATCTGCCGGCCCTTCCATCTCAACCAGGGACACGGTTGAAGCCCCCAGGCATATGCCCAGCACGTTTATGGAAGATTCTTTAAAAGTTGTCATGGTCATTGGAATCCTTGCTCAAAAAATGGCAGATCATTTATTGAAAATCCGAAATCCTTGATAAGTATTCATATCAAAATCCAAAATGCCACAATCGCCTTTTTCGACAGAACCGACAATAAGAATATATCGTTGCCCGGGCAGAAAATGGACCTGATTCCTGCCCGTCATGCGCTCGCGGGAGACCTCTCCGGCCCGCCAGGTGAACAAAACCGGGTGGTGGCTGTGCCCGCAGCAGATAAGCGGGTAATCGGTGGCCTTAAACACCCTGGTGGCCGGCCGGGTACTTCCGTCGTCCATGGGTTCATAAAAAGCGCGGACATCCTCATAGGGCAATGAATGCGTCATGCAGGCGTAAGCTAACTCTCGCTTCATGGGAAGCAAGGCCAAATAATCCGCCAGGGATAAAGAATCCGCAGGAGACAAACAGGAATCAGCCCCATTTTTAAAAGCCCGCTCAACCTGGTAATCATTGTTTCCCTTTACAGCTAATACCTGATGGCGTTTCACAAGCTGAAAAATTGAAGAAAAATCATTATCATGGATCGAATCAAATAAATCCCCGAGATGGTAGAGCTGTTGCGCCCCGTTTGCCTGTAAACATTCTATGGCTGCAACCGTCGCCGGCAGGTTGCCGTGCGAATCAGCCAGCAACCCTATTTTTTTATAATGATACATGTAAAAACGCGTGTAAAGCGTAATTGAACGTTAAGTATAGCATAAATCCAATCCTGGTTTGAGTAAATTATTTACTGAACCAAGGGATAGGAATGCCTCCCTTTCCAGCATCGCATGGATGCGATCCAGACAGTTCAATCGTTGACAATTCCAAATTCATTTTTTAAAACCCGGAATCTGATTGAAATACCAGGAAAATTCAAGATCTCACTTAAAGTTATGAGACTAACCAAATTAAAGAATTCTGTCAAACGCGGCGAGCGCCAAGGCCTTCGGGGATGGCCCCTGCCTGAACAAACGCTCCGGCGGTTGACATTTCGCACAAATTATTGGAAATATATAATCATTCCAACTTTCAAGGAGGCAGTGACCCTATGGTGAAACAACCGGAAAAAGATGCATGGGTGTTTGTGGCAGTTGAAAATCCAGGCGGCAATGAAAAATTCGTCGGGTATTCCCAGGAGGACTCAAAAATCGCCTATATCCCAACGTTTTTAACCAAAGATGAGGCCCAGGGCTGCTTTATCAATATGCCCCGGGAACCGGGAAAAAAATATGAAATTCAGGCGATTCTCTTTGAGGATCTGGCCCGTGATGCGGCAAACAATGGGTTTTTGATTTTTATTCTGGATAGTGCCGGGAAAATCCAGAACAAAATCGATCCCGCCGCTGTTTAAAGCTTTATGCCGCCACATGGCCGGATATGATGGCCGAGTCCGTAGGTCCGCGAAAATCAAGGCGTTTGATGTAGGCAACCCCTGCTGCCGCCAGCAGTTCCTTTAAGGCCGACTCGCAATAAGCCCTGCCGGCCTGCGTGCCCACCAGCATATTCAAAGAAAAAAGCGCTGGAAACTCCGGCTGGTCCAAGGTGTCGTCAAGTATAAATTCATGGATCAGGATTGTCCCCCCCGGCCTTAAAGCTGACACCGCCTGTTCAATTATCTTTTGACACGCCGCCGGGCTTTCGGCATGCAGGATATGGGACAACCAGGCGACATCAAAGCGGCCATCCACGCCATCCTTGTGATAATCCCCGGCTTGAAAGCCGATTCGGTCCGCCAGGCCGGCCGCCTGAATGTTGGCCTCGGCCACGGGCCGGGAATCCGGCAAATCAAATACAAGCGATTCAAGCCCCGGGTTTGCCTGGCAGAAATGGATCGCATAAGTGCCGGGGCCGCCGCCCAGGTCGAGCAGTTTGCCCTTTCCGGTCAAATCTATGGCGTTTACCACTGCCGGAGCCTGCAACCGGGCATTTGTATGCATGCCCTTTAAAAAACACGTCCGCCATTCTTCAGAAGAATCGGACGCGGAAGCCCGGACCGGAAGGCCGGACACAGCAGCTTTATCCAGTTGATTCCAGGACGGGACCAGCTGATGGTGGTGCATAATCATCCACCCGAGGTAATCGGGTGAGCTTTGATCGAGATATTGCCGGCTTGCCGCCGTGTTGACATATCCATCTGCGTTTTTTGTCAGCAACTGCATCGCTGAAAGCGCATTCAGAAGACGCTCAATACCATCCCGGTCGGCATTTAACGCATCGGCAACTGCACCTGAAGTTAACCGTTGATCCCCGATCAAGCTGAACACATCAAGCTTGACAGCTGCATGCAAAGTGCAGGTCTTCCAATAAAAGCCGCTCATTTCAAGCAGGGAGCCGGCATGCCAGTTCTGGTTTTCCATACATTACTCCTTTTGAAGCTAAAATTGTGGGGTTCCATTTGATGAATTCAAAATTTTACCTGTTGACCAACCTCAGAATCATTGGTATTAATTCCTCTGAATGTTCCGGTTTCATAAATAATTCTGTTTTAAATGGCAAAGGAAACATGAACCATCAGCGCTTTTACGAAATCCAAGATGCTTTAACAAGCTAACTTCTCCTGACATCCCAATGCAAATCAAAACACCTTTTTTGACAGTCGATATTATCATTACGATAAGCGAGCAGATTGTTCTGATCCAACGAAAAAACCCACCTCATGGATGGGCGCTGCCCGGAGGGTTCGTCGATTATGGGGAATCGCTTGAAACAGCAGCCAAACGCGAGGCGAAAGAGGAAACCGCGCTCGATGTCGAACTGATCGAACAGTTTCACACATATTCCGCTCCAGGACGGGATCCCCGCCAGCATGCGGTTTCCACGGTGTATATAGCCAGGGCGCAGGGAGTGCCCCAAGCTGCCGATGATGCGAAACATACCGGTTTATTTTCTCGTCATAACCTGCCGGTGCAAATCGTTTTTGACCACAGGGCCATATTAACAGACTATTTCCATTACATAGAAGGAATGCCGTTATCGAGCATTTTTTCGGACCGGGTTTTTTGATGATCTCGTAAAAAAACAGAAATTTTTTCTTTCCTGGATTTTTCATCTTGAGTCTTTTGACATCATGTTTTGAAGGAGAAACGCATGAAANCAGTTGGTGTTTTATTGTCGGGATGCGGTGTATATGACGGGGTTGAGATTCATGAAGCTGTGCTCACCTTGTTTGCCCTGGATCGCAAAGGGGTCCGGATTGTATGCACGGCCCCCAATATTGATCAATATCATGTGGTGGATCATTTAAGCGGTGAGGCAACAGAAGAAAAAAGAAACGTGCTGATTGAATCCGCGCGTGTAGCAAGAGGCGATATCCATGACCTGAAGACCGTTGCCGCCGCCCAACTGGATGCATTGATTATTCCAGGCGGTTTTGGCGCAGCAAAGAATCTGAGTGATTTTGCCTTAAAGGGCAAGGATGCCGACACCCATCCCGAGGTTTCCAGAATCATCAATGAAATGGCCGATGCCGGCAAACCCATCGGAGCCATCTGTATTTCCCCGGCGGTTGTGACCGGTGTCTTAAAACACCGGCACCCGGAAGTAACCATTGGCAGTGATTATGAAACGGCTGAAGCCATCGAAGCCATGGGCGGAATTCACAAAGCCTGCACAGTGGATCAAATCCATGTTGACGGGAAAAACAAGCTCATCACCACCCCGGCTTATATGCTCGGCCCCGGCATTAAAGATGTCGCCGCCGGCATTGAAAAACTGGTGGACAAAGTCCTGGAACTGGCTTAACGATCACCTCCCTTAGTTGCGCTGGCCGGTGTCAGTGAGGAAAGAGATCATAAAAATAAAGCATGGCGTCTGAACGGGAGATGATACCCACGACCTGATCGTTTTCAACGACCGGCAAACGTCCAATATCATGCTTCACCATAAGGCGGGCGGCTTCCATCAGGCTATTTTCCGGAGCAATGGTGATATTTTTGGTGCTCATAAACGCCTTGACCGGGTTTTTCATCCGGGAGGGCCCTTTGACTTTGCGAAAATCCCGTCGCGAGATAATGCCGATAAGTTTTCCCGAATCCACAACCGGGACTCCGGTGCACCCCTCTTCCTTCAAAACTTCAGCAACTTTTTCCATAAGTGTATCCGATGCCACGGTTATGACCGGATACGACATTAAATCACTTACTTGAACGGTTGCCTGCTGATTGCCTTTCAGCAATTCATGAATCCAGTCGTTCAGTGCCTCCGGATTCACGGATTTGAGCATAACCGAACCCGCTCCCGGATGCCCGCCGCCCCCCATACTGCGCATTATCGAGCCGATATTGATGTCTTCTACAGCACTTCTGCCGATGACAATGCATTTGTCATGATTATCGTGCACGAATATACCGAAGGCCGCATCCAGACTCAAAATTTCCCGGTACATGTTCACAACAAGTGCCAGGTTGCTGATATGCCCCTCGATATGAACAGTATTAATGCTGACGCTCAAATTGCCTAGTTTGATGCGGGGTGAAGTCTTGAGCATCTCGAACAATATATCTTTCTGCTTGACCCCGTATCCGGGTTGCAGAAAAGTGTTCAGGACATTGAGGTCGGCATTGTTCTCAAGCAGATAGCCGGCAGTATAGACGTCCTCTGCAGTTGTGGAGGGAAAAGTTAAATTCCCTGTGTCTTCATAGATGCCCGTTAAAAAAAGGGTCGCTTGCATGGGCGTTAACTTGATTTTTTGGCGTTTGATCTCACGAAGCATCAGCGTAATATTGGCCCCGCAGCTTTCCTGACAGATCCATTGCGGGTTCAGATCGGTTTTCTCGGCATGGTGGTCCCATAAATCAACCTTAAGGTCCAAACGGTTCTGCAGGTTATCCATTTTTTCAAGCCTTGACCAAAGGCAGGCATCCACAACGACCAGCTTGTCCACCTGGCTGAAATCGATATCCTCCACCCGATTCATCTCAAAAAGGTCTTTGTGAATGGATAAAAAGGCTTTAACATTCGGATTGATGGTTTTTGGCAGCAGAGAAACAGATCCGCGGTAAATCAGGGTGGCTGCCACAACCGAGGCAAAGGCATCAAAATCGGTGCTGCGATGGGTGGTAATCAGCTGCATGGCTTTTTTTTTGAAATAACGGTATGATTAAAATGATTAAAATGTTGGGCAGAAGTATCTCCCAGGTCCAAAATGATAGCTAAAATAAATAAACCCATATGGAATGTCAACAAGATACGAAACACGCAGACACTATTTAGTGCCTGAACGAAAACCGTCTTTTTCGCCAATATTCTTTGTCAGGCTCAAATTTTAATCCTCAGAATACTTCAGGTATGCCTGCGGTTAAAATTTTCGCCTTCCTTGATCTTGACAAAAAATCCTGGTTTTCGTTC